>OCHK01000916.1_pt1 | contig 25594 bp, 24 predicted proteins | sample 1538551 | NCBI WGS metagenome assembly OCHK01 (sample SAMN04571707, study PRJEB22368) | human gut metagenome | biome: human gut; material: stool | host: Homo sapiens | place: Luxembourg | collected 2012-08-31
GAAAAGAGGACGGGGGGGGGAAGATGCCCCTCCGTATCCGATAACCGGACGCCCGCACAGGAAACTGTGCGGGCGTCTTTTTTATACGCCGGGACGGCGGCGCGCGGTGGGGGGCTGTCTGCGGGGCGATTTGTTTATGGGATGGTCTGTCTGCGGGACTGTCTGCGGGATTGTCTATGGGGCGGACAGTTTGCGGCTCCGGAATCTTTTCAAGGACGAGGTCAGGGCCGGAACCGGGGAACCGGACAGGGAATCGGGGGCGGAAGTCCGGTCGGTCAGTGGTCGGATCGGTCGGCCAGTCGGCGGCCGGTTTGCAGGCCGGATGTTTCCGGGGCGGGGCGAATGGCCTTTTTTGCGTTCGCCGAAATATTTACGGCGGATTTCTTGCACCGTGCGCAATAACCCGGTATATTTACAAGTCAGAACTGAAGAAGCAAACCGATAGATGATGAAAAAGTTGATTTTAGTCCTGTTGTCCGCGCTGGCGCTCCTTCCGGGCGGCATGCTGCGGAGCGGGGATGTCCGCGCCGCCGAAACCTTCGCCGTGCAGTCTCCTCGCAGGGATCACCGCGCGAACCCTCACGCGAATTGTCATGGGGAGCGTTACGAAGATCGGCGCGGGAGATATACCAAAGACAGCTGGTCGGTATATTACCGCGGCCGGAAGGTCGAGGGGGCTTCGGTATCCTCGTTCGCCGATCTGGGCGGCGGGTACGGCAAGGACAATTGGACGGTGTATTACCGCGGCTGGAAGGTCGAGGGGGCTTCGGCATCCTCGTTCGCCGATCTGGGAGGCGGGTACGGCAAGGATAATTGGACGGTGTTTTACGAAGGCCGGAAGCTGGAAGGGGCCTCGGCCATGTCGTTCGAGTATAAGGGACGGGGTTACGGCAAGGACAACTGGAACACCTATTTCCGCGGGGAGCAGCTCCGGCCCGGGCAGTCGCCGGACGGGATGCTCGGCGGCGGTTATACGAAAGACAGCTGGTCGGTATATTATCGGGGGCGAAAGGTGGAAGGCGTTTCGGCTTCGTCGTTCGAATACCTGGGCGGCGGTTACGGCAAGGACCCCTGGAAGGTGGTCTATCAGGGACGCGAAGTGCCGGGCGCATCGTCGTCGTCGTTTGAAGAGCTTGGGTGGGGTTACGCCAGGGACGCGTGGAAGGTTTACTACTGCGGCGAGGTGATTCCGGGTGCTTCCCCGGCGACGTTCCGTATTCCGGACCGGCGGTAACGGGTGATTTGCGTTATATATGGGGCTTTCTTTGCAGGAAGCCCTTTTTTTGCGCCGTGCCGCGCGGGGATTCGGGCACTGTTTTTGTCTTTGCGGGGTAAACGACGAAACGAATGAACAGACTGAAACCCCATCTGGCCCTGTTGGTGTGCAACGTCCTCTGGGCGATGGATTACCCTTTTTACAACATAGTCCTGCCGCATTACGTGCATCCGATGGCGATGGTCTCGGCGTCGCTCGTCGCCACGGCGCTCTTTTCGCTCGTGCCGCTGCTGTGGCAGAAGGCCGAGAAGGTCGAGCGGGCGGATATTCGCAAACTGATCGGCGCCGCGCTGCTGATCGGCGTATTGCGCAAGGTCTTCATCATGTACGGTTTGTCGATGACCTCGCCGATCGACGGTTCGATCATCGACACCATCGTGCCGCTGCTGGTGCTGGCGCTCTCCGTGCTGCTGGGAATGGACCGTTTCACCCGGCTCAAGATCACGGGACTCGTGCTCGGCATGGCGGGAGCTGTGGCGGTGGTGCTGGCCGGGGCCTCGTCGTCGCACGCGCATTCGCATCTCTGGGGAAACATGATGATCTTTCTATGCGCCTGCGTCACGTCGGTGTATATGGTGTGGTTCAAGCGGCTGATCGCCAAGTACCGCATTACGACCGTGCTGCGCTGGCTCTACTGCGCGGCGGCGGTCATGGCCCTGCCGTTCGGTATCGGTCCGATCGTTCACACCGATTTCGCGGCCATTGCCCGTCACGCCCTGTTTCCGACGCTTTTCGTGCTGACGGTTCCGACCTATGTCCCCAACCTGATGCTCAACTATGCCCTCAAAACGGTACAGCCCACCGTGTCGAGCATCTACACCTATTTGCAGCCCGTGCTGGCGATCGCCATTTCGGTCGGGATGGGGCTGGACAAGCTGCATGCCGATACGGTGATTTTCGCACTGGTGATTTTCGTGGGGGTGGGGCTGGTGCTCCGGTCCTACACGGTGAAGCCGCGGCAGGCCGATCCGCCTGCTGCGGGGCCGCATTGACGAACGTCGTCAACCAAAAAGAGCCTCCCGCATCGGGAGGCTCTTTTCGTATAAATGTCTTTTCGCGTTACTCGGCAGCGGAAACCGAGAACTTGATCGTAGCCTTGACCTCCTTGTGCAGGCGGACCGTAGCCTCGAACTCGCCGACGGTCTTGACGGCTTCGACGCTGATCTGCTTGCGGTCTACGGTGATGCCCTTGGCAGCGAGCGCCTCGGCGAGGTCCGTTGCCGTGACCGTACCGAAGAGTTTGCCCTCCTCGGCCTTCACCGACAGCGACAGCGGCAGGTTGGCGATGGTCTCGGCCAGAGCCTGTGCGTCGGCCAGGATCTTGGCGTCCTTGTGGGCGCGCTGCTTGAGGTTCTCGGCGAGGACCTTCTTGGCGGCGGCGGTAGCCGACTTGGCGTAGCCCTGGGGGATCAGGTAGTTGTTGGCGTAGCCGGGCTTCACGTTCACGATGTCGTTGGCGTAGCCCAGGTTTTCGATATCTTTGATCAGAATTACTTCCATGGTCTTGTCCTCCTTTTAATTATTTCATGCAATCGGTTACGAAGGGCAGGATGGCCAGGTGGCGCGCACGCTTCACGGCCTGGGCGACCTTCTTCTGGAACTTCTGCGAAGTACCCGTCAGGCGGCGCGGAAGAATCTTGCCCTGCTCGTTGAGGAACTTCTTGAGGAACTCGCCGTCCTTATAATCTACGTACTTGATGCCGAGCTTCTTGAAACGGCAGTACTTTTTCTTCTTGACGTCTACCGATACGGGATTCAGGTAACGGATTTCCGACTGTGCTTTGTTGTCCTGTGCCATGGTTTACTCCTCCTGCTTGTTAGAAAGTTTTGCACGACGCTTCTCCGAATATTCCACGGCGTATTTGTCCTGCTTGAAAGTTAAGAAACGGATCACGCGCTCGTCGCGGCGGTACTGCGTTTCGAGCGTGTTGACGAGCGAGCCTTCGCCCGTGAACTCTACCAGGAAGTAGAAACCGGTGGTCTTCTTCTGAATAGGGTAGGCGAGCTTGCGAAGGCCCCACGACTCCTTGTTCACGATCTGACCGCCGTTTTCGGTGATGACACCCTGGAATTTGTCAGCGACTTCCTGCACCTGTGCATCGGACAGAACCGGCGTGACAATGAAAACGGTTTCGTAATTGTTCATAATGCTTTTAATTAGTTAATTAAATCCCCAAAGGGACCGCAAAGATACACATTTAAATTAAAAATGAAAAATTAAGAATTAAAAATTTATCAGTATTTGGATTATCTCTGCTTTTTCCTATCTTTGTGGAACATACTGACAAACACGGAAAGTGTAAGTTTATTCCCGATAAGCGAACGTAGGAAATTCTCTTTGGCGAGGAATAGGCAGACTTCTTGCCGCGTCGTATCCATTTCTTGGGTATGGGCGTGGGAGCTGTTGCTTATTTTATGCCAAATGGTAATCCTACGACCAGCTTATCTGAAATAAGTTTTCAGCACCACGCTTGAGCCGATGATTATTTGTTATTGTGTTGAAAACCAAATATATTTATCGGGAACTATATAGTTATGATACCATATAGTTCCCGATAATTGTAAATGTTAGCCTATTTTTTTCTGTGCAACCTCTATCGCATTGTGTTTTAATTCGTCTTCATCCTCTACCGCATCTAATACTTTGTCTGCTAACCACAGAGTGAGAAGTTCATTCTTATCTACCTTGAAATATTCTGCCAATTGTATCACTTGTGTTCGTTTAGCTCGTCTGTCTCCGCGCTCTATTTTGCTGAACATCGGAGTATCTATCTCAAGCAGAGCAGCCAATTGTCTTTGCAGCACTCCATGCTGTTCTCTTAACTCTTTTATTCTTTCTCCTAATAACATACTTCTTCATTTTACGAATTTGACATGACTTAATCGGATTTCATTATCCGCTATAATATGACGGAATCCGTTATAATTTCCGCTATAATTGGGATAAACCGTCATAATCTTCCGTTATAACTATTCTTTCAAAAACCATGTTCGTCCTTTCGGATAAATAAGTTTATCGGTACTTAACGCACTAAGTATATCCCCTAATAGTCTCAATTGCTGTTCATGTGTCTTGACTTGCGGCATTACGTCTTTGACGTACTCATAAATGCTATCACGCTTGGCTCCATCTGTACCGGCATTCTTAAGATACTGCAAAATCATCTGTTTGATTTTTTCCTTATCAAGTCCTTTTTGCTTAGTGTAACCTTGCAGTTGTCGAGTAGCTTTTGCAATCCCTAAAGAGATTGTATAATTAGGGGCTTCGCCTTCAATAAGTCCTCTGTTCAATAAATCCTGTGCAATGTCCTCGTGAATGGTTCTGCCCTTTTGGATGGCATCTAATGATATGCAATCCCACAAGGTCAATGATTTGTTTGTTTTGAGCAAGTTGGTATACTGTTCATTTATCTCATTGCCATAAATGCGTACCGATACTTTTCTGTTTTTGGCGTCAATTTCATAATCAGGCATTGGGAAGTGACGACGCCACTGCTCATTGAACATCTTCTTTATACCTCTACTTACTGTATCTATCATATTGAAATCAACCATTGCCCTGCAAAGACATTCATTGCGGAAATATGCTTGAGGTTCTTCATTCGTTAAAGCATTCTCCAACGTGCCAGGAATGAAACTCCCTGCATTGGAGTAATAAAGGTAAGTTGGATTTTCCACGAAATTGATTCTCTGTTGCATCGTATAGTCTTGATGCGCAATGCAGTTATGAAGAGCTTCGCGGATGGTATAGTCATCGTATTGCTTCATAGTGTCAGGGAAGAGCGTGCCTCCCGGCATTTCACGCATTGTCAGATTTTCAATTTTTGACAAAATCTCATCTACGGTTAATATAAATGGCACGGTGAAGTGTTCGTAATCCACAACCTCCTGCTTTTCATCCCGTCTTGTCCAAGTCACTTGTGCAACCGCCGGACGTAACTTGAACGCAGATTCGTATTTACCTAGAAGAATGATTGCCGCACGAGTGATTCCTCCGTTCTTCATTATGCCGCACTTGCTCAAGAATGTTTCCACTGTCCATGCATTTACTTCGGCTTCAGGTATTCGACTGTGTACTTTCTTGAACATCATACGAGCTTTGGCTATAGCGACTTCATCAAGATCCTCAATCATTGCATCGGCTACAATTTGTGCCGACCAATCCGTCTCGCTGAAAATAGGTTCATCAAGAATTGCGCTCATACGTTCAGCAGTCATCTCTACGAGAGAATCCTCAATTCGCTGCCACGCCTTATTATGGGCAAACACAGGTCGCTTAGGTAGATGTTTAGGAATATGGATAACCCATACTTTACGGTTGGTATCATCTGTGACAAACTCATCTATATCTAGACCTTCTGTTGAAAGATTTACGCATCTTTCTGTCAGTCGCAGTATCGCCTTCTGCCTATCATAATTGTATGTGTCCGTTCCGACAATATCCAATGTTTTGTCGTGCACACCAATCACCAAGTGTCCACCTTCCATATTGGCAATGGCAGACACATACGAGATGACATCATCTTTTTCGTCCCCGCAGAATGAGTTCTTCAAATTCTTAAACTCCTTCCACTCGCAGTGTGCATTTTCCTGTGGATAGTTGCGAAGGAGATATTGTTGTATTTCTGACTCTTGCATAATTATCCAATTATACTTTCACTTTCATCATTATGTTTCTCAGCATTTCGGATGACGCATTCTTTACTTGTATTGGCATAGCAGTAGACACAGAAATGGCGACAAGTATTATACATTCCAATATCTTTACTCACCATACATCCGCAAACCTTGCGCTGACCGGAATCTTTTACATTTTTCGTCTTCTGCGGGATTGGCGGAAGTTCTCCAAACATATCTCTTTCCGGCCATTTCAATGTATGAAGATAATAAACTAATTCCTTGTCATCAGAGAATATGCCTTTCATGAGTTCTCCATCAATACAACGATTATGTTCTATGCCATAGGACTCTAAATCTATATCTTCAGCACAAGTTGCCATTTCAACATTCCATCCTTGTTCTTCCCAAATGAATCGGATTTTCTGAAGACCTTCAACAATTTCTATTCGCTGAGCATGGTTTGCTTCTGCATTTTCAACATCCTCTTTCGTAAAGAATGTGGTTTCTTTTACGAGATTATTTTGAACTTTTCGATATGCTTTTACATCTATAAAACTGAAAACCAGCTTATCAGTATATCCTTTCAGTTTATTGCCAACATTCCATATTCTTTTAAGCAATTCTCTTGGACTTATAGATAATGTGATTATAAGTGGATCAAATCTCCATATCACTCTCTCTTTACCTATCATTTGAGATAATTGCCTAAATGTTTCGACTCTTTCTTCAACAGATGCCACATTAGGTTCAAATCTTTCATTAACATAATCATTCAATGTAACTTGGAAATAATAGTGTATTCTCATTTCATCAAGGATATGCAAATAAGGTAGAATAGGTTTTGGATTCTTTGTCCAAAATACTATCACTTTGCAATTCTTGAAAGAGATATACATTTTTTGCTGGTTAAAAGGATTGTACCAAGCGCAATAACCTTTAGCCAAGCGATTGAAGAACCATTTGGCATAAAAAGCTGGTATATCTGTAGAACGACTTGCTGAAATGATAACAGGGGCAGTAGCTTCAACTTGCTCGCCAGCATCGTTCGTGATAAGTATCTTATCTGTTGGCATATCTATCGTATAATTCTTGTTTAAGTCTTTCTAACAAAGCCTTATTCTCCATTGTTGAAGGTATCCATGAAGGATTATTTCCTTTTGTAAATGTACATTTATTGATAAAATGCTTTATCGTATTATTATTTGTTCGAGGACTATCTTCCCGACCATAATAATAACCATTGGGAGCATAATCCTTCTGGAAAGAGATTATTTTTTTTGCTAAGACATCACGAACTTCTTTTGGAAGATAAGATCTAGACAATATGAAATTACTGGCATTGATATCATCAACAAAATTAGCTGAAGTCGCATTGACAGGACGGAGCTTACGTTGTCCTTCTGAAGCGCCAGAAATAGTAAATCTATTCTCTGTTACGGGAGTTTGCGTAGATAGCTTAGAAGTTGAAATGCCATTAGTCTTTATAAGGGCGGCAATTTTCTTGTATGCATTAGATGACTGATCTGGAAAGTAGTTATCAAGTATACATAAGAAAGCCTCGGGATCCTGTCGCTTTGCTTCTAATTTAATTGCAATATCAATTTTGTCTTTCTGAGCCTTCAGATCCTTCTGCCCGATTGTTTGATATATTTTTTCTTTGAATTCTTCTGGAGTATAATCTCCAATATCTCCCGCAAAATTTGCTTGAAGAAGATTCTTATATGCTTTTGTGCGTGTAAAATTAGGAATGTTTTCTAATATATACATGAAAGTTTTAGGACTTTGTACGGCATTTTCAAATTCAACATCCTTATTTACCACCCCAACAACTTTTGACTCTACATTATTTATATTCTCAATGATCTTTGATCCCAACTGACTTTCCACAATAACCGAAGCATTCGTGCTCGTTTTTGGCAAGACAGCATCTTTTATTTCTACTCCATTAAGCATTCGCCAAACATTACTTGCAAATGACTGATAATAATCCTTATTGCCATTAATCAGTATGGATGTAAAGGTCTTAGGCAGAGACGCAAAACCTCTTGTGGCACCATAAATGCCATAAGCTAATTTATAATTACAGAATCCCGTTTGTACAAGGTACTCTACCAAACGGTCAATGTTATCACCCTTTTGACAGAATGCAGCAAATGATGAAAGTACATCATTATCAATAGCAAATAGATCAAAGGCGGTGTTCTCCTGAAAATGATTAAGTAATGCTCCAACATAAGCAGATGCAGGATTTGAGTCCCATTTATCTCCAAGCATATTCTTTAGAATCATACCTCCATTATATGCTTGTGCCAAAGGCTCCTCTACACCATTCTTTTCCATTACAGATTTGTACTCTGCCTTAAATTGGGAGCAAATAAGTTCCCTGTAGAAAGAACTTTGGTAAGATGTGTCCAAAATATGCAAAGAAAGATCATCATCAACATTCAGCAATGACTCAATAGCATACTTCTCACGTTGAGCATTTTCTTTTGCTTCCAATTTACGAACAGCTCTATTCATACTGTCTGTGACACGAGTAAACGCCTCTGGGGAAGCATACTCTAAACAACTCCACAAATCGTTTGCATCATAAACTCTACGAAGATGAAGTTTGTTACAGAATGTGTCATAAACACCCCAATGTTGCAAAAGATTCTTGGCATCTTTTGCAGAAAGGCCTTGAGGATTGTCTGACAATTTTAACTCTAACAAATTTTTGTTCCAAATAGTATCTTCATCCATTGAGGAATAGATTTCGTTAAATTCTCTGATTCCATTCAAGATAGCATCGTCTTGTGCTTGAGTAGGTCTTTTATCAGGAGAATTTACAACAGCAGAAAGTGTGTTACGAAGTTTTCGCGATAAAGCTTTCAATCTGCCAATCTCGTTGCTGACCGAACTATTAGCACCTATTAGGTAGCAATAAATGAAACCTTTAATTTTGTCTAGCAGAACGTCTCTACCAACATCTATAGATTCATCCTTTATCTTGCAATTTGCATATGAAGAGTTCCATAAGAAATCATCTTTTTCAGATTGAGTGAATAGGTCTTTGGCAACACCCAAAAATGTTTTTTTCTCCTCTGGTTTAACATTGATATTGGCATCGTAAAGTTTATAGAACTTATTCTCAAGACTTTGTTCTGCCTTTACCAGGACTCCCTGACGCTCTTGATAACTATTGAAATAAATACGACAATGGAAAGGGTTGAGGTTAATGGTATGATAGCAGAGATAGGTATCTACTCCATCATGTTCCTTAGCCTTTTCAAAGAATCCTTCTTTATAATCTTCAGATTCTATCTCGATAACCATAGGATAGTTTTCAAGGTCATTTTCTTCAACTTTGAACCTTGGATATTTGCTATACAATAAAATTACTTGCTCCTTGTCGTTCGCGAAAACAGGATAGAAGCGTTTGTTACCAAAACCACGTCTTGCGTAAAATCCTAAGGGCGAAATTGACTCAGAAGACAATATATTATTGAAATTCAGAGTACAGGTTGGTATATATAATCTCATAATTATCCTTGTTTTTTAGGAGTTAATAAGCCTTATAATGTTAATTTTGAACCACTTGCAAGACTCGTATCATAAAGTGAAGTAGGAATATCATCAAAAAGACTGGAAAGATTGCCTGAGTGCATGATATACAAAGCACGATAGGTTCTCGTTACTGCCACATACAATGGATTCCGGTTATCATCATCCTCAACAGTACATTCGGGAATAAAAACGTGTTCAAATTGAAGCCCTTTTGAACTATGGTATGTCATCATCTTTGGATTGTCCGAAGAAAAATCCAGATCCATAAACGTTCCAAACTTAGCTTCAACGTTTACACCATGATTCTTGAAATATTCATATGCGTGTTCTACCTCATCATTGTGTCTAAACAGAATACCGACATCCTCCATATTTTTGTTTTGAATAAGCGAAATGATAGCGTCATACTGTTCTGTAATGTTATTGTATTTGATGATCTTTGGTTTTTCAACACCCTCTTCAGTGCAACGTTCTTCAAGTTCATCACTTTCCGAATTTAGATATTGAGCAAAACGAGCTATTTTTTTTGGTAATCGGTGATTGAACACAAGTTGTTCAACAGGGAACTTTGTAAAATACTGTATATCCTCCATTGAAACAGTTTGCTTATCTTTAATAAAAGTATAAAGTTGTTGAGCTGAATCGCCATACAACAATAATGCTTTCCTTGCTTTTGAACGGAATAGTTCAATATCCTCTTTCGAAAAATCTTGCGCTTCGTCCACAATGATGTAATCGGCACTTGGACATCCAGCTTTATTCTGCCAATGCCAATGATAGTCAACATTCCGTTGTGGAATGCCCACCTGTGAAATGCCATCAGCCATATATTGCATGAGTGCTTTAGTGAACACAATGTAAAGATAGGTGCCCTTGTGCTCATCCTGTATTTGTTTTGCCTTCCACAAGGCAAGAATGGACTTTCCGCTACCAGCACAACCCTTAACTATGTATGAATTGTCCGTCTTCTTGTTGATTACCTTTACTTGATAATCATCAAGTTCTGAGTCTTTAACGTAAAAACTTCTTTTAGCCATGATTAAATTTATAGATTTATGTTGAAACTATCAATTGTTATTTTATTGTTCTTAGATCGGCTGCAAATCGCCGAATCGTCATTTTGCTTATATTTAGTGGGGTGTATGACATGGGCAAAGTTTTCTATTTCTATCTCTTGCATGATAGTTGTTTTAAGAGGTTTCCTACATAGCACTCGATAACACACTCGGCTTTCGTCATTTGATTTATGGGAGTGACTTACGCTAAATGTTTGCTGCATAAAACAAAGGTCTCTACACTCGTAATAACAAGCGCATGACAACGGCAGAAGCGTCTCTATGGTTCTGCTTTCACGAACATAGTCATTTATTGAGCTATTCATTAACTGAGGATAGAAATATCCTGAATGTTCGTCTTTAGTTGTTACATCAAGCATTATCAGCAAACCGTTTTCATGAAGATAGGTCGCAAGCTTCTTTGCCATTATTGCGTATGCATTGATTGGTAGCACTTCTTTCGAAATCAACTCACAAACAATCTTATCACAAAGGATGAAATGAAAATTTTTCTCGCCGAATGCAAGATTTTCCACGTCTTCACCATTGTTTAACGTCTGGTTTAATATACTCAGTTCGACTTGTACTTTTTTATTTGGATTACTCTCTATCAAATCCTTGAGTATGACTAAAGCACCATCATTACCGTCTATTGCTGTGATGTTTATTTTTGCATGTGTTAAATGCTTTCCAATTGCTGTAATAAAGCCGAGAATTTCACCACCTGTACCGCAACCGCAATCCAATACGTTAATCTTATCCCGTTCCAACATTTCCTTCAGATGTTTATTTTGCATAAGATTATCAACAACACAAAACATCTCTGCATAACTGCGAGGAAAGTAAGTACCAAGATAGACTTTAAGTTCTTCTTCGTTGAGATCAAGATTATACTCATAACGTTCATGTTCTGGGGCATAAATAGCTCGGTGGTCGTTGAAGATCTTTTTGTCAAGCCAATGTGGCAGGATTGTCTTTGACTTCCGGAAAGAAACGTTCGAATTAGTATTTGATAGTTCTTTTGATTGATGCTCTTCGACAACACTAAACGAGCTGTCATCTTCAACTACAAGTTCCTTACCTTCTTCCCAAAAGATTGTAGAAGGCAAAACGGCTTTAACATCATGATTAGTGAATCTTGTTAGTTTTGAACAATATTCGTCTATGCCATCTGCACTTATTATCACAACATATTCTCGAGTTAATTTTATTCCGTATGCAGCAAAAGATGAAGATGCCCTTTTGCCATCAAGCACCATGACAGTAAAATTATCGAGCTTAAGCGATGATTTTATTACCTTTTTTACAAAATTCAAAAGTACTATACTATTTTCGTCTTCGATTACAAAAGATTCAAAGTTTGGCACGTCCTCTTTTTCCTTCTCTTCAGTGTGGGGCTCGTACTTCTTTATATCTTCGAACAACTCTATTTTCTCAATTGGCTCTACTGGTTTATCATAAGTAGCATTGCTGAATTCCGTCAGGTAGAAGGGATTTAGGTTGAGAGTTTCCGTAAGATTAACAATTCCGAGTGGATCAAGGTCGGTATGAGGACAAGTGATGTCATCCAACTTTTCAATGAAATGTTCACTATCAGTAATGTGAAGCCAAGACTTGTTGGTGGCACTTAAATTGTTTTCCAATTCAATAGGTTGATGAAATATAATAAGATGGGGGACATCCTTGATTTGATTCTTTTCAACCCCCAAGACTTTAAGTTCTTTCTTAACTATCGAATGGTTTATTCGTGCTTGTTGGAGGACTGTTTTTCTCGAGCCTCCCTTAATAATTTTACCATTGCATGTCCATTCTCCATTTTCATTGGCAACAACTTTACCCCCATAATTTTTGAATTCTATAGAAATAATAGCGTCTTTCTTTATAAAGAGAGCATCTAACTCGCATCCAATATTATAGTTGCCTGCGAACACACAGAATTCATTCGAATCCTCATAGTGAGCTTTAAGTCGCTCACAGAGAAACCGAAACTGCTCACGCTCTGCAGTTGTATCAAAATTTCCTACTCTGAATGCTAAAAGTCCACCCATTGCAAAAAAAATTATTTTTGTAAACTAAATAGTCATCATTTTTCGCTGACTTTTCCGGTGAAGAATTGTCAGTTTTTGACTACAAAAGTACATAAAATATTGAAAAGGCTTGCAAGCACGGATAAGAATCTACAATAAATATGTTTACTATCAATCAACTATCTTCGTTTTGCTGCGGTATGTCTCTTTGCTATGTTATCATTCCACGGTAATTCAGAAGAAGAGTCACCACCGCCGGTACCGACATGATTCTGTGCCGGGCCACCGACGGCAAGGGTGAAAGCTGCCCCCAATAGTTCCGCCTGCTTCCCGCTTACCTGTTCCTGCGGTTCGAAAACAGCATTGACAAACTCCTCGTCCGTGATCTGGCCGTTGAAATGCCTTTGTGCCACATCATAGTCTATCTGGAACTTGGTGTCCTCAAAAAGTTCCTCTCCGACCCGTGTCCAAATATGGAGCGACGGATTCCGGTAATTGGGAACATTGAGACGCACCAGTTCGGCACCGGACGAGAGGCTGTAACGCTGGGGGTTTGCCTTGCGGTCAAGTCGGTCTATCTGTTTCCGTTGCCTTTCTATGACGGCATCTTTCTCTTTTGACTGACGCTCGGCGGTTTCCGCCCTGCGGATGGCTGTCTCTATCTCTTTCTGGTAACCGTCCCGCAGTTTCCCTATTTCCAACTTATGCCGCTCCTGCAACCGCGCCTTTTCCGCCTGAAGCTCCTTGAGCCGCTTGTTGAGTCCGGCAATCTCTTCGTCCTTGTCCGAGAGTTCCTTTTTTGCTTTGGCAAGGTCGCCCTTGCCGAACCACGAGAGGATGGTGTTCCTGCCCTCCTGTGCCTTCTCCACATCTGCCTGCAACTTGGCAATGTCCTCCTCGTACCGGATTACCTGCTGCCTGTAATAATCCGAGTTGGCCTGATGCTTTGCCGTGGAACCGACGATACCCCGTTGCAGCCCGAATGGTTCCATGGCCGCTGCATAGCTGTTCTGGTATTCATGCAGTTTGGTGCGCCGCATCACATCGTCTGCAGACAGACGGGGACCGGATTTCGTTTCATACTTCCTCTCGCCCTCCCGCTTCCTGCGGACGCGCTCCCCGGCGACAATGGGAACGACGGTGGCGTGCAGGTGTGGCGTTTTCTCGTCCATGTGCAGCACGCACGATACAAGGTTCTCGTTTCCAAAAGTCTCCCTTAGCCATTTGAGGTTGGCATCAATCCAACTGTCCAGCCTGCCGCCATTGGCAATCTCCATCATCTGTTCATGTGTTCCGGTCAGGATGACACGGATGGCTTTTGTCTGGTTCTTGCCGACCTTGCGGCGCAACCCGGCGGTGTCGATGCGGTGCTGTATCGCCTCGGTGCGGTTGGACACTCCTTCCGGAAACCTGACCAGCTCCCGGTTGAGATGCGTCCTGCCTGCATCTGCATTGTCCGGGACATATTTCTTCCCCTTGGCATCTTTCCTTTCTATATGGCATGACATTCCGCTGTCATTGCCGCTGCCACGCTGCAGGTGACAGACCGCGTATTGTGTATTACTCATATCCTTTCGTTTTATGATTGTTGTTTCTGTTGTAAAATCCCGTCCTATTGTCGGAGGCATATACCTGGCTTCTGAACAACATCTTTCGGCCTATGGGCTTTTTGATTGCCGGACGCGGAGCAGAGGCGGTGAAAATGCCCTAATAGGCTACGGGATTTTACAACCCCTTTTTCATAGGACAGCGAGCTGTCCGCTGCTTTCACGTCATTCCGCCCTCCCAGCATCCACCAGTTCAAGTCCGAAGGTATCGATGAAGGTCTGCAACACGGGATTGCGTTCTATCATTCTCGCAAGGATCATCTGCGGCGTGTCCTCCATCAGCAGGAAGTCGGCTATGTCCAGTCCCTGACTGCGCTGTCCGTCGGTCGCAATCTTCTCCAACAGGTCGGAGCAGGTGGCACGCCTGCAGACGGATCCCAGCATCGGCAGCCGTTGCCTCCATTCCTCTGTCGCCTTAAGGTCGGGAAAGAGGATGACCTCCCGACCGCCCAATACCTGCATGGCCTCGCTGTTGAAGCACCCGTGCATTCCTCCGGTGGCAAGCCAGATGAAGTCAGGTATGAAATGGGCAGCTACCAGTGCCGTCTTCTCGCTCTCGACAATGGCTACAGGCTTGGAGGATATGGTGGAGGAAGTGTCCGACAGCAGGTGCTCTCCGAACAGGCATTGCTTCATGCGGAAGTCCTGCACCTTCCTTACCGAATGCACCCAGCTGACTTGGTTAAAAGGTTCCTTGACCCGGTGCCCGGTCTCTGCATTGTAGCCCATAATCTTGCCGGCACGCACATTGCCGTTCCGGTCTATCTGCCAGAATACGGTGGCTCCGCCCCACATCCTTGACGTGCCTACCCTGTAAAGGCGGAACAGCCTGCCGGTGTCCTCCTTGCCCGCCACTTTGGAGAAGTACCGGTACAAAGGGTTGATGTCGTATCTGCGCATGGACTGCTCCACCCAATCAGAGGGAAGAAAGGATATTTTTGGCTCCTGTTCCGGTACTGTCCTCACTGCCGACCTTGCCCGGCCATCCCTTTCGTGTCCGTCCAACCTCTCTTTGACGGTAGGATTGTCCCGGAAATATTCTTTGGGCGTATAGTGGTAGCCGCAACTGTTGATGTGGTCGCACTTGCCCACATTGCCGGGGAAGGAAATCTCTCCCGCCTCGTCGATATAACGGGTGAAGCAGGCTTTCCTGCCGCACTCCGGACAGACGGTCTTGCTGCCCAGACGGTATTTCTGTAGATGGAATCTGTATCCGTTCATGATGTTCTTTTTGTGGATTCCTGCAAATGAAAACCTCTATTTGCAGTTGCAGTTCTTGCAGTCTTGCAGGAATTTTCCTTTTCCGGCACCCAGAAACTGCAAGACTGCAAAGACTGCAGGCTGCAACAGGGCTTCATCCGTTGCAGTCCAGGGTTGATAATTCATTGCCGCTCTCATCAGATTCGCCAGATTTATCATATATAATTTTCTCGTAATGCCCGGTCTTGGCTTTCCTCAGCAGCCTGCTCCGGCACAGCTCCTTGAGGTAGTTCATCACCGTGCGCTCGCTGACATTCTGCAGTTCCTTTCCAATGGCGATGGCCGTCTTCGTATCGAATGTATCCGGCAGCAATGACAGCAGTACCTTGGGCGGTTCCTCGCACATGTCCTCCGCCACGAAGGAGCGGATGCGGCGGTATGAGTCCTCGAAATAGCCGTTCAGCCGGATGGCGGCCTTTACCGATGCCGTGTCCACAGACTGCAGGTTGCCCTCGCCGGATGCATACCGCAGCACCTGCATGAGCAGAGCCAGCCGTGCCACCTGCGCCGGGTGCTTCATCTCACGGCTGTCCACCTCGGCATCGTCCTCTATCAGGTTGATGCGTTCCACCTTCCTGTTCCACCATGAGTAGAAATACTCTTTAGCCTCCCTGTCCATGGACAGCACATGGGGCATCCTTTCTTCCTCCCCGATGTCATAGTCAAGGGCAAGAACCTTTGAAAGTATCTGCTCCCATCGTGCCGCCGGCAGAGCCGCCCTGTCCACTCCGCCATCATCCCAATCAGTCCATTTCGACATTTTCCAAGACTTGGGCAGCACGAACAGGAAGCGGTCGAGCAGTCCGTTATCCTCGAAACCTTTCGTCAGCAGTTCATGTACACGCTTGGTTTGAGTAGTTCCGACGATATTGATGCACGGCTGTTCTATGTGGATCGGTATTGTACTGCTCACCCTTGTCACGTCCAGCGCCCCGCCGCTCCATGCCGTGAGCAGCTGCTCGATGAGCTGTCCGTTGGTGTAGCGGTTGGCGGAGTTGAACATGCCCATGATCTCGTCCACCAGGATGGCCACGCTGCGGGGATTGTTGTTGTGTGTCAGCAGGAGCGATTCGGGGGTGAAGTCGGACACGACGGTACGCCGCAGCACGGGCTTCTTCCCGTTTTCCCCGGCGGCTTTCCATACCTCCAGTTCCGTCTCATACGCCTTGAACAGGGCATAGTCGTGTTTCCGTATGGGACGGTATGCCGCCTCCAGCGGCGGTGTCTTGCCCAGTCCCGGCCTGCCCACGAGGATGATGTAAAGGGCGGCGTTGCTTTGCCACTCGCCCTTGATGCGGATACGGTAGGTGCCGCCCAATGCCGCTGACACAGCCGACAGCATGGCCGTCGCTATGAACTCGGCCTTGTAGTTCTCGTACCGGGCCATGTCAAGGATGACGGACTGCATCGTCTGCGGGAAAACTTCCAACGGGAAATCGGTATCATTGATATGTTCCGCCTCCATGCGGATCCGGTTGCACAGTTCGAGCCGGATGTTTGTCATGTCAGCCATTTTTCTTCTTGCAATAGGATGTCACACTCTCGGATTTCCCTCCCGTCTGTATGCGGCGTATGTCGGACTTGGCATACATGTTCTTGTTGCCTACCTTGACAGGGACGAGGTAGCCGCGCTTCGCCCAAAGGTTGAGCGTGCCGTCGCACACGTTGAGCAGTTCACGGACCTGTTTCGTGTTGAGCCACGTCTCTTCCGCCGCACGCTGCATCTCCGCATCCAGCTCTTCCTGCCGGGCCGCTATCGTGCGCTGCACGATGGATTCGGCAAACATCTTAAGGTCGGTGGGCGTGACTTCCAGCTTCACGTTCGCGCCCTGTTCGACCAGACTTTCTATGGTTATCATAAATATCGGTTTTTGAATTTTGTGATGACCATCTTCAAAAATTCCCTGATGCCCCGCTTCCGATGGCTTATAAAAGAGAAGCACCGCCGACCTTCGGGAAAAGGTTGACGGTGCAAAAGTATATGCGAATTGAAACGGATTGATATATAATGCCTTGTCTTGAATTGTCATGACCATTCAAGTCTGCATGACCATGTAAAACGGCTTATTTTGCCTTATCCGGCGATAGTCCCTGCTTCATCATTAGCGATAATTTCATTGATTTCCTGCGCCAGTGACCGGAACAGTTCCCGGTTCTCGTCGCTCTCGATAAGAAATGCCATCTGGTCTTTCCCGTCCTTGATGACATGCTTTGCCGTCTTCAGGAAGCCGACCGCCTGGCGTATGGCGCTCTCGCTTTTCAGGGAGGGAAGGTCGGGAAACTGCAACGACATGCCCACGCTGTACTCCTTCGCGGCGTGCATCCCGGCCACCAGCTGCAGGTCTTTCAGCACATAGAACGGGAGTGCCTGATGGACTGCGCTCGTGTTGATGGACACGAAACAGCGGATACATTGCATGACAGCCTCCTTCTTTTCGCATTTGAGATAATCCGCGAGAGGCCGTTCCTGTATCTTCTTCTTTCCTGCTGTCCGCTGTGTCTGCGGTGCCGTGCCGTTGCCGGAGTCTGCCGCTTCTGTCGAGTTATTTCCGGTATCGGCATCACTATCACCCATCCCGTCCTTTACGGACTGCAATGCCCATTCTCCGATGCTGCCTTTCTCGATTGCGCCTTTCATGGCGAAATGTTTGTCCCAGTCCTCCTTTGTGCGGAAGCCGTTCTTTATGGACACTTCGATAATCTGGCGAACGACAATGGAACAGCCCATCCGCTCGGCATTCCCCGCCTTGGGATGTCCCGCCTGCCTGCTAACCATGTCCACCATTGCCTCGAAACTCTTTCCGTAATACAGCCAGCTCAATACAAGTGGAGCAGATAGAGTGACATGCCCGGACATGTCTCTAAAAAAGGACTTGACCTTGCCCCAGAAGGAAGACGGAGGAGTGGTTGCATCCTCTTCCCTTTGTTTCCTGTACAGCTCCACGATCTGCCCCGGTACAGCGTTATCCTTGAAATGCAGGCCGATGTTCCTGAAAGCGTCCGTGCTGTCGTCGCACCATGACATCTGCCATTCCTTTTTGATTCCGGGCAGCTGTTTGAATATGGCACGGCATACGGCGAGGTACTGCATCTCGTTACCGTCCGCCATCATTTTCGCAAAGCGGCGGTATTCCTCCCTGTGCGTGTCCTTCCACTGGAAGATGTCCGCCTTGAACTGTTCGTATGTCTGTTTCTGCCCGTCCATATTCATATTGTATTATTACAGGTTGATATAAAAGGATAAGTGGAAAAGAGAGACTGTCAGTCCAGAAGGTTTACCAGCTCCTTCTTCATCTCGTCGTCAATCTTGCGGTACCGCGCGAAAGCCCGGCTGCCCTCCGAATGTCCCGACATGGAGGCAATCAGGTTCGGGTCCTTGACCTGTCTGTATAGATTGCCAATGAAGGTCTTGCGTGCCGTATGGGTAGATGCGACCTCGTATAAAGGTCTTGCCACATCCTCCCTTGTCTTGGGGTCGAGGACTATGACCTTTCGGTCGATGCCCACGTACTTGAGTATCTCCTTTATCTTCTTGTTGTAGCCAAAATGCGAGAACCGGGGGAGCAGAGCGTTCTCCAGATCCTTGTAGCGTTCCAGTATGTCCCGTGCCTTTTGGTTGAGCGGCACACGCACTGTATTGGCATGTTCCATCTTCGTCTTCTGCGGGATATACTCCACGAAGCCGTCCACGATGTTGGCCTTGGTCAGCCTGTTCAGGTCGCTCACGCGGCATCCTATCAGGCACTGGAACATGAAGATGTCGCGATAGACCGGGTAGGTCGGTCCCATGCCGCTCAGGTCGGCATAGTACACCTTGTCCCGCTCTTCGAGGGTCAGGTAAAAGGGGTCACCGTACATCGGACGGGCAATCTGGTACTGGTCGAAAGGGTTGTTCCTTGTCAGCCCGCGCTTGATGCACCACTTGACAACGGTGCGGATGCGGTAGAGCGATCCAGACATGCTGTTCTCGGAACGCCTCTGCCCCACATCGCGAAGTTTCTCGTTCCGATAGAATACGGGATACATGGCCACATATTTGTGTTCCTCCTGCATCCACAGCTTGAAGTCCCGGATGTCGTCAGCCGTTACGGTGTCTATGCACAGGCGGAAGCCTCTCTGGTGCAACACCTCGTGCCGGAAACGCTCGTAGCGCAGCACCTTGTTGAGATTGTCGAGGTGGTGCTTGCGGCTTTCGTCCGCAAGCGGGGTCTCGTCGATGTATTTCCGTATCTGGTACGAGAGCAGGTACTCGTCGGCCTTGTTGCCGCCCCTCGCGTTGATGTTGGGATGGTGGTATTCCTCTATCAGCCCCTTGAGCCAGTTGCCGTCCACGCCACGGTGGTACTCTTTCGTGATGAGGTGGGTAATCTGCTGCACGTCCTTGTCGAAGGCCATCTTCTTCTCCTCCGACACCAGTGCCACGCGGGGCTTGTAGCCCTGCCGTTCCGGGCTCCAGTGGTTGGGGTTGATGGAGAGTTCGCTCGCTGCCTTGATGTCCACGCCGCCGATGTCACGTACACGGAAATAGACACGTGCCTGGTCCGTGATGTTGTTCTTGGCGGCGGTCTTCCGGATGAATGCGGTCACTTTCATATATATCCTCCTTTCCGATTTAGTCTATCATTTCCACAAGCCTGCGCTTCATGTCATCGTCTATCGTACGGTAGCGGCTGAACGCCCGGCTGCCCTCCACGTGCCCAGACATGGAGGCGATGAGATTTGGGTCGGGAACCTGCCTGTAAAGGTTGCCCACGAAGGTCTTGCGTGCCGTGTGGCTGGTGGCCACCTCGTACAAGGGTTTCTGCACGGTGTTGTAGCCGTGCGTGTCAAGGATGGTCACCATACGGTCTATGCCGCAGCGTTTCAGCAGTTCCCGTATGCCGAGGTTGTAGGTGTGTATCTGCCTGAACGGGAACAGCCTGTCGGCACCCGCATCATACCGTTCCAGTATCTTCAACGCCTTCTCGTGCAGCGGCACCCTGACGGTCTTTGCCTGGCACTTTTTTGTCTTCTGCGGCATGTATTCCAGAAAGCCGTCCTTGATGTTGTCCCTCGTGAGACGGTAAAGGTCACCCACGCGGCAGCCGACATAGCAGTGGAACACGAAGATGTCCCGGATTACGGCCAGCTTCGGGTTGTCGCTCAAGTCCGCATCGTAGAGGATGTTCCTCTCTTCGGAAGTGAGGAAGAACGGGTCGCCGTAGGTCGGCTCCTTGCAGCCGTAAAGCACATAGACCTCGTTGTCGGAATACTTCATCTTCTTGCACCAGTGCAGGAAGGTGCAGAACAGGTTCATGGTGTTGATGACGGTCGTGCCGGAGAGTGACCTGGGACGGTGGTTGATGAGCGTGCGGGGAGCGTAGAAGTCTGGATATTCCTGCCGCAGCAGATGTTCGTTCACCACATAATCCCGGAAAGCGTTCATCTGCTCCAGCGTGACGGTTTCCACGAAGAGGGTGAAGTCCGCCTCGCCCAGTATCTTCCGGCGGTAGTCGTGGTAGCGGGTCATCTTGCGCTCGAAACGGACGATATGCTCCTTCGTCCTCTCCGCACCGTCGAACTTCTCCAAATACTCGTGGACACGGGCGAGAAGGTTCGAGTGGTCCCGCTCGAATGCCCGGGCTGGGTACAGCACATCCTCGATGACCTGTCTCATCCACCGGCTGTCCGCCTTGTCCGAGAAGGTCTTCTCAGCCCGCTCGATGATGGCGGCGATCTGTTCCGGCAAACGTTTCTGCTCGGCGGCAGGCACAGCCGTCGTTCGCCTGTAACATAGGCTGTCGGTGTCCCAGTACTTGTCCTGCACTTCAAGTGGGGAAACGACCTTTATGTCCACGTTCTTCTCCCGTACCCGGAAACAGATGTTCGAGGTGTCTGGGGAGCACTTTTTCAGATAGACGGTAACTTTCATCTGCGTTGTTTTTTCGGTTATGCGGCAAAGGTATAATAAATTCCCGTAAATGTTCCCATATATCCCGAAAAAACTTGCAACGGATTAAGACAAATTAAAAAGTTGTTCCCGAATCTGATACCGCATAAAACACAGTATATCAACGGCTATATTTGCACTTGTTTGGCTCTTTTTTTCATTTCAGGCTTTATCCGATTCCCTGAATATCATATATTGCAGTTCCACGCTTTCTTTTTTTTTATTCAGCCGTGTAGGTGCAAGAGCGGTAACACTAAACTTAACGTTATGAAAAGACTATTGTTTGTTGTGATGGCGACAATTTTGTCAATGACATTATTTTCATGCGAAAAAGAAAAAGATTCAACCACAACTCCTATTGAGGAAAATAAAGATTATTATTATGTGAAATATCAAATATCAGGGAAAGTTTACTTTTATATTGACGGGGTAAGTTATAATACCGAAAAGGGAACTCGTACGGAAAGTTTTGCAGCAGCTGGTTCTTTTGAGACTATATGTGGACCGGTTAGTAAAAATTTTGTCGCACGGATAAGGTTAACGAAATATCGGGGTGCTCCGACAGATAATGCCACTAAAATATCGGTTAGTAAAAATAATGGTCCATTTGCGGTAAAGGCATCGGGACAATATTCCGCATCTTATGTTATAGATTTTTAATCACTAAATTTTGGGGGGCGAATTGTTTAACATGATTGATAAAACACCGCTCTTTAGGGCGGTGTTTTTGCATAATATGACGCCAACGGCCGTCCGCTACGGCTAACGGTCGGGCGCATAAAGTCCGCTTCTTAAGCGGGGTCGGGGAACCCCTGTGCCTTCAGCTTTATGTCCTGCCCGTCGGGGGTGACGAGGTAACAGCCCGTGGAGGCGGGGGTGATGTGGCCGATGACGTCCACAAGGCCCAGCCGCATGATCTGTTCCTGCATCGAAAGCGGCACGGTGAAGAGCAGTTCGTAGTCCTCGCCGCCGTTCAGAGCCGCAACGACCGGGTCCGAGTGCATCTCCTCGGCCAGCGCCGAGGTCTGCCGGGCGATCGGGATGCGTTCGAGGTAGATGCGCGCGCCGCAGGCCGACGATTTGCAGAGCTGCATCAGGTCGCTCGCCAGGCCGTCCGAGAGGTCGATCATCGACGTGGGGCGGATCTTTTCTTCGGCCAGCGCACGGACGATGTCGGTGCGGGGGCGCGGCTTGAGGTATTTTTCAAGCAGGTATTCGTAGCCCTTGAACTGCGGCTCGGGGTTCTCCACGTCGGCGAGCACCCGCTTTTCGCGTTCGAGCAGTTGCAGGCCCATGTAGGCGGCCCCGAGGTTGCCCGTGATGCAGACGAGGTCGTTCTGCTGCGCACCGCTGCGGTAGACGATCTTCTCCTTTTTGGCGTAGCCAAGCGTGGTGATGGTGATGACCAGCCCCGTCATCGAGGCGCGCGTGTCGCCGCCCACGAGGTCGATCTCCTGCTCCTTGCAGGCGAAGGCGATGCCTTCGTAGAGGTCCTGAAGGGCTTCGACGGGCAGTTTCGACGAGACGCCGAGCGACACGGTGATCTGCGCCGGGAGGGCGTTCATGGCCAGGATGTCGCTCACGCCGGCCGTCACGGCCTTGTAACCCAGGTGTTTGAGCGGAAAATAGGTGAGGTCGAAATCGACGCCTTCGTAGAAGGAGTCGGTCGTGCAGAGCACCGCTTCGCCGCGTCCCGGGGCGATCACCGCGGCGTCGTCCCCCGCGCCCTTGAGCGTCGAGGCGTTCTTCGGGGTGAATCCGCTGGTCAGCAGGTCGATGAGTCCGAATTGTCCGAAGCGATCTCGGTGCGCTTTTTCTGGTCCATGAATCTAAAATTTTTTACAAAATTAAGGAAATACTCTTGTTTCCCCAAAAAATAACGTAATTTTGCCCGGTCCAAATTACTAAAAGGGTTAGTTATGGTAAATATCGTCTTATTCGGCGCTCCGGGTTGCGGCAAAGGCACGCAGGCACAGCGCCTGAAGGAACACTACGGAATCGATCACGTTTCCACGGGCGAGGTGATCCGTGACGAGATTCGCCGGGGTACGGAACTGGGACAGAGCATGGAAGCCTACATCAAGGCCGGGCAGCTGGCTCCTGATGAGATCGTAATCGGCATGATCGACCACTATGTCACCGGGCACATGAACGCCGCCGGCTGTATTTTCGACGGCTTTCCCCGCACCACGGTTCAGGCCGAGGAGTTCGACAAAATCCTTGCCGGACACGGCCTGAAGGTCGATGTGATGATCGACATCCACGTCCCCGAGGAGGAGCTGGTGCGCCGCATCCTGCTGCGCGGCAAGGATTCGGGACGCGCCGACGACGCTTCGGAAGAGGTGATTCGCGGGCGTCTGGACGTTTACCGCGAGCAGACGGCCGTCGTGGCGGACTACTACGCCGCACAGGGTAAATACGCCTCGGTCAACGGTACGGGGACGATGGAGGAGGTTTTCTCCCGCATCGCCGCGGTGATCGAAGGCCTGAAATAGCGGGGCAGGCCCGGAGGGGCCGGGAAGCGCTCCCGAAATGAAAATCGTCCCTGCCGGTGTTGTCTCCGGCAGGGACGATTTGTGTGAAATCCAAATCCGCCGGACGTCGCTTGTCGTCGCGCCGGGCGGGATACGGAAAAAGCCGCCCGTTTCCGGTGCGGCTTTTCTGTCTCGGTGCGGGAGCGCTCCTCCCTCGGACGAAGATTTAGAGTGCGTTCACGTGAAGCTGGATCGAACTCTTCAGGTTCGCAGCCTTGTTCTTGTGCACGATGTTGTGCTTTGCCAGTTTGTCGAGCATAGCGGTTACCTTCGGAAGCAGGGCCTCGGCGGCGCTCTTCTCGGTGGTCGTGCGCAGGGCCTTCACGGCGTTGCGGGCCGTCTTGTGGAACAAGCGGTTGTGAGCGCGCTTCGTCAGGGTCTGGCGAATTCTCTTCTTCGATGACTTATGGTTTGCCATAATCCGTTAATTTTTATTTTTTACTTTTTTTCAGTCGTTTGGCTTGAAACGGCCTTGGCCGCTTTCGGATAGACCCGGAGGTCCGCTCCTCGAAAAGTTTTTCACCCGTAGGGGGCGTGTTCGGCGGTGCATTTTTCGATTCCGGTCTCCCGTCTTCCTTTTTCGCGCCCCTCTTCCGGCCCCTTCGTTCGTAGCCCATAGGAGAGTCGAACTCCTCTTTCAAGAATGAAAATCTTGCGTCCTAACCGATAGACGAATGGGCCTTTACCACTATCGCATGCCCCGAACGGGGTTGCTTTAGCGGTGCAAAGGTAAGCAAAAAAGTGACTTGTACAAAAAATATGCGAAAAAATTACGGATTTTTTGCCGGAAGTCCCTCGGACGGTCGTTTTTTGAGCTGTCAGCGCAGCCGTACGGTCCGCGTTTCGGGGTCGAAGCGGGCGTTTTCGCCCGAGAAGAGACGCTCGATCAGTCCGCTGCCGACCATCTCCCCCGCAGGGAGGTGGTGCAGCGAAGGGGTGTCGATCAGCGCCACCGAGTCGCAGAGCGAAAGCGCCACGTCGAGGTCGTGCGTCGAGAAGAGGATGCACTTGCCCTCGTCGCGGGTCAGCCGCCGGAGCAGCGTCGCCAGCTCGTAGCGGTTCGGGAGATCGAGGAACGCCGTGGGTTCGTCGAGCAGGATGACCGGGGTGTCCTGGGCCAGCGCGCGGGCGATCATCACCCGCTGGCACTCGCCGTCGGACATGCGGTCCATGGTCTTGCGGGCGAAGGTCGACATCCCCACCAGGCGGAGCGAACGTTCGACGACGGCGCGGTCGGCCTCCTGCATGCGCCCGATCCAGTTGGTGTAGGGGGCGCGTCCCAGCGCCACGACGTCCTCGCAGGCGAGGTTGGCGATACGGACCTTGTCGGTGGTGACGAACCCCACGGTCGTGGACAGCTCGTGGGGCGTGAGCGACGCCAGCGGGCGGCCGCAGAGCGCCACATCGCCGGAGACGGTCGTTCCGAGACCTGCAATGGCCCGCAGCAGGGTGCTTTTGCCCGTGCCGTTGCGGCCGATCAGCGCGGTCAGCGACCCTTGGGCGAAGGCGGCGGTGACATCTTCGAGCAGCGTGCGGCTGCCGTAGGAGAGCGTGATATGGTTGAGGGCGATACTCATGTCAGAAGATATTGCGGTTGCGGACGACGACGAAGATGACGACCGGAATGCCCATCAGGGCCGTGATGGTGTTGATCGGCAGGGCGAGGCTCTTGGCGACGAGGTCGCAGACCAGAAGCAGGGCCGCGCCCGCGAGCATCGACCCCGGCATCAGGATGCGGTG
>OCHK01000935.1_pt1 | contig 25213 bp, 20 predicted proteins | sample 1538551 | NCBI WGS metagenome assembly OCHK01 (sample SAMN04571707, study PRJEB22368) | human gut metagenome | biome: human gut; material: stool | host: Homo sapiens | place: Luxembourg | collected 2012-08-31
TCCACCACCGCCTTTCAGGAATGCTTCATCAGCAGAGGCTCCCGTTGATGTCCCTCCTGCACCAACTGGCAATCCGGTCTCGAATGTTCCTCCCGAGTCGTATGTTGCGCCGCCTGCTCCAGGTACTCCTGAAGGACCAGGGCCGAACGATCCTATTCAGCAACAACCAGCAAATGGTGATCAAACGGCTGGCTCAGGTGATTCGCAAGACGCCATGAAATAAAAGATGACAACTACTCGGTAATCTGCCATCTAACTAAAAACGCCATCTAACTGATGGCGTTTTTTGCACATGCGTGCCGCATGAACAACAGACGTTCAACAGTTCGTTCGCGAAAAAGATACCTGCCTGATGCGCTCCTATAATAACAGTGGCAAGCGGGGAGCTTGATTCCTTCGCTTGTTGCTGATAATGCAGGGGGTTCATCATGTGCACAGGGATTCGTTTTACTGATAATGAAGGCAATATGTATGCTGGTCGTAATCTCGATTGGGAATGCGGTTATGGCGAAAAAGTAACCGTTACCCCGCGCGATTACGTGCGTCCGTATGCGTTCGAACAACACGCAACGGGGTTTGCGACCATTGGCACCTGCATCGTCGTTGAAGATATACCGCTGTATTTCGACTGCGGCAATGAAAAAGGGCTCTACATTGCTGGCCTGAATTTCCCTGGCTACGCCCAGTACGAGGCGGACGCCGTTGAAGGGAAGACGAATGTTGCAGCCTATGAATTTCCTCTCTGGGTTGCAAGCAACTTCACTTCCGTTGATGAGGTTGAGGCGGCGCTGGAGAACGTTGCCATCGTGGCTAAGCAGGTGAACGAGCAATACCCTGTGGCGCTGCTTCACTATATAATCTGTGATGCAAAGCGTTCGATCGTAGTCGAATATATGGCTGATGGCATGCATGTTCACCATAACGATGTTGATGTGCTTGCGAATCAGCCCACCTACGATTGGCATCATGAACACCTGCGCAGCTACTTGAACCTGAGTTCAGAATTCAAGCCTCAGGTGAAGTGGGGGAATGTCGAGTTCGCTCCTTATGGGAGTGGCGAGAATCTGGTCGGCATGCCCGGGTCGAACTATTCGCCTGATCGCTTCGTGCGTGCTGCCTACTACAATACGCATTATCCGGCTCAGCAGGGCGAATCGGCCAATGTAACGCGTCTGTTTCGTACACTCGGTTCGGTCGAGCAATTCCTTGGCGGAGGGCTGATGGAAGATGGGAAGTACGAGTACACCATCTATACGGGTGGCTTCTCTTCAGCGACCAACACGTATTACATGTCGCTCTACGAAGACCCCGCAATCAAGCCTTACCCTATGAGCGCTGTTGACCTCGACAGCTCCACCCTTCATACCTTCGCGTAATTACAAAACCACCACACGCAAGCAGCACTTGCAGGTGTCGAACGACCGGGTAGTTTGTCACCTTTACCAGGAGAGGAGTTCGTAGCCGTCTTCAGTGACGACGACCTGAATCTCCCACTGCGCAGAATCGCTTCCGTCGGCCGTGCGTACGGTCCAGCCGTTGGGATCGCTCATGTCGATGGGTGATTCGCCGGCGTTTATCATCGGTTCGATCGTGAACATCATGCCTGGTGCGAGAACCACACCGGTGCCCGCTTCGGATACATGGCTGACGAACGGATCCTCGTGGAAGTCCCAGCCGATGCCGTGGCCGCCGAATTCGCGCACGACCGAAAAGCCGTTCGCTTCGGCATGCGCCTTCACGGCAGCGCCCACATCACCCAAGCGGCCCCACGGTTTCACCTGTTCAAGCCCCTTTAACATGGCTTCGCGGGTTACTTCAACGAGGCGCTTGCGTTCTTCGGAAACCTCGCCGATGCAGAACATGCGCGAGGAATCAGAGAAATAGCCATCAACGATCGTGGAGCAATCCACGTTCACGATGTCTCCTTCTTTGAGCACGTCGTCTTCGGAGGGCATGCCGTGACAAACAACCTCATTGATGGAGGTGCACACGCTGAACGGATAGCCTTCGAAATCAAGATCGGCAGGGATACCTCCGTGTGCTTCCGTGTATTCGTTCACCCAATCGTTGATCTGGGCAGTTGTTACGCCAGGACCGATGCGTTCTGCAACATAATCGAGCACGCCGATGTTCACTGCCGCACTCTTGCGCACCGCTTCGATATCCTCAGCGTTTTTCAGCATGGCGCGCGAAGGAACCTCAAGCCCTTCGTCGTAGAAGTGTTGGAGCTGGTTGTCGATCGAAAGGTGGCATTTCTTGTATTTCTTGCCGCTGCCACACCAGCAGGGATCGTTGCGTTCAGGTTGGGGTTGACCGTCGTACATGAGTCCTCGATTGCGTTCGGGTATTTTGTACACCCATTCTAACAAAGCGCGCAAGCGAGATTAAGGAGAGGCTGCAACATGGAGTGAAGGCGTTGTTCGTGCTCGAATAAGCACCGCCGCATTTGTCTGAGCCTAAAGGAAGAAAGGGTTTGGCTTATACGCAAGGGTGAACAAAGCTCTTACTATGCGTTGATAATTGAGCGAATACGTAACAGCTGCAATTCGTGTTTAGCAAGGGAAAAGACCAAGCTATGATTAAGAAGCGTCCAGTCTTGAGTTTTCAAGTGCGGGCAAAAAGAAGGCAAAACGACGGTTGGATTGGTAGCAAGCATGAACGCATCGAGCAAAGTCGCATCGAACGAGCCCATTTCATCTCAACAAGAGGGAAGCGCTGCGTTTCATGAGCCGCAAGCGATCGAGGTGCGCGGTGCGCGCGTGCACAATCTGAAGAACATTGATGTGGATGTTCCGCTGCATGAGCTGGTTGGTATTGCGGGCGTTTCGGGCTCGGGAAAGAGTTCGCTGGCGCTTGGGGTGCTCTACGCCGAAGGAAGCAGGCGGTATCTTGAGGCGCTTTCGACATATACGAGGCGCCGCATCAGCCAAACTACGCGCGCGCAAGTTGATGAGGTGCTCCATGTTCCAGCTGCCATTGCCTTGCGTCAGCGGCCAGGTGCGGGCGGCGTGCATTCGACCTTCGGAACGTCGACCGAATTGCTCAATTATCTGCGCTTGTTGTTCTCTCGTCTCGGCAGTCATGAATGTCCTAATGGTCACCATGTGCCACCAAGCTTGAATGTTGCCGCCGAAAAACCGCTCGAATGTCCGATCTGTCATGTGGAATTCTATGGACCAAGCGCTGAAGATCTGGCGTTCAACAGCGCGGGCGCTTGCCCAACATGCGGCGGAACAGGTGTGGTGCGCGAAGTGGACGAGGACACCCTTATCGCAGACCCCAAGCTTACGCTCGAAGAAGGGGCGGTTGCGCCTTGGCGCCAGCTCATGTGGTCGCTCATGCCGCAGGTCGCGAAGGAAATGGGTGTGCGCATCGATGTTCCCTATTGCGAGCTGACCCCTAAGGAGCAGGATATCGTTCTGCATGGCCCGATGGAGAAGAAGCACATTCTCTATGTGCCGAAGAATAAGGACCATGCTACCGAGCTCGATTTCACGTATTACAGTGCGGTGAACACGGTGAAGAATGCGCTTTCTAAAGTGAAGGACGATAAAGGCCTTGCACGCGTTGCCAAGTTCTTGAAGCAAGAGGCCTGCCCCGATTGCGGTGACTCGCGTCTTTCGAAGCGTGCGCGTTCTTCGCTGCTCGATGGGAAGAACTTGGCCGAAGCAACAGCGCTCACGCTTGATGAATTGAGCTGGTGGCTGCCTACGATCCCCGCAAGCTTGCCTGAAGATATGCAGCCTATGGCACGCGCGATCATTGCTGAGACACAAGAGCCGATCGAGCGCCTGCAGCAGCTGGGGCTTGGGTATTTGAGCCTCGATCGCGCGAGCGCAACGCTTTCCAATGGAGAGCGTCAGCGCGTGGCCTTCGCTCGTGCGGTGCGAAGTCGTACGACCGGGGTGCTCTATGTGCTCGATGAGCCTTCGATCGGCCTTCATCCTTCCAATGTCGAAGGCTTGCTGGGTGTGATGGATGATCTGCTTGGCGATGGTAATTCGGTTGTTGTGATCGACCATGATGTGCGCGTGCTCGAGCAGGTGAACTGGATCATCGAGATAGGGCCGGGATCTGGCGCGCACGGTGGACGCGTGATCGCGCAGGGAACGGTAGATGAGGTAGAGAGCGATCCTGCTTCACGCATCGGGCCGTATCTTTCGGGCAAGCGCAAGGTGGATGTGCGCAGCCGCGTTGCGAAAGCCCACTTGTTCGATGAAGGCGCGATTCATCTTGAAACAGGCGCGATCCATACGGTGAAGCCGCTTTCGGTCGATTTTCCGATTGCGCGCCTTACGTCGATCACGGGCGTTTCAGGTTCGGGGAAGACGACGCTTATCTTGGAAAGCTTGGTGCCGGCGCTTGTTGCGAGCTTCGCAGGAAAAGCGCTGCCCGCACACGTTCATCAGATCGACCCAGGAGATATCGAGCGTGTTCACCTGATCGATTCGACGCCGATCGGTGCTAACATTCGCTCGACAGTTGCAACCTATTCGGGGGTGCTCGATATCTTGCGCCGTTCCTTTGCCGCATTGCCAGCTGCGAAGGAACGCGGGCTTAAAGCGGGCGCCTTCTCCTACAACACCGGCAGTTTGCGGTGCCCGACCTGCGATGGAACAGGGCAGATATCGCTCGATGTGCAGTTCTTGCCCGATGTAGACATTCCTTGTCCCGATTGTGGCGGCTCGCGTTATGGCAAAGAGGCGTATCAGATTCGGTTGCCCCTGCAAGTTTTGTCAGATGAGCTGAATGAACTTGATGGAGAGAGCGAACAGGACGAAGCAGACGAGCTAGCCAAATCTATCGACGCGCCCGAAACCGCGCACGATGATGAGCTTTCGCTCCCTGAAATCCTGGCGCTTACGGTCGACCAACTTTTGGCGTTGAGTGGAAATCTGCCGAGCATGGCCGTGAAGCTACGCACGCTTTCCGAGCTTGGCTTGGGCTATCTTACCCTTGGAGAAGCAACGCCCGCTCTTTCGGGTGGTGAAGCGCAACGATTGAAACTTGCAGGTGAGATGCACAAAAAGCAACAGGGGGCTCTATTCGTCTTCGACGAACCTACTATTGGTCTGCATCCGCACGATGTTGAGGTATTGCTGCGTGTATTACAGCGCTTGATCGATAAAGGAGCAACGGTGATCGTGATCGAGCACGATTTGGATATGATCGCGAACTCGGATTACGTGATCGACCTTGGTCCAGGCGGAGGCGAGGCTGGCGGCAAGGTGGTTGCCACGGGCACGCCAGAAGATATAGCGGCGAACCCTCAGAGCATCACCGGCAAATATCTTTTACTTGACCTGGAGTGATGCGCTGTTCCTTAAGGCTATGCAGCATAGAAGACATAAGGAGCAGCGAACAGTATGCTTTTCGACGCTTCGCTTATGCTTCCCAGTTTGGTTTATCCGGGTTGCCGGTGTTGATGCCTTCTTCGTGTTCGCGTTCGATCTTCGCAGCAGCCTTACCCCAAGATTTGCCTGCCGTGCGTGCGCAAGCTGCAACGCCACCACCGAGCGCGACCAGACCGATAACGTTCGGGAGAACCATGAGCTGGTTGAACATGTCGGCAAGTTCCCATACCAAGTCGTTTGAAAGCAGCGAGCCCATGAAGATGAACACGAGCGCAATAACGGTGAACACCGGAACTGCCTTCTTGCCAAAGAGATACTGAACGTTGATCTTCGCGAACAGGTTCCAGCTCAAGATCGTGGAGAATGCGAAGAAGAGCAAGCAGATAGCTACGAAGACGTTTCCGCCTGTTGTGCCAAAAACAGTTCCGAAAGCAAGCTGTGCCATGTTGGTCTTGTCGATGCCTTCGTAAGCACCTTGAGCCAGTGCGCCGTTGCCCGTGTAGAGCACGCTAATAACAACGAGTGCGGTGATGGTAACCACGATGAAGGTGTCAACGAAAACGCCGATCAGTGCAACCGTTCCCTGTTCATGCGGGTTTTTCACGTTCGCCTGTGCGTGAGCGTGAGGGGTAGAACCCATGCCCGCTTCGTTCGAGAAGAGACCGCGCTTCGCGCCTTGTGCAAGTGCTGCCAGGATGCCGAAGGTCACGCCGCCGATCTCTGCTTGCGGATTGAATGCGCAAGAGAAGATGAGCGCGAACGCTTCGCCGGTTGCTGGCAAGTTTGCGAAGAGAACGATAAGGCCACCGATCAAGTAAACGATCGCCATGAGCGGAACGATCTTTTCCGTAACGACCGCCAAGCGTCCAACGCCGCCGATGAACACGTAAGCGGCGATCGCAACAACCGCGATGCCCCATACCCATGCAGGGATGCCGAAAGCAGTTTCGCAGGTTGAAGCGATGGAGTTCGATTGCACCATGCAACCCATGAAGCCGAGTGCGAGGATGATCGCAACTGAGAAGAAGCCAGCCAAGAAGGTGCCGAACTTGCCGCGGAATGCGGTCTTGATGTAGTAGACCGGACCGCCGTGAACGATGCCTTCGCTATCGACGATACGCGTCTTTTGTGCGAGCACGGCTTCAGCGTAGTTCGTGGCCATACCGAGGAATGCGATGAGCCACATCCAGAAGATCGCACCAGGACCACCGATCAGGATCGCGCCGCACGCACCGACGATGTTACCAGTGCCGACCTGCGCCGCAATAGCGGTGGTGAGCGCCTGGAAGGAGCTCATGCCGCTCTTCTCCTTTTTGCCGAAGAGCGAGAAGCCGCCAAAAACGCGCTTCCAGCCTTCTCCGAAGCAGCGAATCTGCACGAAGCGCGTTCGGATGGTGAAGTAGAGGCCTGCGCCGATAAGCAGGATGATCAGCACGTAATTCGAGAGATACGAATTGATGGTAACGACGATGTTCAGCAAAGCTTCTTCCATGGCTTGGGCTCTCCAGCGCCCTTGATGGTCAGGACTATTTTGGATTATGCGTAATTGTGTTGATTTAGAGGATTAAAGCAACAGTCGTTATTCTACTGAACTTCGCTGTGCTGCAAGAGAGATTTAGGTGCTTTGCTGTAATAAAGTGCCCAGCGGAATGAACAGGGGACGGGACAAGTGTTCAATCAGTACACAAAAATGTACTAGTAGTAGAACAAAATGCCTCTGAGCAGGGATTTATTCTGATGGCGCTTTTGCGGGCTCTTCGATCAGATCCTCGTTACGGCTTTGGAATACGTTGCGGTCGAGCGTTTTCGTGAGGCTGGCCATGCACATCGTTACCACGGCATCGCCAGTCACGTTCACCGCGGTGCGACCCATGTCTAAGATACGATCAACGCCCATGATCATGGCAATGCCGGCGGCCGGCAAGCCTACCGATTCGAAGACCATTGCGAGCATGATGGTTCCCACGCCAGACACTCCTGCGGTGCCGATCGCTGCGGTGACTGCGGTGATGACCACGGTCATGAGCGCGCTCGTGGATAGATCGATGCCGAAGGCTTGCGCCACGAACACCACCGCCACGCCCTGCATGATGGCCGTGCCACTCATGTTGATGGTTGCGCCCAGCGGAATGGTGAAGGATGCTACCTTTTCATCAACGCCGCATTTACGCTCGAGCGTTTCAAGATTGAGCGGAATGGTCGCATTCGATGAGCTGGTCGAGAAAGCAAAGAGTATGACGGGCAGCATCTTGCGTAAGAACCAAAAAGGGTTCAGGCACGTGAACAGGACGAAGATGATCGCGTAAACGATGAAGAGCTGGATGAAGAGCCCGCCATAGACCGTGAGGATGAACTTCAGCATGGGCATCATGCCCGTTATGCCTAGGTTGGCAAAAGTGCGTGCGATCAAGCAAAAGACACCAATAGGGGCAACCTTGAGCATGATGTCGATCATGGTCATCATTACGGTGTTGAATTGCTCGAAGAACCGATTCACCGTCTCGACCTTGCTTCCGAGGCGACCGAGCACGAACCCAAGAATGAGTGCGAAGAAGATGATCTGAAGCATTGCGCCGTTGTTCATCGCCTCGATGATGTTGGTAGGGATGATGTTGATGAGCGTTTCTGCCATGCTCACTTCGGTGCTGGCAGTTGTGGTGTCGGCCATGATGACCGAGGCCAGGTCAAGACCCACACCTGGCGCGACCAGCTGGGCAAGGCCGATCGCGATGAGCACGGCGAGAGCAGTGGTGATGATATACATGAGCAACGTGCCGATGCCCACTTTTCCGAGCAGTTTCGGATCCGCCATCGCTGCAGCACCGCATACGATCGAACAGAAGACCAGTGGGATCACGAGCATTTGCATCAGGCGAATGAACCATTGACCGAGCACATAGAAGAGCCCTTCGGTCACATACTGGTCGAACGGTGAGCCTTCGGGGGAGACAGCCGAGATGAGCAGGCCCACTACGATGCCCGCTACCAGCGATATTAAAATCCAGGTAGTGAGCGAAGGGCGCTTCCTTGTTTGTTGATTGCTCATAGCTTTTGTATCCTCATCTGCGCAGGCAGATACTACGTTCTTTCATTCTCCTTCAAGTATAGGTGTTGCGGTGCGTTTGCGCACGTAGAGCTTAGGATAGTTTGCCTGTTGCGGAATCAGGCTGGTTGGCGGAGAGCCCATGCAGTTCGCTGCGTGCGGGAATGCCGGCATCTGAATTATGTCGGGATAATCGTTTTTTCTACTTGAAAACTGATTGTGCGCGGCGGAAAATGACAGCAAAGAAAGATGCAATTGAGAAGGAGTTGATGAATATGTTGAAGGTTAAATCTGAAAAGCTCCTTATCATCGCAGCTGTTGTCTGGCTGCTGGCTGGTATCAATATCTTGCGCCTTGGCGTTATCGCTATCACGGAGGCCGAACTTGTTGCTGCCCTACTTGCCGTTGGGGTTGTCGTCACGTTCCTCTTGTTCCATATGATGTTCGCGAAGTTAGTGGGAAAGCAGTCGAACCGTATTCGTGCTTATGGCAATGAACCCACTTGCGCGTTCGCTTTCTTCGATGTGAAGGGCTACATCATGATGGCTGTCATGATGGGCGGCGGCATTGCGCTCCGTGAATTCGGAATCATTCCTGCATGGATCGTGGCGTTCATGTATACCGGCATTGGGTCGGCGTTGGCTCTTGCGGGCATCGGGTTCTTCATTCACTACCTCAAGCGGGGTAGGTCGCTCACGTGCCCTGTCACGAAGAAGACGCGCCTTGCCTAGCGCGGCTCGCGATCAGTTTGAATCGCTTCCGCTGAACTTCAAAATTTCAACTAATTAAATAACGTAGTCGTTGCCAGCTAGGTCGGGCACTGCGAGACCAGCGATGTTGGTAGCATCAAGATACTGGTCCACCACGTTTTCGAGTCCCATCCAAAAACGAGCAGTGCGGCACATCGAAGCGCGTTCGCATGGCTCGCCCTCTGCGCTGCAGGGGGCAGAAGCAACCTCTCCTTCAACGGCGCGAATCACATCACCAGCAGTTATATCGCTTGCTGGTCGCGCGAGCTGATAGCCGCCGTTCTTTCCGCGCACGCTTGCCAGTATGCCTGCTACGACCAGGGGTTTGATGATGGCTTCTAGGTATTTATCAGATATGCCCTGGCGCTCTGCAACGGAACGGAGCGAAACGCGATCGACGCGAGAATTCTCTGCGATATCGACCACCGCGCGAAGCGCATAACGTCCTTTTGTTGAGACCAGCATAACGGGGGCTCCTTATTCCTTCCAATTTACTAGGAATATTGTAATACAGTCTTGTAGGGAAGTTGTGGGCAGGTGCTTGACAGCGAAGAACAGCGGGTTATAATCCTATTAACCTATAGAAATAATAGGAATTAGAGAGGATACACCATGAAGGTTTATGAGTCAGTCGATCAGCTCGTTGGGCATACGCCCCTTTTGGAACTTAAACGCGTTGAGGAAGCACATGGGGTTTCGGCACGAATCTTAGGAAAGCTCGAGTATTTCAATCCAGCGGGCTCGATCAAGGACCGTATTGCGAAAGCGATGATCGATGATGCCGAAGCAGCAGGCATCTTGAAGCCTGGAGCGACCATTATCGAGCCAACCTCGGGAAATACGGGAATCGGACTGGCTTCTATTGCGGCAGCTCGTGGTTACCAGCTCATTTTGACCATGCCAGAAACGATGAGCGTCGAGCGACGTAATCTCATCAAGGCATATGGGGCCAAGATCGTGTTGACTGATGGCGCGAAGGGTATGACCGGCGCTATCGAAAAAGCGAACGAACTCGCGGCCGAGATCGAAGGCAGTTTCATTCCCGGGCAGTTCATCAATCCCGCGAATCCGGCAATCCATAAGGCCACCACGGGTCCTGAGATCTGGCAGGATACGGATGGCACCGTGGACATCTTGGTTGCTGGTGTTGGTACGGGCGGCACGCTCACGGGCATCGGTCAGTATTTGAAGGAGCAGAACCCCGAGGTAAAGCTCGTTGCAGTTGAACCTTCTGATTCGCCGGTCCTTTCTGAAGGACGTGCTGGTTCGCACAAGATCCAAGGCATTGGTGCGGGGTTCGTGCCAGAGGTGCTGGATACTACGCTCTACGACGAAGTGATCACGGTCGAAAGCGACGATGCGTTCGCGATTGGGTGCGAGATCGGGCGCGAAGAAGGCGTGTTGGTAGGAATCTCTTCGGGAGCCGCTGTATGGGCTGCCCTTGAACTGGCAAAACGTCCCGAGAACGAAGGCAAGACCATCGTGGCTATCCTGCCTGATACCGGTGAGCGCTACCTTTCAACACCGATGTTCGCAGATGAATAAACCTTGATACTCTGATTCCAAAACCTCATATAAGCATTCTGAAGCAAAGAAGAGAGCTGATCGGCTACTCTTCTTTGCTTTGTTTTTGCATCCGTCCTTTTTATGTGCGAATTGAGCACAGGTGAAGTATCCGATATTCTTTTATAGAACGTAAGGAATGGAGAAGAAAATGGCATCATCAAAAGAGCGCGTTGCATACGTGATCGAACGGCTGAACATTGCAACTGATGGCAATGTTTCATCTCGTGCGATGATGGGGGAATATGTCGTCTATTATCGTGATAAAGTGATCGGAGGCATCTACGACGATCGCCTTCTGGTGAAGGTGACGGATTCTTCTCGCGCGTTGCTCGCGAACGCTTCTCTTGAGATTCCCTACGCGGGAGCGAAGGAGATGCTGAAGATCGAGAACGTTGAAGATGCTGCCGCGATCAAGGAGCTGTTCGAAGCGATGTATCCTGAACTTCCTGCGCGCAAAACGAAGAAGAAACAAAGCTAAAACGCAGTATTAAAGGAACCACTATGAATGTCGTCGTCTATTGCGGATCGAATCCGGGAAACAACACGAATTATGCAAAAGCCGCCCTTGAACTGGGCGCTTGGATCGGAGATTCAGGCAATACGCTCGTGTATGGAGGAAGCTCGGTAGGCCTTATGGGGCTGATATCACGCGTGGTGCTCGAGCATGGTGGCGAAGTGTATGGCGTTGAGCCGCAGTTCTTCATCGACGCGGGCGTTGAGCAACAGGATCTGACCGAGCTTTATGTGGTCGAGAACATGAGTGAACGCAAAGCGAAGATGATCGAACTCGGCGATGTTTTCGTGGCGCTTCCAGGAGGCGTTGGTACGCTCGAAGAGATCTCGGAGATCATGTCGCGCATTCGTCTGCACCTGACTCCTGGTCCTTGTTTCTGCCTTGATATCGATGGATTTTATGAGCCACTTCACCAGCTCATTGAGAACATGCATGAGCATGATTTCATTGAGCATTGGGATAAGGATGCGTTCCAATTCCCCAAAACCGTCGAAGGATTGATCGAAGGACTTTCGAAGTGGCATCCTGATGGGGTGTTTGATGGACGTCCGATCGTGCCTGAAAAGCAAGAGCTCTTGATGTTCGGATAGCTTTTCTCGTGTAGTTCTCATCCGCAAAGAAGCTGCTTAATGACTTGTTTTCGCAGAGCAGCGCGCTTCTCCTGATCAGAACAGACTTGTTTCAAGTGAACGCAGTACGCCCACCAAGGCATCATCGTTACGATAGCGGAATACGAAGGACAGAAGAACGCGTGCGATGTCGAATAAGCCTTCGTCGAGCGCGGTGATTGCAGCTTCTTCTAGAACAGCGCGCATGCTTTCAGTCGGCACAAGAGGAACTCTTGCTTCATCAAGGAGCCTATCGATATCTTCGCTGAGGGGAAGTGGCAGCCCCGTGTCTTTCTGAAGCTCTTCGATCTCCGTCACACAGGCCGCGCTCACGACGTTGGAAGTTTGGAGCGCCTTGATATAACTTGCGAGCGCTGTTTCAGGGTCGCCCGATTTCCAGAGCGCATAGGCAAGATGGTAGTAGAGGGCGGCAATATCATCGGGCGAGGTCATGAGCGTAAGAGCGCTCTCAAGCGTGGCTCGCGCGTTTGCGAAATCATCATTGAACACGAAGATTCGCCCAAGAGCACGATATCCTGCGCTCATGGTGGGAGCTATTGTGATCGCTTTCTTGGCGTAGCGCATCGCTTCATCGATGTGGTCGCGCGAGCAGAGCAAATAGGCGAGCTCGAAAAGGCAGAATGCATAGCTATCGGGTGCGAGCTGTGTTTCTTTTCCTTTGTCTTGCAAGATCGTGCAATCTTGCGGTGCAGGGAGCGTGCCTGCTTTCACCTGGTTATAGACGAGTCGCGCAGCGTACGAATCGAACACGCGATAGACGGCCGTTTCGTTATCTGTAAAATGCCCCGTTTCCTCGAGTTTTGCAACGGCGTTGGTCAGAATTTGGAGTGCCTCTTCAAGCTGGTCTGCTGAGATCAATGCTTCAGCGGCGCGATAGGCACTCATGCATTCGTCTTCACCCAGGAAGCAATTGACCGTGGTGTTCTGCTCATGAGGATCGATGGTTCCTTCAGCGAGTGCTCGCAAAAGGCGGGTGAACGCTTCGGCGGTACGGGGGTTCGAGTCATGCGCGAGCGTATCCGCTTCGATCTGGCGAACGCTGGCGACGGCGCTTGAAGTGTCTGCGGCAGCAGCTATCGCATCGGCAAGGCACTCTGCTGTCGAGCGCAATTCAGCGTTGAAGAATATCTCCAGGTCGCGGTACGTTTTTGCACCAAAGGCCGCAGCAACTTCTGGTGAGAGTTCTGCATGGGGATCAGGTTGAGGTGTAGCTGAAAGCGATGCAGTTTCGGTGAAGTTCGCACTTGTTGCCTGATCGAGAAGGCTTTCATAGAGGGTTGAGGGATCGCCCTTGCGTTCTTCAAGGAACCCGTTTGAGCGCTCGTAGAGATCGCGATCGAACGAAGCGGAGAAGAGGTCAACATCTTCTGAACCATCGCGACCGATGGTGCGTGCGACCAGGTCAACACGTTCGATGCGGGCAGAAGAGCGCATCGCGATATCAACGAGAAGAAGTCCCACCTGCCGCGCATAGCGTTCTGCAAGTGCGGCTGCTTCGCCTTCAGATTTATCGAACAGCGAAGCCATCATCGAAGCATCAGGAACACGCATCTCGAACTTGACCTGCCCAGCTGGCAGATCGAGTCTGAAGCGTGCTTCTACCCGAAGGGGGAGTGCCATGTTCTCTATTCCTGCAGCGATATGCGAGCGCGCCTGCCACTGCCCGGCTGGCTTGCCAACAGCTAATTCGCTGGCAAGTTCGAGCTCGATCGATTGTCCCGCGGCTGTTTCAAGAAGATAAGCCTCACAGCCAGCAAGGCTCGCGAGTTCGCCTTTGGATTGCAGGACCTGGAGAAGCGATTCGGTAAGTGAGAACAAATTGAGTGCAGCTTCGATCTCCCAAATCGTAGTCTCTGGCAGGGCGGACGATTCATTCATGTCGCGCACGAAGAAGGTGTTGGCATATTGCGCAGTGCGAATCAGGCGGAGTTCAGCATCTTCATCTTCAGCTGCAAGATCGGGTATGCCGGCTGCAACAAGACGATGGCTCAACTTCGAGACCACTGGATGAGCCGTAACAAGATGGTCCGTTTCAATCTTGTTTGCTCGTTCGATCACGGTCTTCAAGGCGGGGAGCAGTTCGTCTTGTGCGAGCACTCGATAGACCTCATCGATGCCGAAGGGCAGTGTTGCTTTGCCGAGTGTTGGTCGGTACACGAAAGCCAGATAAGCGCGGGTCATCAGGTCATAATAATGAAGGCGCTTCCCGTGGCCTTTGAAGTCGTACCAGGTTTCGCCGATCGTGTATTTGGCGTTTTGCCCGCTGCCACTTTTCGTGAAGGGAGCGCAAGCAATGGGGCTGCCGTCTTCTCCGCGCACGAAGATCGTGCCGTTGCTCGAAGAGCCTTCAGCAAGCGCGATGAAAAGATCTTGCGGCTGAGCGGGAGGGCGTTCGAAGCCAGTTTCAGTGGTGAAAGCGCGACCGTACATATCGACGTAGGCAAGCACACGGATCTTCTGATCGTCAAGGAACTCGACTACGTAGAAGCCGCCCTCGTTCGATGGCGTAGGGATCGCTCCCTTAAACCAACCAAAGCGAGCATCTGCAGGAGGAATTCCTGGTTCTACCTGGTCAATCGCATCATCCATGACCGCTTTTCGGCATGACCAGAGCCTCTCGGCCTTGCCCACGCGATAGATGCTATCTCCTAGATATTCAGCCACAGTGAACCCCCTTCATGTGTTTGTTTTAGTCTATCATGCAGGGCGTGAACAGGGGACAGGGCAAGTGTTCAATCTATTGCGTTTCAGATATGGTTTGCGCCCATAGCGTGGATTGAGCACTTGCCCTGTCCCCTGTTCACGAAGGAGTGCCCGCATTTCGTTTCATGAGAGACGGAAGTTGCTTGACAACAATGCCCGCCAAAACGAGGAAAGCACCGAAGAGCACGAGCGGGGAAGGTGCATCGCCCACGATGGCCCAAGCTGCGAAAATACCCACCGGCAGCTCGCTCGAGGCCATGATCGAAACCATGCCCGTGGTGAGCTTGGGGCTTGCGAAGTTGATGAGCGTAGTGGGAATGAGGATGCCAAGCACTGCGAAACCGATGGCGAACGGCCAGGTTATAGGATCGAAGAAGGCTTGCGTGTAAGCTGCTGGGCTTGCGATCGAAGTGAAGAGCAAGCCGCCAGCGGTTAGCATGGTCGTGCGCAGTACGATAGGCTGGCCTGTTCCCAAGGTTCCTGAATAGTAGAGAAAAAGCGCGTAGAAGAGCGCGGATCCAAGACCATAGGCAATGCCAAGGGGGTTGAGCGCCGCAACGCTTCCATCAAGCAAGCCAGTTGCGAAGAGCGTTCCAACGAGTGTGATAACAACGGCAATGATCGTTGAGGTTGCTGGGAGTTTTTTCTTATGAAGGCACTCGATCAACACGCTGATCCAAATGTATTGGAAGAGCAGCGTTAAGGCGGCAGAAGAGGGCAGGAGCGAAACTGCTGAATAGTAGCAAACGCTCGTACCGCCGGTGAAAACACCGAGCAAGGCAAGCTTGGCAAGGTTTTTAGGCGACGCCCATTTGATGCGCCGAATGAGCATGATAGCAAGGCACACTAAAAAGGCCACCAAATACTGCAAGGGCACGAACGTGTGAGGATAAATGCCGATCTCAGCTGCGCTCTTGATGGCTGGAACAATGAATCCGTAACAGGATCCCGCTATAAAAACGATAAGAGAATTGAACAGAACGCGATTCAAGACAAGCCCTTTGAACTAGTCATTGTCAGTCGAGGTGCTTTTCGCTTCACGTGCTTCATCGAGCAGTGCTTTCATGGTGGGGTTCTTGCGTGTGAGCTTCTTGACCGTAAGATCTTCGGCTTTGTCATTTGCCAGACGAAGCTGATTTTCGCTGCCGATCAGGTTGTCCTTTATCTTCTGCAGGTGATCGATCGACTTATCGATCTCTTCGATGGCTTTTTGGAATTTCTGGCTCGCAATGCGGTAGTTGCGCCCGAACTTGTCCTTGAAATCAGCCAGTTGGTCTTCGAAATTCGTCACATCGATGTTCTGCTGCCGAACGAGCGCAAGCTCTTTACGGTACTGCAGCGAAGAGAGCGCTGCGTTGCGCAGAAGCGTGATGATGGGAATGAAGAACTGCGGTCGGATCACATACATCTTCTCGAAGCGGTAAGACACATCAGTGATGCCGGCGTTGTAAAGCTCGTTTTCGGGCTCGAGCAGCGAAACGAGCACCGCATATTCGCAGTTCTTCTTCTTGCGATCGGCATCGAGTTTCTTGAAGTGCGATTCGTTAGTTTTGCGATTCACAGAATCGTCTGCCTCGTTCTTCATCTCGAACATGATGGAGATGATCTCGTTGCCCTCTTCATCAAAATCGCGGAAGACGAAATCGCCCTTGGTGCCCTCGATCACTTCGTTGTCCTTCTCGAAATAGGCATGTGGGAAGGCGGTGGGGCGCAGACGGTTGAACTCGATCTCGCAGTGTTGCTCGAGGCTCTCGCCGAGCATCTTCGTAGAGAGCTGCGCTTTCATGTCTTGAATGCGGAGGATCTCGCGTTCGCGATCGGCGATGAGCTCATCCTTAGCAGCGAGCTTTTCTGCCAGCGTTGCCTTATGCTCGGCTTCGATGCGTGCGAGTGCCTCTTGTTCGCGAACCACCTGGGCGCGCAGTTCATCACGCTCACGTTCAACTGCGATGCGGGCGTCCTTCAGGGTCGATTCTTGCTTCTGGAGCGCAAGTTGGGTTTCAGTCGAAGCCTGTTGACGCTGCGTTTCAAGCTGTTGCGCGAGCGAATCGCGCTCCTTTTCGACGGCGCGTAGCTTATCGCTTTCCGCGTTCAAAGCATCGGCAACGGCAAGCTTTCGGGCAGTATCAGCCTCGCTCGCCTGTGACTGAAGCTGCGCCTTCAGTGCTTCGAGCTGCTTTTCAAGCTCCGCCTTTTCGTTTTGAGCTGCAAGCTGAAGATCTTTGGCTTCGGCACGGAACTGCTCGGTCTGTGCGGCAAGCTGGCTATCGCGCTGCGCAATTTGCGCGCGCAGCTCCTCTTCAGCTTTCGCAACCGCAAGAGCCATATCCTGTTCGCGATTCTTTTCAGCAAGCGAGATGCGTTCGTTCAGCTCGCGTTGAAATTCATGGTCGCGTACCTGGTTCAAAAGAGCAGCGTAGCCGCTTTCGTCAACGGTGAAGACTTGGCCACAATGAGGGCATTTGATTTCGTTCATTCAGTTCCTTTTCGTGTGACTATGCGCGCTGCGGCGCTTTTTGAGCTTTCTTGTGGGGCTTGAAGATCGAAAGAGCAAAGAGCGCGATCATGCCTGCCACGATCCCGCTCAAGCAGAGCGGATGGATGGGGACGAGTGCAGTTGAGACGACAAGCGCAATAGTGAGCACCCATTTTGCGGTGACCCAACCATGAGAGAAGAAACCCCATTTTGTGGCAAAGCCGTACAGAAGTCCGGTTGCCATGAGCGCAGGGATGCAGACCTTCACGACCTCTTGGACGAAGTTGATCGTTGCAAGACCGAAGACCGGATCGATCGTTTGCGTCCAGAGCCTGATCGAGCATACGAACACGATGGTGAAGCCGCCAAGCCACAGGCTCGCGAACAACAGATGGACAAGGTCGAGGATGCGTTTAGGAGTCTTCTTCAACTTGGGCAAGGTTGGTGCATGCATGGCCAGCTCCTTAATTCCTGGTAAGCAAGAAGTGGATTATCGGGTGATTCATCAGCTGCTTTAGCGACTCGCGTAGGCTTCGGACCGCCCGCGAAAACCATGATGAACGCTCTTTCGTTAGCATATCACGGCTGAGGAGGGAGCGGGTTCTCTGCAGGAAGTTTCTTTTGTTTACGATAGCCGTAGTGACCAGAGAGGCCGATCATAAAGCAAGCCGCTATTGCGCAGGCGAACATCTCAGCGACGGTTACGGAGAACCAGATGCCGTCGATGCCGAAGATGAGCGGCAGAATGATAACCGCTCCTGTTTCGAACACGAGTGTGCGCAAAAACGAGATGAGCGCCGAAACAAGCCCATTATTGAGTGCGGTGAATAGGGACGATGCGTATATCGAAAAGCCCATGAACAAGAAACAGAGCGCATATATCTTGTAAGCATATACGGTAAGGTCGAGCAAAGAGGTGTCGTAGGCCACGAAGATCTTCGATATAGGCTCGGCGAATGCTTGTCCAGCGAGGAACATGAACAACGAGGCAATGGTGATGAGTCCTAAGCTCTTCATGAGCAGCGAGCGCATCTCTTTGTGATTCTTCGCACCGTATTGGAAGCTCATAAGGGGTGAAGCGCCTACCGAATATCCCATGAAGATAGCAGCAAAGATCATGGCGGTATACATGATCACGCCGTATGCCGCTACGCCATCTTCGCCAATGTAGTGCAAAAGCTGCCAATTATAGAGCATGGACACGAAGCTCATTGCGATATTGGTGACCATTTCAGACGAGCCATTCACGCATGCTTTGCCGATGACCTTTAGGCGTAGGTGAGGCTTCACGAAATAGAGATGACTCGCGCGTTTCTTCATGAAGTAGATAAGCGGAATGCCGCCGCCTAAGACCTCGCCGATATTGGTGGCGATCGCAGCACCGATGAGCCCCCATTGGAATACGCCCACGAAAAGAAAGTCCAAAACGATATTGGTAACGCCTGCGATAACGATGACATAGAATCCAAGTTTAGGTTGACCTGCGGTTACGAAGAAGCTTTGGAAGGCGTATTGCAGCACGAAGAAGGGCAGGGAGAACATCATGAAGACACCGTAGAGGGTAGCTGCTTCAAGCATCGCCCCTTCTGCTCCGAGAAAGCCCGCCATGTCTTCCATGAAGAAGATGCCCATAATAGCGAGCGCCGTACCGATAACACCCGCAAAGATAACGAGTAGGGTGAAATAGCGGCGTGCGCGCGGATGGTCGCCCTCTCCGAGCGTTTTTGCAACGATCGCACTGCCACCAGTGCCGATCATCATGCCTACTGAGGCAAGAATCATGCAAAAGGGCAAGATGAAGTTCACGGCGGCGAATGCGGTTTTGCCTGCGAAGTTCGAGACAAAAATACCGTCTACGATGGTGTAGAGCGAGGTGAAGATCATCATGAAGATGGTAGGGAGCGTAAAGCGAATGAGCTTGCTCATGGACATATGTTGCGAAAGGTCGAAAGCCACAGGAGTCCTTTAAACCGGTTCAAGATCGTAGTTGCCTGCTTCTGAGAAAGCCAGCGAGCATCCGTCAAAGATACCACAGTCTAAGAACGGCCATCAAATTCATTACATTATCTGTACAAACTGCGAACTTCCTTCACAATAGAATTCTCATGTTTTTTCAAGAAAGAAGACCTTATGGAGACGAATAGCATCAACAGTTTTCTCGTTCTGATAACGGGCGACATCGATAACTTCATGTATACCTATATTCTTGTTGCGTTGCTCGTGTTCACTGGTATTTATTTCACGATTCGCACGAAAGGCGTGCAGTTTCGTTACATCAAAGATATGTTCACGCAGCTCTTCGAGAAGAAGGTCGATAAGAACGGAAAGGCGATCTCTTCGTTTCAGGCGATGATGGTCTCGACGGGATCGCGCGTGGGCACCGGCAATATCGCTGGTATCGCAACGGCGCTTGCTATGGGTGGCCCGGGCGCGCTCTTCTGGATGTGGGTCATGGCGCTTATCGGTGGCGCATCGGCGTTCATCGAATCAACGCTTGCGCAGATCTTCAAGATTCGCGGCAAAGATGGGCAATTCCGTGGTGGTCCTGCTTATTACATCCAACAAGGTTTGGGCAAACGTTGGATGGGCATCGTGTTCGCGGTCTCGCTCATTGCCTGTTATGTGGTGGGCTTCAACGAACTGCAAGCTTATAATGCTGCTTCTGGTCTGGAATATTACATCCCTGATTATGCGACCAATGGTGCTGCGGTGGTCTTGGGGGTCGTGTTCACCATCGCTACTGCTGCTGTTATCTTTGGAGGTCAGAAGCGTATTTCGGTCATCAATTCGTGGGTTGTGCCCATCATGGCGCTTGCCTATATCGGCTTGGGCGTTTGGATCACGTTCTCGCATCTGAATTTGCTGCCGGCAGCTTTCGGAATGATGTTCGCTTCTGCGTTCGACTTTCAGGCGATATTCGGTGGGTTTGCGGGGTCTGCTTTGATGCTGGGCATCAAGCGTGGTCTGTTCTCCAACGAAGCTGGTATGGGTTCAGCTCCGAACGCTGCAGCAACAGCATCGGTCTCGCATCCCGCGAAGCAAGGCCTGGTGCAGACGCTTTCGGTCTATATCGATACGCTCTTCATCTGCACGTGTTCGGCCATGATCGTGTTGGTGTTCATGGTTCAGGATCCCCAGACGGCAGCTGGATTGAATGGCATGCCGCTCGTCCAGATGGCGGTCTATCATTTTGCGGGCGATGTGGGGATCGCCTTCATCACCGCGGCGGTGTTCTTGTTCGCTTACACCAGCTTGATCGGCAATTACTTTTATGCGGAGTCCAATTTGAAGTTCATCTTCGGCGATCGTAAGATGCTGCTCTTCTGGTTTAGGGTTGCGTGCTTGGCGATCATCTTCGCGGGCTGTTTGAGCAGCTTCGATCTGGCGTGGAATGTGGCAGATATCTTGATGGGCATCATGTGCATCATCAACCTCATTGCGATCCTTGCGCTAGGGAAGTGGGCTCTCAAGTGCCTGGATGATTACACGCGACAAAGAAAGCAAGGGATCAACCCCGTGTTCAATGCGGCGTCGATCCCCGGTTTGCCTGCGTGTGAATGCTGGAACAATGCCTTCGATGCTCAGATCGAACGCGATCTTGAGCAGCGAGAAAAAGCCTTTGAGAAAGCTTGATGCCCGATCAGCTCAGGCGCTGGTTCAATGTAGCAGCTGCAGCGGCTTTGTCGAAGTTGCCACCTGTGCGCTGCGTGAGCGCGCCCATCACGCGCCCCATGTCCTTTTTGGTAGTTGCGCCTGTTTCAGCGACTACTTCGTCGATGAGTGCCATGAGCGCTTCGCCTTCAACCTGCTCAGGAAGATAGCCTTCCAGAATGGCAACTTGCTCAGTGAGTGTATCGGTGCGTTCTTGGTTGTTGCCCGCTTTGATCGAGCCATCGAGCGTTTCCTTCGTTTGCTTGATAACGCGTTTGAGCATCGCATCCACATCGGCTTCCGTGATGTTGCGGCGTTCGTTCACTTCGATCGCCTTCAGTTCCGTGTGAACCTGACGCAAAATGTCGCGTCGATTATTGTCGTGCGCCTTCATGGCTGATTTGATCTCATCTTGCAAAGTCTGGTAGTCCATCGTGGTTCCTTTTGTTGGGTGGGTGAAATAAAAGCGACGCGCTCAAGGCGCGCCGCTTCATCTGATCTGTACTGCGGATTCGTCGAAGCCCTCGACGAATCGTGGCAAATTTAGTCGACGCTCATAGTGAGGAGCAACAGTGCGTCGTGCTTTTTAGCATCGAGTGCGATTTCACGCGTGATTTCAGTGCCCTTGGGCAGTGCAAAGGTGTCATCGGCATTTGCGACATCGTCGTTCAGTGTCTTGCCAATGAGGAAGTCGACGAGTAAAGCATCCTCGTTAGAAAGGCCGTCTGCGTTAGCGGCAGGTGCAGCAGGCTGTGCAGCCGGAGCAGGTTGGGTTGCTGGCGTGCTTGCCGGAGCAGCTGCAGGAGCATCGCTCGTGTTGTCTTCAGCCTGACGCAGATCAGCAGCGGATTTGCTGCCGTCGTCGACGAATACGAAGTCGGGAGCAAAGAAGAGGAAAGCATCCGACTTGAATTCTGAGCCATTGTCGAGCGTGATACTCTTGATGGCGCCGAAGACTGGATCGAAATCGAATGCGGTAACTGTGCCCAGAGTATTACCAGTGCGGGAGTAGACTTCTACGCCTACGAGCTTGTTAGAGTCGGAAACGAGCTCTTTGGAAGCCGGCGAATTCGCGTCGACAAAAGAGCCGTAGGACTGAACCGTAATGAACGTATCGCCCACTGCGATGGCATTTTCAAACGGCAGCGCAATCGCGTTGTTCGTTGAAGCATTCATGACGATGTAGTGGCTGACAGCTTGTGTGTCGTAATCTACACGAAGGCTGCTCATCTTGCCGAGGACTTTGCGCTCGTCTAAGCCAACGATGCTGCGGGTAAGAATCGATTCATTGGTCTCCATGCTGACCCTTTCTGATTGACGTTTTAGATTTCAACGAAGCAGAGACTTCGTTTCGTGCTTTTCCAATAGACTCATTGTATCTGAAAGTGCTCGAGAAGTAAGAAAAACCCACACTTTAATTCACACATATGGAGGGTTTTGCGTTGAACGGAATGTTGCATGTTGATGCCGTGCTTGCATGCTCATATTGTGTCGCTACAGTTATGGGGTTTGTGGGAAAGTATCGTAACGAGATTCATCGGTGGGCTTTGCAAAGCACTCAAACGCCCATACCGTGAAGCGATCTTATTTATTGGGGTTAACGCTACCTTCAGCAAGCGTGACCGTTGTATCTTTGTCCACCGCGTAGATATCGCTTGAGAGCAGGTCGCGCGAGGTACGCACGCCGTCTTTGTAGTAGACACGGAAGGACTCCGAAACGTAATACTGCTGCTTGCCGCCATCCTTTGTGGCTTGCTCGTAGCGGTCGACCACGCGAGAAGTGGCATCGATCGTGATTCCGTCGTCACGAGGCTTGCCGAGCAAGTTCACGCTCACTGTCTGGCCAACTGCTTTTGCATAGATCGTGATAGGAAAATCGGTGTTGTTCTTGATACGCAAGTCGCGGCTGCCATAAACGATCGTGGCATCCAGACCAATAGGAGCATAGTCGGAAGGCACTGAATGGGGGTGGCGCTCAACTATCTCGAGGTCGGCCTTTACCGCTGCGATATAGAGCGCAGTTGAGACCTGACAGATGCCGCCTCCATCGCTTGAGCCTAAACCGCTGCTGTAAAGAACAGGTGCTTCTTTGTAGCCGCGTTCAGCCGTGGTATCACCAACCACTTCGTTAAAAGAGAAGGTGGCACCTGGCTCGATCACGTAACCGTTGATCGCTTCAGCGGCTAAACGAAGATTCTCAGCACGTTCGTCATCATCACTTTGGGAAATGGCTTCGTAGCTACCGATAGTTTCTTGGTAATAACCTGGCTCAACAATGGTATTTTGTTCAGGAAGTTGGTCTTCGCTAGGCTGTGCAGAGGCAGTCCAATTTGTTCCACCGAAAGCAATACAACAGGCAATAAGCAATGAGCAACCCATAACGAGGATGGGAGTGCGTTGCAAATGGTTGTGCTTGTCGTTTGCTCTTCTTGAGCGCGCGGCAGCCATTAGCTCATCCTTTCGACAGCATCAAGCTTAATGCGCTCGAAGCGTGTGAGAACGCTCGATTGACGAAGCTTCGCAGCGATCTCTTTTGCTTTGGCAGCATCGCCTGCTTTTACATAGCAAGCAAGCTCTTCGAAGTGAGTGTTACGTGCTTCGTTGGCGTTGGGTGCGAGAGCGGCAGCTTCTTCAAAAAGCATTGCCGCAATGGCATAGGCCCCTTGGTCGCGCAATGCAGCAGCGCGAGCGCTGAATTCCGCGAAGTGGTCGGCTGGTGTTTTTTTAGCGGGTGCGGGTTTTGCTGCCGGTTTCGGTTTAGGCTCAGGTGCTGGTGCTGGCTGAGGAGCAGGTGTTGGCTCGGGTTTAGGCGCTGGTTCGGTCGAGGCTTCCGTGCTCGTGGGTGGTTCCTCTTTCGATGAGCTGACCGGCGCGCCAACATTCAGTTCGCGCTCCTTCTCAGCATTCATAGCAGGGCTTGCTTGCGAGGCAAAAGGACGAACGAGCTCTTCGATCTTGGCAGCTTCTTCCTCCGCTGCGCGATCGACGAGGATCTCGATCTCGGCAGCTTCGCGCAGTTGGTCTTCGCTTGGAGAAGTGGTGGCAGGAGCAGCCTTAACAGGAGGTTCGGGCGTTTTCTTCGTTGCCTCTTCGATGGCGCTCTCGGCCACGTGCTCCTTGTTCGCAAAAGGCTTGCTTGCAGCTTCGTGAGAAGCGGGCTTGGCCGCTTGCTTTGTGGGCTTCGTGGGTTTGGCTTTTTGAGGCTCGGTAGATTTTGCGGGTTCAACAGGCTTCGTCGATGCAGGCGCAGCAACGGGCGCGGATTCCGTTGTTGATTTCTGCGTAGATGGAGCTTCGGCCTTTGAGGCAGGTTGCGTAGGCTTCGGCGCTTCTGCAGAAGGCTTCGCAGTTGCTTTTGGAGCTTCTGAGGTAGCTGGTTTAGTTGGCGCAGTAGCAACAGCAGCAGTAGCAGGCGCCTTTGCTTTAGTGGCAGGAGCAGAAGAAGTATCTGTTTTCGCTGCTGAAGTAGGAGTTGATGAAGCAGGCGCAGTCTGTTGAGAAGCGCTGGGGGCAGGAGTAGCAGCCTTGGACGGCGTTGTGGCACTTGATGCAGAAGCTGTTCCAGAGCTGACCGTGCTGGCAGCCTTCGCGCTTTCAACGGTGATGTCCTTCTTGGGAATCTCGAACGAACGCTTCGAAGGAACTTTAGCGCGTTCTTTGCCTCCGCTACGTAAAACCATCATATAAACGCAGATGGGAATGATGATACAAGCGACCGTAAAGAAGGGAACGATCCATTCAGCGGGGAAGAACGCAACGAAGATGAAGAACCAAAGAGCGAGAACAGCAAGGGTGCCAAAAGCAAAATAAACAGCACGACGCTGAGGGCCTGGGGTACTCAATCGCTTACCGGCGATGATACCAACGATTATGACCGCTACGATCAGTGCGACGCTGATCCACATGTTCTGCATGCTACCCTTTACTAGTGCTGTTCAAAATGACACGTGAAGCGCACCCATTTTCCTAACGCTACGTTGGTAAATGAGCCCATCTTTATATCTAAGAAAGTATAGCATCTTTCATATACTTTATTCAGGGGTTTTATCAGAAGGTTTGCAGGTGGTTTTGACTTCGATCTTCGTGTTGTACTTGAAGTACGGTTTAAGCTGATAATAGAAGCTGCTTTGATGCTAACAAAAAGACGAGAGCAGGCTCGATCATGGAACTGAAAAATGGTTACTCAATTGGTGAAGCTGCGAAAGCTTTGGATATACCTGCGTCAACTATCAGGTATTACGAGAAAAATGGGCTCTTGCCTCACATCGGACGAACTGAGGGTGGCATCCGCAGTTTCACGGATGCGGATTTGGATCTATTGCGCTTGATCGGACATTTGAAGATGTCAGGCATGTCGTTGCAAGAGATCAGGGAATTCGTGCGTCTGAGCGAATTGGGCGATGAATCCATCGAGGACAGACGCGCATTGGTGCATGGACGTCATGAGAAGATCCTTGAGCAGATCGAGGATCTAAACCGCACGCTCAGGTTTATCGAGTATAAATGTTGGTTCTACGATACAGCCTCT
>OCHK01000953.1_pt1 | contig 24904 bp, 16 predicted proteins | sample 1538551 | NCBI WGS metagenome assembly OCHK01 (sample SAMN04571707, study PRJEB22368) | human gut metagenome | biome: human gut; material: stool | host: Homo sapiens | place: Luxembourg | collected 2012-08-31
GCGGAGTGCGTGCGGGTGTGCGACCCGCTGGGGATATGCCGCTTTACGGCGGCGGACGACAGGCACTGGGAGCTGATGGTGCAGCCGGGGCTGTTTGCCATGGAGCTGCTGCTGCCCATGCGGGGCAGCGTCAGCGAGGACAGCGACCGCTACGCCCAGGATCGGGCGGGGTATGATCTGGCGGAGACGTTTCAGGTGCGGGAATACGCGCCCGGCGACAGCCCCCGGCAGATTCACTGGAAGCTGTCCTCCAAGCTGGACAGGATGATCGTCCGGGATCCCGGACTGCCGCTGGAGCGGTCGGTGCTGCTGCTGTGGGAGCGCCGGGGCACGCCCGCGGCGCAGGAGAGCGACGCCATGGCCGAGGTAATGGCTGTGGTCTGTCAGGAGCTGCTGCGGCAGGGTGTGGGCTGCCGCGCCGCGTGGAACGGCGGCGGAGAGCTGACCGTGCAGGAGGTGCGGGAGCCGGAGGGCTTTTATGAGCTGCTGCCGCGGCTTTTGAGCGCAGCGCCCGCCGGGGACGGCGAGACGGTGGTGGAGCTGTACCGGCGGCTGTACGGCGCGGAGCAGGGCGCGAAGGTGATCTATGTGGGGACGGAGGACGATCCGGCTTTGGCGGACTTCTGCCCGCCGGAGCATCTGGTGAGCCTGCTGTGCAGACCGGACGCACAGGGACAGGGACGAGTGTATACCTTTGGCAGCGGGGACTATGCGTCCCGGCTGGCGGAGTTGGAATTGTACTGAGAGGATAACGTATGACAGCAAAGGCGGCTGCGGGCTTTACGCTGCGCACCCACAAGGGAATAGAGCGCGGCGGAGGGCTGCTTCCGGCGCTGGGCGCGGCGCTGCTGCTGGCGGGCATAGCCGGGCAGGTGTGCAGCGCCATGGGGATGCCGGTGGACGGGCTGCTCCTGCTGGCGGGTATGGCGGCGGCGGTATGCGCCGCCGCGCTGACCGGGCGGCGGGACAGACTGGCGCTGCTTCCGCTGGGCGTGCTGCTGGCGGCGGCGGTGTTCTGCGCCGTTTTTCACACGGCGGTGGGCGACAGTCTGCTGGGTCTGGTGAACCGGTATCTGGCGCAGCGGCAGAGCCGCGAGGCCGTGGTGTATGTGCCTTACGCCTGCAATGAGGTGTCCGCTATGTGGGCGGGCATCCCCATCAGCGTGGCTGTGGGCACGGCGCTGGGCATGCTGGCGGCGCGGGCGCCCCGGTGGGGGCTGGGCGTGTACGGCGTGGTGCTGTGCCTGACGCTGTGGAACGGCGTCGGCGGTGAATGGCTGCTGCCGGCGCTGTGCGGCAGCGCTGTGCTGCTGCCGGCGCTGTGCGGCAGCGCTGTGCTGCTGCCGGCGGGAGAGGGCGATAAGCGCGCCCTCCGTGCCCGGTGGGGCGGCGCGGCACAGGTGCTGATCGCGTCTGTGATCGTAACGGCAGCGGTGGTGCTGCTGTTTTCTGAGAGCGTGCCCCGCACGGAGGACGCTGCCAATGCGCTGCGCCGGGGCGTACACCGGCTGCGCTATGAGAGCGCGGAGCAGGTGCTGCCGGAGGGCGACCTGCGGGCACTGGGCGCGCGGAGTGATTCTGACGCGGACATGCTCCGCGTGACCATGTCGGAGCCGACGTCCCTATACCTGCGCGGCTACGTGGGGCAGCGGTATACTTCCGATGGCTGGAGGGAGGCCGACGCCGCCGACATGACGGCGAACAGCGAGGTGCTGTATCAGCTGCACCGGGACGGGTACGACAGCTTTTCGCAGCTGTCCACTCTGGCGGAACTGCTGGGGCAGGAAGCGGCAGATGTCCGGATGGATATCCGGGTGCTGGGCGCGTGCCGCAGCACAAGGCTGACGCCCTACGGACTGGACAGCGGCGCGGCGGTCATTTCGCCGGAGCAGCTGCGGGATACAGTGCCAAATGCTGACGGCGCAACGGGTGAGAAGGAATACTCCTTTACAGCAAAAAGCGGCCTTGCCGCGCAGGCGTATGCGCTGCTGGGGCAGCTGAACGACAGGTGGCAGGAGGAGGCGCTGGCCGATTACCTGACCTTCGAGGGATATTACCGCGATTTCGTCTACGAGAACTATCTGACCATCCCGGAGGAGACGCAGAAGGCGCTGACGGCCTATCTGGGCGACGCGCCGGAGGTCATCACCTCCTACGAGGCCAAGAGACGGATAGTGAACTGCCTGAACGATACGCTGACGTACAGCGAGACGCCGGAGAGTGTGGACAGCGAAAAGGATTTTGTCAGCGCCCTGCTGGCAGACGATCCCGGCGGGTACGATGTACACTACGCCACGGCTGCGGCGGTGATGCTGCGGTACTACGGCATCCCCGCCCGGTATGTGGAGGGGTATCTGATCACGCCGCAGGCCGTGGAGGGCAGAACGGGCGAGACGACACTGACGCTGACCGGGCGGGACGCCCACGCGTGGGTGGAGTATTACGAGGACGGCGTGGGCTGGATACCCTTTGAGCCGACGCCCGGCTACCGGGACGTGATGGAGGAGCCGCAGTGGCTGTGGTTCGAGGAGGACGAGAACGCCCAGCTGGACGGCTCCGCCGCGGAGAACGGCGGCGATAACCTGTCCCAGACCACCCGCCGCAGCGATGTGGAGGAGACAGAGCCGGAGGAGGACCGAGACGGGCTGCAGACCATTGCGGACGCTGTTTACAACTACTTCAGCCGGCTGCATCTGGGGCCGGTATGGTGGGCGTATGTGGCCGCGTGGCTGCTGGCCGCGGCGCTGGCGGTGCTTTTGGTGCGCCGCGCCGTCGTGTGCCGCAGGCGGGAAAGGCTGTTTGCCCGGGAGGACGACCGGGCGGCTGCGGCCGCCATGTGCGCCTATGCGCTGGAGCTGGCGTGGTGCAGCGGGGCTGTGCGGCGCAATGTGCCGCTGGCGCAGCAGCGCGGTGAGCTGCAAAGCTGGGCGGGAGACGTGCTGGACGCCGGCGAGCTGCTGGACATCAACGACCGTGCCCTGTACGGCGGCAGCGGCGTGACGGCGGAGCAGCGGGAGACGGCGGAGGAGGACATGACCGCCGCGCTGGAGCTGTTCCGGAGGAAATGCGGCTTTTGGAAACGACTGTATCAGCGGTGGATCCGCTGCTTGTATTGAGATTGGAGGGATGACGGTGAAAAAGAGGATAGTGTCATTCCTGCTGGCGCTGGTGATGGCGGCATCCTGCGTGCCCACCGCGCTGGCGGCAGGAGAAGGGCGCATGGCCGTGGCGGTGAGCACCGCCGAAGGCGTGGTCATCGCGCCGCAGTATGTGGACTGCGCCCAGGGGGAAACGGTGTGGCAGGTGCTCTCCCGGATGGAGGGGCACACGTTCACGCAGGGCGCGGACGGGTTCGTCACGTCCATTGACGGCGTGGTGGCAAATTACAGCCGGTTCGACAGCTCCGGCGGCTATGAGCTGGAAAAACCCGCAGCAGAGGCGGGCGCGTTCGTGTTCACGGACACGGAGATAAAGGACATGGCGGGCTACTGCGATATGGTGTGTGCCATGGCGGACTATAACGGGGCGGACGCACCGGTGCGGCGGTACGCGGAGGCGGAATACGCCGCGGCGGAGAGCGGGCTTTCCTCCGGTACGGCGGACTACGCTGCGCTGGCACAGACGCTGCGGGAGAAGATGGACGCCTATGAAAAGGAGGTCATCGGCGCGGACAAGGTGACGGCGGCGCTGGCGGTGACCGACCTGGACGGCGGCGCACTGACGGGGTATACCGTCACGGTTGAAAACGCCTACGGCACGGAGAGCGTCTTTCAGGCCGGGGAGCCGGTGCAGCTGGCGGCGGGCGAGTATACGTTCCGGGTGGAAGCCGGGCACAGCGGCGCGCGGGGCACCATGACGCTGGAGACAGACGGAACGGTGCGCATTGCCGGCAAGGCCGTCACCGCGCTGGCTGTCCCCGCCGGGAAGGAGTGGCTGAAGGCGCCCATCCTGCACCGGACGACCGGCAAGCTGGAGGGCGATGCCTACACCTCCGAGGGCGGTGGCGGTCACGCCGCCGTATACTATGTGCCGGACGCGGTCAGCGGCAGCTATCTCTACTGTGTGCCGGGCAGCGATCTGACGGAGAGCGGTACATACAGCACCGCCGCCGTGCGGCCGGTGGGGTATTACACCGACATCCACGGCGCGGAGCGGGTCAAGACCGGTATGCCGTGGCAGAGCATGGCTGCATCGCTGGCAGAGCTTCTGACGGCCTCCGACGCGGGAAATACCGTGCGGGTGGAGGCGCAGTACACCGGGGGCGGCTACACCGCCTACCAGTGGTTCGATATGACCGTGGTGCGGACGCCTACGCTGGCGGCGCTGGAGGTGACGGTGCAGGGCGTGGCGCAGAATATTGGCTTTACGGCGGAAGGGGAGGCATATCAGCTGTCCGTTACGGCGGATAAGCTGGTCATAACGCCCACGGCCTTCGCATCGGGTTATACGGTCACGGTCAACGGACAGGAGACACCGTCCGGCACAGCCGTGACGATGCCTGTGGATCCAGAGGGGACGGAGATTGCCGTAGCGGTCAGCGGCGGCGGACGGAGCCGGACGTATACGCTGACGGTACAGCGGGTGGCGGCTGTGGACGTGGCGGTGCGGCATGACAGCGACGTGACGGTGCATGTGTTCAACAGCGCCCATGCGGAGATCGGCGCAGCGGAGCAGGGAAGCGGCTTCGGCCGGTTCGCGCTGGTGCCGGGTGAGGCCTATACCTATGTGACGGACAAGCTGATGTGGTATCACGCCGCAGGAGGCTTTACCGCGGCGGAGGGACTGACTGTGGACGCGCAGACGCCGGATACGATTGACGCGCTGGACAGCCTGTATCTGGCCACCAAGGGCACGAAAATACAGAGCAACGACCAGGTGTGTCTCGCCGTCCCGGCGGATGCGAAGCATGCATACGCTTTTTCTGTGGCAGATTACAGCAGCAGCCTGTACTGCTGGGCGAAGGCGGAGGGCTATACATTCACCGCCGTGGAGACGGGAAATCCCATCAAACCCAAGGCGGCAACGGCTACGGGGCAGTATCTGAACAACTTCCTGAAAACCGGGGACGCTACGCAGACGCTGACCATCCGGGCTTCCCGCGATGGAGAGGGCGTGACCTTCTATCAGGACTACGTCATCACCATATATAGGACGCCCACGCTGACCGATAAAACGGGGCTTTCCCTGGCGGCAGAGGGTGCAGATGTGCCCATCGCCTATAAGACAGCAAGCGGAGAGGCGACGGGCTTTGACCGAAGTGTAACGGAGTACAGCGCCACCATTCCCCGCAGCGCGGAGAGCGTCACCGTGACGCTGAAGCCCTTCGGAAAGACCTACGGGCTGTATGTAAACGGCGCATGGCATGCCCTGCCCGTGGACAGCGAAACGGGCGTACAGGCGGACACGGTGTCGGTAGAGATTCCGCTGAACAGTCAAAAGGACAGCGAGAGTGTCTCGATCACACCGGTCAGCCAGCAGATGCCAGCCGCCGCCCAACGGCGCAACTATCAGCTGACGCTGAACAAGAAGGAGGCGGTGCCTACCGCGTTCCGCGTGACGGACGGCAGCGGAAATACTGTCCGGGACGCGTTGGTATGCGTGTACGACGGACGGACGCAGGCGCGTATCTGGCCGGAGAGTGACGGTACGTTCGCACTGGTGGACACGCTGCCCTACACCTATGTGGTCACATGCAGGGGCTATGTAGGCGTGTCCGGCAGCTTCACCGCCGACGCAGAGAAGCGGGAGATAGCCGTCTCCATGAAAAAGGCGCCCGAAAGCAGCCATGGAGCGGGTATCACCTCTGACTGGAGCTCCTTCCGGGGAAGCGATACCTCCAACGGCGTTGTGGCGGACAAAACGCCCATTACGGCGGAGAACGCCGTGCTCAGCTGGGCATCCAAACTGGGCGACGGGTACAGCTCTGGCGCGGTGGGTTGCCCGATCACCATCACCGAGGGCGGGTATGATTATCTGATCGTCTACGCCGCCGACAAGCTCTATAAGGTGGACGCCCTGTCCGGCGTGACGGTGGCGGTGGGGCAGATGGATCACAGCTCCAGCTTTGCCATCAACTCCCCCACCTACGCCGAGGGAATGATCTTCGTGGGACTGTCCAACGGCGCGGTGCAGGCCTTTGACGCCGCCACGCTGGAATCCCTGTGGATCTACCGGGACAGGCTGGGCGGACAGCCCAACTGCCCCATCACCTACCATGACGGGTACATCTACACCGGCTTCTGGAACAGCGAGGTGGCGCAGGCAAATCTGGTGTGTCTCAGCGTGACGGACGAGGATCCCGAACAGACCTCGGAGGACAAGCTGGCTACGTGGACGTATGCCTCCGCCGGAGGCTTTTACTGGGCGGGCGCCTATGTGTGCAGCGATTATCTGCTTATCGGTACCGACGATGGCGACAGCAGCTGCATCAGCGAGACTTCGGCGCTGCTGTGCATCGATCCCGCTGACGGGCGGCTGATGGATTCCGTCACCGGGCTGCGGGGCGATATCCGCTGCAACATCGCCCGCGACGGGGAGCGGTTCTATTTCACGTCCAAGGGCGGGTATTTCTACTCGGTGGCCGCGCCGGAGAAAAGCGGCGGCGACTGGCTGCTGGATGATGGCAGCCTGCGGGCGGTGGCACTGGAGAACGGCGGCGACGCGGCACATCCGGCTATGAGCACCTGCACGCCGGTGGTGTACAACGGCCGCGCGTACATCGGCGTGTCCGGCACGGGGCAGTTCACGCCCTATTCCGGACACAATATCACGGTCATCGATCTGACCGGCTGGAAGATCGCCTATTCCGTGCCCACGCAGGGCTATCCCCAGACCTCCGGCCTGCTGACAACGGCCTATGGCGGGGAGGACGGCACCGTGTATGTCTATTTCTTCGACAACTACACGCCGGGCAAGCTGCGGGTGCTGAAGGATGCGCCGGGACAGACTCGTGCGGAGCTGACCACGGAGGAGAGCTATACGGTGAAGGGCGTGACCACCACCTACACCACGCCCTATGTGCTGTTTACCCCGGCAGACGCTCAGGCGCAGTATGCCATCTGCTCCCCCATCACGGACAGCTACGGCACCCTGTACTTCAAAAACGACTCCGCCCATCTGATGGCGCTGAGCAGTACCATTGAATCGCTGACCATTTCCAAGCAGCCGGACAAGACTGCTTATAAGGCCGGGGAGGTGTTCGACCCCACCGGTATGGAGATCACCATCACCTATGAAAACGGCCTGACGCGGACGGTACCGGCGGAGCGGACAATGAATGGGACGGCCATACGTTACGCCGCATGGAATGAGGAGCCGCTGAAGGTGTCGGACGGGGAGGAATTCCTGATCCGGTTCGCACACAGTCTCTATCAGGACGGCGCGGACGGCGCGGGGACGAAGGTGAATTCCCCGGCGGCGGTGCTGAAAATCACGGTGGAGCCGTCTATGGCCGGCGATCTGGACGGAAACGGCAAGCGGAACGCCGTGGACATGCAGAATCTGTTCACCTATCTGTCCACCGGTGTGATGGAGGGCGCGCTGGGCGGCGATGAGGAAGCCTACCGCGCGGCGGCGGACGTCAACGGCGACGGCGCGGTGGACATTCTGGACTATCAGGCGCTGTACACGACCATCAGGGCAGAGGAGGAAGCTGCATGAAAAATCACCATATCCGATCGAAGCTGCGCAGATTCCTGTGTCTGGCAGCGGCGCTGCTGATGCTGTGGCCGCAGACGGTCACAGCGGGCGGGCACATCACGGCGGCGGAAAAAAGCTATACCGTCACGCAGGGCGGTATGCTCAAAATACCACTGGAGGAGGTCTTTACCGACAGGGAGGGACACGCGCTGACGTATTCCGTGGTCAAGGACGACAGGAACCAGGCTACAACGAACATTTCCGGGAGCACGTACTTCTTCACGTCGCGCACGGCGGGGGAGTATGCCCCGGTGGTGGCTGCCAGCTGCGGACAGGAGCGGGCGGAGGTCACGCTGCACATTACCGTGGAGCCGGGTGCTGAGGGTGACCCCCGGCAGTACGGCTATGACGAAACGCCGGCGGGGGAGGTGACGGTGTATGTGACCGTCTCCTCCGACGGCGTGCCCCTGATGGGTGTGGACGGAACGTTGCTGATGGGACTGCCGGTGACGGTACGGTATTTCGATCTGGCGGACTACGGCCGGCAGGATCTCTACCGCTGCGCCACACAGGATGGTAAGGGCGGCTATGTGGGCGACACGGTGATCGAGCGTCCTACGCTGCTGCACCTGTACATCTGCCTGCTGGAGCGCCACTACATGGGCCTGCCGGCGGAGAAGTGCGGCAAGGGCACCAGCGGACTTATCGGTCACAGAGACGACGATCATCCGGTCATGAATATCAACGGTGAGGTGGCCTACGAAAGCAGATTCGGCGCACTCCAGCTCACCGGCAGCAGCACCAGCATCTACATGAAGGAGTTCTGGGGACACGATGAAAACCTCATGTACTACCGGAATCACATGTTCCCGCTGATGGACACCGGATGGGGCTCCACCTGCGACTATATCCTCCTGTCGGACGGAGATACCATCGATGTGGCCATGTTCACCGACTGGAGCTTCTACAATAACGGCGGCGCGTTCTGCTGTTTCGATCAGGACAGCTACACCGTGACGGCGGGAAAGCCCCTGACGGTGCAGACGCTGAAGTATGATACGAAATCTGTCTCAGATGGCGGAACGGAGAGCTTTACGCCTATTGACAAGCTGACGTTAGAGGTCTATAATGATTCATCAGAGTGCGTGGATACGGCACCCGGCGAAAACGGATCCTACACCGTTGTGCTGGACAAGCCGGGAACGTATTATCTGCTGGGCATTGACCCCAATGCAGGGACAGAGGCCGCCCGCTGCGCACCGGCTGTGGCGCGGGTGACAGTCCGGGATGTGGGCGCTGCGCCTGAAGGCGGCGATGTCAACTGGGACGGCGCGGTCAACGTGGAGGACATGCAGGCGCTGTTCGGCCATCTGTGCGGCGAGAGTCCTCTGACGGGCGAGCTGCTGACTGCGGCGGATTTCAACGGAGACGGCGCGGTGGACATACTGGACTATCAGGCGATGTATATGTGGATCCAGTCCTTGCAGGCCGGTTGACCAGTGGGAATAATAGAATATTGAATGGACACTTCTGCCGGCGGTTTACGCCGGGAGCGGAATGGGGTGAGATGCCCCGCGAGTCGGTCACTGTGAAGCCGTGCCTTCGGGCTGCGGATAAGTCAGATACGCTTGGGAATGTCCATAAGCTCCTGCCTGTACCGGGATGCTGATAAAGCGGAATGACTGCGCCCGCACGTTTGCGGGCTGCATCCCCGGCCTTATGGCAGGAGCACGGAAATGTGCTTTTTGCCGTAAGGCTTTACTTTTAAGGAAAAGCAAAAAAATCAAAAAGGAGATGCAGAACAGAGAAATGAACATCAAGAAACGTATCGTCTCCGCGCTGATGGCGCTGGTGATGACGCTGTCGCTGGTCAACAGCGCCGTGATCACCGCCTTCGCCGAGGGGACACAGTCTGCCGATCCCTCTACCGGGGAGACGCAGGGCGCAGGCTATGAGCTGCGGGTGCTGACATTTGAGGATGCCGACTATAAGGGCGGCACCAATTTTGCCGGCAAGAGCGACTGGTCGAGCCTGATCGACAGCCCGCAGTACGGCGGCAGCATGCTGTATGGCGGTGGCTCCGGATTTGACACTTTGGAAAAAGCCTATAAGTGGACAGATTCCGGAAATACAGAGTTGTCTTCCCGTTTATGTAACGGATATGGTGCATACTGCTATTGGAGCGGCGGTCATGCCGTGTCCAACTATGCATCCAGTGATTATGTTACCAATGGCGACTTCAATCACCAGTTGACCGTGTACAAAGCGGGCGCCGAGGGCGATGTCCGCACCGGCGGCGGACACAATGGCTCCAACAATTTTGCCGTCCACTTCGGCTACAAGGATGGCTCTCAGTTTAATATGACAGAAGAGCTTCCGGCGCTGTCTTTTAGCGACGGCATGGCGCGAGTGATCGACCACATGTATGTCAACAACATCTGCTACGCGCTGAACTGCTACCTGAACGGCAACGGCCTGACCGCCAAGATCGATGATACCGACTGGGTCAAGTTGGTGGCCACCGGCTACGATGGATCCGCGAAGACCGGTGAAGCGTCTATCTATCTGTGCAATGGCCCGAAGAACATCGTTACGGATTGGACGAAATTCGACCTGTCCAGTCTGGGCGCCGTCACCAAGGTAGAGTTCAATGTCACCGGCTCCAGTGACAACGGCTACGGCTTCTCCCAGCCCGCCTACTTCGCCTACGACGATGTGGCGGTGCGCTTTGATCCCAACGCGTGCGTTCACACCGACGAGAACAAGGACAGAAAGTGCGACAAGTGCGGCGCAGACCTGAACAAGGCACCCAAGCTGGTGGAAGGTGTGAAGGACGTTACCGACAACTCGATCATCGGTGCGGCGTATCTGCTGCGCGACCTGCAGACCGGCAAGATCTTCGAGGACGGCGATGACACGCTGAGCGCCGAGAAGAATTACTTCTATCAGAGATCCACCGACAATGGGCAGACATGGGGCGAGGAGCTGGGCTTCAGCGCGTCGCTCTTTGGTGGAACCACCATCTCCCTAACGGAAACGGAGCCGGGCACCTATATGTACCGGTTCTACGCAAAGGATGACTTCGGCGGTGACTCCCGCGGTAACGGCGAGGAAAAGACCTATTGGACGCTGACGCTTCATGTGGACAAGGCGGAAAATCTCGACTTCGACGTGAACTTCTACATCGGGAGGGATCAGAACTATAAGACCAACGGCAGCAAGCTCCCCATCATCAAGCTGTGGAAGAGCGACGGCAAGTCCAACAAGGTGGGCGACGAGATCACAGTGACCGATGCAGAGGATACAAAGAGCGGCTACAACTGCATGAAGGCCACGGTGAAGGGCGGCTGGTACGTCTATGAGGGCTATGGCTGGAACGCCGAGACGAAGGCATACGACATTCCTCTGGGCGGTATGCAGATCAAGCTGCCCACCGACAGCAACGTGGACGGCGCAGCCGCCGGCGGCACGGAGATCTATCTGAGTCTTCTGTCGATTTATACCACCTCCAAAATGGCTGACGGCAAGAGCTACTTCAGTGAGAAGGATTATACGGTGCGGGTAAGCTGCCCCATCATGCAGTGCGACGCCGTGATGGGTGCGCCCTATACGGAGAGGGGCTATACCTATTATCCCACGCTGTTTTATGCCGGCGGCAATGCCTGCCTGTTCAATGTCTATTACAATCCCACCGATACGGAAACCTACATTTTCTCACAGCAGATCAACCAGACGCTGGGTGCTACCTCAAATGTAGCTACCAAGTCCGGTAAGATAGAAACTGCTGTGCAGCTGACCGTCACTGTGCCGAAGACGGCGGATTTCGGACTTTATTTCCAGTACAACAACTTCTATACGGCACAGCAGAAGACACTGGTCGACTGGAAGGATAACGGGGATAATACCAAGACGGCTGTTTATGCCGTTTCCAAGAAAAACGGCAACTACACATGGCGTCTGACCGACCCCAGCGGTCAATATGTCACCAAGGCCGGCTGGCTGAACAGCATGGAGAAGGATACGGTTTGCAGCTTTGACTTTGCCAACGGACAGACCAACAAGCTCAGCCATGACTTTTCCCAATTGGGCACACAGACGAGCAAGCGCGATGAGGCCGACCTGCAGGTCTTTGTCAGTGCTTCCGGCGCCAAGGCGCTGGGCAGCGGCACCGAGCGCATCCGCGCCTACCGCATGTGGGAGCTGATCGACAGCGACGCCGGTAATATCATGATGGAGCCGGACTTTGTCTGGACGAAGCTGTCCGGCCCCGCTACGATTTCTTATGCCGAGGATGCGGCCGGTGAGATAACCGGTACGCAGATCGATGGCGGCAACAGCCGCCACAACTGGGCTGATATCAACGCCAAAGGCGGCACCAGCGTGTTTGCCGTCCGCTATGACGCCATCGACGTGGACAAGAGCAACAAAGCGACCCATGGCGGTTTCTACCCCGCCACCAACCCCGACCGCGTGAATTTCTTTATCGTGGCGGACGAGCTGGGCAAGGCGGAGGCACGGGTGCCCTTCAACGGTGACTTTGAAGCCAATTCCCGTCTGCCCGGCTGGGACTATATCTACGACACATGGTATTATCTGAGGACGGATACCGCCCCCAAGATGACCTTTACCACGCTGAACGCAGTGAAGGTGGAGTACGCCCTCGGTGTGACGAACGGCGCAACCATGGTGAGCACCGTATCCGACTTCACCGCGCTGACGGATGCGGAGGGTACATACACCGTTCCTCTCAAGGATATGAATAAGGATGCCAACAACTACGGCGGCACCGTTATCATCCGGATGACGGATAAGGACGGCAAGTACAGCTACCAGCTGGCGAAGGTCGCCGGAGTGATCGCTAATGTGGAGAATGCCTCCAACAAGGGCGAGTCCATCATGCCCGGCGACAAGGTGACACTGTCCTTCGACGGCATGTACCGCTCTATCAACAAGATCTCCGGCGTCTTTAACCCCACGACTTTCAAACCCCGTTATACCGTGGCAGGGAAAGAGGTTGAGGGCACAACAGAGCAGTATCAGCAGATGGACACCTCTCGCATTACCTTCACCGTCCCTGAGGATATCGCCTTTGAGGACGGCAAGAACGAAACCGTTCTGACCGCCACAAACGGCTATGTGTACGGCAGTATGTACTCCGCCGCCAACCCCTTCAGCACCATGTACTACATGACCGATGCCGGTAAGGGCACCAACTTCAACGCAGTTACCGTGACCTTCGCCTTCCAGCACTTCGCGGATGTGGAGATCCCCGTGACCAGAAAGGTCTGGTACAACTTGGAGCTGAACATCACCGACGAGGCCGGCAAGGTGGACGGCGCGACTGTTGTCCTGAAGGGCAGCGATGGCAAGGCTATCGAGCCGCAGGAGGATGGTACCTACAAGCTGGGCTATGGCTCCTACACCTACTCTGTCGCGAAGGACGGCTATGTGTGCTATAACGGCGAATGCAAGCTGGGCTCTGCGGATGCTTCCAGCGTGCAGGACGGCAAGCTGACCAAGAGCGTCAAGCTGGTCAAGGCCGCCGAGGGCGCATGGGACGGCAAGACCGCCACTGAGCCTGCCAAGGACGCCAACGGTGTCTATCAGATCAGCAATGGCGCGGAGCTGGCGTGGTTTGCCCAGCAGGTCAACAAGGGCGGCAACGCCAAGATCTCTGCTGTGCTGACCAACGATATTGAACTGGCAGGTTTTGAGTGGACGCCTATTGGCATGAACAGCTGGGGCAAGAAGTTTGCCGGTTCCTTTGATGGACAGGGTCACAAGATCAGCAATCTGTCCATCGACTATATCGGCACGAATACCCAGGTTCCCTACAAGGGTCTGTTTGGTTATGTGGAAGGAAGCAGCTCCAAGCACGCCGTGATCCAAAATCTGACGGTGCAGGGCAACATGGTGCTCACCTCCAGTAAGAATGTGATTGGTGCGCACTCCGGCGGCGTGATCGGCCGCGTGGATTATGCCGATATTACCAACGTCCATTCCGAGGTGAACGTGACGGTGAAGCGCGTGGGCGGCAACTGGGACAATCTGGGTGGTCTTGTCGGGTATGCCAATAACTCTACGACCATCAAGAATTGCTCCAACAGCGGGGATGTCACCGGTTATCGCTATGCGGGAGGCATTGCGGGCAACCTTTCCTCTAACAGCTCCATCATCAACTGCACCAACTCCGGTAATGTGACCTGCGCGGGCTCTGGCGCAGCCGGTATGGCGGCCAATGTGGGCAACGGCTGCGCTATTACGGGCTGCGTCAACAGCGGCACCATTAAGTCCACCGGCGCCAATGTGGGCGGCATTGCAGGCGATGTTGCCAAGGCTGAGATCAGCAACTGCTACAACAGCGGAAAGATTGACAGCAGCCAGAGCACCAGCGGTGCCGTGGTTGGTCGTGCGGCGGCTGGCGCCGTTATCAGGAATTGCTACTTTGCTGCGGGCACTGCCGCCAAGGGCATCGGCTCCGCCGCGGACGCCGAGACACAGAAGGCGGAAGCTGCCGACATCGTGGCTCGTGTGGCAGCTCCCGAAAGCGCTGAGGCCGGCAAGGACGTGACCTTCCACATCTACATGAACGCGGCTGGCGGGCTGGCTTGCGCCCAGATGAAGCTGGCTGTCACCGGCGGCGAGATCACCGCCATCCAGCAGGGCAGCGGTCTGGCGCTGGGCGAGGACGGCAAGTTCAAGGGCGAGAACAGCACGATGTCCTTCTTGGGCAACACCGCTCCTGCCGCCAATGGCATTCTGGTGGCTTCCGTCACCGTCCGCGTGGGCGACTTCGCGGATGAGGTGAAGCTGACCGTCAGCGATGCGCTGGCCGGTATCAGCGGCATCATCTCTGATGAGGATGTCACCGTGATCAACGCCGACGCCGTGGAGGTCGAAAAGATCTACACGGTCAGCAAGACCGAATTCGCGCCGGGTCTGTATCTGGTCACGTACATCAAGGACGTGCCGGAGGGCAAGTCCATCACCTGCAGCGGTAAGGGTATGCTGCTGGCTGACGGCAACAAGACCGTGACGCTGGTAAGCAGCGACAAGGTCGATGCGCTGAAGAACAGCTCCTTCGCTGTCAGCGACGGCGCTGCCATGGCCGTCAAGTACGGCGATGTCAATGTGAACAGCAAGATCAACATCGTGGACGCGCAGATCGCGCTGGATGTGGGCAAGAGCGTCTACAAGGGCACTAAAGAAAAGGTGTCTGTGGCCGGTCTGCTGGCCGCTGACGTGAACCACGACAACGTGGTGGATGCCAAGGATGCGTATTCCATCCAAATCTATGTTCACTACAACGCCTTTACCGTTCCGTCCGGTAACTGAGCTATGACCGTTCCCCGGAGGTGCGCATGATGCGCACCTCCGGGGCGCCGGTGTATTTCTGACAGAGGAGGGAGTCTGTGAAAAAAGCAATATGTGCGCTGTGCAGCTTGCTTCTATGTGTGCTGTGCATCCGCCCCTCCTTTGCCGCGCAGGGGGAGTACACGCTTACGCTGCAAATGAGCGGCAGCGCCGCCGTGGGCGAGCCGCTGACCGTTTCGCTGCTGCTGAGCGTACCGGAGGGGGAGACGCTGGAGCACTACGCCGTAGCTACGCAAATAAGCTACGATACGGCTGTGCTGCGGCTGGAGAATACCGCCGCCCATGAGGATCTGACCGCGATAGACGGCGGCGCTGTACGGGGCAGCACTCGGCGGCTGGTGAAGCTGAGCAACAGCTCCATGGGGACGATGAAGGGAACGTGGGACAATCCCGCCGTGCTGCTGACCATGACCTTCGTCCCGCTTGCGGCGCAGGACACGGAGATCACCGTCTACCGGCACGGGATAGGTACCGCCTCCGGCGGCGATGCGGAGGTGACGGTACACGACCTTACCGTCCATCTTGCGCCAGACATCAGGTCAGAGTTTGACCTGAACAACGACGGCGTTACCGATATTTCTGATCTGCAATTCCTTTACGACTACCTGTCCGGCGGATTGACGGACGAGGGGGACATACATGACAGAGCCGACTGCAACGGCGACGGCTCGGTGGATATTCTGGATTACCAGCAGCTGTACCAGCTGCTTACCGCTCCACAGGAGGGCTAACGAATGAAAAGACGACTTTTACCGCTGGCCGCGCTGCTGTGCGCTGCTGTTCTGTGCATGACAATGGCGTTTGCGGCGGAGAGCTATACCATCTCCATTGACGTGCCTGCCGGGACGCTGCACACCGGCGACAGCTTTACCGCGGGTATCACACTGCACGGCAGGGCAGGGGAGAGCGCTCCCTCGACCATGCAGGTGGACGTGATCTACGCCGGGTGCGTCTGTACCGACGCTGCCGTGACTGTGCAGGGTGCGCTGGTCACATACGCGGAGGGACGGCTGTGCATCAGCTATCTGGAGCAGGAGGCCGTGTTCGATGAGAAGGGCACGCTCACGCTGGGCACCGCTACGTTTACAGCGGGTAGCACCAACGCTGTCCTGACTATCAGCGACAGCGCTGCACTGGCCGGCGGCGAGGAGGTATCTGTCACGCTGCCGCAGGCCGTGACGGTCGCCGTTTCCGGTGCGACTGTTACGCCGGAGGTCAAGGTGGAGAAGGACGGCACCGCCTCCATCGACGGGACAGTGGTGGCCGGTACCGGCGCCGCGTATGAGCCGGAGGAGGACACATCTGAAGGCGCGGGCACAGGGGATACAGACGCAGCTGCAAGCGCAGATACAGCCGCTGCGGATAAGGAAGCCCATGATACACCGGCAGGGGAGACGCATACCGCATTGTGGGTAGCTTTGGCGGCGGTGGTCATTGCCTGTGCGGTGCTGCTGATAGTGAAAAGGAAAGGGGCAACAAAATGAAGCTGAAGGGTATTTTCACGGCGCTGCTGGCGGCGCTGGTGTGCCTGCTGCCGGTCACGGCACAGGCCGACGCGGAAACGCAGCCGGCGCTGCTGCTGTCCGCATCCCAGACACTGGTTGAGCGATATAACACGTTCACCGTGGATGTTTTTCTGACGGGCACGCCCGGCGCGGACATACTCCCGGCGGCGGAGACGCATATCAACTGCGATAACGCCTCCGTAGAAGCAACGAGCGCCGGTACGGCGGCCAACAGCAAGATCACCGCGGACGGCACCGCCGTTACGCTGTCCTACTATGGCGAGGAGAGCGCGGTGTTCGATGAAAGCGGCCGGTTCCTGCTGGGGACGATCACCCTGAAGGCGGGGAGGAGCGGCATAGCGACCGTGACGGCTTCCCGCTCCGTAGGCACGGTAGACGGCCTGACGGATGTGGATATTCCGGCGGCCTCCGGTTTCTCCGGCGTGTGCAGCGTGACCATCTATCACTATTCCTCGTCTGCGACAGAGGAGCCGGTGGGCTCGCCCAAGACCGGGGATATGGGCGCGCTGGCCTACTGCGCCATGTGCGCCGCCAGCGGCGCGGGCACGGCGGCTCTGTGGCTGCGCAGGCGCGGAAAGCGCGGATAACATCGCATAAACGTGTAAAGCAGAGAGGGCAGACGCCCTCTCTGCTTTTGCCTATCAGGAACCGAGCCGGCGGCGCAGACATAGGATGTATCGAGCCGCAAAGCGGTTCGACTACCGACGAAAAAGGAGGAACTTCTCTTGTATACAGAGAGAACGATGCAGGCGGCACGCGCCGAAACGCAGCCGGCCTGTAGTGACGGTACCGGGCAGCTTCCGTCCTGCGGAGCGCTGGCATTCCCCTATGTGGCGGTGCAGGGCAAGGATCCCGTCCGCTACGACGATCAGGAGGCTCTGCGGCAGGGCACCCTGTTCCCCGGCCTGGATCTGCCGTTTCACAAGGAGCTTCGCTCCCGCTTTCCGCAGGTGGACGGCGCGCTGCTGGAGCTGATGGCACTGGACTTCGCCATTGACGAGCTGGGGCTGTATCTGACCACCCATTCCGACGACCAGCAGGCGCTGGAGCTGTACTGGTCGTACATCCGGCTGGGGCAGGAAGGCCGGAAAAAGTATCAGGAGCAGTGCGGGCCGCTGATGCAGACGGATATCACGCCGGGCAGCTACAAATGGCTCAGCGATCCGTGGCCGTGGGACGGAAAGGGGAACTGAGTCATGTTTGTCTATGAGAAAAAGCTGCAATATCCCGTGAAGATCAAGAATCCTAACCCCGAGCTGGCCGCGGTCATTATTTCGCAGTACGGTGGGCCGGACGGGGAATTGGGCGCATCGCTGCGCTATCTCAGCCAGCGGTATTCCATGCCCTACGCCGAGTTGAAAGGCCTGCTGACCGATATCGGCACAGAGGAGCTGGGGCATCTGGAGATGGTGGGCACCATCGTGCACCAGCTGACCAGAAACCTGTCCGAGGAGGACATCAGGACGGCGGGCTTCGACACCTATTTTGTGGATCACACGACGGGCGTCTATCCCACCGCGGCATCCGGCTTCCCGTGGTCGGCCGGCTCCATCGCCGTCACCGGCGACATGATCGCCGATCTGACGGAGGATCTGGCCGCCGAGCAGAAGGCGCGGCTCACATACGACAACATCCTCCGGCTCAGCGATGACCCGGATGTGAACGACGCCATCAAGTTCCTGCGCGCCCGCGAGATCGTCCATTTCCAGCGCTTTGGCGAAGCAAAGCGTACAAGAGGGAGGGTGCGCATACCCTCCCTCGCTGTCGCTGTTACAATATGGGTTCCTGATGACTGACCGCGTCAACAAAGAACACGGTCAGACCGATGTAAACGGCGCAGGCCAGCGCCAGCAGCACGCAGCCGATAATGCAGAGCACGCGCGCCGGTCTGCTCTTTTGCAGGTATTTACAGGCCAGCGCGATCCCTGTCAGCGCGGCTATCAGCAGTACGACGGCTAACCAGAGGGGCATATCTCTACCTCCTTTACACCGGACGGAAGGTGTCGATCACGTCCGTGAACCACGTCAATTCACGGGTGAAGCGCTGCCGCAGAGCGTCCGGTGTCTCACGACCCTTACCGGCATCGAAAAAGCTGTGTCCGCTGTGGGCGGCGATATACATCCGCCCATCGCCGCAGAGCGTAACGGCGAACTCGCTGAAGGCACTGTCCGCCAAGCGGAGGATCCGCTCCATGCGGCTCTGGTTCAGAAATCGCAGTGCCCACTGCTCGTCATCGCAGCTGAGATTGAAGCGCTTGTTGAAGTCCTCATACTCCGTTTTGATGGTGCGGGAGTTGAAAAGCTTATCCAGCTTCCCGCGCGGCCAGAGCGTCAGACCGGTCGGAAGCTGTGTACCCAACCGGCAGAGCATCCACTGACCGGTATAGACTACGCGCTCGTTCTTTTCCCACAGACCCGTTTCCTCCCGCTGTACCTCGTCCACGTCCGTCAGGACGACGGTACACATTTCCGTGGGCAGACCCTCATAAAGCCCGCGGATATATCCGCTGCCCGTGTGGCAGGAGTGGGCCGGCAGAGGAATGTGGGAATCCTCAACATGCAGAGTATGCTCAGCAGGGGAGAGGTCAGCGTTTTCAAAAACAGAGTTCACTACCTCCGGCGCGAGGGTATCGAATACCTGCCGGTCAGCGGCCTCTTTGCGCTTTCCCTGCACCATCTGTCCCAGAGCGAGAAGCACGCCGCCAATGACGATCAATACGATGCTGCCGCCCAGCACGATACCCACTATAGCGACGACCACGCCTAAAAGAGAGAGGAGCTTACCGCCCAATTTGCCGCCCTTGCTTTTGCGCAGCTCCTGCGCCAGCTGTTCGTCTGTCATATTCGTTTTATTAGCCATAATTCACTCCTTCGCTCCTGCGCCGGACAGCGCGGGACTCTCCCGCAGGAGCGTCAGAAGGCGCTCCATGCCTGTCAGCGAGGCTGTGTACCATTTGCGTATACCGTCGATATCCCGCAGATCCAGCTCGTCGGGGACGTCCGCGAAAACATATCTTGTGTTAAGAGCCAGCGTCAGATCGCCGACACGGAGGACAAGACCGCACAGCTTGGCGCTGGCGGAAGATGCCTCCAGCTTCTGTACCAGGTCACGCAGCTGCGGTGTGACCTGATCGTCCGCCTCCCGGCCATCCGCCGTGTGAGCGGTGAAGTGCTTCCGGAAGGCGGCAGGGTCGGTGATGTCGTCCTTCTTCCGCTCCCGGAACATATCGTTCAGGGCGATGTCCAGCGCCGGGTCACAGATGTCCTTGCAGCGAACCACGATGCCGCGGAACAGCGTCTCGGTTCGGGTCATCCAGTTGTCGTTGTCGGGGCCGGACTTTTCTTCCACCGTGCGGCGCAGCTCCACGTTGGCGGAGGAGAACCGCAGCCCCTTGTGCTCGCCCTCGTGGAAGTCCGTCACGGTACACTCTGTAAAGTCGACCGCCGACAGCCTCGCCGCCTTCAGGTACGCCCGGTCGATGGGCAGCGCCGGCGCTGCCGGTTCCACACCAAACATCCGGGTCAGCTCCGCGCGGAAATAGCCGCCCAGCTGCTGCTGCAGCAGCGCTTTTTTCTTCGTCTGGGCGGGCTTTGCCACCAGCAGGAACAGTGCCACACCAACAAATACAAGAACGCAGATCAGGATAATATCGCGCTTCACAAACATCAGGATGCAGCCGGACACAACGCAGAGTATCCCCAGCAGCATGCCGATGCTCTCCGCTTTCTGGCAGCTTCCCAGTTTTTTAGACAGCTGGGCATCTGTCAGCTTCTCTGTTTGTCCCTTCATATCACACCAGCCTTTCTATGACGTGGTAATCATAGCATATTGTACGAAGGATCCTTTGCGGCGACCATTCCACAATGGTTAGGTTTTTACTTCTGAGAGTGGGCTTTTGGGGCATATAATGGCAGCGTCACCGGAGGTGATGCTGTGAAGGAGATAAGCTTTACATACGACAGCAATACACGCACGGTGCCCGGCAGGAAGGGCGAAATACAGGTGGAGAATCTCGTGCCGCAGCTGCCCGACGAGGAGAGAACAGCGCGGCGGCGCGGCATCAAAGACAGGCTGTTTGAGGTATTCGTCAGGTATGCGGAGGGGCGGAAATGAATGCCATCTATGCAAGGCAGTCCGTGGACAGGGCGGACAGCATTTCTATCGAGAGCCAGATCGAGTTCTGCCGCTATGAGCTGAAGGGGGAGCCGTACAAGGTATACGCCGACAGGGGCTACAGCGGCAAGAATACCGATCGCCCGGCCTTTGGCGAGATGATGCGCGACATGGAAAACGGAACCATCCGCAGGGTCGTTGTGTACAAGCTGGATCGCATCAGCCGCTCCATTCTCGATTTTTCCCGGATGATGGAGCGGTTTGAGGCCAACCGGGTGGAATTCGTATCTACCACGGAGAAGTTCGACACCTCATCCCCCATGGGGCGCGCCATGCTGAATATCTGCATCGTATTCGCCCAGCTGGAGCGGGAGACGATCCAGAAGCGCGTGGCGGACGCCTACTACTCCCGCAGCCAGAAAAGTCTCTATATGGGCGGCCGGGTGCCATACGGCTTCCGTCTGAGCCCCACGACCGTCGACGGCGTCAGAACCTCTATGTACGCTGTCAACGAAGAGGAGGCAAAGCAGGTACGGCTGATCTATGAGCTGTACGCAAAGCCGGAGTGCTCCTGCGGCGATATCGCCCGCTGTTTGCAGGCCAACGGGATGCTGAAAAACGGGAAGCCATGGGTGCGCACGCGCCTTGCGGAGATCCTGCGCAATCCCGTCTACGTCCGCGCCGATCTGGCTGTTTACAGGTTCTACCGCGACCGGGGCACGGTCATTGTCAACGATCCCGGTGACTTCATCGGCACCAACGGATGCTACCACTACAAGGGGAGGAAATTCGCACATGCGCCGCCGGAGGGGGACTATCTGGTGCTGGCGCCCCACGAGGGGATCATTCCCGCTGATTTGTGGTTAAAATGCCGCGCCAAGTGCGCGGAGGGACAGCAGGTCAGGCCGCGCCAGAAGGCGAAGAACACCTGGCTGGCAGGGAAGATCAAGTGCGGCGTCTGCGGGTACGCGCTGGTGGATAAGCACTATCCGGCTTCCGGCTCCCGCTATCTCCAGTGCTCCGGCAAAATGAACTCCGGAGACTGCAAGGGCGGGGGAACGATCTACACCGACGAGATCGAGGGAATCATCGGCGATGAGATACGGCAAAAGCTGACGCAGCTTGGCACGCTCGTCAAGTGTAAAGCAAAATCAGTTGACAGCGATTTGCCGGAGCAGAATGCGCAGCTTGCGCAGGTGGAGCGGGAGATAGCCGCGCTGCTGGAACGGCTGCCAGAGGCGGACGGCGTTCTGCTCCGCTACATCAAGCAGCGAATCGAGGAGCTGGACGGGAAAAAGCGGGAGCTTACAGAGCGCATTTCCCGGCATCAGCGCAGGGAGGAGGGCGGCACGGAAATCGGCGACCCTTCCGCCCTGTGGGGGATGCTGGACTTTGACGACAAGCGGCAGGTGGTGGAGCATCTGATCCGGGTCATCCGCGTTACCGGCGATCACGTCCGGATCGAATGGCGTATATGAGTCCGGGCTTAGCCATCCTGTACGCTTTGGCGAAGGGCTTCGGTTGGCCAAGGATCGCCTGAATGAGAAAAACGTCTATTTCATGAATCCATCCTTCGACAAATGAACGAAAGAAAGGGAGAGGGCAGCGCCCTCTCCCTGAGGCTGTCGAAAAAGTCTGTCATTGCGAGCCAGTGCTCACACTGGCGTGGCAATCCGTTTCCAAACCGCATAACTCCTGCACTTTTCCGCAGATTCCCGGCTAAAAGGTTACGGATTCCCACACCAGTGACATCGGTCACTGGTTCGGAATGACAGGAGCGTGGGTTTATCGACACGCTGAGGGAGAGGGCAGCGCCCTCTCCCTTTGCTTGGAAAGAAAACCGTTTTCATTTTGGCCGGGTTGTGCTACAATGGAAGTGCGGCACATAGACTTTCCCGAACGGAGGGATGGCTATGGTGCTGCTGATACGGAAAAAACACCTGCTGGCTGCCGTGACCGGCGCGGCACTGCTGCTGGGCGCAGCGGCTGTAAGCCCTCGCCCGTCTGCGGCCACGGTATCGGCGACAGCCAGCGCAGGGCAGGTAGTCATTCTGGACGCAGGACACGGCGGCGCGGACGGCGGCGCCGTATCCGACAGCGGCGTGCCAGAGAGCGGCGTCAATCTGGCCATTACGCAGCGGCTGGGCGGCGTCCTGTCTTTTTGCGGCCACACGGTGGTGCTGACGCGGGAGGGGGAGGACGCCCTGTGCGACGGCACCGGTACCCTGCGGCAGCAGAAGGTCAGCGATACGAAAAAGCGTGTGGAGCTGGTGAACAGCTTCCCGCACGGATTTCTTATCAGCATCCACCAGAACAGCCTGCCGGGGCACCCGTCAGTTCGCGGTGCACAGTCGTTCCACAACGGGAAGGGAACAGCCGAGACCGCGGCGCTGTCTATCCAGCAGGCGCTGAACAGCGCTGTCAACGAACGGGAGAAGGACGCCAGGCGCATGGACGACAGCATCTATCTTATGAAGCACGCAGACTGCTCCGCCGTGCTGGTGGAGTGCGGCTTTCTGTCCAATCCGGAGGAGACGGTGCTGCTTCAGCAGCCGGACTATCAACTGCACATAGCCGCTGCCATCGCAGCGGGTTTTTGCCAATACTGTACGAATGAGGGATGAAATATGAAGGCTAAGACGGTGTTTTTCTGCACCGAGTGCGGCAGTGAAAGCCCCAAATGGTCGGGGCGCTGCACCGTGTGCGGCGCGTGGAACTCCATGGTGGAGCAGGCGGCGGAGCGCCCCGCCAAAAGCGGAAAAATCTCCCGTCCTAAAGCGCCTGTAAAGGTGTCTCGCATTACAGAGATGCAGGCGGATGAGGAGATACGCTTCTCCACCGGTATGGGGGAGCTTGACCGGGTGCTGGGCGGCGGCGCCGTGAAGGGCTCACTGGTGCTGGTAGGCGGCGCGCCGGGCATCGGCAAGTCCACCCTGATGCTGCAGATCTGCCAGCAGCTGGGGCAGTTTGCCAAGGTGCTGTATGTATCCGGCGAGGAATCCACTCGGCAGCTAAAGCTGCGTGCGGAGCGGCTGCATGTGGACAGCGAAAACCTGTTCGTGTTGTCGGAAACCCGGCTGGGAGACGTGCTGGAATGCGTGGCCGAGGAGCAGCCGGACATTCTCATCGTGGACTCTATCCAGACGCTGTACAACGAGGAGCTGGATTCCCCCGCCGGCGGCGTGGGACAGGTGAAGGACTGCACCATGGCGCTGATGCAGCTGGCGAAGGGGCAGGGAGTCACGGTGTTTGTCATCGGCCACGTGAACAAGGAGGGCTCCATCGCCGGCCCCAAGGTGCTGGAGCACATGGTGGACTGCGTGCTGTATTTCGAGGGCGACCGGCACATGACGTACCGCATCCTGCGGGCGGCGAAAAACCGCTTCGGCGCCACCAACGAGATCGGCGTGTTCGAAATGCTGGACGCCGGGCTGCGGGAGGTGGAAAATCCCTCGGAAATGCTGCTGTCCGGCCGTCCGGCGGATGCCTCCGGCACCTGCGTCACCTGCGTGATGGAGGGCGCACGGCCTGTGCTGGCGGAGGTACAGGCGCTGCTGGCGCCCTGCGCCGGGGCACGTCCCATGCGCAGCAGCAACGGCTTCGACTACAACCGTGCCTCCATGCTTCTGGCGGTGCTGGAAAAGCGCGGCAGCCTGAAGGTCAGCCAGTGCGACGCCTATCTGAATATTATCGGAGGACTGACGCTGGACGAGCCGGCGGCGGATCTGGCGGCGGTGGTGGCCATTGCGTCCAGCTATCTGGATAAGCCGGTGCCCGGCACCATGGCGGCGGTAGGGGAGGTAGGACTTTCCGGTGAGATACGCAGCATCACCCACATGGAGCAGCGGCTTTCTGAGGTAAGGCGTTTGGGCTTTACACAGTGCATGGTGCCTGCCCACAAGATCAAGGATCTGAAATCCCCCGCCGGTCTGGAGCTGCTTCCGGTGGCGAATATCTCCGGGGCGCTGCGGCTGCTGGCGCAGGGGAAATAGGCAGATAGTGGGCGCAGGGATGCGCCGCACTGGGCTGCCCCACGGCGTTGTCGCAGGTGTCCAGCGTACACTCGCCGCCCTGCTGCCAAAAGCAGGTATCGGTACAGGGGATCATACCATCACTCCTTTGCCGTAGTTTGGCCTATCATACGTCATTCTATGAAATCAACTGTTACTGCCGCGTAACCCTTTTGTAATTGACATTTTTTTGCTGTTTGGTATACTTTTGCTATAATGAGAGGCAGAAGCATCGGTATGTC
>OCHK01000965.1_pt1 | contig 24678 bp, 30 predicted proteins | sample 1538551 | NCBI WGS metagenome assembly OCHK01 (sample SAMN04571707, study PRJEB22368) | human gut metagenome | biome: human gut; material: stool | host: Homo sapiens | place: Luxembourg | collected 2012-08-31
CAGATAGTATTGATACTTATGAGCCTACTTACTTTCAGTAACCCGTCGAAAGCACAAAAACAAACAGCAGATACCGACAGGCCGTCCGACAAGAAAATCCTTGTAGCCTATTTCTCCTGTACGGGGACCACAGAGAAAGTGGCAACCGCTATCGCAAAAGAGACTGGCGGTAAACTTCACCGGATTACTCCGGCTACGGCCTACACTTCGGCAGATCTCGACTGGAACGACAAGGCGAGCCGCAGTTCGGTGGAGATGGCAGACGACAAATCACGTCCTGCGTTGGGCGGAGAAACGATTGAACTGAAAGATTACGACGTGGTGTTCCTCGGTTATCCGATATGGTGGGACTTGTGTCCGCGTCCGGTCAATACTTTTCTTGAGAAATATGATTTCGCGGGTAAAACCGTTATTCCTTTTGCCACTTCGGGTGGCAGTTCAATCACGGGTAGCGTGAAACAACTCAAGAGACTCTACCCCAAAATCGAATGGGAAGAAGGCCGGTTGTGTAATAGAAGTACGAAACAAGTTGGAGATTGGGTCAAACAAGCAATCGAATAAGCCAATGGAAGAGTTGCGAATCGACTGCCTGCACCAGACGGAAGAAGAACTAGGCGTGGTAAAAGAGCTGCGGCAAAATATCTTCCGGCTGAATCATACGATGCCGGATACGGAAGAATATCGTGAATTATTACACAAGGTTTTTCCGCATTTCGGAGAGAATTGTCGAATCGAATACGATCGTTGTAGGAAATCCAGCCAAGTTAATCAGGAGAATATAGATTATGGATTTTTCGGAAAAAGTCATTTTAACAAAGTGAACTTCATAACAAAATCTTTTGAGCCTCGCAGCAAAGTCGTTGCGGGGCTCTCTTTTTACCTTTGTTGGCAGAATATTAAAACAAAAGAATCATGAAAACAATGAATGAGAAAGTAACAATGGTAACGGGGGCAGCGGCAGGTATCGGGCTGGTCTCGGCAGAAGCATTTGCAAAAGCGGGTGCAACCGTAGTATTGGTGGACATCAATGAGCCGAAAGAACAAGCCGAGAAGTTGGTTTCAGAAGGGTATAAAGCCGTGGCTTATCGCTGCGACGTGTCCGATACACGGGCTGTAAAGGAGATGATTGACTGGATCGTTGCGACTTACGGCAGGCTGGACGCTGCATTGAACAATGCTGGGATACAGACCCCGCAACGGCCGATGGCCGAGATTACCGACGAGGAGTTCGACCGCACGGTAGCCGTCGATCTGAAAGGTGTATGGAACTGTATGCGTTACGAGATTATCCAGATGCTGAAACAAGGCGGTGGTGCCATTGTCAATACCTCGTCTCAAGGCGGTGTTACGGGGTTCCCCGGACAAGCGGCCTATATCGCCTGCAAGCATGCGGTAATCGGGCTTACACGTACAGCCGCCATTGATTACTCGGCAAAGGGGATTCGTATCAATGCCGTCTGTCCGGGTGTGATCCGAACACCTATGGCCGAAGAACTGATACGGCGTAACCCCGATCTGGAAAAGGAACTGGTCCGAGATATTCCTGCCGGACGTCTCGGTAAACCGGAAGAGATAGCCAACGCCGTATTGTGGCTTTGCTCACCGCAGGCAAGTTTCGTGGACGGGCACGCCCTTTTAGTGGACGGGGCATTTTCCATTCATTAAGTTATAATGCATAAAACATAAAATCATGGAAGAAAACAATAAAATGGATATCAGCCGTCGTGGATTTCTCAAAACGGCTGCATTGGCAGGAGCCGCAATGGCCATGCCTTCGGGATTGGGCAAAGTATTCGCTTCAGAAGCGAAACAAGCGGAAACATCCGATGTGGTGGATATCGATGCAGCCCGTATCAAGGGACATCGTGTATTGGGTACGGGCAAGGCGGCATTCGAGGTGTCGGCACTCGGCTTCGGTGTAATGGGCATGACTTACAACCGCAGCCAACACCCGGATAAGAAAGAGTGTATCCGATTGTTGCATGAAGCGGTAGAGCGTGGAGTGACGCTCTTCGACACGGCTATCATTTACGGGCCGTTGACCAATGAGAACCTGGCAGGAGAAGCGCTGTCCGAGTTCAAGGGACGGATTAACGTAACGACCAAATTCGGGCACGAAGTCATCGACGGCAAAGGAACTGGTCGTCAGGACAGCCGTCCGGCAACCATCCGCCGCTATTGCGAGGAGTCACTTCGCCGATTGAGACTCGATTCACTGCCGATGTTCTACCAGCACCGTGCCGACCCGAATACTCCGGCCGAGGAGGTAGCGGCTACCATTGCCGACTTGATCAAGGAAGGTAAAGTGCAACGCTGGGGTATGTGCGAGGTCAGTGCCGAAACAATCCGTAAGGCCCACGCCATTTGTCCGCTGACGGCTATCCAAAGCGAGTACCATCTGATGCACCGCCTGGTGGAAGAGAACGGTGTTCTCGATGTATGCCGGGAGTTGGGTATCGGCTTTGTACCATACAGCCCAATCAACCGTGGATTTTTGGGAGGCTGCATCAACGAATACACGGTCTTCGATGTAAACAACGACAACCGTCAGACCCTGCCGCGTTTCCAGCCGGAAGCGATGCGTGCGAATACCCACATTGTAAATGCGCTGCAAGCTTTCGGGCGCACACGGGGCATGACCTCGGCACAGGTGGCTCTTGGCTGGTTGCTTCAGAAAGCACCGTGGATCGTACCGATTCCGGGAACGACAAAACTGTCTCATCTGGAGGAAAACCTGCGCACACTCGACTTCAACATCAGCTCCGGGGATTGGAAAGAACTGGAGGATACCGTGGCTGCTATTCCCGTTGTGGGAGACCGGTACAATGCCGAACAGCAACGTCAAGTAGGCCGATAAGGAATCAGTAAATGGTAGTATAATCCGTAATTTGTCTACCGGCAGAGCGAAGAAGCTGCCTTACTTTTGCATTATAAATAAAAACCAAGAATATGAGACCATATATAATCAGTCACATGATGACTTCGGTCGATGGCCGCATCGACTGCCCGATGGTCGGGCAACTGAGTACGGATGAGTATTACATAGCCTTGGAAAAACTGGGGCCTTGCTCGAAACTGTCAGGACGGATAACTACCGCACTCGAATGTTCCGCCGTCAAAGAAGAAAGTACCCCGATGGAGGGAACTCCGATAGGTCATAAATCCGTATATGTCGCCAATAAATCGGACGAATATACGATCATTGTCGATACCTATGGGAAACTGCGTTGGCAGGAGGGTGAAGCTGACGGGCATCCTCTACTTTGTATTGTCAGTGAACAGGTGTCCGAGAAATATCTGGAAACGCTGCGCACATCGGGTATTTCGTGGATTGCCACCGGTGCGGAACGCATTGACTTGCCGCAAGCTATGGAGCTGCTTTGTGAACATTTCGGCGTTGAATGCTTGGCGATTGTCGGGGGCGGACTGATTGACGAAGTAAGTATTATGGTAGCTCCGGGTATTGACGGGCGTAAGGGACAGACGGCGGTTTTCGATGGAATCTCCCGTGTGGAATGTAACCCGTACAAGCTGAAATTAGAGAGTGTGGAACAATGGGAAGCAGATATTGTCTGGCTCCGCTATAAAGTAAAATAATACGGCTATGAAGTTACAAACAATCGCCATATTGACGTTCCTGACCTTTGCGAATGTCATGGCACAAGAAACGACAACAACAAAATATATACAACCGGTATGGAACCATTGGAATTGACACAGGAATGGGATAAGACCTTTCCGCAGAGTGATAAGGTGGAACATAAGAAAATCACGTTTCACAACCGTTACGGCATCACGCTTGCCGCAGACCTTTACAAGCCGAAAAATACGCAAGGACATCTGGCAGCCATTGCAGTCAGTGGCCCTTACGGTGCGGTGAAAGAACAGGTGTCGGGCCGTTATGCCCAGACGCTTGCCGAACGAGGTTTTCTGACCATCGCTTTTGACCCCTCCTATTATGGTGAAAGCGGCGGTACGCCCCGTTACCTCACCTCACCCGAAATCAGCACGGAAGATTTCAGTGCGGCAGTCGATTATTTGACATCTCGTACAGACGTCGATTCGGAACGCATCGGAATCTTAGGTATTTGCGGTTGGGGCGGGTTTGCACTCAATGCTGCGGCCAATGATCCGCGCATCAAGGCGACAGTCACCTCCACTATGTATGATATGAGCCGGGTAAATGCCAATGGGTATTTCGATGCCATGAGTGCCGATGACCGCTATAAGTTGCGCGAACAACTCAACGCACAGCGTACCGAGGATTATCGTGATGACAGCTATGCACGCGACGGTGGCGTACTCGACCCCGTGACGGATGATACTCCGCAATTCGTCAAGGAGTATCATGACTACTACAAGACGGAACGAGGCTACCATCGCCGTTCCCCGAACTCCAACGAGGGAATCACGAAAACCAGCGTATTGTCATTCATCAATATGCCGCTGCTCACCTATATCAGCGAAATCCGCAGTGCCGTGTTGATGATTCATGGAGAAAAAGCTCATTCCCGCTATTTCAGTGAGGATGCCTACAAGCGGCTGACAGGGAGTAACAAGGAACTGTTGATTATTCCCGGAGCCAACCATGTCGATTTATACGATAATCTCAACGTGATTCCGTTCGACAAGATAGACGGGTTCTTCAAGAATGCGTTGAAATAAAATATAAAAATAATGCCGAAAAAACTTGCCATCCTATTCGCTTATTTCTTGATTTATGTAGTTTGGGGGTCCACTTACTACTTTATCGGGGTGGCTTTACACGGCTTTCCGACTTTCCTTCTCGGTGCATTGCGCTTCTCTACGGCAGGATTGATACTGCTTGTGATATGTGCATGTCGTGGAGAACGGGTCTTTATCCCAAGGCTTGTAGGCAGGTCGGCTGTGAGCGGAATCATCCTGCTGTTCATCGATATGGCGGTAGTGATGCTGGCCCAGCGATATGTCAGCAGCAGCCTGGTGGCTGTGGTGGCCTCCTCTACCGCTATCTGGATTATGACACTCGATGCTCCGATGTGGAAATATACCTTTCGGAGCAAATGTACCCTTGCCGGTATTTTGATGGGATTTGCAGGAGTAGGGTTATTGTATGCCGAGCAACTGGAAATGACGGTAACCGTACACGATCATAGTGAATATGGTATTTTACTGCTTGTAGCCGGTTGTATTTCCTGGGCATTGGGAACACTTTATACAAAATACCGTTCATCAGACACAGAACCTGCAAACGCGTTTGCAGGTTCCGCCTGGCAAATGCTTTTTGCCGGCATGATGTTCTGGATATGTACATTGGGGAACGGGGAGTTCTCTCCTACGGGATTCAGTACGGTCCCTCTATACGCCTGGTTGTCATTGGCCTATCTGATACTGTTCGGCTCGCTGATGGCTTATTCCGCTTACGTATGGCTGCTGAAGATCCGCCCGACAACGGAAGTGGGCACCCATGCCTACGTGAATCCTGTGGTGGCTGTCGTTATCGGTGGCGGGCTGGGCGGGGAACAGATTACAGGCATACAGTTGCTCGGGCTTGTAATCATACTGGGAAGCGTCATGTTGGTTAACAAAAAAGAAAGAATCAATGAATAAGGAAATGGATATAAAAGACATGGTACCCGTGAAGACATCGGAACGCCATGTCATCCTCGATGCTCTAAGAGGATTTGCATTGCTGGGAATCTGCCTTGCCAACTTTCCGGAATTTTCGCTTTATACCTTTCAAAAATTGAGAATAACGGAGGCCATGCCTACGGCAGAAATAGACAAGGTAGTCCGCTTTCTTCAATACCTTTTTGTAGACGGTAAGTTCTACACCATATTCTCGCTGCTGTTCGGTATCGGATTCTCAATCATAATCAGCAACGCGGCTAAAAAGGGAACGGACGGATTCCGTATATTTTATCGGCGGATGATTGTTCTGGCCACCATCGGTTTTCTGCATTTGATGTTTATCTGGAGCGGAGACATCTTGCTGTTGTATGCCTTATTGGGCATGCTGCTCCCTCTTTTCCGGCATGTTTCGGACAGAGTGTTGCTGGGGACTTCCGCAGTCCTATTGCTACTTCCTATTCCGATTGATTGGCTGGCCGGTACATTCGGAGTGTCCCTGTCGGCTCCCGCAGTGCGAATGCAACAGCACTATTGCAATTTATATGGCATAACGGAATATAACTTCGGAATCTGGCTGCGTAATGCGGAAAGCTACGGAGAGGTCTTTCAATTTCTGATACAGGGTGCATGGGTACGCTTGCAGGAATTCATCGACAGCAACCGCTATTTTAAGGTATTGGGATTGTTCTTATTGGGCTTCTACATTGGGCGCAAGCAAATATACGCCAATCTTGAGGCAAATCGGATGCTACTGAAAAAAACGGTGACATACGGTTTTCTGCTGGGACTTCCCTTGTCCATTCTCTATGCCTGGAGTACGGTAAACGGGCATCCTTTCGGGACAGCTGCACACACCGCCATCTATACGGCAAGTGTCTATCCTTCAGGTTTTGCATATGTTTCCGCTATCTGTCTCCTTTACCTGCATGGTAGAGAGTGGCGCTTGTGGCGTTGTCTTGCCGCTCCGGGGAGAATGGCACTGACCAATTACGTAGGACAGTCGGTATGGGGCATGGTTCTCTTCTACGGTATCGGCTTCGGACTGGGGGCCGGCATTGGATTGACAGGAACAGAATCCATAGCTTTCTACGTCTTTCTTGTCCAGATGGCATTCAGTGTCCTATGGCTCTCCTATTTCCGCTTCGGGCCTCTGGAATGGGGCTGGCGGATGCTGACTTATGGGAAATGGCTAAAAATAAGGAAATAAAGTAATTCAATAATAATCTCACTCTAAAATATAACAATATGGATAATAGAAAATTAGGACAGCTGGAAGTATCTCCGATAGGAATGGGATGTATGGGATTCAGCCACGGTTACGGACAAGTGCCGCCCGAAGCGTATGCCATAGAAGCCATCCGCAAGGCATACGACTACGGCTGCACGCATTTCGATACGGCGGAAGCCTATGGCAAGGAACAATTCTACGCCGGGCATAACGAGGAGTTGGTGGGTAAAGCTATCGAGCCGTTCCGTAAGGAAGTGGTACTCGCCACCAAATTTCATATTGGTGAACTCCCGCAACCGGACGAGACGAGTCTCTACCGGGAGATGCGCCGGCATCTCGAAGATTCCATGAGCAGACTTCGCACGGATTATTACCTGCATCGCATCAATGAGACGGTCCGGCTTGAAGATGTGGCAACCGTCATGGGACGGCTTGTTAAGGAAGGACTGATACGCGGTTGGGGACTGTCGCAAGTATCGGCCAACCAGATACGGACGGCGCATGAGATTACTCCTTTGTCTGCCGTCCAGAACATCTATTCGATGGTGGAACGCGATTGCGAAACGGAGATTTTCCCGGTGTGCCTTGAAAAAGGAATCGGAGTCGTACCGTTCTCACCGATTGCAAGCGGGTTCCTTTCGGGTAAGGTAACGGCACAGGAGCAGTTCGGCTTCGATGACGTACGGAAATTCGTTCCCCAACTGTCGAAAGAGAATATCGAGGCCAACCGGCCCATACTCGATTTGCTGCATCGGTTTGCCGTAGAGAAAAATGCGACCAACGCCCAGATATCGCTTGCGTGGATGCTCCATAAATATCCCAATGTCGTACCTATTCCCGGTTCCAAGAATCAGGAAAGGATTCTGGAGAATCTGGGGGCTTGGAACGTCACGCTTTCCGATGATGAGTTCCGGCAGTTACAATCAGCATTGGATGAATGTAAGGTACACGGACATCGTGGGTGCGTGGAAACGGAATAGACGAGTTTCGGTAAACAATGGAGTGAAGAAACAGATAAGTGAATCAAGCCACATTCAGTCCGGTACTGAATAATCAAGAAAAAAGGTAGTGAACTTCCTGACAAAACAAATTGAGCCTCGCAGCAAAGACGTTGCGGGGCTTTGCTTTTACCTTTGCATCAAATGAATAACTTAAAAATAACAGATATGAAAACGAAACTTTTATTTCTCTTTGCATGGCTTATGTTAGCCATTACGGGCTGTTCAGCGGGTGAACCCCAAACAGATTTGCCAAGTACATCTCCGGTTGAAAAACCGGAAGAACCGGTCGAACCTTCCGGGGACAAAAAAGTGCTGATTGCCTACTTCTCCCATACGGGTAATACCCGGACGATTGCCGGATACATCCATGACACGGTAAAGAGCGACCTTGTGGAAATCCAGACGGCCGATACTTAATGATTATGATACTTTGCTGGCACAAATCCGGGAAGAAGTGGCATCCGGATATTGCCCGCCCTTGACAACGAATATCGAAAACCTCTCTTCGTATGACGTGATATTCATCGGTTATCCTATCTGGGTGGAAACAGCCGCACCTCCCATCCGCACGTTTCTCACAACACATGACCTCGCGGGAAAAACCGTCGTTCCGTTCTGCACGAGCGGGACCAGCTCTGCCGAGGCAAGCTACCGGCTTGTCCGTTCCCTTTGCCCGCAATCAACTGTATTGGAGGGCATACAGATTCGTCGGGGAACGTATGATACGGCTTATGAACGGGTTATCGCATGGTTGCAGGAAATAGGTATTGTCGAACTGAATAACGAAGGAAATGATGAAAAATAAACAAGATCTGTCACGCCGTGACTTTATCCGTAACTCTGTGATGGCGGGAGGAACCGTACTGCTTTCCGGTGTATTGCCATCACATGCGCAGACACCGATATTCTCTGCCGCTGAAAATTCGGATTCGCCCGAAGCCGATGAACTGCTGCGTGGTGTCAGCGACATTCATCTGCACGCCGCTCCGGATTCCAAAGCCCGTTTGGGAAATGAATTGGAGTTTGCCCGCGCGGCACGTGATGTCGGCTACAAATCCATGCTGTTCAAGTCCAACGATTTCAGTTGTCATGACCGGGCTTATCTGATTCGTCAGGAGTTACAGGGATTCGAGGTGTTCGGAAGCCTGTGTATGAACCGGGTACACGGGGATAAAGTAAATGTATTTGCTGCGGAAAAAGCCGTAACCACAACCGGCAATCTTTGTCGTTGTATCTGGATGCCGACACAGGATGCCGTTTACCAGAACATCCGCTATCACGGCAAGAAAGAGGGTGTGCCCGTCGTGGACGATAACGGGCGTGTGCTGTCTGAAGTCGTGCGAGTCATGGAGATATGTGCCGAGGCGAATATCATTTTCGCAACGGGGCACTCTTCGCCCGAGGAGAGCATCACGCTGGCTCGGAAAGCCCGTGAGGTGGGTGTGAGAAAGTGTGTCGTGACTCATGCCAATTCCGGTATCTGGAAAATGACGCACGACCAGATTAAACGGTGTATCGACCTCGGCGCGTGGATGGAATACAGCTACATTACCAATTTGTGGGGACCGGGTAACGGGACTGCCCGATTTCGAGCGGATGAGTGATAAAGAATTTGCGGACTTTGCCCGTATTGCCCCGCAGCGGAGTATCATAACGACCGACCTCGGTCAGGTGGGGATGCCTCACCCTGTGGATGGGATGCGCCGCTGTATTCTTGCGTTGCTGGAAAACGGGCTTGCACAGAAGCAGGTGGATTTTATGGTACGTAGCAATCCCGCCCAACTTGTCGGACTTTCTGTATCTGAATAAACTTTATATGGAAACAGAACAGCATATTTATTTTTTCGAGTCAATAGATACGGTATCTCAAGCCTGTCATCTTTTTTCCAATCATACGCTGGTATATCTATACAGCGGGCGGTTGTATTTGCGGAACCAGTGCGGCGAGACGCTGAATATCGAAAGGGGCGACAGTGCCTTCATCGGACGTGACAGCTATTCGCACATCTATGCCGAGCCGGAATTGCACGAGCCTTGTCGGGTTCTGTTCTTCTCTCTTCCGCGAGAGTTCTTGTGCGAGTTTTATCATACTCTGTCTCTATCCGACTGCAAATCATCGACTATGGAACTCTCGGCCCTGCACCGTCTGTCATCCACTTCCGAAACGGAGAGCCTTTTCCGGTCATGGATACCTTACATGCGGGAGGGGCAGGAAATTCCTGAAACGGTGCTGCGATTGAAAATGACAGAAGCGGTTTATGCCCTGCTGAATACGGATAAGCGGTACATTCCCACACTGTTCGATTTCGCCGGAAAATGCCGGATGGACATGTTCGATTTGCTGAACAAACCGATGACGAAAGAGATTAAATGGCGGGAATTACAATCTGAGCCTGACAGCAAATTAAATTGACCTTTATAACAAAGCCCAAGATTTGCAGTTGCCGTAATTTTGCAATGTAGATCAATTAAATAGAATAAACGATATGTATAAGAAAAGTTTTTTGTCACTTATGATTATGCTACTGCTGGCGACGACATCGTGCAGCAGTGAAGAACCGGCGGCGATAGAGCCGGGAAGAACCATTTCAGGGGATGCGGGAAAGACCCTGATCGTCTATTTTTCATGGGGAGGCAATACCCGGACAGTCGCCAATCATATCCACGACCTTATAGGTGGCGACATCGTGGAAGTGGAAATGGTCGTTCCCTATCCAGATACTTATGAAGAGGTGACGCAGATCGCACCGGGAGAGCTGGAGAGCGATTACTGTCCCGAGTTGAAAACAAAGGTGGAGAATATGGACGAGTACGACACGCTGATTGTCGGGACGCCTATCTGGGGAGGACACCTTACATCGGCGATGAAAAGTTTCCTGGCCGGTTATGACCTGTCGGGCAAATACATCGCCCCGTTCTGCACGCATGGCGGTAGCGGCACGGCTCAAAGCGTCAGCGACATCCGTTCGGTATGCCCCAATTCGACAATACTCGGAAGTCTGGCCGTATATGGCAGCCAGGCGGAAAATTCACGCGGCGATGTGGAGAAATGGCTCGAACAAATAGGTATTCTTAAAAACAACTGACATTGAATCATTTAATTAAATTATAAGCGTTATGAAAAAGTACCTGTATTTTTTGTTTGCCGCTTTTGTAGCGGTGGGATTGAGCGCCTGCTCTCCCGATGAAGACGAACCGTACGCACCTGATACCGAGGTGCCGACACCGACTCCCGATCCTGACCCGACATCGGGAAAAACGCTCATTGTGTATTACAGCTTTACAAATAATGTGCATACCATCGTCAGCGATTTGCAGACGCAGATAGAAGCCGATGTGGTACGGGTCGAACCTGCCGAAGAGGGGCTCGACTATGCGGCCAATAACTACGCAATAGGTAGTGCGCTGATTCAGGCAATCCGGAATAATCCGAATGATGCGGCATCCTATCCGGAAATCAAACCCGTGGAGGTGAATATCGCCGATTACGACCGGATTATCGTAGGCGCACCTCTTTGGTGGAGTAATATGGCAGCTCCCTTACAAACATTCCTGTTCCAATATGGTAGTCTGATGGAGGGTAAGAGCATCGGACTGATCGTATCCAGTTCCAGCAGCGGTATCAGTGGTGTCGAGTCCGATGCCCGACGGCTCATTCCGGGTGGCGACTTCCTCGAACCGAGCCTGTGGATACGTTCAGGCCAAACGTCCAACTGCCACTCAATGATTGCCGACTGGCTGAGTCAAATCAATTAAAAAAGCAAGATTATGAAACGGTTATTTATATCTTTATTGCTGCTCGTTCCGGTAATGACTTTTGCCGGATGTGGCGCAGGGGATGACAGTTCAGAAATTGATATCCCCGAAGTTCCCAATGATCCGGGAAACGACGATGATGATAACGACAATCCGGGAACGGTTACCCCCGGAAACGGAAAGATTCTGATTGCCTGGTTCAGCCGTTGGGGGAATACGAACTATGCGGCGGATGTGGATGCCACGACTGGGGCAAGCATCCTTGTAGATAAGGGAACGCGTCGTGGTACGACCGAAATGGTCGCCCGCTATATCCAAACGGCTGTGGGCGGAGACCTGCATCTGATAGAGACTTCGGAACCCTATCCGACGGAGTTCGACGATGTGCGCGACCAGAACCATGCGGAGCAGGCTGCCGGAACACTTCCCGCACTTAAAAACCGCATTGAGAATATGGACCAATACGATATTGTCTTTATCGGCTACCCGAACTGGGCATTGGATGTTCCGCAAGCAATACGTTCGTTCCTGTCCTCTTATGACCTCTCCGGCAAAACAGTCGTTCCGTTCTGTACGCATGACGGATACGGAGCCGGCCGCACCTATAATTCCGTCAAAGAGGAAGCTACTGGTGCGAATGTGTTGGAAGGCATTGCTATTGAGGCAACAGACGTACCTTCCGCCGAATCGCAAGTACAGGACTGGCTTGAACGAATCGGTATCGAACGGGAAGAGCCGCAGGGTGCGTCGGTTCGTATTACTGCCGGAGGGCATACGTTTACCGGGGAATGGCTCGACACCCCGTTAGCTGACGAAATCCGGGGTATGTTTCCTCTGACTGCGACTTTGGGACGCTATGGAGGCCGTGAATATTACGGTTCTATGCCCCGGCGGCCGACTAATACCGAAGAGGGGCAGCTTCGTTTCGAAAACGGTGACATCACTTATTGTCCTTCCAATAACACGATTGCCATCTTTTATGCCAAAGCAGATGACCCTGACATGGGGCAACTGACCATGCGGATTATTCCGATAGGGAAAGTTACTTCGGATTTGATGGTTTTCGATGAGATGGACAGCCGTCTAGAATTTACATTCGACAATATACAATAACAGGAGAAGATGATCCGGAATGAGCTAATTATGTCTGCCTTCCGGGTCATTTTTATTAAAAGTAAAATAAACAAATAAAAGCTATGATGGTAACACCACTATTTATCGGCGGTATCGGCATGCAGGAAGTACTGCTGATCGTATTGGTTGTATTGCTGTTCTTTGGCGGCAAGAAGATTCCTGAACTGATGAAAGGAATCGGCAAAGGCGTTCGCTCTTTCAAGGAAGGGATGAACAATGTAGAAAAAGAGATAGACGAAATAAAGGACATAGAACAAAAAGGATAACTGATGGCTACTGAAGCGAATACACAATCTTTTTGGGAACATCTGGACGTGTTGCGGGCGGCAATTATAAAAATTGTCGCCGTAGCCGTCGTGTTCGGTATCGTGGTTTTCTTTTTCAAAGAACAGTTATTTGGCGTTGTACTCGTACCGAAGGATGACGGTTTTATTACCTATCAGCTGCTCAACCGGATGGCTGCATGGGCAGGAGGTGCAATGGAATCATTTTCCGTTCGACTTATTAATACAGGGTTAGCGCGGCAATTCATCATCCACATGAAGACGGCCCTATGTGCTGGCGTGCTGTGTGCTTCGCCATATATTCTTTATCAGTTATTCCGTTTTGTCTCTCCCACATTATACGATAACGAACGGCGATATATCGCGCAGACAGTCGGAGTCAGCTCTGTGATGTTTGGATTTGGGGGGCAGCTACTTTCTGATCTTTCCACAGACTTTTCGCTTTTTGTAAACATATCAGGTAAGTGGTGAGGTGGATAATTTGATTGTGTGCAATTCGTATATCTTAACACTTTTAATGATGTGCCTTGCGATGAACATTGTCTTTGAGATCCCGATACTCTCATGATTGTTTGCGAAGTTAGTTTTTCTTTCGGTAGATTTTATGCGCCGTTATTGGAAACAGGCAGTCGTGATTATCTTTATGGTTGTTGCTGTTATTACGCCGACAATGGATAATTTTATTAATAATCTCGAAAAAGAGATTGAAAAGAAATTGAAGACAATCGAATCTGCGGATTTGAATATCATGAAGAAATCTCTTGAAACCTCACAAATATTAGTTAATGCTTTTCAAAAGGTAAAAGAATTTATTGGTTCCTATACATTCAAGGATGAAGCGGAAGAAATAGATTTCTTTAAAGAAATAAAACCTCGTTTGTTCTACCGATTGCTTTCTTATTGTAAGATTTATAATATAGAAATGAATCGTCCGGTAGGAGTAGATTCACAGCGGGCTTATCTGATTGATGAAATCAAGGCTATCAACCGTTATAACGCAAAACGTTCGGATTTTGTACATTATTACCGTTCAGGCTTGACACACCTTGATTCAATTTATTATTTACGAGGACGTATTGACACGGCTCTTTATTTGGAATTGTTCTATTACGAACGTGAACCGATGTTTTCTACTAATTGCGATTTCAAGTTTGCTAGGCTGAAAGCTAACGAGATGTTGATGGTATATCTGAATAAGGAACTCGAAGCATTGGAAAATCGCCAGTTAGAGCAGTCTTTACCTCGTGTCCGTATCACATGGGTTGCGACAAAAACAGAACTTTACGAGCAAATCTACGCATGGGATAGCCGTAAAGTCTTTGGTGATATTCCTTTGGCAAAACTTTTTGACTATATCCAGACCGTTTTTAATATTGAATTGGACTCTAACCATTCACGCACATTCAGCGATATGCGTATCCGTAACAATAAGACATCTTTCTTGGATTCATTGAAAGAAGCATTAACCAAACGGATGCAAAGCTGGACACAAGGGCATAAAAAGAAATAATAACCTAAGACTTTAGATCGAGTAGGTCTGGGTATTTCAGTCCAAACCTCTCATATAACCATATGTGAAAATTTCTCTTTATACAACTACTCTCATCCAAACGGTTTTAATCGGTTGGGCTTAACACCCACCATGTTGTGAATAGTCATATACTGATTGAGACGATAGCAATCCTCTCGAATCTTGCCATATTTTCTTATCTCTTTTTCCTCAAATAACAATTTCCTCATTTTTATTACCTCGTCATGACTTCCCCTTGCATGGTTCAGGGTGCGAAGCTACAGTCGGGGCCTCTAAAAATCTGCCTCCTGAAACGAGCAAGGTGAAGCCACCGACAAAGCATAAAAAAGTCAATGTTATGAAAAAGAGAACAGAAATACAGCAAGAATTGAAACGAGGCTTCGGCTCCATTCCAATCGGCATAAAAATTTTGGTGAAGTGGTTACTGGTCGGTTTCGTTGCGTATGTGGCGGTGCGTTTCGTGTGTGCCTTCGTTGGTGGTATGGTGACGAGTTTAGGCGGTATTCTGCCCACGTTGGCGGTTTTGGCGGTAGTGGTTTTCCTCATCCGTTTAAGTATGGCGCATCTTTTCCACTGTCCTTACCCTTTTTCATTCTTCTCTTTTTCATCATCCTTTTTTGCGTGATACTCTGAACCGAAATATTAATCATTAAAACAATTCATTATGAACAAAGTACATTTATTGGGAGCGAACAGAAGCTATGACAGAGACGAACAGACCGTTTCAGTCAATCAAGTGGTAATGCTGGAAGGTTACAGCTACGACAGCTATGTAGTGTATGAAGTAAGCCGCATCCAGTAGGGAATAACCTATCATCTTATCAATTTGCGGACGTACGAATTTCATACTTCCGATCTTATCCGACCTTTGTCGGAAAAATTCGGGATAGGCATGTATTATGACGATGCGAACCCCAAGTTTTTAGATCTGTTGGAAACGGCTGCCCTGCTTACCAAAGCGAGGGAGAAGAAAGCGGAGAAAGAACGGCAGAGGAACGAACACACCGCAAAAATCGGAGCGGAACGCTTGCGCCTCCTTATCCCTTCGAATGCAAAAGCCGTCATTTTGTCGGTGAACTACGGGTGAGCGAGTGTGACAGCTATACGGACTACCACGACTACCGTATAGAGAGAGCCGTGATTTTAGGCTTTTCCACCCATACACGAAACCTCTTTTCCGAAATGCGTAAATATGCCGCCAATTTTGAGGGAACGGCTTATTTGGCAGAGAATGACAAGGAATACGAACACCGTGAAAATTACAGCATGGGGGGCGGTATGTATTTGGAACGCAACAAGTATAGCGGTTGGACGATTTCAAAAAGAACGGATTTACGACCTTGAAAAGTTTATAGAACGATACACCCACACTGCAGGGGACGAAGCCAACATTTATCTGAAAGCACCTCTAAAGGAAAGCGCAGCGAAACAGCCGACAACATTCGCAGATCTTTCAACGCTCAATCTTGAAACCGTGGAATACAGCGAAAAGGTGATAGGCGTATTCGGGGACACCAAGCTGATAAAAGATGTCTTGAAAGGCTTGAACGATCTGTTTTCTGTACGAACTTCATCTACAACGGTGAAAGGTGTGCGGGATGGATATACAGCAGGAAGCAGAAAGTACGTGAGACACTCGCAATGTATGCCAACGCATAGGGACGAAAAAGGCAGGGCGGTTTGTTCCACCCTACCTATCAAAATTAATTCAATCAATATCAACCCATTAAAATTTATAGTTATGAAAACGAACAAGAATGCACGGAAGAACAACAAAGTTCAGAAATTAGAGAAAGAAACGGCAGTGAAAGTAACCGCTTTGGCAATCATCCCCAAACCGATGATATTACTTTAACCGCAAAACGTACCCACAACTGCCGAAGCGGTGGGGCAAACCATGCCCAAGACACCGCTTGCAACGGCAACGGCTGAAATAGACCTTGATATCACAGCCGTACACCCAAGTGCGGATAATCACCGCAAGACGTTCAATGACACATCCTTGCAGGAACTTGCGGACAGCATTCGGGAAATGGGGTCTTACAAACCATTGCCGTACGTCCACGCACGGCAGGCGGTTACGAAATCATCTACGGCGAACGCCACTACCGTGCCTCACTGCTTGCAGGAGCAAAGACAATAAAGGCAACCATATACGACCATATAACAGACGATGAAGCGGAGGACATGTCACTAAGCGAGAACTTACAGCGTGAGCAGGTACGCCCCACCGAGGAAGCGAAAGCCTTCAAACGCCTGCTTGAAAAGGGCAGACACGATATGTACTCACTCGTCAGCCGCTTCGGATGGAGCGAGAAGTATATCTATACACGTTTGAAACTGAACGAATTGTATGAACCTATCGGTGAACTGCTGGATAACGGGACAATCACCGTCAGCGTTGGCTGAGGAAATAAGTACCTATGAAGCCAATATCCAAAAGGACGTGTACGAGAACCACCTGAAGCAGGGCAATAGGGACGATTGGAACGGTTACACGCTCAATCTGTTCAAGAAACATTCTGAGAAATACTACACAACCGACCTTGAACAATACAAGTTCGACAAGACGGAATGCAAGGCGTGTGCACACAACGCAGCCAACTACAACCTTTTTGCCGAACATAATGGGTGCAGACATTGTACCAAATGTCTGGGGGTCAAGAACGCAGCACATGTGGCAAAAGAAACGGAGAAACTATTGAAATCCGACCCGAAGCTGGTGATTGCCCGACCCTATTACGGAAGTCGAAACGACACGGCACTCCAAAAATTGGACAAGAAAGGGCATGAAATCAAGGAACTCGACTATAACGTATCGGCAAGGGAATTTCCCAAAGCACCCGAAGCACCGCAAAAGGAGCAGCTCTCCGAACCGACAGAATATGAACAAGCGGTACAGACCTTTGAATAGAAAAACGAGGAATACGCCCAAAAAGTGGAAGAACTTAACCGTAGAAAGGAAGAGGGCAGGATAAAGACGTACGTCAGAGCCCAATGTATAAGTGAATTAGGATTGCTTATATAATGAAATTGCTCTACTATTTGCAATTGTGATAAACGGTTATGTAGTTCATTTATCTTTTTGAGGTAAAAGCTATTTCCCGTAACTAATCCATCTTTCCAGCCTGAATTTGCAAAAAGATCAATCATATGTGAGTTAACCAATTTATCCTTCAAATCTTTATAGTAGATATAGTCTTTTTTTGTATTCTGTATTGTTCATAATAGTTTGCCAAATCTTTAGGAAGAATATTTAATTGTTCAATCATTTTGTTGGCACTGCTCAGCAAACTTTTCTTTTGTCACCATTCACTATAAATATCACTTGTTTCTTTATATGTTGACTTTTTCTTATTCTGATTTCTTTGGGCCTCTTCTAACTCGTATTGGACCAATATTTTTAATCCTGATGAATCTTCTATAGCTTGCAAAAAAACAAACAATTCCTTTTGGATACTTTTTTTATTCGCGTTATAGTCTTTTAGTAAAAACACATATTGATAAGTATGGTATGTTTTTTCGCTTTCTTTTTTTCAATCAACATTTTATATAAATCACTAACTTGAAAGTATTTTTGTGTCAGTAAAGTAATTTCATGGTTATTTTTTCCATAATCTATTGCATTTTTTTTCTATATCTTCTACAATTGACTTGTATTTATTCATGAACTCTTTTCCTTTTTCCTGTCCAAATAAGAAATCTGATAAACTGGAACTTTTTGTTGTGTCAAGTTCTTTGCCCCGTGAAAATGATTGAATTATTTTTGCATAATCTTTTGATGCTTTATCTTTATCGGTGAGGTCAAGAGGGAGTATTTTATTTTTATAGAGTACTTTGTGAAAATAAGAAATGCGTTACCATTCTTTAAAAACCAAATCTTTTTCCTCCATGTATTCAATAATATCATCTAATGGAATGATACATTCGTCATCTTGAAAATCGATGGCATAAAGAGGCTTCGACATGGGGCAGAATCATCTTGTTCAATAGTCAGCCCTGCTTGTACAATAAAAGGGCGTGTGGCTTTAGAAGTGCTTTCAAGATAGGCACTTACTGTAACAAATTGCCCGTTGGCTATTTCTATATTAACAAATGCATATCCATAATCTAAAGATTTGCCAGGCGACCGCAAAACGAGACCATCAGGTTCTCGTCTGTCTTTGACTGGTATGGTTGCGGAACGGAAAACGGAAGAACCAACAAATATAAGTTGCAGTAAATCGGCTATAATACTTTTGCCAGAATCACTATCACCAATAAAATCAGTACAATAGGGATGAAAAATGTAATCATTCTTTTGATGGTGTATGATACCAATGGTAGACAGACTGTAAATACGAGGATATTTCTTCATGTTTATTCTTCTTTAAGCCATTCGTCTATGTGATTAATATAATCTGCAAATTTACGAGTAATACGTTGAAATTCAGGGAGATTAGTAAAATCGTCTTCTTTCAAATTTATCCATCTCAGCTTATGGAAATTTTTGAATGTGTGTTGTACTTCTTGATCAATACGGATATCATTTGTTTTAGTAAAACGTTCTTTGGAGCCTTTTGTTTTGATCAGCAAATGTTGCACATGCTTTTAAGGTCGGGCATATCCATACGGATTAGAGCTACAAACTTTTTTACAGAAATTAGTTCCATGTTATGATCGATATAATAAGCTTTGTATAGTAATAAGGCAATAAGAATATCTTCTTTGGGTAAAGGTGACCGCTCGATGGAATAATTACTTCTTAATACAGGATGGTAGAGCGCGAAATAATAATGTTCGTTTTCACTACCAGCAGGAATAATAGTTATATTCTCATGTCGTTCGAAATAGACTGTTAGATTATCTACATATTTATTTAGATAAAGAAAAAGTGTTTTATCTCCTTCATATTGTATATGAGCACCTCTTTTCAGAGCCTCTACCAATTGTGAAAACAGCTATCTATAGAAGTAAAGAGGGGGGGGGCTGCCAATTGAATTGTTCCGTTATAGGGAATTGGAAACTGTATTTGTTTATCTGTAATCTGGCTTTTTTCGAGCAGGAAATACAAGAACTTCTCTACTTTTGTATTAAATATGTCACGGTTGAGAGAGGCAAAAAACTGTTTTATTTTAGGCTGTATTTTATCAATACGTGAGTCTACCATTGCTAAACGGAAATGAATGCCTTCAAAATATGAGATGGCTTCGCTTATGAGATCGTCTACTTCTTCACTGTCATCGCGTACTGGATGCGAAATAAGAATATCATTCATCAGGTCAGTTTCTCGGAAGGCTGCTCTTAATTCCCTATTTTGCTGACGTATGGCATCTATTTGCTTTTCTATTTCCTGTAAAGCCACGAGCAAAGTTTCTTTATGTCTTTTGACTTTTTCACTTAAGGCTGTTACAGAACGGTCAATCTGCTGATTAAGATAGTTGACTTGCTCCAGTAAAAGAGTTTGGGGCTTAAACAAGTTTACTACTGTAAGCCAATTTTTTATTTGCTCTTCTGTAGCAGCAACTTCAAGTTTTTCATGCAGTTCCGCACAAGTTATTTCTATAAAAGTAGGATTAAAATGCTGAGATATCAGATGGTATATCTTATCACATACCTGAAAACCAAAATCGGTAAACATATAGGTTTGGCTTTCATCATTATAGATAAAATAAAATTCCTATAACTCTAGAATGTATGCGGTATAAGTTACCCATTGTAATCTTACAGGTTCACCTTTGATAAGACTTACTGCTTCAAAAGCATGATGTATATCTTTCTCCTTAAAAATTTCATGCTTAAATTCTCCATTCTTCATCCGTTCATATAACCAGATAACAGCCAATCCTTTCTTTTTCTCTGGAAAAAGAAGTTCATAGACCTTTTCTATCTTTAATTGTTTGAATAAAGATTGCATTGTAGTAAATATTTAAAGTTATTTCCAAACTCAATTATTACAGACATACGCAAAATATTAGAATAACTTCATGTAAACAGGAAAATATTTAATGTTTATAAGTGATTCATTTGATATTTCATTAAAAAATAAATATCTTTAAACTGTCGGAATAAGGTAAATGCCTATTAAAAGAACATAGAAATTATGTAGGTACAAAACCGAGGGCTTTTTTCGGAGAAGCTTCATAACATGCTGAATATTACGAGTTATTTCAAAATTTGTTAGTTCCGTAAATACCGCAAAATGTTGATTATTAGTAGATTATAGAGTAAATACCCAATTTTACATCTCCTTATATGTAAGATTGGGTATTTTTGTTTTTAATAAGTAATTATATCATGAAAGTAAAAAATGCTTTTATTGTTGTCTTACTAAGTGTGTTTTGTATGACAAGTTGCAATGATGAAAAGTTTGAAATTACACCTTTTCATTTAGATAAAAAATCTTATGAGTGAGATAAATGTTTATTTGAAAAATAATGAAGCTAAGGAATGTTGCTTTTTTACATACAACTATTTAGAGCATAAAATAGATGAGAATCTTATAAGTAAGGGGTGTTATAAATTCTCAGTCGGGAAAAATAATAACCCCAACCTCTCATATGAAACAATTCCATTTTTGACATTAACCTATAAAACAGACGAAGATGGCAAACTAACTAATGAAAATATTACTGCATCAGGTTATAAATTAAATTTGATAGGTTCTTCTTCTGCAACATATAGTATTATAAGTAAGTATTTAGGTGTGGATTGGGACCAAATATTAAAGTTTATAAACACACGTTCAGATATTGCATTTGCTCCTACGATGTAAATGCAAGAAGAGGATACGGAATACTCAGTGAATGGAGATGTGGCTCTATTTCCTCAAATACCTGAAAATATTTTGAAATAAGGCATTTTAAATCTTTCTCAACGTGTTAATTTAAGTAGATAAAGCGTTTATTTTAAGTAGTACGGTTTGTGATATGAGCAATAAGCAGAGTTGCTGGTTGCCCGTTCTGTACAATTAGGATATATACATTGTCTATCTCCTGTTATAATTTCTAGTATAGTTGAACATGAAGAAAATAGCAGCGATATACTTGTACTTAAAAATACAATGATCATTTTCTTTTTCATGATATCTTGTTAAATTTATATTATTGTTCAGCCTCGCAAATGACTGCAAAAATAGAAATAAAAATGCAATTCATTGACTATCAGAATTGCATTTTTGTTTTTTTGTTATTGAATATTATGTTCTTAATCCTCTTTTCGGTCTGTTTTTCCTCTTTTTGAATTCTTTGAATTTCATCTTGAACCATTCAGGTATAGGTATTCCATCAATGCATAACCGGAACTTTCTTTTCTCATGTGAGTTTCTCGTGCAATACTTTATTGCTTGTTTCCATTGTATTCAAATAATGGTTGATTTAGGTTGTTTTTTAGCGGATCAGTCATCGCTATGTCGTATTTACGTTCGATTTTACCGATTTGGTAAAATGTTAGTTTGAAATAAAAATAATCTCATGGATGGGGGTAAAATGAAACTTTGTTGTCATTCTGTAAAAAATAAGGTTATTATGATGAAAAAGATTATAGCGACACGATAGTATAAACTATAAAATTACTAACTTTAATTTATTTTTCAGTGAAAAAAGTATTATTATTTGCTGTTGTTTTTTCTTGTAGCATGTGGGCTAATGCTCAGCGTGTTACATGGGCAACCGAAGCAGGGTTATCTGCAATACAAAGAACTGGATATGGAGAATGTTGGCGTCCATCCACTCGTTTAGGGATATCTGCAGATTATAATGTTAATAATATGTTCTCTATGAAGTCGGGATTATATTATACTTTTAGAGGATACTCTGTGAATAATGGCGGAACATATAGTAATGGAGATGCTACATGGATAGAAAATGTTTCTCAGACAAGGCATTTTTTACAAGTTCCTATTTGGGTTAAAATCTCTATCCATAGCAACAATTCCACTAAATTTTTCTTTGAAATAGGACCATATATAGGATATTGTATCAAAATCATATTGATAGTAATCCATATTATCTTACTATACCTTCTTCCGGTTTGGTTGAAGGATATCCTGGTGTGGGAGAAAGTACGGAGGGTGGTAGCAACCAGTTTCTATATCAACATGCGAGAAATTTCGACTGGGGAATGACGTCTGCTGTAGGTATTGAAAATCGGAGGTGGACAGTTAAGCTTCAATATGAAATATCACTTGGAAAAGAATCTAAAAATGATAATATAGGTGTAAACTATAATAGTTTAACCCTCTCTGTTGGTTATAAGCTAAATGTAAAATAATAAACTAATATTTCGTTGGACTTTGTATTTGTAATTATATCGGTATTTTTTAGCATGCTTTTATACAAAATATTCTAAGAAATGCTTGGAAAAATCTCTGAGGGGATATGTGTTGATTTATTATTCTAGTTATAATATATGCCGCTGTGAATATCAGAAGAAAAGTTATTCACGGCGGTTTTGACTTTTACCTTTTTCGTATTCAACTATTCTTCTGTTTTTTTAGTTGCTCTCTCAAGTTTTTTGTCTATTTTTGCTGTTGGAACATAAATCAAAGTATAATAATAAAAATACATATGAAAAACCTCAGAAGAACTTTCACCGTATTATTTGCCGCAGCTTTCAGCATGCAGGTGTTGGCACAAAGAGAAGATAAGCTTATCAATCAGGATTGGAGTTTCCGTTTTTCCCATCAAGTAAATGCTAGTGCTGCACGTAGGGTAGACTTGCCTCATACTTGGAATGCGCAGGATGCCTTGAGTGGTAAGCACGATTACAAGCGGGGAATAGGTAATTATACTAAAAAGATATTCATCCGTCCCGAGTGGCAAGGCAAGCGGCTTTTTTTACGTTTCGAGGGAGCGAATTGCGTGAGCAATGTCTTTGTAAATGGTAAACATATAGGTGAGCATCGGGGAGGCTATGGAGCTTTTGTCTTCGAGATAACCGATAAAGTGGAATATGGAAAAGAGAATACATTGCTGGTACGTGTCAATAATGGCGAGCAGTTGGATGTAATGCCATTGGTCGGTGATTTTAATTTTTATGGTGGCATTTATCGGGATGTACATCTGTTGCTGACTGATAACCTGTGTATTTCTCCGTTAGATTATGCATCGTCTGGGGTTTATCTCATACAGCAACAGGTTACGGATAAACAGGCAACTATTTGTGCACGCGTAAATCTTTCTAATGGAACGGGAGAACTCCGGAAAGTAGTGCTCCGGTTGCAGGTTAATGACGGGAAAAAAACTGTGTATGAAACGGAGAAGGAAGTAAGTATGATTCCTCATACAGATGTACAGGTAGAGAATATAGAGTTCATACTGAAGAATCCGCGTCTTTGGAACGGGACGCAGGATCCATTCATGTATCAGACGGTGGTGACCTTGATTAAAGATGGAAAAGAGTTGGATAAAGTGGAACAGCCGTTAGGGGTACGTTATTACATCACGGATCCCGATAAAGGTTTTTTCTTGAATGGAAAACATTTGCCGCTGCATGGTGTATGCCGTCATCAGGAGAGGGCGGAAGTGGGTAATGCTCTTTATCCGGTGCATCACGAGGAAGATACTCGTATCATGCTTGATATGGGGGTGAATGCCGTTCGTCTGGCACATTATCCACAAGCTACCTATATGTATGATTTAATGGATAAATATGGCATTGTCACTTGGGCTGAGATTCCATTTGTGGGGCCGGGAGGATACGCTGATAAAGGTTTTGTTGATCAGCCTTCTTTCCGCGAAAATGGTAAGGAGCAGTTGAAAGAGATGATCCGCCAGCATTACAATCATCCTAGTATCTGTTTTTGGGGATTGTTCAATGAATTGAAAGAGCAGGGAGACAATCCTGTAGAGTATATAAAGGAGTTGAATGCTATGGCACATCGGGAGGATCCTACTCGTCCTACTACTTCTGCAAGTAATCAGGATGGCGCGTTGAATTTCATTACTGATCATATAGCTTGGAATCGCTATGATGGATGGTATGGGGCCACACCGGCTACGCTTGCCACATGGTTGGATGCTACTCATAAGAACCATCCCGAAATAAAAATTGCCATCAGCGAATATGGTGCTGGTGCTAGTATCTATCATCAGCAGGACTCATTGGTACAAACTGTTCCCGGAAGTTGGTGGCATCCAGAGAATTGGCAAACAG
>OCHK01000980.1_pt1 | contig 24395 bp, 20 predicted proteins | sample 1538551 | NCBI WGS metagenome assembly OCHK01 (sample SAMN04571707, study PRJEB22368) | human gut metagenome | biome: human gut; material: stool | host: Homo sapiens | place: Luxembourg | collected 2012-08-31
GCTGTGGATGGATGCCACAACCCAATCCAACGCCCGCAAACGGCTTTGGGCAAAATCCAGCCCGCCGTTTGTGTCCATCACATTGGCCTCCGCACCGTACATCATCGCAACGCCGTGCAGTACCAGCGGCAAAGCCGTCTGGTTGGCAAAATGCCACATGTGCGGGGCATCCGGCATAGCCGGGCCGTGGTCGGTAATGGCCAGCGCCGCATAGCCGAGGGCGGCGGCTTTGGCAGCCATTTCATCTAAGGTATTAAATGCATGGGTAGCGCTTAAAGTATGGGTGTGAAGATCCGCAATGATCTGCATACAGATGGTACTTCCGTTTCTAGTGATAAAATGATAATTTACAGCCAGGCTCAGAACCCGCTCACATCGTTCTGCAAGCCAAGGCGGTTGAGCAGTTCCTGCGCCGCGTTATAGCCCATCTCTTTCTGGCGGTTGTTGATGGCTGCAGTTTCCAGGATAACGGCCAGGTTACGGCCGGGCATAACGGGGATCAGCATACTGGGCACCTTAACGCCAAGGATATCATAGGTGTTGCTTTCCAGGCCGGTGCGGTCATAATTCTTGGTGCGGTCCCAGGCCTCCAGCTCAATGACCATTTCCACCTCAACGCTGTTTTTGACCGCGCCGATACCAAACAGGCGCGCCACGTTGATGATGCCGATGCCGCGCAGCTCAATAAAATGGCGGATGTTCTCCGGTGCCATGCCCATGATCTTGCTGCTGGAAACCTTGCGCAGCTCCACAGCAATCAGGCGGTGGCCGCGCTTGACCAGCTCAATGGCCGTCTCGCTTTTGCCAACGCCGCTGTCGCCAAGGATCAGGATGCCTTCGCCGTATACTTCCACCAACACGCCGTGGCGGGTGATGCGGGGGGCAAGCTCGGTGCTCAGCGCCTGGATCAGGGAGCTCATCAGCGGGGAGGTCATTTCGGCCGACTGCAGCAGTGGCACGCCGTACTTTTGGGCAAACTCCATCATTTCCGGCAACGGCTCAAACCCGCGGGTCAGGATGACTGCCGGCGGCTGGAAAGAGAAAAGCTTTTCGAGATGGGTACGGCGGATTTCCGGGTCCAGCTCATTCAGGTAGGAAAGCTCAGTCAGGCCGATGATCTGGATCCGGGTGCGGTCAAAGTACTGATAGTAACCGGCCAGCATGATGCCGGGGCGGTATACCTCGGCGGTATAGACCTTGAACTGGTCAAGATCTTTGGGGGTGTAGGCAACGGTCAGATGGGATTCGCGCGCAAGCTTGTCAAGGCTGACGAAAAACTGCTCCACGGAAAATGCGCCCCTTTCCAATTTTAGTTATGGTATATCGTTTTAGGTTTGCGATCAAATGGTTTTGTTAGTATTATAACGTACAGGATTTTTTTTGTACAGTCATAGCCGAAATAATTTTGATTCTTTCCTTGTTCCGGGGGTGAAACAGCAGGGCTTTTCCTGCCGGTTCTGCCGCACAGGTGTCCGCGGCGCTGTGATATTTCAATCATAATTCACCACAGAAAAAAATGCCCGCAGCAAAGCAGGCATTTTCATCTTAATGCAAATTATGGGGCACGTTATTCCGGTTTAGCAGCCAGCTTTACCGCACTGCTGCGCACCCAGGCATCCAGCCGGAAGAGCGCTGCCGACGCCGCGGCAACGGCCAAAAGGTAAACGCCAAACAAGAGCGCGGTATCCCGCCGGGTCATGGCGGCCAGGTCAAAGTTATCCACCAGGCGCAGAATGATGACATGGTGGGTCAGAAAGACCGCATAAGAATACTTGCTGAGGAGCGCACACGCATTTTGCAGCGGCACCCAGTGGATGCAGCCCCCCAGTACGGCCAGCAGAATGAACGCTGCGGCACTGAACAGCGCACAGGCCACCTTGCCATCCGCCGCAGCGGGGGTAAACAGCAGCACCGCACACCCGGCCAGCACGCCAAGGCGCGCCAGGCGCTTCCAGTGTACAAACGCCATGCCGAGCAGGAATTCCGGGATATGGATTGCTACCAGGCGGGCATCCCACCCCATGTAATGCACCGGCAGGCTGGCCGCCAGCACTACGGCCCAGGTCAGCAGCGGCTGTTTGCGCAGCCCCCAGCGCAGCAGTGGGAACAGCAAATACAAAAACAGGATACTGCCCAGGAACCACTCGCCCACGCAGGCAAAATCCATCGTGACCCAGCCTGCGGCCTGAGCAAAATTATCCAGCCCCAGGACCGTCAGCAGCAGGCTGGGCGTTTTGGCTGCGGCATAATACCCCGGCTTTGTGACAAAACGGATGGGAAAAAATATACACCACGCCAGCCAGAACATGGGGTACACCGCCTTGGCACGCTTTTGGTAAAAGCGCGCCAGATTGAGCGGCTCTCTTCCCTGGCCGGGGCTGGTATATTGCAGCGCCGCGCCGGAAACCATAAAGAACAGCGAGGAACCAAAGTCCCCCAAATAGATGTTAAAGGGCAGCACACTGCCGAACAGTTTGGACGGCAGTGTAAAATACCCGGTAACGGCAGCATTGAAATGAATGACCAGAATGCACACCAGCGCCACGGCGCGGATGAGATCCAGATAAAACAGGCGCTGTTTTTTCACCGGGCACTCTCCTTTCGTTTGCGCAGGGCATTTTTGACGGTGCGGCCCATCAGGCGGAATACTGGGCCAACGCCGCGCTGGGCAGCAAGGGCGGCATCCAGCACATCGGCGCGGGCCGCACACTGGGCGGCGGTTTCAAATGTAGCGCTGGCATAGCCGTTATGCTGGGCCAGCAGCGGCACCAGCCAGAAATCCGACTCCGTTTGCAGCGGCGGCAGCCCCTGCGGGAATGCCGCCCCCCGCACCAACAGACAGCCGCCATTGGGCAGCGGCGGCGGGGTTTCATCCAGAGGGAGCGGGCAATCCAGCGCAGACAGTTTTGCCTGTACGGCAGGTTTCTGCTGCTGCCAGCGCCGGGCTTTTTCGGCGGCGCAGCCCGCATACAGCGGCAGAGCCGGGCCAAGCACACCTACCAGCGGGTGGGCATCAAACAGTTCTGCCGCCTGGGCCAGCTGCAGGCTGGTTGGCATAGACCGGGCATAATAATAGCCCTCCACCCCGGCAGCACGCGGCAGCGGCAGGCAGTAGACGGCATCCGGCTGCAGGGCGCAGCCTTTTGCCAAAGTGTTGGCATCCAGCAAAATGGGCGCACACTCCCCCGCCGTTTGCGGCAGGATATAATGCCAGTGCAGGTTTTGCGCCATGGCAGCCAGCGGCTGCACCGGCAGCAATGCGCGCAGCAGGTCATCCACCGGGTAATCCGTCTCGGATTTCAGATAGTCATACAGTTCTGCGGCGGCCTGGCCGTCTGTGCGGCGCAATTCATCCGCATAGGGGGTAAAAAAGCTGCGGCGCTTGAAAAACGGGCACCCGCGGTCCGCCAGCAGCAGCTTGGGGCAAGCCATAATGGGGTTAACGAAAAGGCTTGCCAGGTCTTTTGTATCCACAAAGGTATCCCACCGGTAACCAAGGGCGGCAAAGTGGGCGGTAAACTGCGTTTCGTGCAGGCGGACGGAATCTTCATAGCTGGCGGGCAGGGCGGCCGCCTGCCAGTAAGCAAAAAAGTCTGCCATCATGCGGGAACGCACCACAACAAAGTGGGATTGAATATGCTCCGGCACCATGGCTTTTGCCCCGCCAAAGCGGTGGCTGCGCATAGCATAGTGGCGGGTCAGGCCCCAGAAATCCAGCTCCGGGCGCCCATCCATCGCAGCAAACATGGCAGCTACATCCCCCACCGGCCCGGCAAGGGTATAGTTCATCAGCACCACTTCATCATAATGCAGCAGCATATCCAGGCCGGTCTGCAAAACAGTGTCCCGGTAGGCCCCCACATCAAAGCCTGTGTTTTCACGCTCCAGCACAGTGTGGCAGCAGCCTTGCGCCCACTGGCGGGATTCCGGCTGCAAGGGGCCGTTATTGACAAAGAACACCTGCCCCACTGCGGCCATTTGCTGTACAGCAAAGCGGCAGGCTGCATCAGCCTGCCCGTTGGGGTGATAATTGAAATAGATAATCAGCCGTTTTTTCATAGCGGTTGGCTTAATCCTCATAGTTCACGTCATGGGGGCCCAACACCGTGCGCTTAACGCGCATCATGTTTTCGTAAGCGGATTTCGGCATCCGCTTACGCAGCCAGTTGCGGGCGCGGCGGCGCTTGGAATTCTCATACGGGCCATAGTTTCCAAAACCGAACCAGTGCCTGCGCGCGGCAAAAGCACCGGCGCTGGCAGCGGCACTGCCAAAGGTGGTGCAGTCAAACACGCGGGCAAGCGGGCGGATCAGACCACCCGCGTATGCCTGCATGGAATCGCAGCGGGCAACGGCATAATCAGCGCTCATGGCCTGGGCGGGGTAATACCCTGCCCCCTGCGCCACAAAGGGATAGATACGCTCAATGGCATGGCTGATGGTACCATCCTGCGGCAGCGGCTCCGGCGGGAAATCCTCGTGCTTCCAGCCGTGGTCAAACAGTGGGGCCAATGCTTTTACGCGGAACCAGAATACGCTGCCAAAGGGGGCAATGGGCATTTTTTCGCCGGAAATAGGGCGGTCAATGCCCAGCTTTTTCATCAGGGCCTTGGTATTATCAAAGTTGGGGCCCCAGCCGTTGGAGCACATGTTCATGAAATACACGCCATGCGTGGGGAACGGCGGGCAGAGCAGGCCCAGATAAGGGTCTTTTTCAAATTCTGTCAGCACATTCAGCACATAGTCTGCGTTTTTGCAGATATTCTCGTTACAGACATAGCCAAAGCTGGCGCCAACGCTTCCGGGTTTGGTCTGGATGGCCTTTTTATCGTGCATAAAGCAGGCGTAATCATACTCCCGGATTTGCGGGGCAAGGTCACTCAGGAACGCTGCCACATCGCGGCCGCGGTTTTCGACCACCTTTACGGTAACGGCATGCAGCGGCAGGGTGCGGAACGCTTCTTCGATCTGCTGCTTTTTCTCCGGCGTGTTGGTAGAAATAAAAACGTCAGTCTCCGGCGGCATGTTGGCGGCAAAGGCGCAGCTTTGGGGCAGCATATCCATAAAATACAGGTGCATGCACAGCGCAATGCGGCGGTTTTTGCGCACGGCAGCGGCGCAGGCCTCATCCTGTACCCTTTCCGGAATCAGGCGGGTCAGACCCAGGTTGCGGGTAAAATCATAAGGGTGCATGGTGCGGATCATGTTTTTCCAGATCAGCTCCAGCGGGTAATCCGTATGGTCCCGCAGGTAGGCGTACAGTTCCCGCACCGGCTCCCCGGCGGTATCATTCAGGTATGCCTCAAAATCATGCATAAAGCTGCGGCGCTTGAACAGCGGGCACTTTTTATCCCGCAGCAACCGCGTGGGGCAGACAAGCAGCGGATAATCCGTAAACTCTTTCAGATCGTCCGTGTTGACATAGACATCCCACTGGTAGCCTTTATCGGCAAACTGTTTGGTAAACACCGATTCGTACCGCTGCACAGAGTCGGTATAGCTTTCGATCATGGGCATGGTATCCCAGTAATTTTGCAGCTCTTTGCTCTGGATGAACTTTTTGCGGTAGACAATAAAGTGGGACTGAATGTGCACCGGCAGGTAATTATAAAGATGTTTGCCCTTAAAGGGGTTGCCCTCTGCCCCATGGTGGACCGTCAGGCCCCAAAAATCAAGGTTGGTGCGCTCGGCCATGGCGTCAAACATTTCTTTCAAGGGGCGCACAGGGCCCATCAGGGTAGAGTTCGTCATGACCACTTCGTCAAATTCGCTCAAACGCTGCCAGCCGTAATGATCCAGCGCGGTTTTATAGGCCCACACATCCAGGCCCTTGTTTTCGCGCACAATAATTTGATCGGTAAATTCTTCAAATGCCGCGCGGCCCTGCTTGCTCAGCTTGCCGTTGCACACAACGATCAGCTCGGTCAGGTTACGGGCAAGATCGCGCAGGTAATAGGTGATAAAATCATCCACATCACCGTTTTTTTCGTAAAAGAAAAAAATACCCAGTCGTTTCATTCTGTCACCCTTTCCGGTTATCGTTATGCCAAACCTGCATCTTTTAATATTGCGTTAATCTTGGTGGGGTCGCCCCAAACGCCGGGGCTATCATACGGGCGGTCCGGGAAAACGCCGTAATCCAGTTTGATCTTATAGTTTTTATCCCGCAGGAACTGCTCCACACGGTCAGCCAGGGTCCGCGGCTGGCCGGTGCAGACGTTGATGATGCCGTTGACCTTGTTCTGCACGCTGGCCGCCACAATCATGGTTGCCAGTTCATCCAGATCAATAAAATCGTACTTATTCTGCCCGCTGGTAAACGGGAACGTTGTTTTGCCGTCCAGCTCTGCCTGTGCGATTTTGGCAAAGATGGAACTGCCATGGGCTTCATCGCCCGTAATATAATAGGCGCGCAGCCAGTGCAGGTTGCAGCTACTGCCCCGCAAGGAGAGCATCATGCTCTGGCGCAGGGCATTTTTGGCAATGCCGTATTGGCTCAGGGGGTTGCAGGGGGTATCATCCTCAATAGCGCCCTCCCAATAGCCGACTTCGTGCATGGTGCCCATCACGGTCAAATCCAAAAGGCCGCCCGCTACCATATTGTTCAGGAAGGTAACATGCGAGGAAAGATCCTTCATGTGGCTGGGCGCATTGTGGCGGAACCCATCCCGCCAGGCCATATGGATGCAGACATCAGGCTTACCCAACGCCGCATAAATATTTTTGTCCCCGCTGAAAATAGGCACATCGCAGAATTCTGCGCGCTCGTCCACGCCCTTAAAGGCAAAGTCCGATGCAATGACGCGGTAGCCCATATCCAGTGCTTTTTTTACAACATGGCGGCCGATATAACCGGCTGCGCCGGTAACAAGGATGGTTTTCATTGTAGCAGTTTCTCCTCCCGGTTTGGCAGGCAGGCATACAGCCCCTGCAGGTGGGTACGGAACAAAAACAGTGCGGCACCCTGTTTTTTGTTGTGCCGCAGTGCATACCAAAAGTCAAGCCTGCTGTGGGGGCAGGCTGCCAGCGCCTGCTGCAGGCTGCGCCAGGCAGCCGCTTTGGCTTTGGGCGGCAAGCGGCCATCCCGCAGCTGATGCATGACAAAGGTGACAAACTCTGCCTGGCGGGCGCTCCACACCTTTGGCAGCTGCTGCGGGGGGCACCAGGCGCGGGCTGCGGTATATTCCGCCTGCACCCACCGGGGCAGGTATTGCAGCCGTACCTGCACTGCTGCCGGGTTCCCACAGGCGGAGGTACTGCCCTGCCGCTCCAGGTGTTCATATACGATCTGCGGCGTATATGCGGCTGAATCTGCCTGCTGGAACACTGCCGCGTTGAAGGCAAAATCTTCCAGCCCTTTGCGGCAGGTTTCATCAAAGCGCAGATGGCCCAGCTGATTTGTACAGTACATAGCGTTCCAGACAAACTGCGGCCCGCTTTGCTGCAAAAATTGCAGGTAGTCCTGCCCCGCCGGTTTGTGAATGATTATTGCCTGCCCCGGCGGGTGGGGCAGCTCCACAGCCGTTCCTGCAGCATTGGCCCGCAGCAGGCGGTAGCCACCGCGCACCACATCCGCCCCGGTTGATTTGGCAAGGACCAGCAGGGTTTCCAATGCATGGGGCAGCATGGTATCATCATCATCACAAAAGGTGAACCACTGGCCGCGGCAATGCTGCAAGCCAAGGTTGCGCGCAGCGCAGATGCCCGCATTGGGCTGTTCCAGCACCCGGATGCGGCCATCTTTTTTGGCCAGTTCATGGGCCAGCGCAGCACTGCCATCGGTGGAGCCATCATCCACCAGCAACAGCTCAAAATCCGCAAAGCTCTGGCGCAGCACGCTTTCCACCGCGGTATGCAGCAGCACCCCGGCATTATAGACAGGCATGATAATACTGATCAATGGGGCCTGCTCCATACGGTTCACCTGCCTTTGGGTTTATATTTTATATCCATTTTAATGCTTACTTTTATGTTTCAGTGCAGCGTACACCTTGCCGTATGGCAGCGGCACGCCAAACAGGCGCTGCAAAAACGCAGGTTTCCAGCGCGCCTGGGCAAGGTCCCGTTTCAGCTGTGCCGGGGCGTGCAGATAGGCGCCCCAGCTGGCTGGGGCAGCCAGCTTCCAGCTGCCGCCGTCCTCCACGGTGATCTCACCCAGGGTGCGCACCTCCTGCATGCGGGGGGCCTGCACCATCTGCAAAAACGCTGCGATGCAGGTTTGCGGCGGAATTTGCACTTCCCGCAGCGGGCCAGCCTGCCAGCGCTGAACAAAAGCCCTCATGCCCTGCCAGAGCGGCGCGGTGATTGCCCTGTTATCTGCACCCGCCTTCCCGATTTCCGGCACCATCTGCCCGGCCTGTGCGTGGTATCCCACCGTGGAGCCGCATGGCTCGGAGAGCAGAACTTCCAGCATGGGCTGGCCCACCCAGTACCACAGAGGGGCCGGGCAGCCGTCAAACAAAAATGTTTTGGCGCGCTCCGGCGGCAGGTTCTGGTGCAGGCGCGCATCGCAGGCAAGGTAACAGCCGTACAGCTGGGTGTGCAGCAGCTCTTCCAGCACACGCTGGGTGGTTCCGCCGATATCCACCAGCAGCACTGGGCTATCCGTCAAGCCCGCCTGTTCCAGATATGCTCTTGCCTGCTCTGCCCGCCTGCGCAGCGGTTCCCCTTCCGGCAGCTTGCTGTGGGCCGCAAGGGCCAGCAGCATCTCTTTGGTGCGGCACGGCAAGGGGCGGGTGCGCAGGTCATAGGTTTTGGTGGTGTATTCCTTCGGGGAATCAAAGCCAAGATAGGCGGCAATCTGCCGCTGAGTCAGCTGCTGGCGCGGCAGGGTATCCGCCAAAAGTGCCAACGCCTGCTCATTCATTGGGCATTGCAGCAGGGCGGGCAGAAGGCTTTGGCGGGATACTTTCAGGTAAAAGGTTTCTTCTTCTGGGTACAGCAGCTGGTACACCTGGCGCACCAGGTACATATCCCGCGCCAGGAATACAAGCTTTGCCCCCGGTATAGCCGCGCGCTGCCCATGCAGCCAGGTGGCAAAGCCAACCGCCAGCGGGCCAAGCAGCTCTGCCCCCAGCGCAGCACTGGGATTTAGATTCTGGCAGCAGTTTTGCAAGGTGGCAATTGCGACACCACCTACGGCATCCGCCGGGGTTTTGGTGTATGGCAGCGGGGTTGGCTGCGGCAGCAAAAAGCAGCGGATACCCGCCAGCGCTGCCCCGGCAAAATCCGCGCGGGGGCTATCCCCCACAAACAAGACTTCTGCCGGGCGCAAGGCAGTTTGCTGCAAAAAAAGCTTGAACAGCTTACCACTGCGCTTTTGCACCCTGTACTCGCAGGAAACGAACACTCCATCCAGAAAATCCAGCCCGCATTTTTGCAGCATGGCTTCGATCTGCTCTTTAGGCAGATACATATCCGAAACCGCATATACCTTTTGCCCGCGGGCATGGCAGGCCGCAGCGGCTTGGGCTACCGGTCGGTTGGGGGCAATCATAGCCAGTTCCGCTGCGCACTCTGCAGCGGGGTCAGTACCCCGCAAGGCAGGATGTGCATAAATTTCGGCCAGCGTCACCTCGCGGCCAAGGGTCTGGCGGGTTTCTGCCTCTGCGGCAACGCGCGCCCCGGCAAAGCCGAGAGCCGCCTGATGGGTAACTTCCATCAGGGCGAACAGATCCGCCGGGTGGGCGCAATCCCGCTTGAGCAAGGTATCGAAAATATCAAAAGCAACCGCTTTGTACCCCTTTGCCGCATGCAGCAGGCGCAGGGTCAGGCAGTTTGTGTGTGGTGTATTGTTCATCGCTCCTGTGTGGGTAAGCCTTGCACGGTTGGGTGAAAGTTGACTCCAGCAAAAAAACCGCGCCAGATAATACCCAGCCGCTTACATTTTTGCGGGCCGTGGCGCAGCACCTGAACGCTGTGCCAGGCATCTTTGGCAATCAGCCACAGCCAGCCACGCAGCCCCTCCCGCCGGTAAAGCACCACATCATTGCGGTAAAAGTAGCGGTAGCGGGGCCAGCGGTCCGGGGTATCGGTGGCAATGTTGACAACCGTGGCGTTCTGCATTGCATGCACCACCCGGCTGGCGGGAATTACATAGCACGGCATGCTGCGGGAGATACGGCGGGTATACTCCCAATCGTCCGACCAGATAAAAAATTCTGCAATGGGCAGGCCAAAGCGCTGCACTGTGCTGCTGCGCAAAAACAGCGAAACAAAGCTGGCCATAACCGCGGGCTGCCGCGGCCCAGCAAAGCTTGCCAAATCTTTGTACGGCGTGCTGCGCTGCAGGTTCATGGGCTGGTCTTTACCGTCCGGCGCCAGTGCGCGGGAGGAGAGCCAGCCGTACTGCCCGTCCAGTTCGGCATCCGCCAGCAGCAGCTGCTGCAGGGCATCCGGTTCCGGCAGGCAGTCATCATCCATAATCCACAGATACTCTGCCCCGGAACACGCTGCCTGCTGGATGCCGCAGGCAAAGCCGCCCGCACCACCCAGGTTTTTGCCGGTATTATAATAGTGCATGGTTGGCAGGTTCAGCTGCGCCACCAGTTCGGCCGTGCCGTCCGTGCTGGCATTATCGATCACCCACAGTTCCGGCACACCGGCCGTTTGGGTACACAAAGCCCGCAGGCAGCGCTGCAGCATTGCCTTGCGGTTATACGTTACAATAACCGCTGCCGTGCGTTTCATTTGTGAGCCTCCTTGTGGGGGAAGAACTTGCGGTTCAAAAAGGCCATCCCCTTGCGCAGCCAATGCTGGCTTTCCATATATACAACGTCAAGCTCTTCATAGGCGATGTTGTTGGTGATCAGCCAGGCATCCAGCAGGCGCTCGCTCACAAAACCGAACACCCGCTTATCATTGGTGGAATAGCTGCTGATATCCAGCTCTTTTTCCAGCTCAAACAAAATATCGAACAGCCAGGTGCAGTAGTGCTGCAGCAGTTCCTTTTTCATCACGAACATATTGAAGTGATGGCCGTGCGTTTTGGACATGTAGGTGTCATACGCCGGCAGATACTCCGGGCATTTGCGCTCGATGATGGCGCGGGTCACCCGCAGGTCCTGTTCATGGTGGGCGTGGATATACTGGGTATAATTGGTTTCAATAAAATAGTGGCGCTCTTTAGGCAGCACAACATTGGTGGTGGCCAAAATAGCGTTGAGTTCCTCGTGGCCGATGACCCGACGCTTTTTGCGCTCAAAACGGTGCAGGCGGCTGGCAAAGTAACGGCGGTAATGCACGATGCCGATATAATCGGAATCCAGGTTTTTGGCCGCCCAGTACAGGCCCGTCAGCTCGCAGAAATTGCCGTTGCGCTCTGAAATATTTTCACCGGTATCGTCCCCGATGTAGCCAATGCCGGGGTGGATGGCATGACCCATCTGTACCGGCAGGTACATGGGGTCTTCCGGTATCCAGTACGGTTTATGTGTTGCTATGATGATCGTTGTCTGCAAAGTGTATTCCCTGCCTGTTTCTTACTGCTGCGCATGGTTAGCAAAAAAGCGCAGCGTGTTTTACTCCAGCCGGCAAAGCACCGGCACACATGCAAAATAGCTGGCGGTGGATGATGCAGCGCACCTGCCCAGCCGCACAAGCCCAATATCAAAAATAGTATACCGCTTTTTATCAGGAAAGCAAGTTACAGTTTCATTACTGTTTTTAATGTTTCTCATTTTTTGCAGCCGGATCTGCCGCAAAAAGGGTCTCCGGGCCGGTGTGCCAGATGCAGCGCTCAACGCGTTTTTCAGGAATCACTTTCTGCATCCATGCGGTCCTGTTCCTCTGCCAGCTTTTCCCACTCGTCATACAGTTCCTGCTGGTGGAAGCGGGAATCATCCAGTTCATCGCACTTATCCCGCAAAAGCAGGTGGTCGCGCAGAACCTCCGGGTCGTTGATCTCGTTTTCCAGCTCAACAATATGGGCACCAAGCTCTTCGATCTCGGTTTCCAGCGCTTTCAGGCGGGTGCGCACCTCGGCACGGCGGCGGCGCTGCTCCTTGCCATAGCCTGCCTTCTGGGGCTTATCCTCCTGCTTGGCGGGTTCCGGCTGTTTGGAAGTATCGCGGTCATGCAGCTTCTGGAAGTTCTGGTAGAAAGTCGCCTTGCCATCTTCCAGGTACAGGATCGGGCAGCCAAGGGTCTGCATCAGGTAGCGGTCATGGGTGACCAGCAGCAGGGTGCCCGTGTAGGCAGACAGCGCATCAGTCAGCGTTTCGCGCATGAAAATATCCAGGTGGTTGGTCGGTTCGTCCAAAAACATCAGGTTCGGGCGTTCCAGGGCCAGTTCCGCAAAGCGCAGGCGGGCCATCTCTCCGCCGGAAAGGGTGGCGCAGTCCTTGAACACTTCCTCGCCGCGGTAGCCGAACCTGGCCAGGTGGCTGCGCACTTCCAGCTCGGTAAAGCGGGGGTACTGGTTCCAGATGGCATCGATCACGCGGCCTGCGCGGCGGGTCTGCTGCTGCACAAAGATGCCGGGCTTGGCACCAGTGCCCAGCCGCACCATGCCGCCGGAGGGGCGGCGCTTACCGTCCAATACCTGCAGCAGGGTGGATTTGCCGGTGCCGTTGGGGCCCGCAATAATCAGCTTGTCCCCACGGTGGACGACATAATCCAGTGCTTCCAACAGGGTGCGTTCCCCAATGCGGATAGTTAAGCCTTTCATGATGACCAACTCATCATACGGCTCAATATCATACTCAAAGCGGAAATTCAGCTGGTGGGCTTCCGCCTGGGGTGCTTCGGTAATTTCCAGCTTTTCCAGCTGTCTGCGGCGGCTCTGGGCCATTTTGGTGGTGGAAGCGCGCACCAGGTTGCGGTCAATATAATCCTGCAGCTTGGCCGCCTTTTCCACATCGGCATCATGCTGTTTTTGCAGGCGCTCGTCCGCTGCTTCGCGCTGGGGCAGGTAGGCGGAGTAGTTGCCGCGGTAGGTGGTGATGGTTTTACCGCGCAGCTCCCAGATACGGGTACAGACAGAATCCAGGAAGTAGCGGTCATGGCTGACCACCAGCACTGCGCCGCGGTAGGCTTTCAGATAGGTTTCCAGCCAGTCCATCGTTTCCAGATCCAAATGGTTGGTGGGTTCGTCCAGAATCAGAATGTCCGGGCGTTCCAACAGCAAGCGGGCCAAGCGCAGGCGGGTCTGCTCGCCGCCGGAAAGCACCCCGGCCTTTTTCTTCCAGGTATCTGCCGGGAAGCCCATGCCGTTGAGCACCTTTTTGATCTGGGTATCCATATTATAGGCATCCATGGCATCGATCACTGCGTTGCAGGCTGTGATCTTATCCGTAATAGCCGTGTTGTGGTGGTCAGCTGCCAGCTGCTTTTGCAGGGTCTCCAGCTCCGCCATGGCGTCAAGCGCAGGCTGGAACGCAAGGCGCATGGTTTCGTAAACGTCTTTCTCCGGGTCAAGATGACCCGTCTGTTCCAGGTAGCCGCAGGTTGCCCCCGCCGCAAAGGCAGCGTCACCGGCATCGGGCAGGCTTTCGCCGCACAGCACACGCAGGAGCGTGGTTTTGCCGGTGCCGTTTGCACCAATAATACCAATGCGGTCGCCGCGTTCCACACTGGCTGTTACATGTTTTAAGACCTCGTGCTCGCCAAAGCTTTTGCCAAGGTCCTGCAGTTCGATCAGCATAATTTCACACCTTATCGTATCCCTGGCCACTAGGGTGTATCAGAAAAGTCGAAAATATAGTCTATTTCTACAAACACAGCAGGGTTTTGCATTAAAAAGCCTTAAATCCTGCTTGTATTTGCGAAATATCCGTCATGCTCTTTGTTTTCAGATTCACATTAAAGCAGCAGCCAGTTTGTTTTACTCTTCCACCAAAGGGCGCATCAAACCCGAAAATATGCCGCTGCTCAGTTCTTTACCCCGGCAGCGGCACATTCCATTGGTCTGTTTCAGCCCTCGTTCATATGCCGACGGTTGCGCACGCCGACATTTTCCAGTTCTTCCGGCTCCATTACAACGCGGTACAGCTCTTCATAGCTGTGCACCGTATATTTGGGCTGGATGCCGGTTTTATTTTCCTCGTTGGCAAAGTTGACCCAGCAGGTATCGATCCCCGCGTTGATACCGCCCTTGATATCGGCCAGCAGGTCGTCCCCCACCATCAGCACACGGCTGCGGTTGGTCAACCCCAGGTCCCGGATGGCATAGTCCAGCAGCTTGGGCGAAGGCTTTGCCGCACCCACTTTTTCCGAGATATACACACCATCCATAAAGCGGCCAATGCCGGATGCCGCAATGCGGGATTCCTGTACCTGGGTAGCACCGTTGGAAACGATTGCCAGGGTAGCAACTTCACCCAGTTCTTCCAGAGCGGTCAGCGCACCGGGCATCAGATCCGCATGGTTGGCCAGCTCGTTCTCATAAAAGTCGTTCATCTCACGGGCGTTGCCGGCTTCCGGTGTGCCAAGAGCCTGCATCACGCGGCCAAACCGCACCGCAAACAGCTTGCTGCGGTTCAGCTCGCCTTTGGCAAGGCTGTCCCACAGCTGGCGGTTGATCTGGTGGTAGGTTTCCAATGCTTCGGGGCCGTTGGGCATGCCGTAATGCTCTAACGTAATGCCGACCGCAGCACGCTCCGCTGCGTTAAAATCCAGCAGGGTGTTATCCACATCCAGTAAAAGACAAGTATAATTTGCCATAGATTTATTCCTTTTTTCCGGTCTACTCTTGCCGGATATCTGCCGAGGTGCTGCCCTGCCGCCAAAACAATTACTCCGTGTGCTGTGCTTCCGTCCGTTCATCGTCCGTCAGGGCATCGTCAAGGGGTTCTGCGTCAAGGGGCTGGCCCCAGTCAAAATCATAGTTTTCCACACTGCCGTCGGTCACATCGTTCTGGCCGTTATCCGGCTGATAGCCAGCCTCGCAGTCAAAGATAAACATGTGATCACCTCCCGGCTTATGCTATGCCGGGGGCAGGCGCTGTGTGACTGCAATCAGTCTCCGTCGCCAAAGGGGAAGAACGGGAACTGATCGCCCGAATCACTTGGTTCCGGGGTTACCGTGGGGTCCGAAAGGGGTTCCGTTACGTTGATGACAAGCTCTGCATACTGACCATTGTTGGCAGCACGCACGGTATAGCTGCCAACGGTATCCGCGCTGAACTGCACGTTATCGCCGGTTGCACTCCACTGCGGCTTCTGGGCGCAGGTCCAGGTGGTATCCCCCGAAGGATTGCTTACGTTGGCCTGCAGCGTTGTGGTACTGCCTGCCGGCATGGAGCTGACCCCGGTGATGCTGACGGTGGTAGCCGGTGCCTGCACATGCACCATCAGTTCCTGCGAAGTATAGGTACCGTTGACTTCCAGCCCGGCCTTGATGCGGTAATCTCCGGTGGCATTCGGCGTAAAGGTATAACTGGCGCCATTCTGCATCAGGTCATCGTTGACCGACCACTGCACACCGCTGTTATCATAGCTCTTACCGCCCAAGGTGACACTGGCGTTGATGGTCAGGGATTCACCCTGCTTGATGGTGCTTTCGCCCTGATCCAGGTTGATCTGCACACGGGCATCGTTGAACATTGCCGTCACGGAAATATCCTTGGTTGCGCTGTCCACACGGGTAGCGGTGGTCAGGCCATCGCTCCACTTATAGAACGTATAGCCGTCCGCCGCCACAGCGGTAATGGTCACAGTCTGCTTTTCGGCTGCGTCCATTTCGATGGAAGTTACGCCGCTCTGGTTATTGCCCTGCAGGGTGCCCTTGCCTTCTTCCACCAAGTATTGCAATTTGAACATTGTAGGGGTCGCCGAAGGCGTGGGTTCCGTGGCGGCTGCGCTGCCGCCAGCCTGCTCAGTACGCTGCGGAATATCATCCGTGTTGGGGCGGGTATCCGCAGTATCGTAAGCATGATTGCGCAGGTAGTTCAGCACCACATTAGCGCCGGATGTGCTGAAGCCATTCTGTTTGTTGTTCAAATAGGCTGCTTCGGCATAGCCGCTGTTGCTGTCTTTCAGTGCTTCGGCCAAGTTCAGGTATTTATAGCCTTCATCATTGCACATCTTGGCCAATTCCTGGTTGAACTGGTCGATCATCAGCTGCGTTTTGGCGGCATCAGATGCTTTTTTTGCCACAGGCGGAATGGCACAGACAATGACATCGCAGTACTGGTACGCACCGGTAATTGCGATGACAGCCTGCTTATAGTTACGGGCAAAATTATCATAGGAAAGGCTGCCGTCCAGATCGTTGCTGCCCAGCAGCATGACCACGCGGCGGGGTTTCATTTTGGATACCGCCTGCGGGACGGTATAGGCGCTGGAATCCCCCGCAAAGTAAACGCAGGCATCGTTCAGCAATGAGCTGACGGTCAGGCCGTCCTTGCCTGCAAACTGATCCAGCGTGATGACTTTATCGTCATACAGGGACTTGGCAAACTGATCCCCCACAAACAGCGTGGAGGAGACATAATCGGTGCCTGCATCAGAGGTTTTGGCCAGCACGGACCCCAGCGAAGTATCCAGCGGATAGGCCTGCGGGTCATAGCGGCCGCTGCCGCCCAGCGACAGCTTGCCCGGCAAAACCCAGGATGCAATAAATGTAAGGATGACAGCCAGCACACATACTGCCAGAACAGCACATGCCTTGCGCTGGGTTGGGCTGAAGGATGCCCGGCTGCCGGATGTTTTGCGGCTCATAATGTTCGTTTCTCCCTTTGTTCCTTATGTAGGATGCGCCCGCGGGCCGGGTTGGTTCCGGCGGCGGGCTGTGCCCGGCAGCGCTTTGCACCGCGCGGGGTTCAGCCCAGAATATACTGGGTCAGTTCTTCACAATTTTGCGCCAGCAGCACCGGATTCCAGGGTTCCATTTCTTCCCTGCTACCATAGCCGTACAGCACGGCAGCAGCGGGCAGCCGGTTGTTGACTGCGCCCTGCATATCATCCTGGCGGTCCCCCACCATCAGGATGCGTTTGCCCGCCAGGCGCGGGTCCTGCAGCACAAGGCGGATCACATCCGTCTTGTTGTCCACACTTTCGTCCATGCTGGCCCCGCCAATGCGGTCAAAATAGTCAAACAGCCCCTGCTCTTTCAGGATGGGTGTTACAACTTCGACCGGTTTGCAGGTTGCCGTTGCCATGTACAGCCCGGCATCTTTCAGGGTCTCCATCATCTGACGCACCCCGGGGAACAGGCTGCACTGGTGGCTGCCAACTTCCTCGTAATGCACGCGGTAATACTCCACGGCCTGCTCCACCTCGGCATCCGTTGCAAAGTGCTGGGCAAAGCTCCAGCGTAGCGGAGGGCCAAGGTAGCGGGAACAATCTATCGCATCCGGGTCAAGGCCCATTTTGCGGAACGCATAGGCAAAGCAGTTAAAAATGCCCGGCCGGGAATGGATCAATGTTCCATCAACATCAAATAAAACGGCGTCGTAACGCTGCATCCAAAATACCTCCTGCGGAAAGGCGGTGCTCCCTTTATACAGTCCTGATAACTTCCCATGGCGCTTGCGGCCGCGTTGTTTATGGCCGCTCTCCCGGTGTAAAGCACACTCACTTTACATCCATTTCAAGAGCCTTGGCCGCATACCATGCAGAGAAAACAATGAACTTTCCTGGGTTCTTTATGTTCTCTTTTGGTGTATACGGAACCGAAAACGGACTATCCGATACTCTGCCGTCTGTCAATTCCGTCATAATATACAGTTGTATTATATCATAACTGTCAAGGTTTGAAAATGACTTCACGGAAATTTGATAATTTGCCCCTTCTTTCCTGCTCCAAAAGACAAAAAAGCCGCTGCAAACCGGTAAAATCCGGCCCACAGCGGCAGTTAAATGGTATAAAACGTATCCAAATCCGATCCTGTACGCAATCTTATCAGGAAAGGATCATGCGGTCATTGGCTTCGCCGCCAGCCTGCTCAAAGCGCTGCAGCAGATCCGATACTTCCAACTTTGTCTTTTCTTCGCCGCGCACATCATAAATCACATGGCCTTCGTTCATCATGATCAGGCGGTTGCCATAGCGGATGGCATCGCGCATATTATGGGTGATCATCAGGGTGGTCAGGTGGTTTTCCTGCACGATCTTGTTGGAAATTTCCAGCACCTTGGCGGCGGTCTTGGGGTCCAGGGCTGCGGTGTGCTCGTCCAGCAGCAGCAGCTTGGGCTTTTTCAGGGTTGCCATCAGCAGGGTGACTGCCTGGCGCTGGCCGCCGGAAAGCAGACCGACCTTGCTGGTCATGCGGTCCTCCAGGCCCAGGCCCAGGGTTTTAAGCAGCTCGTGGTACTCGGCATTTTCCTTTTTGGTAATACCAATGCGCAGGGTGCGGCCCGCACCGCGGCGGGCGGCCAGGGCCAGGTTTTCATCAATCTGCATCGTGGCGGCGGTGCCCATCATGGGGTCCTGGAACACACGGCCAATGTAAGCGGCGCGCTTGTGCTCCGGCAGGCGGGTGATATCCTTACCATCAATAATGATCTTGCCCATATCCACCGGCCACACACCGGCAACAGCATTCAGCATGGTGGACTTGCCCGCACCGTTGCCGCCGATTACGGTGACGAAATCGCCGTCCTCCAGTGTCAGGTTCAAATCATTCAGGGCAACCTTCTGGTTGACCGTACCGGGGTTAAAAGTCTTGTAAACGTTTTTGATCTCAAGCATTGCTGCTGCCGCCTTTCTTTACCGCAACGCGGGTGAAGTATTTTGCTTTCCAGTATGGAACCGCAAGGAAGATGGCGACCACGATGGCGCTGAGCATTTTGAGCAGGTCGGTATCGATCTTGAACCAGATGCAGATCTGCATAACAATGTAGTAGATGACGCTGCCGATGCCAACGCTGAGCAGCTTGAGCGCAAAGTTGCGGAAAATCTTGCTGAACACGGCTTCACCGATAACAACGGCAGCCAGGCCGATCACGATAGCACCGCGGCCCATCTGGACATCAGCAAAGCCCTGGTACTGGCTGAGCAGCGCACCGGAGAATGCCACCAGACCATTGGAGAGCATCAGGCCCAGCACAATGTTGAAATTAGTGTTGATGCCCTGCGCCCGCGCCATGTTGGCGTTGCAGCCGGTAGCGCGGATGGAGCAGCCAAGCTCGGTGCCGAAGAACCAGTACAAAATAGCGATAACAACCACCATAAGAACGGCCACGATCAGGATGGTATTGCGGTAAAACGGAACGCCTTTGATATAACGCAGGGATACCAGCAGGTCATATTTGTCCACGTTGATAGCCTGATTGGCTTTTCCCATGATTTTCAGGTTGACCGAATATAGGGACAACTGGGTCAAGATACCGGCAAGGATGGCCGGAATGCCCATAAGCGTGTGGAACAGGCCGGTCACCAGGCCAGCCAGCAGGCCAGCACCAAACGCCAGCAGCAGGGACAGCCAGACGTTCATGCCGGAAGTCATACACATGATGCAGACCGCACCGCCAAGGCCCAAGGTGCCGTCTACCGTCAGGTCGGCAACATCCAGGATGCGGAAGGTAAGATAAACGCCAATCGCCATAATGGCCCAAATCAGGCCCTGCGCCAATGCGCCCGGCATGGCATTGAACAATGTTGCAATGTTCAAGAGATCGTCAACTCCTCAAAAAAGATATAGTCTTTTTAATTATATCAAAAAATCGCGGGAAAGAAAAGCCTTTTCCGCGATTTTTGTATTAAAGTTACCTGCATCAAATCAAAGCAGGCCGTTCTGGCTGTTTAGCCCTCGTATGCCACATAATCATCTGGGATGGTGATGCCCAGAGCTTCGGCAATGGTCGGGTTGTATTCCTTCGTGAACTCCGGAGCGTACTCAATGGGCATCTCCTCAACCTTGCTTTCGCCGGTCAGGATCTTGGCGGCCATCTTACCGGTAGCAACGCCCAGGTCATAGTAGCTGATGGACAGGGTAGCAACGCCACACCCGCTCATGATGCCTTCCTCGCCTGCAACGACAGGCACACCGGCGGGCTGGCAGATGTTATTGACGATCTCAGTGTTGTTGGCAACGGTGTTATCGGTGGGAACATAGATCACATCGCTGGCATCGGCAGCGCTCTGGCAGACGGTGGCCAGATCGTTAGAGTCAGAGAATGCGTAATACTCGCAGGTGTAGCCCAGTTCTTCCAAGCTGGCCTTTACGGTATCAACCTGATACTGGCTGTTTGGTTCGGCGCTGCAATACAGCAGACCAACGGTCTTTGCATCGGGGAACAGTTCCTTGATGATTCCTGCTTGCTCATCCAGAGGAGCCAGGTCGCTGGTGCCGGAAATATTGGTGCCGACAAGGCCATCGAAGTCATCAATACCCAGTGCCACGCCGTACTCGGTAACAGAGGTGCCCAGAACCGGGATGGTGTTGGTGCCGGCCTGTGCAGCCTGCAGGGCGGGGGTTGCGTTGGCCAGGATCAGGTCAACATTATCAGAAACAAAGCCATTGATGATGGTGGTGCAGGTGTTGGAATCGCCCTGGGCGTTCTTTTCCTCAAAGGTAACGGCATCGCCGAGCTGCTCGGTCAGGGCATCCTTAAACCCTTGGGTTGCAGCGTCCAAAGCAACGTGCTGCACCAGCTGGCAGATGCCGACCTTGTAGGTCTGGCCGTCAGCAGCGGCGGTATCGGAAGCGGCGGTGGATTCTGCGGCAGAAGCGGTGCTGTCCGCGGCCGATGCAGCAGAGCTTGCTGCAGTGCTGCCACAGGCAGCAAGGGAAACAGCCAGGCAGCCGGCTGTCAAAATAGAAAGTGCTTTTTTCATGGTATCTTCCTCCCAAATCTATGCATCGCTCACCGGCATCCACTATGCTGCATAGCCTTGGGTGGGTGTCCTCTCCGAAAAGCGATTTAGTGATTTAAAGTATAGCATCAATCGTATTCCCCTGCAAGATACAATCCGCCAAATCACGGCGCTTTAGAGCACTAAATTTCCACATTTTGCACAATTTTAACAAAAAAGCACACCCTGCGTTCTGCCTTTGGGGCATTCGCACAGGGTGTGCAGCATCAATAAGACTTATAAAATGATATTTTTCTCTGTTTCAGCAATCGGGTGCTGGATTGCTTTTGTGTTCCTTGCCGTTTTGGCCTCATTTATGCAAAGATTGCCGCTTCGGTCTGGTTCAGGATGCGGATAAACGCCTCTCGCGTATCCGCCATACGCAGTTTTTCCGTCAGGCGGTGGTCGCTGAGCAGGTTGACAAGGCGAGCCAAAATCAACAGGTGGTCGCTCTGGCGGTCCGGCGGAACCGCAACCATAAAGATCATATCCACCAGCTTGCCGTCCGCTGCGCCCCAGTCCAGCCCGCGGGTAAGGGTCAGCGCGGCCAGCCCAAGCGAGGCAACGCCCGCATTGCAGGCATGCGGGATAGCAAGCCCTTCCCCAATGGCGGTGGTGCCGCCCGCGCGTTCACGCTCACACACGGCTTTATAGTAGGCGGTACCGTTGGTGATCACGCCGTTGCTCTCCTGAAGTTCCACCAAGGTTTCCAGCGCCGTCTGCACACTGGGCATCTCGGCATGCAGCATCACACTGTCACGGTTCAGTAAACGGCTGACTCTCAGCTGTGTCTGCTCACTTTCCCTGTGTTTCATACGCCCTCCACCTTGCTGATCAGCTTGTAAAGGAACTCGCCCACCGCGCCGCCGGTGCAGTCGCAGTTGGTCACTTCGTTGGCCGCTGCTTTTACTTCGGACGGCGCATTGGCCACAGCCACGGAATAGCCCGCTTTTTTCATGATTTCGAGATCATTATAATAGTCACCGATCACGATGGTTTTTTTGATGTTCTCGTTCAGGATATGGCAAAGCTCTTCCATTCCGGCTGCTTTGCTGATGCCGGAAGGCATAATTTCCAAGTAGATCTGGTTGGTAGGCAAAAAGTAATTATCCCGGCCAAAGTACCGCGTTTTGGCGTACTGTCCCGCTTTGCGGATCGTTTCCGGATCCCCGGCAAACACCACCTTCAGCCAGCCATCCGGCACATTTTCCAGCGGGCAGGCCACGCTTTCCATGTGTTCATCCACCTGGTGGGCGTGGGTATAGCTGCTGGCGTGAACAACATACATCTCCCCCGCACCGGCCATGACCTCTACACCAATCTTCGGGAATTTTTGCAGCATATCGGCAATGGCGGCAGCGGCCTGTTCCTGATTCAGGCAGGAGCGACGCAGCACACGGTTGGTCTGGAAATCATACAGCAGCGAACCATTGCAGGAGATTGCTGGCAGCGATAGCTCGATATCGCCCAGCGCCGCGCGGATCGACTCCGGCGGACGGCCGGATGCGACGGTAAAGCGCCCACCCATGGCGGTAAACAACCGGATGACGCTGCGGTTGCAGGCGGGAATGCCCTCCTTTGCAGTCAGCAGGGTGTTATCCATATCACAAAAAACCAGATAATCACTCAAACGCTCCATGGCGGCTTTCCTTTCTCAGACGGCTTAAGTAGTCCTGAAACCAGTCAGGCAGTGAGCTGTCAAACTGCATCCATTCCCCGGTGGCGGGGTGCACAAAGCCAAGCTCCTTGGCGTGCAGGCACTGACCGTTCAGGCTGCGGATACAATTTTTTGGCCCATACACGGCATCCCCAGCCAGCGGGTGGCCAATGGATGCCATATGCACCCGAATTTGATGGGTGCGGCCTGTTTTAAGCTTGCATGTAATGTAAGTAAAGTTGCCGAACCGTTCCAGCACCTGCCAGCCGGTGTAGGCATATTTGGAGTTCTGCTGGGTCACGGCCATCTTTTTGCGATCCTTAGGGTCGCGGCCGATGGGGGCTTCCACAAAGCCGGTATCCTCTTTCAGGTTGCCATACACCACAGCATGGTACACCCGATGGATAGAATGCACGCTCATCTGTTCGGTCAGTGCCTGGTGGGCGGCGTCCGTTTTTGCAACGACCAAAAGGCCGCTGGTATCCTTATCAATGCGATGCACAATGCCGGGGCGGATGGCCCCGCCGATGCCGGACAGCCGCCCCGCACAGTGCCACAGCAGTGCATTGACCATGGTGCCGTCCGGGTTGCCGGGCGCAGGGTGCACCACCATGCCTTTGGGCTTGTTGACCACCAGCAGGCTGTCATCCTCATACACAATGTCCAGCGGAATGTTCTGGGGCTGGGCTTCGATGGGCTGCGGGTCCGGCAGGGTGAGCAGAATCGTCTGCCCGGCTTTCAGCTTATCCTTTTTGTTCAAGGGGCTGCCGTTGCAGGTCACACTGCCCGCTTCGATCAGGTTTTGCAGCTGGCTGCGGGAAAGGTCCGGGCACTGTTCCGCCAGCCAGCGGTCCAGCCGCAGGCCAACGCTTTCCGGCGCAAGGGTCAGTTCACGCTGTTCCATCTGTGGGCGCACTCCCCTTTTGCTGTTTTGCTTTTTGTTCGCGGCGCATATCCAGCAGCAGGCTGAGGACCAGCAGGCCCACGCCGACACAGATGCAGACATCCGCAAAATTGAACACCGGGAAATTGATGAACAGGCAGTTCAGGTAATCCACCACCACGCCGGTGCGGATACGGTCGATCAGGTTGCCAACACCGCCGCCCACGACCAAAATCCAAGCAGCACGCTCCAAACGCGGCATTTTGCGCAAAAGCAGCATACCGGCCAGCACAGCCAGCATCACACCGGTAACGATCACCAGCAGCGTGCGCTTGCCGCTGAGCATGGAAAACGACATACCATCATTGAGCAGGTAATAAAATTCCAGCACATGCGGGATAAAGGGTTTGCTGCCAACCGGCAGCAGTTCCACGGTGGCCCAAAGTTTGATCAGCTGGTCAACCAGCGTCAGGCCTGCCGCAGCAAGAATGGATAAAATGCCAACCAGCATAAACGCCTCCGTCGTCCGGGCCAATGCAGCGCTGCAAAATGCCCTGACAAAAACAGCGGTGCAAAGGCTTGATAAAAGCGCAAAAGCACCGCTGTAAATCATACTATGGCAATACCGCACAGTTCCTGTTTTACAGGCTTAAGCACTGGAACAGCGCTTAACATCATGCGGCATAACCCTTTATTTGAAATTAACCAAGAACTTTTGCACAGCGCGGGCACAGGCCGTCTTCGCCAACAGCTGTGTCGAACTTCCAGCAGCGCAGGCACTTGTTGCCGGCAGCATGGGCAACGCTCATGCCCAGGCCCTCGGTCAGACCCTTCACGCCGCCTTCGCCCTTGACCAGATCCACATGGGAAACGATCATCAGATCGGCCAGCTCATCCATCGGGATGGCGTTCAGGAAGTCATACATTTCATCGCTGCAGTACAGGGTAACGGCAGCTTCCAGAGAGGAACCGATGGTCTTATCGGCACGGGCCTGCTCCAGAACCTTCTTTACATCGTCACGCACAGCAATGATCTTGGCCCACTTGGCATCAAAAGCGGCATCCTCATCGCTCTTGGCTTCCGGCATACGCTCCCAGCAGACATACTCCTGCATGCCTT
>OCHK01000982.1_pt1 | contig 24343 bp, 19 predicted proteins | sample 1538551 | NCBI WGS metagenome assembly OCHK01 (sample SAMN04571707, study PRJEB22368) | human gut metagenome | biome: human gut; material: stool | host: Homo sapiens | place: Luxembourg | collected 2012-08-31
GGTTTTTGTTTTTATGTCAACTTTACTTTTTCTTGCTATAATATAAATATACTTTCTTAAATAATGGAGTTGTAGAAATGAAAATAAAACCGGAAGAAGCGATCCAGATACAAGGGCCTTATGGCGAGATCCAGGGGATATTGACGCCCTGTATCGAAGAAAATACCACCGCACCGGTGCTGATTCTGGCACATGGGTTTCGCGGTTCAATGGAAGGCGGCGGTAGAGCTGTCATTTTAGCTGAAATGGCGGCCGAATGCTGTAATGTTATCCGTTTTAATTTTAATGGCAGCCAGATCCTTTCAAAACAGATTGCAGAAATTGAAGCGGTGCTTGATTATGTGCGCCTTAATTTTTCGGGCAGTAAAATATTTTTGCTGGGGCGCAGCCTGGGTGGTGCAGCGGCATTGGTTGCAGCTGCAAGTGCTGCTGATATTGCAGGTCTGGTATTATGGGCGACTCCGAACGATATGCAGGCGACCTTTAGAAAGGCTCTTGGTGATGAAAGCTACGATGCTTTACTTGCAGGCCAGACGTTGTATTTAAACGACGAACGGGGAGAGCTGGCTTTAACGCCTGATTTTCTGACAGATTTTGCCAGGTATGATCTGCAAGTCCTTTTGCGTAACTGGCGGAAGCGGCCTTTGCTGATCCTGCATGGGGAAAAAGACGAAACTGTAACTGTAGAGCAGGCGCGGTTGTCCTTTGCACTGGCTGGAATCCCCAAAAAGCTGGTGCTTATCAACGGCGGCGACCACAGCTTTACTAATCATGGGAATAAAGCGGCGGCAGAGGTGGTCGCTTGGCTGAAAGACAGGCTGGGATGAGGATACTGTCATATTTTCGAGCCTAGTGAGAATACATGCCCTTGTGGTATCGTTTGGGTGCTTAATGAGGTCTTTGCGAATTTAGCACACATACATACCCTTGTGGTATAATATTAATAGCTATAAACAGGAGGATATGATTTTGAAAAAATTATTGATATTATGCTTAGTGATTTTCTGCAGCTTCAGTGTGATTGCCTGCGGCAGTGAAACTAAAAATGAGCCTGCTGCGGCACCGCTGAAGCCGGCAACTGCTGTTTTTGAAACCTCTATGGGCACTTTTGAAGTTAAATTGGCAACTGATCTGGCGCCTAAAACCTGTGAGAATTTTATCGAGCTGGCTAAAAAAGGTTTTTATAATGGCGTTACTTTTCATCGTGTCATTGATAATTTTATGATCCAGGGCGGTGATCCTACCGGAACAGGTACAGGCGGCCCGGGTTATACTATCAAAGACGAATTCAGCAGTAAGCTGACGCATGAAGGCGCAGGTATTCTTTCGATGGCCAATGCCGGGCCGAATACGGGCGGCAGTCAGTTTTTTATCACTCTGCGTGCCTGTCCCTGGCTGGACGGTAAGCACGCTGTGTTTGGCAAAGTCACTAAAGGCATGAATGTTGTTTATAAAATCGGCAAAGTACAGACTGACGGCAATGATAAGCCGCTTGAGCCGGTAACGATCAAAACTATTGTTATTAAAGAGGGGTAACGCAGGAAAGGAGCACGAATTTGTCCTTTTTACAGAGTGAACGGATCATTGAAGTACAGGACCAACAGGAAATGGTGGGCATTTTAGGCCGTAACGACGAGCTGCTGCGTGTGATCAAGGAGCATTATGACAGCGTTATCGTTGCGCGCGGCAACGTGATCGTTTTCAGCGGCGAAGATAACGAAGTGGGGCAGATCGAAACGCTGTTCAAGGAACTGCTCTTTTTGTACCGCCAGGGAATGCCGCTGACGACGCACGATGTAAGATACAGTATACGCATGATCGCGGAAGGGCGGCTGGAAAGTCTGCACCGCATGTATGCCGATACGATAATCGTTACGAACCGCGGCCGCCAGATCAAAGCAAAGACACTGGGCCAGTGGGAATATGTCGAAACCATTAAACGCAGTAATGTTACTATCGGTATCGGTCCTGCCGGTACGGGCAAAACATATCTGGCGGTCGCTTTAGCGGTGAAAGCGCTGAAAAATAAAGAGGTCGAACGGATCGTTTTGACGCGCCCTGCTGTTGAAGCGGGAGAAAAACTCGGCTTTTTGCCGGGGGATATGCAGGACAAGGTAGATCCTTATCTGCGTCCGCTGTATGATGCGTTATACGATATGCTGGGCAGCGAAACTTTTCAGAAGTATGTTGCCAGAGGGACGATCGAGGTTGCGCCTTTGGCTTATATGCGCGGACGTACTCTGAACGATTCCTTTATTATTCTTGATGAAGCGCAGAATACGACGCCGGAACAAATGAAGATGTTTTTGACGCGTTTTGGCTTTGGTTCGAAAATGGTGATCACCGGCGATATTACGCAGATAGATTTACCCAGCGGTAAAAACAGCGGCTTAAAACAGGCCGCTTACGTCTTGCAGAAAACGCCGGGCGTAGGTATTATTCGTTTTGGTGAGGCTGATGTCGTGCGTCATGAGATCGTAGCGGCTATTATCAGGGCCTATGAAAATTATGACAGCCGGCGTCAGAAACAGCGGGAGGCAGACAATGATAATAACGCTGGAAAATGACCAGGAGAAGCTGCAGATCAGTGCCGAACTGGAGCAGCTGCTGACTGATGGACTGAATGTAGTAGCGAGGCTGCACAGGCTGTCCGGTCAGACCGAAGTGGATATCACTATCGTTGATGATGAAGAAATACATATGCTGAACCGTGATTACCGTAATGTTGACAGGCCGACGGACGTGCTGTCTTTTGCGCTTGACGAAGCAGGCGAAGATGAACCGGAGCTTTTAGGCGGACCGGAAGAGCATCTTTTAGGAGATATCATTATCAGCGCCGAAACGGCCGCCAGACAGGCGGAAGAATTTGGACATGGATTGGAACGTGAAATCGTTTATTTAGCCGTACACGGCCTGCTGCATCTTCTGGGCTATGACCATATGACTGACGAGGATAAAGCAGTGATGCGTGCTAAAGAAGAAGAAGCTTTAAGGGAGATCAGGCTTTCGGAAGAATTTCTGGGGCAGTAAAAGGAGCAGCTATGGACAAGAAGTTGTTAGCAGCGGCGCTGGCTGCGCGTGAAAATGCCTATGCGCCTTATTCTAAATTTAAAGTCGGCGCGGCAGTGGAAACTGCTGACGGCCATATCTTTACGGGCTGTAATGTTGAAAATGCTTCCTATGGCCTGACTTGCTGCGCAGAACGTAATGCGGTCTTTGCCGCTATCGGCAGCGGCGCCCGCAGCTTCAAAGCCCTGTGCGTGGTTGCGGATACGGAGGAGCCGGTTGCTCCCTGCGGCGCCTGTCGTCAGGTACTGGCAGAATTTCCGTTTGAAAAAATAATTCTGGCAAATTGTAAGGGACTGACAAAGATCATGACAGTGGCAGAGCTGCTGCCGTATGGTTTTGGCCCGGAAGCTTTGGAGCTTGAAAGATAAAGTTAAGTATAAATAAAGGAGCGATTAGTATAAATAAGCAGGAAAACAAACACTATTCTGGTTTTGCGGCTATTGTTGGCCGCCCGAACGTAGGAAAATCAACGCTGACGAATGGTCTGATCGGCGAGAAGATCGCGATCATGAGCGACCGCCCGCAGACGACGCGCAATAAGATCATGTGCATTATGAATACTGACAATGCCCAGATCATGTTTTTAGATACGCCGGGTATCCATAAGCCTCAGCATAAGCTGGGACAGTATATGGTGCGTGCTGCTGAAAGCACGCTGCACGAGGTAGATGTGATCCTGTTTGTCGTGGATGTTTCAGAAAAGCGCGGCGCTGGCGAGGATTATATCCTTGAGCAGCTGCGCAAAGTGAAAACCCCGGTTATTCTGGTCGCGAATAAGATCGATAAACTGGCTGATAAAGGCAAGCTTTTCAGCATTATCGAAAGCTATACCAAAGATTTTACTTTTGCGGCAGTAGTGCCGGTATCTGCGTTGCAGGATACGGAGTTCCCGGGACTGGTAACTGAGATCACCAGGCATTTGCCGGAGGGGCCGGCTTATTTCCCTGAGGATATGATCACTGACCAGCCGGAACGGGTGATCGCTGCGGAAATGATCCGTGAAAAGGTGCTGCGCCTGACGCGTGACGAGGTGCCGCATTCCATTGCTGTAGAGATCGATGAATTCAAGGTGCGCGATAATGACGATATTTATATCCGCGCAAATATTTTTGTAGAACGTGAATCCCAAAAAGGGATCGTTATCGGCGCCAAAGGCAGCCTGCTGAAAAAAATCGGGGAACAGGCCCGCAGAGATATTGAATCTCTGCTTGGCAATAAAGTGTTTCTTGACCTATGGGTAAAAGTAAAACCTGACTGGCGCAATAAAGACAAGGCCTTGAAGCAATTTGGCTACGAAGGCTGATTTGTTGACGCAGTTTGCAGTGATATGGTATGCTTATGCCAATATCAATTTATTAAGTTTATGAAAAGTAAGGAGAGATGACCTATCGACGGCGACCCCGCTTTGACATGCTTACTGGAGCTGTCTATCGCATTATTGATCACTTTGTTGAACGGCTTTTTTGTTATGGCTGAATATTCTCTGGTCAGAATCAGAAAAAGCAGGCTGGAGGAATTGATTCAGCAGGGCAAAAGCAGAGCCGGCACAGTTTTGAAAATGAGTGAAAAGCTTGATACTTATCTGAGCGCGACTCAGCTTGGTATCACTGCTTCATCGCTGCTTTTGGGCTGGTTTGGCGGCCCGCTTCTGGCGGGAATGTTCCGTGGCTTTTTTGGTATCAGTACCGGAAGCTGGTATGATCATTCGCTGGTTTTTGCCTGTGCTTTTCTGATCATCGTTTTCCTGCATGTTGTTTTCGGCGAACTGGTGCCGCGCACTATCGCTTTGGGCAAGGTCGAGCAGGTGGCGATGGCGGTTGCTTATCCGTTGGTCTTTTTCCATTATCTTTTATATCCGCTGGTAGTGCTGTTTAACCGTATAGCCCATGCGGTATTGTGCCTGTTGGGAGTTGATCCTGTTCCTGACGAAGATATTTCACGCAGTGAAGACGAACTGCGAATGATCGTCAGCGCCAGCGAACGCGGCGGTAAGCTTGACCATATGGAAAGCCGCCTGATCGATAATGTTTTCGATTTTGCTGATCGTGTGGCGCGTGAAGTAATGGTGCCGCGGCAGGATATGATTTGCCTGTATACTGATGATACGCTGCAGGAGAATCTGCAGGCTGTGCGCGAAAGCAGGCACACGCGTTATCCTTTGTGTATGGAAGACAAAGATCATGTTTTAGGCGTTATTCACGTGCGTGATCTGATGGACCTGGATGACGGGGACGATCCTGCCTTTGATCTGCGGACGATTATGCGCAATATCGTTGTGGTTCCCGAAGGCATGTCGACAGCTAAAGTACTGCAGATGATGCAGCACAAAAGGATCCAGATCGCGGTAGTTGCCGATGAATACGGCGGCACGGCCGGACTTGTGACAATGGAAGACCTTTTGGAAGAGATCGTCGGCGATATTCAGGACGAGCATGATGAAGAAGAAACAGCAGATATTCTGCGTTTAGGTGACGACAGTTATGAATTTGACGGTCTGGTCCTGCTGGATGAGATTTCTGAACTTTTAAATATTGAATTTGACGAACCGGAGGAAGACACCATCGGCGGTTTTGTCTTTGGACTTTTAGGGCGTAAGCCTGAAGAAGGTGACAGGGTCGTCACAGATGGCTGGCGTTTTGAGGTCACTGAAGCAGAGGGCTTCAGGGTGACGAGAGTGAAAGCGACCAGACTGACTGAGGATGGTGCTGCAGCAGAAACTGATGAGTAGTACTGCGTATCAGGATGAAGTAATTATTTTGAAAGTGAAAGACTGGCAGACTGCGGATAAATACGCAGTCTGTTTTTCGCGTACCCATGGCAAAATACCCTTTCTGGCTTATGGCGCTCGTTATGCGCGCACTACCGGGGGCCGCTTGATCCAGCCTTTTGCACGGCTTGATATGCAGCTATATTCAGGCAAGCGTCTGGACAGCATGAAAAGCTGCGAGCTGATCGCGCTGCCGCAGCAAATGGACATTAAGCAGATGGCTTATGCTTCGGTGATAGCTGAAGTGACGGAAGCGCTGACCGAAGCACATGAACCGCAGGAAGAAATCTACGAATTGCTGGTAGGGGGCGTTCGGATACTTTCCAGTAATAATCCGCGGCTGGTCGCGCTGTCGGCTATCTGCAAGCTGCTTGTATTGACTGGTTTTGCGCCTGTTTATGATGCCTGCGTCAACTGTGGGAAAGCGTCTGAGGGTGATGCTTTTTTCAGTGTCGTGCAGGGCGGACTGGTTTGTGAAGCCTGTCACGGCGGCGAAGAATTGCCGTTTGGCAGCGGCGCTCAGAAATTGATGCATGAGCTGGTGGCTTTGAACTTTGACAAACCGCAGCCTTTTACTGTACGCGGCGGTGATCTGATGCAGCTGGAACAGATCCTGTACCGTTTTATCGTCTATCAGATCGATCGGCCTTTAAAAAGTTTAAGCTTTTTAGCGCAATTAGGGCTGTAAAAGCATTGACAAAGGACGCCTGATTTGATATATTTTCTTTTAAGCGATGAAAGGGATAAGTAGTTTTCTGTTTTAGCGAGCCGGGATGGTGCAAGCCGGCAGATAAGAAAACAAAAGGCACCCGGGAGCGGAAACTTTATAAACATCGAGGCGGGCCGCAGCAGCGGTCAAGCAGGGTGGAACCGCGGAGTGATTTATGTCTCCGTCCCTGTAACTTAATTGTTACAGGGACGGAGACTTTTTGTTTTTGTCGTTGTAACGAATAAAATAGGAGGCAGAACATGAATTTTCAAACAATTATTTTGAAGCTCCAGAAATTCTGGGCAGACCAGAACTGCATCATGGGCCAGCCCTATGACGTTGAAAAAGGTGCGGGCACTATGAACCCCTCTACCTTTCTGCGCGTTTTAGGACCGGAACCCTGGCGTGTGGCTTATGTAGAACCGTCCCGCCGTCCGGCTGACGGACGTTATGGTGATAACCCAAACCGGTTATTCCAGCATCATCAATATCAGGTCATTATCAAGCCGTCTCCTGATAATATCCAGGAGCTGTATCTGCAGAGCCTGACGGAGCTGGGCATCCGGCAGGAAGAACACGATATCCGTTTTGTTGAGGATAACTGGGAATCTCCGACTTTGGGAGCCTGGGGACTGGGCTGGGAGGTCTGGCTGGATGGTATGGAGATCACGCAGTTCACCTATTTCCAGCAGGTTGGCAGTATCGACGTGAAACCGGTCACGGTTGAGATCACGTATGGTCTGGAACGTCTGGCTATGTATATCCAGGGCGTCGAAAATGTTTTTGATATTGAATGGGTGGACGGAGTAACTTATGGCGACGTCTTCCATACTAACGAAGTAGAGCAGTCTTTTTATAATTTCCAGATAGCGGATACAGCGCTGTTGTTTGATCTGTTCGATAAATATGAGGCAGAGGCCAAACGCATTATCGAAGCCGGTTATATCCGTCCGGCCTACGATTATGTGCTGAAATGCTCGCATACCTTCAACCTTTTAGATTCCCGTGGCGCTATCAGCGTCAGCGAAAGAACCGCTTTCATCGGCCGTGTGCGCGCTATGGCCCGTTTATGCGCCGCTGCCTATGTTGAACAAAGGGAAAAACTTGGCTTCCCGTTATTGAAAGGGGAGAATAAATAATGGAAAAATTATTATTTGAAATCGGTACCGAAGAGATCCCCGCAAAATTTATGCCGGGCATCCTCAAACAATTACAGGAACTGGCGGCAGGCAAAATGCAGGAGCTGCGGATCCCGTTTGAGAACATCACGGTTTATGGCACACCCCGCCGCATGACTTTTATTGCCGAAGGTGTGGCAGAGACCCAGGCTGACAGTACTATCGAAGCTAAAGGACCTTCTGTCAAGATCGCTTTCGTCAGCGGCGCTCCTTCCAAAGCAGCGATAGGTTTTGCCCGCGGGCAGGGCGTAGACGTCAACGAGCTGGAAGTGCGCGGAGAATATGTCTATGCCGTAAAACATCTGGCAGGTCAGCCCGTTGCCGATTTGCTGCCGGCTTTGCTGCTTGATATTCTGGAGTCGTTGTCTTTCCCGAAAAATATGCGCTGGGCAGATTATGATTTTCGTTTCGTCCGTCCGATCCGCTGGCTGGTCGCACTGTTTGGCGACAAGGTAGTACCGGTGGAAATCACCGGCGTCAAATCCGGCAGGTATTCGCTGGGGCACCGCTTTATGCAGCAGTCCATGAAAGAAGCCGTAGAGAATAAAGGCCTGCTGAGTGCGGCTCTCAATAAAGTCGGCAATGTCGTGCATTCTGCCGTTATGGGGATGCAGGGCGCTGTGGAAATACCCAATGCCGACGCGTATGTGCAGGCACTGGCTGATAACTTCGTGATGGTCGATCAGGATGCCCGTCGTGAATTGATTCGCCAGCAGGTTACCGAACTGGCAGCCGCCGAAGGCGGCATTGCTGAAATCGACGAGGATCTGCTGGAAGAGGTCAATTATCTCGTTGAGTATCCGACGGCTCTGTGCGGAAAATTTGAAGAAAAATTCCTGTCCCTGCCGAAGGAAGCCATTATTACCCCCATGCGTGAACATCAACGCTATTTCCCGGTAGTTGACGCCGAAGGCAGACTGCTGAATAAATTTATTACTGTCCGCAATGGCGGCAAAGAATTTTTGGATGTGGTTGCCCACGGCAATGAACGTGTTTTGCGCGCCCGTCTCAGCGACGCTGAATTCTTCTTTAATGAAGACCGTAAAATCAAACTGGAAGACCGTCTGGAAAAACTTAAAACAGTTTCCTTCCAGGAAGGCTTGGGCAATATGTATGATAAGAGCGAGCGTTTGGCCAAACTGGCTGAAATGGTCAAGTTTGCCATCAATGTCAAAGTTGACGATGCTAATCTCAAACGTACTGCGCTGCTTGCCAAAACCGACCTTGTGGCCGGGATGGTTGTTGAGTTTACCGAGCTTCAGGGCGTTATGGGGCGTGAATATGCCAAATTGGACGGCGAGCCTGCCGAGGTTGCAGCAGGTATCTACGAACATTATCTGCCGCGTTTTGCCGGCGACGAGCTGCCGCAGGGGACTATCGGCCGTCTTGTCGGTATCAGCGATAAACTGGATAATATCGTTGCTACCTTCAGCCGCGGGCTTGCACCGACAGGATCGCAGGACCCCTATGCCCTGCGCCGTCAGGCTCTGGGCATCATCAATATCCTGATCAGCAGCAACTATCATCTGCCTCTGATCAAAATTCTGGCAGGCGCTCTCTATCTGCTCAATATCAAACCGGAAGATACCGGTAAACTGATCCCGCAGATTTTGGAGTTCTTTAAATTACGGTTGAAGAATCTGATGATCGAGCAGGGTATCCGTTATGATGTTGTTGACGCTGTTTTTGCCGATGAACGTAACGATGATCTGGTTGATATTTATGCCCGCTGCCAGGCTCTGAACGCATATGTGGCTTTACCGGAAGCCGAAGCTGTTATTCAGGCTTCGATCCGTGTCTGTAATCTCTGCAAAAAAATCGATACGGAGGTTGCTATCAGCAGCGCGCTGTTTGCCGACCCGGCAGAGCAGGAGCTGCATGACGTGTTGATCCGTCTTAACAAAGAGCTGATCCCCGACATTGTGACTTACAACTACGCTGCGGCTTTGAAGCTTGCCGAGCAGGTAGTTGAGCCTGTCAATAAATTCTTTGACAGCGTTATGGTCATGGATGAAAATGTTGCTGTTAAAAATAACCGTCTGGCGCTTCTTGAGCAGGCGAAAGAGGTTACTAATGCTGTGGGCGATTTGAGCTGCATCGTTTTATAAGCGTCTCTTTTATCCCATCTACTTTGTCAAACGCAGATTAACGGCGTCTTGTGTACACTTAGTACACGGCGCCACCGTTAATCTGCGTTTTTCGCGTATCCGGGACAAAATAAACGCTTATTTGTTTAGTACGCGGCGTGTCTGTAATCGGGGGCCTTTCGCGTAGCTGCGGCAAACTGCACGATTTTGTTTTGCTGCTTTTTAGGTCGGTGATGTTGATTTTACTTTTTTCTGGACATTATTTAGTGTATACTAATATATATACTTTGTTTTTCGGTGGCGAAGATAGTATTTGAACAGCAGAGGAGGGAAGCGCTTAAAATAAGCCGGTTTTGTAAAATTTAACACAAAAAGTTAAAAAACGCTGAAAAAAGTCCTTGAATGTGGTGTACAAATATGATATAGTATACACTATATTAAGGGCGCGGCCCAAAAAGTATAATATAAAGGAGTGCTACGATCATGAAAAAAGAAGAACAGTTTCTTCTCTGGTTTGAGCAATTAGAAAGAAAAGACGTTGACATCGTTGGCGGCAAATCCTCTTCCCTTGGTGAAATGACTGCCAAGACGGATGTTCCGGTTCCCTATGGTTTTGCTACCACGGCTTACGCTTATAGATACTTTATTAAAGAAAGCGGTCTTGAAGAAAAGATGCGCACGATTCTGGCTGAACTGACTGATGTTGAAAACAGCGCTTTGCTGCGTGATGTCAGCGCTCGTCTGCGTGAAGCGATCATGGCAGAAAAAATGCCGCAGGACCTGCAGGACGCTATTGGCGCCGCTTATGTGGAACTGGGCAAAAGAGTAGGCGAAGAAAACCCGTACGTTGCCGTTCGCTCCAGTGCTACTGCCGAAGATTTACCTGATGCCAGCTTTGCTGGCCAGCAGGATACCTATCTGAACGTACAGGGTGCGGAGACTATCATTGCCAAAGTAAAGGAATGCTACGCTTCCTGCTTTACTGACCGTGCCGTTTATTACCGTGAAAAACAGGGCTTCGATCATATCGAAGTTGCTTTGAGCGCTGTTGTGCAAATGATGGTATTCTCTAAATCTGCGGGTGTCATGTTCACCGTTAATGTTGCTACCGGCGACGATAACAACATTTTGATCGAGGCAGCCTTTGGACTGGGCGAATATGTTGTTCAGGGTACTGTCACTCCCGATAATTATACTGTTTCCAAACATGACCATAAAATCATCGACCGCTGCGTAAATGAGCAGGACGTTATGCTGGTACGTAAAAAAGGCGGCGACTGCGAAGAAGTTCAGGTTCCTGAAGAACTGCGCAAAGTGCAGACCTTGACTGACGAGCAGATTTTGGAACTGGCTGATTATGCTAAAAAGATTGAAAAACATTATGGCTGCTATATGGATATGGAATGGGGCGTTGATGAACGCACTAATAAAATCTGGATTCTGCAGGCCCGTCCGGAAACCGTATGGAGCCGCCGCAATAAAGAAGGAGGAGCAAAAGTGCAGGAAAGCAAATCTATGACTACTACTGATCATAAAGTTATCGTGAAAGGTTTGCCGGCCAGTCCTGGTAAAGTTTCCGGCCGCGTGCACGTTATCCTTGATCCTTCCCGTATCGACGAATTCAAAGAAGGCGAGATCCTGGTTACCGAGATGACTGCTCCTGACTGGGTGCCGGCAATGAAAAAAGCCAAAGCTATCGTTACTGACAGCGGCGGTATGACCTGCCACGCTTCCATCGTCAGCCGCGAACTGGGCATTCCCTGTATCGTTGGCACTAAGAGCCGCGGTGAGGCTGCTACTACTACTATTCCTGACGGTATCGACGTAACTATCGATGCTACTCATGGCGTAGTTTATGAAGGCATTATCGAAGAAGCTAAAAAAGAAAATCAGGCCGGCGCTGCTGTAGCAGTTGCCGAATATTTCCCGCCGACAGGCACTAAGGTTTATATGAATCTGGGCGACCCGGAACTGGCTGAAAAATATTCCGTACTGCCCTGCGATGGTATCGGCTTGATGCGTGAAGAGTTCATCTGGACTACTTATATCCATGAACATCCTCTGTATCTCATTAAAACCGGCCATCCGGAAAAAGTTGTCGATCAGCTGGCAGAAGGTATGCGTCAGGTTTGCCAGGCTATGGCACCCAGACCGGTCACCCTGCGTTTCAGCGATTTCAAATCCAGCGAATATCGCGATCTGAAAGGCGGCGACGAGTTTGAACCCTATGAGCCTTCCGCACTTTTGGGCTGGCGCGGCGCTTCCCGTTACTACGATCCTAAATACATCGAAGCTTTCAAACTGGAATGTCAGGCTGTTCGTAAAGTTCGTGAAGAGTTCGGCTTGAAAAACCTCAACGTAATGATCCCCTTCTGCCGCAACGTGGAAGAATGTGAAAAAGTTGTTGCTATTATGGCAGGTGAAGGTTTGCAGCGCGGTAAAGATTTCAAAGTCTGGCTGATGGCTGAAATTCCTTCCAATATCATTCTGGCTGACCAGTTCAATAAATATGTAGACGGTTATTCTATCGGTTCCAACGACCTGACCATGCTGGTATTGGGCTGCGACCGTGATAACGATACTGTTTCCCATATCTATGATGAACGTAATCTGGCAGTACGCCGTGCAGTGCGTCACCTTATCGAGGTTGCTCACAGCGAAGGTAAAACCGTTTCTATCTGCGGTCAGGCTCCCAGCGTTTATCCTGAATTCTGCGAGTTCCTTATTAAGAGCGGTATCGACAGTATCTCCGTAAATCCTGACACTGTTAAATTTACCAAGAAACTGGTTGCCCAGGTGGAACAGCGCGTTATGCTCGACGCTTTAACTGGCCGCGGCCGCAAAGAAGTCGAAGAACTTGACTGGAAATAAGTAATAACAGATCCCATTGTCCGTAAGGGCAATGGGATTTTTACTGTTAGAAAATTTAAGGAAAAATCCCGGTAAAAATTTTTATTTTGGTTTGACGTACGAACCAATGAATGGTAGAATATTACCAATAGAATATTACCTTTAAAGCGGTCCTGTGAGACTGTAAGGTAGACTTTTAGGTAACTTGTACTACAAGCCTTCTTTGCCATCTTGCAGGCACAGAAGGCTTTTTTATGTGATCAAATAGGAGGTAGGACAATGGCAAAAGCAAACGTATCTCTGGGTGGCAGAGATATCCTTGATTTGGATTCACTTTCCATCGAGGAATATGAACTGATTCTGCAGACTGCGGCAGAAATGAAGAAAATCATGAAACGTGATATCAAAAAGGTGCCGTCACTGCGGGGCAAATCCATTATCAACCTTTTTTATGAGCCCAGTACCAGAACAAGAACTTCTTTTGAACTGGCTGGCAAATATCTTGGCGCTGACGTAGTTAATATCACGACTGCCAGCTCCAGCGTCGTTAAAGGTGAATGCCTGCGCGATACTATTCTTACCGTACAATCTATGGCCTGTGACGCGATCGTTATGCGCCATCCGATCGAAGGTGCTGCCGCTTATGCTGCGGAGGTTGCTGATCCTGTTATCATCAACGCCGGTGACGGAGCGCATGCGCATCCTTCGCAGGGCTTGCTGGATATGTTCACTATTCGTGAGCAGGGCAAAGACCTGAAAGGTTTGAAAATGGCGATTTTAGGCGATGTGCTGTACAGCCGTGTTGCCCGCACCAATATCGCCGCCTGGACCAAAATGGGCGCGGACGTACATGTGGCAGGCCCGATGACCCTGTTGCCGCACGATATCGAAAGTCTGGGCGTGACCGTGCATAAACGCGTTGAAGACGCTATCGAAGGCGCGGATGTTATCGATGTGCTGCGTATTCAGCTGGAACGTCAGAAAAAAGGCCTGTTCCCATCTCCGCGTGAGTATGCACGGATCTTCGGTCTGAATGAGAAGCGTCTGGCGCTGGCCAAACCCGATGTTACTGTCCTGCATCCCGGCCCGATGAACCGTGGCCTGGAAATTTCCTGGGAGGTCGGTTACTGCGATAATGCCGCTATTCGTGACGAAGTGCAAAACGGCGTAGCAGTGCGTATGGCACTCTTATTCTTGACTTTGACAGGGGGTAAGCAAATTGAAAACATTGATTAAAAATGGTCGTGTCATCGACCCCAGCCAAAATATTGACGCCGTTATGGACGTACTTGTGGAAGACGGCGTTATCAAAGAAGTTGCGGCAGGGATTAAAACGGCTGCCGATGAAGTATATGACGCAAAAGGCCTTGTAGTGGCGCCCGGTCTGGTGGACGTGCATACGCATCTGCGTGAGCCCGGCCTGGAAGCCAAGGAAGATATCGTAACCGGTACTATGGCTGCTGCGGCCGGCGGTGTTACGACTATCGCCTGTATGCCTAATACCAAGCCTGTCATTGATAATTCAATCGTTGTTTCGGGCATTAAAGAACGTGCTGCCCGTGAAGGGTATGTCAATGTGGAAGTTATCGGCGCGATCAGCAAAGGTGAAGAAGGGAAAGAGCTGGCCGAAATGATCGATATGTCGGAAAAAGGCGCGATGGCATTTTCTGATGACGGTCACTTTGTCAACAGCCCGCGTCTGTTTACACTCGCCGCCAAATATATCGGCGCTTTCGATAAAGTTTTGATCTCCCATGCGATCGAACCGGAGCTGGGCCATGAAGGCTATATGCATGAGGGCGCTGTTTCCGCACGGATCGGTGTGCCTGGCATCCCAGCTGTGGCAGAAGATATTGCCGTAGCCCGCGACTGCCTGATCGCTGAATATACCGGTGCGCATGTACATATTGCGCATGTTGCCAGTAAAGGCGCGATCGATATTATTCGCGAATTCAAGAAAAAAGGCGTCAATGTGACCTGTGAAGTTACAGTACATCATCTGACCCTGACCGATGAGGCCTGCGCTACTTACAGCAGTGCGACCAGGGTTTCACCGCCGCTGCGCAGCAAGGACCATGTGGAAGCTCTGCGCGCCGCAGTTAAAGACGGCACTGTAGATGCTATCGTCACCGACCACGCTCCGCATGCGCCGGAAGAAAAAGACGTTGAATTCCGCTATGCCCCCTGTGGCTTTACAGGTCTGGAAACATCAGTTGGTGTAGTTTTAACTGATCTTTATCATACAAACATCTTCACAATTAACGAAATTATTGGTAAAATGAGTACAGAACCTGCGAATATTTTTGCATTAAAAGCTGGAAGTTTAAAAGTTGGCTATCCGGCAGATGTAACTATTATCGACCTTGAGAAAGAATGGACTGTTGATAATACGAAATTTTATACACGCGGCAAGGTAACTCCTTTCCAGGGAAAACATTGTAAAGGCAAAGCCGTAGCTACGATGGTAGCAGGTAAATTCGTGATGAGAGATGGTGAAGTATGCAAACGGTAGCAAGAAAAGGTAAATTGGTATTAAAAGACGGCAGCGTTTATGAAGGCGATCTGTATGGTAAACGCAATGCGGTAGGCGAGGTTGTTTTTACTACCGGCATGAGCGGTTATCAGGAAACTCTTACTGACCCGTCCTTTTGCGGGCAGATCGTTGTTATGACTTATCCTCTGGTAGGGAATTACGGTACCAACGATATTTTCAATCAGGGGCGCAAGTCCTTTTTCCAGGGCTATGTGCTCAGCGAGCTGTGCGATCATCCCAGTAACTGGCGCTGCGAAAAATCGCTGGAACAGTTTTTAGATGAGCAGGATGTGCCTGTACTGACAGGCGTGGATACACGGGCGATCACCCGTAAGCTGCGTAATTACGGTGTTCTGCAGGGTGTTATCGTGCCGGCAGAAATGCCGCAGGCAGAAGTTGAAAAGCTGCTGGCTACGCCGGAAGTACATGATCAGGTGGCTACAGTAACAACACCTGAAATTTATACGCTGGGCAATGGCAAATTCCATGTGGCTGTCATGGATTTTGGCATCAAACAAAATATTCTTGAATATCTGGCCAGCTTCGACTGCCATTTAACAGTTTTCCCTGCTTATACCACTGCAGAGGAGATCTTAGCAGTGCGCCCGGACGGCATTTTCCTGGCCAATGGCCCCGGCGACCCGAAGGATCTGCAGCCGATCATAGCAGAAGTTAAGAAGCTGATCGGCAAGAAACCTATTTTCGGTATCTGCCTGGGGCATCAGATTCTGGCTTTAGCCTGCGGCGCCGATACCTTTAAAATGAAATTTGGTCATCGCGGCTTCAACCATCCGGTCAAAGACCTGCTGGAAAATAAAGTGCTGATCAGCTCGCAAAACCACGGCTATGCCGTTGATGAAAAATCTTTGGCAGGATTGAATGTAGAAATAACCAATGTTTCGCTGAATGACGGCACGATCGAAGGCCTGCGTTATCTCGATCATCCTTCTTTCGCCGTGCAGTATCACCCGGAGGCAAGCCCCGGACCAGGCGGCCATGAATATTTATTTAAGCGTTTTGTAAAAATGATGGGAGGCCAAAACTGATGCCGAAGCTGCAAAATATCAAAAAAGTTCTTGTTATCGGTTCCGGCCCGATCATTATCGGCCAGGCTGCCGAGTTTGACTATGCCGGTACACAGGCCTGCCGTTCTTTGAAAGAAGAAGGACTGGAAGTAGTACTTGTCAACAGCAACCCGGCTACGATCATGACGGACGTGCATATTGCCGACCGTGTTTATATCGAGCCTGTTAATGTTGAATTTTTGGAAAGCGTTATCAAACGCGAGCGTCCTGATTCCCTGCTGGCCACTCTGGGCGGGCAGGTCGGTTTGAACCTCGCTATCGATCTGGAAGAAAAAGGTATCCTGCGCGAATATAATGTGCAGCTTTTGGGTACTCAGATCTACAGCATCAAGAGAGCGGAAGACCGTGAGCTGTTTAAAGAAACTATGGAAAAAATCAATCAGCCGATTCCGGAAAGCGCTATCGTTGAGACCATGGCGGCTGCCAAAGAATTTGCCCGTAAGGTCGGCTTCCCGCTGATCGTCCGCCCGGCATATACTTTGGGCGGTACCGGCGGCGGTATCGCTGAAAGCGAAGATGAGCTGGATGAAATCGTTAATAAAGGCCTGAAATATAGTCTGATCGGTCAGGCGTTGATCGAACGCAGCGTAGCAGGCTGGAAAGAGATCGAATTTGAAGTTCTGCGTGATGCCGCCGATAACTGCATCACTGTCTGCTCAATGGAAAACCTTGATCCTGTAGGCGTACATACCGGCGATTCCATCGTTGTCGCTCCGGCACAGACTCTGAGCGATCGTGAAGTACAGCTGCTGCGTCAGGCTTCTATTGATATCGTCCGCGAACTGGGAGTACGCGGCGGCTGTAACGTACAGCTGGCGCTGGACCCTAATTCCGAACGCTATTATGTTATCGAAGTAAATCCGCGTGTCAGCCGTTCTTCGGCGCTGGCTTCCAAAGCGACCGGTTATCCGATCGCCAAGGTTTCCAGTAAGATCGCGATCGGCTACAATCTGGATGAGATCCAGAACGCTGTAACTAAAAAGACAACAGCCTGCTTTGAACCTTCTATCGACTATGTCGTACTGAAATTCCCGCGCTGGCCTTTCGATAAATTTGTTACTGCCGACCGTACTTTGGGCACCCAAATGAAGGCTACAGGCGAGGTTATGGCTATTGAACGCAATCTGGAAGCCGCAATGCTCAAAGCGATCCGGTCTCTGGAAATAGGCCTGACTCATCTGGAAATGCCGGAGTTGAAAGCCCTGAATGACGAAGAGATCCGTGCGCGTATCTCCAAAATAGATGACGAACGTATCTTTGTACTTGCCGAAGCGCTGCGCCGTGGTATTACTCTGGAAGAGATCCATACGATAACCATGATCGACAGATGGTTCCTGCAGAAAATACTGAACATCGTCAAGATGGAAACTGTTTTGAAAACTGAGCCGATGACGCAGGAGATCATGCGCAAAGCTAAACGCATGGGCTTTGCTGACGTGGTTATTGGCGAATACATTGGCAAACCGATGATGGAAGTACGCGCTATGCGTAAAGAGTGGGGCATTATCCCGACCTATAAAATGGTTGATACCTGTGCCGCCGAGTTTGAAGCGGAAACTCCATACTACTATTCCACCTACGCTGTGGAAGATGAAGTACGGGTCAGCGACAAAAAGAAGGTTGCCGTTTTGGGCAGCGGCCCGATCCGTATCGGGCAGGGCGTAGAATTTGACTATTGTTCAGTACATTCCGTCTGGGCGCTGAAAGAATTGGGTTATGAAACTATCATCATCAACAATAACCCGGAAACGGTAAGTACCGACTTTGATACTTCTGACCGTCTGTATTTTGAACCGCTGACAGTAGAAGATGTTTTGAATATCCTTGATAAAGAGCAGCCGGAAGGCGTTATCGTGCAGTTCGGCGGCCAGACAGCTATCAATCTGGCAGGTCCTTTGGCTGAAGCCGGCGTTAAAATACTTGGCTCCAGTGTCGACAGTATCGATCGGGCGGAAGACAGAGAACGCTTTGAGCAGCTGCTGACAGACTGCAATATTCCGCGCCCGAAAGGACATACCGTTTTTGATACGCCAGGCGCTTTAAAAGCTGCCGCTGATGTAGGCTATCCGGTCATGGTGCGTCCGTCTTATGTTTTAGGCGGCCGGGCAATGGAAATCGTTTATAACGATGAAGAGCTGAAACACTATATGTCCAGTGCTGTTAAAGCTTCCCGAGAGCATCCTGTCCTGGTCGATCATTACCTGCAGGGTACAGAGGTCGAAGTCGACGCTATCTGCGATGGTACCGAAGTTCTGATCCCCGGCATTATGGAGCATATCGAACGTGCCGGCGTACATTCTGGCGACTCTATCGCCGTCTATCCGCCGCGCAATCTGTCCGAGTCTGTTATCAAAACGATCATTGATTATACAAATAAAATGGCTCTGGGTCTGGAAGTAAAGGGCATGATCAATATCCAGTATATCGTGCGCAATAACGAGGTTTATGTTATCGAGGTAAATCCGCGTTCTTCCCGTACCGTGCCTTTCCTCAGTAAAGTTACGAATATCCCGATGATCAACGTGGCTACGAAGGCCGCTATGGGCCATTCACTGCGTGAACAGGGCTACAAGCCGGGACTGGGCTTCTTCCCTGATTATTATGCAGTCAAAGCGCCGGTATTCTCTTTCAACAAGATGAGTAACGTCGATATTACTTTAGGGCCTGAGATGAAATCGACAGGCGAAGTAATGTGCGTTGACTATCAGTATTCCCGCGCTTTGTATAAAGCCTGCATCGCTTCCGGTATCAATGTGCCGCATGAAGGCGCGATCCTGATCACTGTTGCCGATATGGATAAACCTGAAGCGGCAGAGATCGCAGCCGGGTTTGCCGACCTGGGTTATGAGATCATGGCTACCGGCGGTACGGCTGAATATCTGCAGGAAAAAGGCGTTAAGGTGACTGTAGCTACCAAAGTCAGCGAAGGCAGCCCCAATATCCTTGACGACATCAAAGAAGGCCGCATCAGCATGGTTATCAACACTACTAATCACGGTCGCGATGCCGAACGTGACGGCTTTAAAATCAGACGTTCTACAGTCGAGCATGCTATTGCCTGCCTGACTTCCATGGATACAGCACGCGAATTGCAGCATGTCATGTCGGCTATGCGCCGACGCCGCGTGGTCAGCATCGTTGCGCTGCAGGATTTAGCCTGGGAGGGATAAGCCCGTGCCAAAAACTATTACGAACGCCACTGTTATTGGTCAGCGTGTTTTGAACGCTACTACGAAATTGATAGAAGTTTATGCTCCTGCGATCGCCCAAACGGCGGTCCCGGGGCAATTCGTGAACGTGCAGGTCTGCAAAAATACTGCGCCGCTGCTGCGCCGTCCTTTTGGTGTGGCCGGAGTAAATGCTGACAACGGCACTTTTACGATGATCTACCGCATTATTGGTGAAGCTACGCATATTCTGGCCGAAGTATGCAGCGGTGACAAGCTGAGTATCGTTGGCCCCTTGGGGCATGGCTTTGCCATGGAGGCTGAACGTCCGCTTTTGGTTGGCGGCGGTCTGGGACTGGCGCCGCTGCTGTATTTGGCAGAAGGCTTCTGCGTGCAGCAAAAGCCCATAGAAATCTTGATCGGCGGACGCTGTGAAGAAGAACTGTTCTGGACGGAGCTATATGAAGACATCTGCCAGAATATCCATATTACAACGGATGATGGCAGCTGCGGTACTAAAGGGACAGTCATTGCGCTGCTGCCGCAGCTTTTAGACAGCGGCAAATATGACTGCATCTATGTCTGCGGCCCTGTACCCATGATGAAAGCTGTGGCTGAAGTGGCTGCCGCTAAAAAGATCAAATGCCAGGTATCACTGGAAAAATATATGGCCTGCGGCCTGGGGGCCTGCCTGTCCTGCTCGTGCAGCGGTATTGGCAAGCGGCTCAAGGTTTGTACCGACGGCCCGGTATTTTGGGCCGAGGAGGTGGGCGAATGGTAAAAGCATTGTATGACGGCCGTTTGGCGACTAATATCGCCGGTTTAAAAATGAAAACGCCGATCACGACTGCTTCCGGTACTTTTGGTTTCGGCATTGAATTTACTGATTTTCTTGATCTGGAAAAAGTGGGCGCCGTCACGGTCAAGGGTACCTCTCTGGAACCACAGCCCGGTAATAAAGGGCAGCGTGCTGTCGAAACTCCTTCGGGAATGCTCAACAGTATCGGGCTCGAAAATCCCGGCGTTGATTATTTTTTGGAAACGACCTTACCGCAGCTGCGTCAGTATGACGTACCGGTGATCGTGAATATTTATGCCCACTCCTATGAGGATTACGGCAAAGTTGCCAAAAAACTGGACGTAGACGGCGTCGACGCTTTGGAAATCAATATTTCCTGCCCTAACGTCAAAGAAGGCGGCCTTGTTTTCGGCACCTGTCCCGACAGTGCTGCCGCAGTCGTGCAAGCGGTAAAAGGCAACACTTCCAAAATGGTGATCACCAAGCTTTCGCCAAATGTTACCGATATCGTGGCTATGGCGCAGGCTGTCGAAGCGGCTGGAACTGATGCCATTTCCCTGATCAATACCCTGATCGGGATGAAGATCGATATTGACAGGCAGAAACCTGTCTTGGGCAATGTTATCGGCGGTCTCAGCGGTCCGGCAGTACGTCCTGTTGCAGTGCGGATGTGCTATCAGGTGGCGCAGAACGTGCGGGTGCCGATCATCGGCATGGGCGGCATTATGACGGCGGAAGATGCGATAGAATTTTTCCTGGCTGGTGCCAGTGCCGTCGCTGTCGGTACAGCCAATTTTACTGATCCCTGTATTGCAGAAACTATTGCGCATGGAATTTTGGAATACATGGACAGACATGGTATCAAAAAACTTAAAGATATGATCGGCCTGGCGTTGCCGGAAGGTAAGATCCACTTGAAACGCGCCGTAAAACGTTAAGGGGGTGCAGGATGAATCACGATGATCGTTTGATCGTAGCTTTGGATTTCCCCACGATGGAGCAGGCTAAGGCCCTTGTTTTAGAGCTTGGTGACAGTGTCAGCCACTACAAAGTAGGGATGGAGCTTTATTATGCAGCAGGAAGCGAAATGATCCGCTTTTTAAAGGGACACAACAAGCAGGTGTTTCTTGACTTGAAATTGCAGGATATCCCCAATACTGTTGCCGGCGCTCTAGCAGTGCTTACAGGCTTGGGTGCTGATATGATGAACGTGCACGCCGTAGGCGGCAAAAAAATGATGCAGGCGGCAGTAAAAGCTGTGCATGAAGCTGCGGAAAAACTTGGCCGTCCGGCTCCCAAACTCATCGCCGTTACTATTTTGACCAGTATGGACGATGAACAGTTTGGCGATCTCAACTATAAAAATACTATTGCCGAGCAGGTCATTGCTTTGGCAAAACTGGCTCAGGAAGCCGGCATGGACGGCGTTGTTGCTTCGCCGCAGGAAGCTGCCGCGATCCGCAAAGCCTGCGGACCGGAATTTTTGATCGTTACCCCGGGCGTTCGTCCGGCGGGTGCTTCTATCGACGATCAAAGCCGTATTGCTACTCCGGCCGGTGCGTTTAAAAATGGTTCCAGCCATATCGTAGTGGGGCGGCCGATTACGAAAGCGGAAGATAAAATTGCTGCGGCTCAAAGTATCGCGGCAGAAATCAGAGGTGTTTGACATGTTGCAGGAAAAAGAAGTAATGCAGCTTTTAGAAGAAACCGAAGCCGTACTGCACGGACATTTTTTACTGACCAGCGGGCTGCACAGCCCCATGTATGTAGAAAAATTCAACGTGCTGCAGCATCCTAAATATACAGAAAAGCTTTGTCAGGAATTGGCAGAACGCTATGCTGCCGACAATGTAGAGCTGGTTATCGGACCGATGACAGGCGGCATTTTGCTGGCGCATGAAGTAGGCAAAGCGCTGGATACCCGCGCTATTTTTACCGAACGTGAAAACGGTAAAATGACTTTAAAACGCGGTTTTGAGATCCCCAAAGGCACACGCGTACTGATCGTCGAAGATATTGTTACGACAGGCGGCAGTGTAATGGAAGTATTGGACGTTGTTAAGGAACACGGTGGGGTACCGGTAGGTATCGGCCTTCTGGTCGACCGCAGCGGCGGCAAGGTGGATTTCGGTATTCGTACTGAAGCTTTGCTGCATCTTGACGTACCGACGTTCAAAGAAGAGGAATGTCCTCTTTGCAAAGAAGGTAAGCCTTTCACTAAACGCGGGCGTACCGGTAAATAACAGAAGCGTTGACGGATTGATTATCAGGGCCGATTGCTGATCAGGCGATCGGTCTTTCTTTTTACGTGATTTTTGTTATAATAAAGATTGTGTGAAAGGGGTGGGAAAATGCATGTCGTGATCAGAGATCATATTTTAGAAGGCGAGAATATCGAGGAACTGGCAGCCTGTTTGCTGAGATGGATGCCTCCTTTAGTGCCGTGGATGCTTGACCTGCAAAACGAAGTAAAAGAACAGGCAGGTGAGCATGGCAGTGAAGGGAAGGCTTTAGTCGCCGTTATTAAAGGCGACCCGGAGAAATATAAAATAGATTATCAAAGTAAGGACAGTCCTTTTTTGGAAGGATAAAATAAAAGGCAGCCAGGTCAAATTACCGGCTGCCTTGGGTTTTACTGTAGAATATCAGGAGTTCTCTAATTTAGTTTGTGCGATTGCTCTAATTGTGTAGCTGTTAATAATACATATATTATTTTAGGTCAATGCTTGCGTTTAAACTTTATTTTTGTAATTTTTTTAAGGTTTCAATACTTTTGGGCGGATTAGTTAATAGGGTATTTAATTGATACAATGCAACTTGATTTAACCTGAAAAGGCGTTCTGATTGTGATAACCCATCACGTATATACTCTGCGTTCAAGTTTTCAAGGTTAGCTAAAACTATAAGCTGTTCTATTGTTGCATTATCACGTATGTTACCGCTTACCTTTGGATTTAAAGAACGCCATTGTTTAGCGGTCATGCCAAACAGCGCCGTATTTATAATGTCCGCTTCACTGGCATATGTGTAGGAAATCTGTTGCCCTGAGAGATTAGGCGGCAACAGGCTTTCTTTTATTGCGTCGGTATGTATTCTATAGTTTGTTTTTGCTATTTCGCGTTTGACATTCCAGTCAATAGCAAGATGATGACTTTCATCTGACTTTAGTCGTTGGTAATCTTTAATAATATATAACTTGAATTCAGGAGATATCCATGACGCAAATTCAAACGCTATATCAGAGTGTGCATATGTACCGCCGTACCTGCCGGATTTTGATACTATACCAATAGCATTGGTATTTTCAATCCATTTTTGTGGTGTTAATACAAATCCGTTATCACCAGATTCGTTTTTAAACGCCTCGAATTCGACACGGTTAAAATTAGGGTTGTTGAGTTCTTCCCATAGACCCAAAAAAGATACCGTACTTCTGTTACGCATCCAATTCTGTATGATAAATCTTGGGTTTTCTTCATCACGTTTTTTAGCGATATCAGTCAGGGAGATGTAGTCAGCTTCATTAGAACTGCTTATTCTTATATCTATTCCATTTGCTTGAATTATTCCTTTGACAGCAACCATTTACTTTAATCCTGCTTTCTTTTATTTTCTTTGTACTGATTTAAGAAAATATTTTTGCTAAATCTGCTTGACTTAAATTTCGATCTTTTCTTAATTGCGCTAAATTCAGAAGCATTTTATTCCCTCCTTATGAATTTATATTATCCTTAAATGGGATAAAAGTAAATATATATCCCGAGATAGTCAACAAGAATATTCCAAAGAGGTATTATATAACAATGAGAAAGGCGAGTATGTAGCACCGACACCGGAGAGTTATAGGGATGCTAATGAAAATTAGTGCTTTTTACTACCGCTTACGGCGTGTTGAAAGATAATTTTTAGACAAATAAAAAACCGTCAAAGCCCTTGAAAATCAGGATTTGACGGTACTTTTTTATGGCAGGGGCAGTAGGAATCGAACCCACAACCAACGGTTTTGGAGACCGCTACTCTACCAGTTGAGCTATACCCCTAAAATGGAGCGGAAAACGAGATTCGAACTCGCGACCCCCTCCTTGGCAAGGAGGTGCTC
>OCHK01000987.1_pt1 | contig 24282 bp, 18 predicted proteins | sample 1538551 | NCBI WGS metagenome assembly OCHK01 (sample SAMN04571707, study PRJEB22368) | human gut metagenome | biome: human gut; material: stool | host: Homo sapiens | place: Luxembourg | collected 2012-08-31
TGCGGGGTTCGTTTTTTATTTATTATCTTATTATCTTATGCAAGAAAGCCTGCGACGATCTGCTCTTCGGCTTCCTTTTCGGTAAGACCGAGCGTCATGAGCTTGATGAGCTGCTCGCCGGCTATTTTGCCGATGGCAGCTTCGTGGATGAGCGAGGCGTCGATGTTGTTTGCGGCAAGACACGGTTTGGCGAGAACGCGGCCGTTGTCCATTATTATGGCGTCGCACTCGGTGTGACCGTGGCAGGCGGAATTGCCGTTTATAAGACTGTCAAACTGCTGACGGCTGTCGTTTTTGGCAACGCTGCGCGACACGACGTCGGCAGAGCTGCCCTCGCCGTTAAGGTCAACGGTGAAGTCGGTGTGTGCGTTCTGATCTCCGGTGGTCAGTATCTTTTCGCGTATAACCAGCTTAGCGCCCGCCGCAAGGTCGGCTTTTGTGCAGCGCAGGGTGTCGTCGATGCCGGATATCTGCGTCGTTTCCATTTCCATGATGCCGTTCTCGGCGATGTGAGCGACAGTGGTCGGATTCATAAGGCGTTTGCCGCTGCCTTCACCCTCGCCGTAGTGCTTTTCAATATATTTCACATGAGCACCCTTGGCGACGTAGAAGGTATGGATGCCGTCATGCTGCGATGTGCCGCAGCCGCCGTTGTGTATGCCGCAGCCCGCAACTATCACGACGTCACAGCCCTCTCCGATGTAAAAATCATTGTACACCATATCGTAAAGTCCGGTCTCGCTGAGTATCACGGGAATGTGCACACTCTCGTTGACCGTGCCGGGCTTGATATAAATGTCGATGCCGGGTTTGTCCTTTTTTGTCTGAATGTCGATGTTTGCGGTCGTGTTGCGCCCGCCGAGCTTTCCGTTTTCGCGTATATTGTATGCGCCCACGGGAAGGGCATCGAGATCCGCCACTTCATGCAGCAGCTTTTTTTCGATCGCGTCCATTAAAGAGTCACCCCCTCTATTCTGTCTGTGAGCACGCGGCAGGCACCGCTTGCTGCCGAATTGAGAATCCCGGGCAGTATCTCGCTGCGCGGTCCGACGGCATCTATCCGCCCCGCCTTCAGCACCACTATGGTGTCGGCGATGTTGAGTATGCGCTCCTGATGGCTGATTATCATGATGTTGCCGCGCGTGGTTTCGTACATTTTTTCAAACACGCGGATGAGGTTCTGAAAGCTCCAGAGATCGATGCCCGCCTCGGGCTCGTCAAATATGGAAAGCTTTGTGCCGCGCGCGAGTATCGTTGCTATTTCAATGCGCTTTAATTCGCCGCCCGACAGGCTCGCGTTCAGCTCGCGGTCGATATAGTCGCGCGCGCAGAGCCCGACCTCGGAGAGGTATGCGCAGGATTCGTCGAGATCGTTTTTGCGTCCGGCGGCAAGGTCGAGTATGTCGCGCACGCGCAAGCCCTTGAATCTTACGGGCTGCTGGAAGGCATAGCTGATGCCCGCGCGGGCGCGCTCCGTCACCGAGAGAGCGGTGATATCCTGACCGTCGAGCAGTATCTGACCCGATGTGGGTGTGTAGATGCCCGCGATTATTTTTGCAAGCGTGGATTTGCCGCCGCCGTTCGGTCCCGTTATCGCAACAAAGCGATCGTTAACCGTCAGGTTGATGTCGTGCAGTATTTCTTTGGGCTGACCGCCGCGTTCGTCGCCGCCGTCCGCCTCAAAGCTGATGTGTCTCAGTTCGATCATTTTTCGGGAGGATTCCTTTCTTTGGGGTTCCTTATATTTGTTTATCCTTGATTTGCTTTATCGGTCTGTCCATGTTATGGTCTTAAGCAGCGGTATGAAATTATCGCGCTCTGTTTTGGTTTCGGAGACCGAGGCTCCGCTTATCGGATCGTAAAAATACTGATAGCAGAAGTATGCAACGCCGCGGCATTTTTCAAGCGACTTTGTGTACTCAAGGCAGCGCACGAGCACGTCCTTGTGTTCCTTCCACTCGTTTTTGCCGCTTCCCGCATACTGATCGGTGCCCGATTTTGCCTTGCCGAGCGTCATGCCGATTATAAGCTCGACAGAATCTGTCTTGATTATGCTCTGGAAGGTCTTTGAGACTTTTTTGAAGTCGTAGGTCTGGTGCTCGAGCCCGAAATAGACCTGCGGGCAGATGTAGTCGAGATATCCCTTTTCGGAGCACCAGCGGTAAACGTCGGCGTACTGTTTTTCGTATACGGTATTGATATTTCCTGCCGGGCTTATTCCGAACAGAATGCTGCCGTCCGCGGCTTTTACGGTGCTGTAAAGTCCTGCGACAAGCTTTGAAAGGCAGTCGCGTCTGAAGTCGGCAAGAGACGATTTTCCGCCGTCCTTTTTATACGCGGAATATGCTGCTGAGTCGAACGATGCGTCCTGAGTGGGGTAGAAGTAGTCGTCCATATGCAGCCCGTCTACCTTGTACCTTGCGAGTATCTCGGCTGCGCCGTCGATGATGAGCTGTCTGACCTCGGGATATGCTGGGTTGAGGTAAAAGCGGTCGCCGACCGTAACGACGTACTTGCCGCGAGTAGACGTGTCGTCATACCACGAGCGTATCCTGTATTTCTGCGGGACCTTGGTTATTTCCTTGACTAGCATGGCGCGCATAGGGTTTATCCACGCATGGACCGAAAGCCCGAGCGCGTGCGCTTCGTCGATAACGATAGCGTACGGATCGTAGGATGCCTCTTTTCCGTAGGCACCGACGACATACGACGACATGGGATATACATCCGAGGGGTACATACTGTCGGCATACGGACGCACCTGTACAATTATTGTGTTGATGCCGTCCTTTTTAACGTTTGCGAGTATCTTTTTTATGTATCCGGTGAACTGAGCGGAGCTGCGCTGTGAGCCGCCGTTTGCATAGACCTTGTTGAGGTCAAACTGAGACAGCCACATACATTTTTTGTCGGCATAGTTCAGCACGGTGGTGGTAGGTTCGTCGGGAACATTCATTTTTGTCGTTTCCTCCGGTATCGTTGTTGTCGGCTTTTCCGTTTCGGGAGCTTTTGTGCTTTCCGGTGTTTTTGACGTTTCCGATGCTGCGGGCGTGGTGTCATCATGTGCCGCTCCCGTTCCCGGCGCCGTTGTTTCTGCGGGAGATGAGGATGTCGTGCTGCCGTCGGGTGCGGAGGTATCCGTGTCCTTACCGGTATCCTCTGTCGGGATCGCGGTCGTGATATCGGAGCCGATATCCGAGCTGACATCGGAGCCGTCGGGACCTGCCGGTGTTTTTCCGCAAGATGCGGATGCGAGCAGTATCAGCAGTGCTGCCGCCGCAGCGATAATTCTTTTTACGGGCTGTTTACGGTGCATGATATTTTCCTTTCCGCTTGTTGATGGGGTACCTCGATACCTTATATTATTTTAACTCCGTAAGCGTGTTTTGTCAAGGATAATATTCACGCGCGCCGTGCTATGAAGCAAAATCCTATTGATTAATTAATATTTATATGATATAATATCAACCGTAATGTCGGGATATGCTGTATCCCGACGTATTTGCGGTTCCGGATCCCGTGAGAAAAACGCGGGTGCGGAGAAAGGTTGACATATGAAAAAACTCTGGGTCTACATGCGTGGATACAAGCGCGATTGCGTGCTGTCTCCGTTGTTCAAACTGCTCGAGGCGCTGCTTGAGCTGATGATCCCGCTTATTGTCAAGGATATCATCGACAACGGCGTCGGCTCGGGCGACAGCGGGTATATCCTGCGGCAATGCGGCCTTATGGCACTGCTCGGTGCGATCGGTCTTGCGTTTTCGATAACGGCGCAGTATTTCTCGGCTCGCGCATCGGTCGGATTTGCCAGCCGCGTGCGTCGTGAGCTTTTTGCGCATACTCTGGCACTGCCGCGTGCCGAAGCCGATGCCGCGGGCTCCTCATCGCTCGTGACGCGCCTGACCGCCGATGCCGACAAGCTGCAGAGCGGTGTGAACCTCGGTTTGCGCCTGCTTCTGCGCTCCCCCTTTATCGTGTTCGGTTCGGTAATAATGGCGTTTACGGTAGACAGTCGGTCGGCTCTTATCTTCTGCGGGCTCGTTCCCGTGCTTGCCGCCGTTATTTTTACGCTGATACTTTCGGGGATACCGCTTTATTCAAGAGTGCAGTCAAAGCTTGACGGTCTTACCCGCATTGCCCGCGACAACCTGCGCGGTACGCGCGTTATACGCGCTTTCAGGCACGAAAATGAAGAGATATCCGACTTTGACGCGCAGAATGAGGCGTATACCAGCTCTACGCTCTTTGCGGGCAGGATATCGGCGCTCCTGAACCCTCTGACATATGTGATCGTCAACATCGGTATAATCCTGCTCGTGCGCAGCGGCGCGCCTGCCGTTGACTCGGGCAGGCTGACGCAGGGCGAGCTTATCGCGCTTTACAACTACATGGCTCAGATACTCACCGAGCTCGTCAAGCTTGCGAACCTTATCGTCACGCTTTCGCGCGCAGCGGCGTGCGCGCGCCGCATTTCGGCTGCTCTCGATCTTCCGTCGGAGGATATGTCGTCCGAGCCTTCGCCCGCTCCCGTGCCCGGAGCGCCTGCGGTCGAATTTCGCGGAGTTTCCTTCGCATACCGCGGTGCGGGCGCCGATTCGCTTGACGACCTCTCGTTCAGCGTGATGCCCGGCGAGACCGTCGGTATACTCGGCGGCACCGGATCGGGCAAATCGACGCTTATCAACCTGATACCGCGCTTTTACGAGCCCACCTCGGGCGAGATACTGATCGACGGTGTCGAAGCGGAAAAATACGCGCCGCGTGCGCTGCGCTCGAAGATAGCGATCGTGCCTCAGTCGGCGCTGATGTTCACCGGAACGGTCAGAAGCAACCTCCTCTGGGGCAAGCCGGATGCGACCGATGAGGATATGCGCCGTGCCCTTGACGAGGCGTGTGCGCTTGATTTCGTTACTCAGAAGAGCCACGGCGCCGACAGCTTTGACGCGCCGGTGGAGCAGGGCGGCAGAAACTTCTCGGGCGGTCAGCGGCAAAGGCTGACGATAGCCCGTGCGCTCATACGCAAGCCGCGCGTGCTTATACTTGACGACAGCTTTTCCGCTCTCGACTACGCCACCGACCTCAAGCTGCGCAGCAATATTGCCGCATCGGATTACCGCCCCGCGACATTTATCGTCACTCAGCGTCCCGCGTCGGTCATGAATGCCGACAAGATAATCGTTCTTGAGGACGGCAGGGCTGTCGGCATCGGCACGCACAGTGAGCTGCTCGTCTCATGTGAGGTCTACCGTGAAATATACAACTCTCAGTATGGCGACGACGGTGTTTCGGCTGCCGGAAAGGAGGCGAGGGTAAATGGCTAAGAATAAAGTCAAGCTCTCACCCGAAGCGCGCCGCAAGGCGCTGCGGCGGCTGCTCAGATACAGCAGACCGCTGATCCCCATTGCCGCGGGTGCGTTCGTGCTTGCGGGCATCTCGATAGTCGCGGCGCACTTTATCCCGGTGCTCGTGGGAAATGCCATCGACCTTGCCGTGGGAAAGGGCAACGTCGATATTAGCGGGATACTCGGTATTCTGACCGTTATTCCGATACTTGCGATAGTCAGCGCACTGTTTGACTGGCTCGTGCGCCTTGCCGGGCTGCGACTCGGCGCGTCGGTCACGCGCGATATCCGCGCGGATTGCATACGCAAGATCGAAAAGCTACCGCTTTCCTATCTTGACTCTCATCGCACGGGCGACACGCTCAGCCGCATGATCGCCGATGTTGACAGAATGTCGGAGGGGCTTGTGACCGGAATCACCGAGCTTTACTCGAGCGCCCTGTCGATCATCGTTACGCTCATTTTCATGATCGTGATAAATTATAAGGTCGCGCTCGTTGTCGCGCTCCTGACGCCGTTGTCGATGCTTGTGGCGGCGTTCATTTCAAAGCGGACGTTTTCGCTCTTTCATGAGCAGTCCACTCTCGCCGCGCGGGAGACGGCGGTCATTGATGAAAGCGTATCGGGCGGTGAGGTCGTAAAGGCGTATTCGCGCGAGGATGCGATAACAGCCGATTTCGATGAGCTGAACGAGGAGTACCGAAAAACGGCGACGCGCGCGGTATTCTACTCTTCGATAACGAACCCGTCAACGCGGTTCGTAAACTCTCTCGTCTACTGCGGGGTTGCGCTTGCCGGCGGACTGATGGCGGTTGCGAATCCGCTCGTCACGGCAGGTCAGATTTCAACGCTGCTTTACTACGCGCACAACTACGCAAAGCCGTTCAACGAGCTTTCGGACGTTATAGCCGAGCTGCAAAGCTCGCTGGCAAGCGCCGCGCGTGTTTTCGAGCTTCTCGACACGCCCGACGAGCCTGCCGAGCTGCCGGATGCCGCTGCGATAGATCCCGCCAAGGTGGAGGGAAGCGTGAGGGCTGACGGCGTTGAGTTCTCATACACAGATCGTCCGTTTATGGCGGGGATCGATTTTGACGTGAAGCCCGGCATGCGCGTAGCCGTCGTCGGTCCGACCGGCTGCGGCAAGACAACGCTCATAAACCTCTTTATGCGTTTTTACGAGACGAATGCCGGAACGATAACCGTTGACGGTAAGGATATACGCCACATCACCCGCGACAGTCTGCGTGCATCCTTCGGCATGGTGCTTCAGGATACATGGCTGAAATCCGGAACTGTCCGTGAAAATATAGCCATGGGCAAGCCCGATGCGACCGACGAGGAGATTGAGGCGGCAGCGCGCGCCTCACACGCACATTCGTTTATCAAGCGCCTGCCAAAGGGATACGATACGCCGCTCAGCGAGGACGGCGGACAGCTCTCGCAGGGGCAGAAGCAGCTCCTGTGCATTACGCGCGTCATGCTTGCGCTGCCGCCGATGCTGATACTTGACGAGGCTACGTCGTCGATCGACACGCGGACCGAGATAAAGATACAGAAGGCATTTGCAGAGCTCATGCGCGGGCGCACATCGTTTATCGTTGCGCACAGACTCAATACGATAAAGAACGCCGATATGATACTTGTCATGAAGGACGGCAGGATCATTGAACGCGGCACGCACGACGAGCTGATGAAAGCCGATGGCTTTTATGCAGGTCTTTACGGAGCGCAGTTCAAGTCCGCCGAGGGCGCGTGAGCCGGTAACGACAAAATAATATAATAAAGCCCGCCCCGCTGCGACCTCGGTCGCGGCGGGGCGGAGAATTTTTTCTGTGACTGTTCTATTACTTATAGATCTCCATAAGTGCGGGGATCTTGTTCTTCAACAGCTTCACTGCGGTGTTGGCGTATGTTGACCAGTTGGGGTTGTTGTTCTTAATGGCGTTTCTGAATGTATCCTGACCGATAAGAGGATTGCAGAAAATTCTGCCGAGGTCGTAGGTCAGGTTGGATCTGATTATGTCATACATCTGGCTGGACACGGGGTCGTCGACATAACGTGTCTTGAGCTGAAGCTCGAAGACGGCGGGAGTGATCTGACGGTAGCCCTCGGACGCCATGCACTCGATGAATGCGGATGCCAGCTCGGGATCGGAGGCGTCTTTTCTGATGGCGTAAAGGGTGAAGGGGTTGCCCATGACCGTTACGTAGTTTTCCTGATCCTTGTCATACTTGGGGCAGGGAACTACGAGGTAGTCGACCTCATACTCGGCTTTGAGGACCTTGTGAGAAACACGTGCACGGTCCATCATAAACAGCACTCTGCCCTCACCGAAGGCGCGCTGATGATAAACTTTGGAGGTATATATACCGTCATCGGTGTCCCAGAGAAGGCTGTTCAGCTTGGTGACGGTGTTCATAACACGCTCGCCGGAGAAGGAATCGGCGGGGATAAGGTTGCCGTCGGCATCCTTGTCGCAGATGGTAGCGCCGGAGCCGTAGAACCAGGGGTCCATATGTATGCCGGAGGTCACGTAACCGAACTGGTCGCCGGTGGTGCTCGTGCAGGTCTTGGTACCGCTGCCGTCGAGGTCCTTGTAAACGCCCTTGCACATTGAAATGAATTCGTCATAAGTCCAGTCGCCGCTGGTGACGAGGTTCTGAGGATTCTGGAGAGAATACTCGCCCATAAGGCCGGTGTTTACGAAGCAGACGTACATCATTTCAAGAGCGTTTCTCGAAATGTCGCCCGATGCAAAGTAAAGCTTGCCGTTAACGGTAGCTTCTTTAACAAGGAGCTGTGACCACCAGGGCTTTTCGAAGTTCAGGTAGTGGCACTCTTTGTCAAGCAGGTTGTAAAGATAGCCGGATGCCGCGTTCTTTGCGACAGAAAGGGAGTAACCCGCGATAACGTCGAAGGACTTATCGACACCGAGAGCCTTCTCGATGTAGGAGTTCCATGACTCAAGGTTGCCGGCGTTGCCGGGAACCGGAATGAACTCGATCTCGACGCCGAGACGCTTCTGGACGGTCCCGATACGAGAGAGGAGTTTGGAGGCAACGAGATCGCTGACGTTCTTCTCGACGCCGATCTCGTCGTTGAACTCAAAGTGCTCAACGTCGGACCAGACGAGAACGCCGAGCTTCTGACCGTTGTAGTTCAGTTCGGGGAGGTCGTCTTCAACGTAGGGGGAGGAGGATTCGGGCGTGTCGCTGCTTGCTGCGGCGGGAACTGCGGTCGTGGTATCCGATCCGTCGCCCTTTTCGGTGCAGGCAACGAGAGAAGAAACGAGCAACAGCAGTGCTACGGCAACAGCCATGATCTGTGCGAGGTGTTTTTTCATGCTTAAAATACCAACCTTTCTGTTTTCGAGGGTGAAAAGATTATCCGGGCTGTTATCGGCAGTGCTTATGCCGTTACAACCCGCATTCCGTCACCTTTCAAATTGATTTTCGTAAACCGAGTGTTACATTTACTTAATAATTATATCATACTCCGACCGTAAAAGTCAACACCTTTGGGAAAAATGGCACTATGCATAGAAATAACGCCTGAAAATTGTTCAAAGTAAACAAAAAAGCCGCCGCGTAAATAAAAAAAGATGTTACGGTGTTTACGAAACGTGCTGTGAGCGGTGGCTGCGTGCTTTGCAAGAATTCAAATGCGCCCGTGGGCGGGCTTTTTTCTCGTAATGGTTTGGCGTCGACAGCAGCCCGGAAGTCGTGGGGGCGCAGAACGAAACAGGTGGGATCCTGCGGGAAGAGGTCGTCGTTTTATCGAATTTTCGAGGCGAAAAGCAAAAGCCCCGGACGCGTTCGCGTCCGGGGCTTTGTGAGCTGATTGTATCAGTTTGCGGCAGTAGTTGTTGTGCTGCCCGTTGATGTAAGGTACTTGGTGTAATTTTTCTGCTTTGTGTTGGTGAACACACGATACGCATAGTAGGTGCTCTTGACGTTGCTGAGATCCTTGGAGATATACGCATCCTTATTGAATATGATCGGGATGACGGGCATATCCTCAAGGAGCTGAGCCTCGGCTTTGTGAAGGAGCTCGGCGCGTGCCGCGGTATCGGTGGTCGCGGCTATCTCGTCAAAGATAGCGTTGTATGCGTCGCTGTTGTAGCCCGTCTTGTGAGGATTGAGGGTGTATGTGTAATCAAACGAATTCTCGGGCTTTTCGATCGTCAGCTTCTGACCGGAGAAGTCAAAGGCAAACGGAGCAAGAACGGAATAGGGGTTGGCGGAGAAGGGGACGAGGTCTATCGCGATGACATCATATTTGCCTGCCGCCAATCTCTCGTTGAAGATATCGTCGCAGATATCGGTCGCGATCTCACCGTTGTAGGTATCGTCGTTTACTATCGCGGAGACTCTCTCGACGCTCACGTTGAACCCGAGAGCTGCCCATGCATCACATACCGCGTCCGCTATTGCGCAATGAACAGCGTTTTCATCGCGGACTGCGATCGTGAAGGTGTAGTCGGACGGCTTGATGCCCGCAGATGAAATGTGGCTCTGAGCTGCTGCCGTGTCGGCTGCGACCGAGAGGATGCTGCCGCCGACGGTGCGGAAGGAGTTCTTGCTTCCGACGGTGTTGAGCATTCCGGGAGCGATGAGACCGGTGGCTGCCTCTGCGTATACCACGAGATCGGCAAGCTTCTGACGGTCGATGGCAGCGGAGAGCGCAAGGCGCACCTCCTTATTTGCAAATAGCTTTTCGGTCGTGCCGTCAGCCTTTGCGATATCGGCGTTTTCGTTGAGATAGTACGTGTGAGTGGAAAGACCGTTGCTTATCTTAGCCCGGCTCTTGTACTGCTCTCTCGCTTCGAGGGCGATATTTCCGACATAAAAGATCTCGCCGTTTTCAAAATCGGTAAGCTGGTCGGCTGCTGACTTTGAAAAGTCAATGATTATACGATAAGGAGTGACAGACTTGTCGAGGTGATCTTTTTTCTGATTGCGGCGGTAGTAGGGGTTTCTTTCGAGATACATAGAGGCTTCATCTGCGCTGTCGGCGTTTTTGCCGTAGTTTACGCGGTAAAGCTTGAAGGGACCGCTGCAGGCAATGGTCGCGGACTTCTTTGCCCAGTCCTCATTGCGCGAAACGATATCCTCACGGAGCGGAGCCAAAGCAACGCTCGTCAGGTTGAGGAGAAATTCATCAAGGTTTATATCTCTTTCAAATTTGATCTCAAGGACCAGCTCGTCCACGGCATAGATACCCACGTCGTCTATCGAGCATTCGCCCTGCTTTGCGCTGCGCGCGTTCTTGATCTCGTAAAGAAGAGATGCTGCTTCAAAATCGGCTTCGGTGTCGAGCAGGCGCTTCCAGGTGAACACGGCATCCTGCGCGGAAACGGGTGTGCCGTCCGACCACGCGTTATTCTTTTTGAAGTTGAGCATAAGGGTGTACTCTTTTTTATTGTCATCCCTTGTGTATTCATATGTATCAACGATGGAGGGCTTGACCTTGCCGTTTGAATCAAGCGTAAAGAGCGTGTCAAACAGAAGTCCGCAGACTTTGAGAGCCGATGCATTGTTGTATGCGACGGCGGGGTCAAGATCGTAGACCATATCGGTCAGATACATTTTGATTTCTGCACCCTTGATATCCTTGCCGTCGATCTTTCTGTCGTGGCAGGAAACAAGTAAGGTCGCAACAGTGACCAGGCAGAGAAGTACAGCTAAGAGTCGCTTTGTCATTTTTGTGTGATCCTCCTCAGGTAAAAAATCAAAGACGCGGCGCGTATTGATTCAATATATTATATCACCAAATAAAGAAAATTTCAATGGAGATTTTGAAGTCTCTGAATGTTTGGCGGTTTGCACAATCAGGTCCTTAAAATTTGTTTACTTTGACCATGCCGGCGCCGAGCAATCAATATATATTATTATAATGTAAAACCAACACAAATGCAATAGTTTTACGGAAAAAACATATACTAATGATCCGGAGCGGCAGCCGCGGGGCCCGCGGCAATAAAAACATGACATACCGGGAGAAAAGAATGAGACGTGCGAAAAAAAGAAGATTCGGAGAGTTTGCCAGGACCGACCTTGCGTGCGAGGCGTGGGACGGCAGCGGCGGTGTCATATACGACGAGGAACGCACGGCGGCGGCGACGGTCGGCGTGTCGATAATGCGCATGAGGATAGTGACCCGCGCGGCATCCGAACGACTCGGCAGAAGGCGCGGAAATTATATAACCGCGGCGTCCGAGCGCAGCTTTTCGGAATTTGACGACGCAGCGTCGTCGGCGCTTTCCGGTATCGTCGGAAAGGAGCTTCTCGGACTTTGCGAGTCTCTTTGCGGGCGTGCGCCGGGGGCTGATCTCGGTGTAATGGTCGCGGGGCTGGGAAACGCGGATATGACTGCCGATGCCGTGGGACCCGAAACGGCGCTGCGGGTGCCGGCAACGCAGCACCTGCGGGAATTTGAGGTCGGGCTTTACGAGGCGCTGGGGTGTTCTGCCGTCACGGTGATAGCACCGGGCGTTCTCGGGCAGACGGGTGTGGAAAGCGCAGAGCTTTTGCGCGGCGCCGTGCGTGCGGCGCGGCCCGATCTTGTTATAGCCGTAGATGCGCTTGCGGCAAAGTCGTGCGAACGCCTCGGGAGAACGATCCAGCTTTCGGATTCCGGCATCACGCCCGGCTCGGGCGTCGGCAACGAACGCCGCGCGCTGACAAAGGCGACGCTCGGCGTTCCGGTGATATCGGTCGGTGTGCCCACGGTCGTCGATTCGTCAACGCTCGTGTGGGAGGCGCTCGAAAAGGCGGGGATGACATCAGCCGACGGTGAGGACGAGCTGCCGCCGCCGCTGCGCGCCGTGCTTGAGAACGGCAGGAGCTTTTTTGTCAGCCCGCGCGAGGCCGATGTTATAACCAAGCAGGCGGCAAGGATAATCGCGGGAGCGATATCAGGGGTATTCGGCGTCGGATAACACGCGGGATGCGTGCATAAGCGCAAAACTTCCGTCATATCATGTGAAAAAACGGAGGTATCTGAATATGGAAACAAAAGGCTGCGGATATGATGAAAATAATTTTGAAGGTCGCTGTGACACATCGGAGAGGACGGAGGACGGCAAGGAACGTGTCGATGTTTTCGGTGACAGTGACGGGCAGAACGATGAGGACGGTTATCGGACTGCGCGTCTGCCGGTAAAATACAGCAGAGTCACCTCGCACGGGGCGGAACAGCCGCACCACCGCTCGTCGGTCGCATATATGCTTGTTACGGTCTTGCTTCTTACGACCGCGTTTGCCGCGCTTGCGTGTACGGCTCTTGCCGGGGCCGGAAAAGACCCGCGTACGAGCATAGGCAAAGTGGCGGGCAGTCTGATATTCGGCGTTGCGGGAAATGCCGACGATACGCGTAAAGCCGAAATGCCGGCGTCTGTGACCGATGCTCCGGGAACGTCTCCCGCGGAGGATACCGCGCCGGGCGGAGAAAACGGAAGTGCCGGTGCCTCCGTGACTGAGAAAACACCGGCGACAAATCCCTCATCGGAGCCTTCCGTGACGACGGCACCGGTCACGGAAGCAGGAACGCGGACGGAGGACACCGCGGCTGCTACGGATGCGTCCGATGCGCCGACAGATACATTGTATAAGGGACTTGTGGACAAAACGGGCAGAGGAGTGAGCCTTGACAGCCTCGTCGCTGCCTTCGGCGCGGAGGTGACGGATGCACTGAAGGGGAAGAACGTTCTTGTCGTTTGCACGCACCCGTCAGAGAAATTTTCCGATGGTGCTCCGGTGACGGATGCCGCAGCCGCGTTTTGTCAGGCGCTCGGGGCCGTCGGTATCGGGACAAAGATATGCGACGGCGGATTCGATCTTCCCGGGCGGCTCGGGTCATATTCCCGCGCGCGTGCCGCGATAGAAAAGGAGTTGGGTGAAGGAGATTTCGGGCTCGTGCTCGATATCCATCTCGGCGCAGAGCCGGAGCTGACCGTGGGAACATCCGCCGACGGATGGGAACGCAATGCGGCGCTGGCTGCTATAGTGAACAAAAAGCTCGATACATACGGCGTAAACGTGACGGTGGACAACGGAAGGTACAATCAGGACCTCCCCGTGCTGTCGGTACACGTTGTGCTCGACGCGGGCGAAAAGTCATCGCGCGGGCTGAAAAACGCGCGTATACTCGCGGACGCGGTAATAAGGACAATGAAGTGACGGGCGCTTTTATATCCGTATCGCAACAGCAAACCCGCCGACCAGCCCGAATGCCGAAAGCACGGCGCGGACGAATCCGATGCTGCCGCCCTCTATTGCGGCGACGAGCAGAAAGAACCCTACGAAAAGGGCCGTGAGAGAAACGATCTTTACCGCAACGCGCGCGGCGGAGTTTTCAAATATATCTACGATGCCCATGCACAGCGCGAGAAGGCGCTCTGCAAGTATGGAGAATGCGCTGCGCGAGCGTGTGCGGCGCGAATAGGACGCGACGTATCTGCGGTTTCTGTATTCCGTGCGGCATACCGGGAATTCGTTGAAGCACTTGTTCATGTCAGACCTCCGTAGTTCCTTATCCGGAACTGTTCTGGTTGTATTATAGCATCTTTTGCGCGCGATGTCAATAGAAAAATATCAAAAACGGAAAAATAATTTGAAAAGGTATTTACAAAACGGAATTTGTGTGCTATAATTAGACCGCAATGAGAAAAATAATGCGGGGGTCCTGTTTCTATTATGGAAGAGAACTATCTTGAACGGATAAAAAAGCTCAAGTCTGAGAAAAAGATAACGAACGAACAGCTTTCACGCATGACGGGAATACCGCTCGGAACGCTCAGCAAATTTCTTGCGGGCATATCCGATTCGGTGAAGCTTTCCAATATAATAGCGGTATGCAACGCGCTCGACTGCTCGCTTGATTACATTATAAGCGGTCAGCCCGAAAATACAAATAACTATACGCTCGAGGACGGGGAGATCAAGCTGATCGAGGATTACCGTCGGCTCGACTCGTACGGCAAAGAGCTGGTGCTTCTTGTGCTCGGCAAGGAGGCGGAGAGGATAAGCCGCTCCGCATATACGGGCGCCGCGGCATCCGACGGTGCATTTATAAGGAACAGAACGACCGTGCGCCGCCGTTACGGTGAGGCAACGGGTGCGCTCGGCGGAAAGCGCGAGATACCGCTTTACGATCTGCCGGTGTCTGCCGGCATCGGCGAATATCTTGACGGCGACAGCGCGGAGAGCATAACCATCCCGCGCGACAGAAAGACCGACGGCGCCGATTTTGCGCTGCGCATAAGCGGAAACAGCATGGAACCGAAATACCACAACGGGGATGTGCTGCTGGTCGAGAGCTGTGACGCCGTTGAGGTCGGAGAGCCTTGCGTATATATCCTTGACGGCAACGGGTACTTCAAAATATTCGGCGGCGACTGCCTTATTTCGCTCAACCCCGAATACGGCAGGATCCTGCTCAAGGATTTCTCAGAAATATCATGTGCGGGACGTGTGCTCGGCCGCCTGAGAAAGCGCTGACAATGTATCGCGGAATAAATATATAAATAGGGAGAAAGAAAAATGTACAAGAATATCGCAAAAAAAGAAAAGATCACTCTGGCGGATCAGATCGAATATCAGGCGGGACAGGTCGTGAGCAAAACCCTCGTTCAGAACGACAAGGTGAGCATGACGCTCTTTTCGTTCGACAAGGGCGAGGAGATCTCGACGCACGCTGCGGCGGGCGACGCGATGGTCACGGTGCTTGACGGCACCGGGCGCTTCACCGTCGGCGGCGAGGTGTTCATTCTGAATGCGGGCGAAACGCTCATCATGCCCAAGGATATCCCTCACGCGGTTTACGGTGAGGAAAAGTTCAAAATGCAGCTCGTGGTCTCATACTGACGAACAGACAAAGCTTAGGATAGTCCCGAGTGCTGAAAAAATGCCGGTCGAAATCCCGGCATTTTTGCTTTTATTGATATTATATTTGGTAGTTTTTTGCCCGTGCCTTTATATTTTTTTCAGTTTCCACGACATCAAAAAATCATTGCCGACAGATCACTTCGAGTCTATCTCGGCTGCAATGTGCTGCAGTTTTTCCCGATATTCGGCGAACGCCGGTGATGAGAGCATGTTTTTCAAAAGCATTTTGCATTTTGTGAGCGGGTGCGTGTATCCTTCCGGAATTGGATTGCCGATGAGCGGCGAAACTGTTTCTTCGGGGTCAATCTGCCGTTGTATTATGAAAATAATTTTTTTAACATATTTATCTGCTTCATCATGATCTCCGAGCGATAAAAGCAACCGGGCTATTTCGCAGTAGTCGCAAAGGAGCGGAAGGTCGTAAAAGCCTGCATACCTGTCATCGTTTATTGTTTCAAACAGTGCGGCGGCTTTTTTAAAATAAAACAGTTTTTCTTCGTCAGTCATATCTCCGGTGATCAGTCCGCGTATGGCACACTCGGCAAGATCGACCGTGTATGTTATGTTTTTCCTGAGCTGAGCGGAATATTCGGCGGGTTCCATTACAAACCTGGCATACACCTCGCGGCTGTGCTTGAGCTGCGGTAATTTCTTGTAATATCCAACGGCTTTTTTTCTTATTTCGGCACTGCCCGAAAAACTGCATATCTGAAGCATCAGCCTGCATATCTCATTGCGTATATCATCGCATTTGCAGTATTCATTTGCGTATTCGGCAAGCTGTAGCATACGACGGATATGTGTTTCGTCAAACATTTTTCGCTGCAAAACATAAAGCATAATGTTACAGTAATCCTGGAATTTGTCGGGACGAAGCTCTATTTCGTCAAGCATGGTATCGTAGGCAAGCTCATATTTACCCGTTGCGTGGAATAGGTTTATTTTCTCACGCAGCTTTTTTTCGTGTTCCTCGTCCCACACCGATTCCATGCTGAATATCGAGTCGATGGATGTGTGATAAAGCACTGCTATGCGCGGTAGAAGCTTGATGTCCGGCGTGAGAAGCCCGCGTTCCCATTTTGAAACGGTCTGCGAGGATACGTACAGGCGTTTGGCGACCTCTTCCTGCGTTAGCCCGGCGTTGGCTCTTAACTCTTTCAATTTGCTGCTAAACTGCATTTTATTTCTCCGACGGATGCTTCCAGTGAATGTATTTTTTTCTTCTGTATGTGAGAACAAGGACGATGTATGCTGCCTCTATCAATATTGCGCCGATGATGTATCCTATAATTTCGGCATTGAAACAGGTGCTGAAAAGGCACAGAGGAAAAAATATAAATGTAACGGCAGAAAAGGTTTTTTTGTGAAATATGAGAACATCGAGCTTGTTCATCGCAAGACAGGCGAAGGTCACTACGGCAAGCAGGATCAGACACATACGCTCATGCCGCAGCATCATAAGTATATCGTCGCGCAGCGAATATACACCGGCTTCACCGTAATCTTCAAGCATCTCTTTCTCGCCCCGGCTTTTTCTCACCTTTGTTATGCAGAACAAAATTACGGCGTAAACGATGCTTGTCATTGCTGAAAGCAATATAAGAAACAATTTTTCGTTCTGCGATTCCCGGGCAATCGTGCCCCAAATGAAGTAAAGACCGATATACAAGATAATTGTTATCAGCGATGCCGACAAAATGTCAAGAAAGGTCCTCATGCAGCTTCTTTTCATGCCACACCTCCATGCGTTCATATGATTTGATTATATTATATCACAATCTTAAAGGATCGGCAAGGGCAGTGTTGGACAGTATAACCGTCCGCATCGGCTTAATTGGTCGCGCGGTACTAAGATATTTTTCTTGTTTTTTGTCCCGTATCTCTGATCGTATCCGATTCGAGCTTTCCTGTTATTTTATACCGACAGTCGCGGCGACGCGCTCATATCTACGGTGTGCTTTTTACCATATTGATCTTTCGCATACGGTTTATGAGCGCCGTCAATTCCTGCTTGCGCGGCAGGTCGAGGAATCTTTCGCAGGTCGTAAAGAAGGGTGAATAGAGAAAGTCGATGCCTTCATCGTCGATGCGCTCATACATCTCGTTTATTTTTTTATCGAGGTCGATCCTTCTGTCGGCATTGGTCACCTCCAGATACCTCAGCATAAATCCGAGCGTATCAAGCTGACGCGGGGAAACGATATCGTGAAGCCCGCGAACGTCTGTATTCTCGTCGCCGATGATTATAGATCCCATCTCCGAGACCTCAAGCCTTTCCGTTCCGCTGCCCTCGGGATAAGAGGAAAAACGGTCGGAATAAAGAGCTCTGCATTGCTTCCAATCCGCAGGATGGGGTAATACGTTATTCGTATTATAGGGGCAGCAAATGTTTTTTGCTTTTTCGGTAACATCGCGGATCAGATAGTCCTCCATCATGTATACCTTATCGGCGACGGAAAGATACTCTCCGCTCCCTCCGATAACAAGTATCGTGGATACGCCGTGTGCCTTATAAAGCTCGTTCACCCGGTCTGTGAAGGGCGTTATCGGTTCTTTTTCGATCAGCGCCTTCATCATGCGGTCGCGTATCATAAAGTTTGTTGCGCTTCTATCCTCATCGATAAGCAACAGCTTGGCATTGCATTCGACCGCCTCCATTATGTTCGCCGCCTGCGATGTCGAGCCGGAGGCATGGTCGGAAGAGAAATCACGGGTATCACCGCCGGGCAGCCACTTGATAAAGGGCGAAATATTGACGTGCTTTACGCTTCGTCCGTCTTCGGCGGATATGGTAACTGCGCTGTCGTCCGTAATGCAAAGCTCGCGGCCGTCGCCGGTCACATGGTCGTAAATGCCTGCGGATATCGCATCGAGCAAGGTCGATTTTCCCGAATATCCGCCGCCCGTGATGACGGTAACACCCTTTTTGATGCCCATGCCTTTCACGCCGAATATCTCGATCTCATCATCGGGCGCGGATCTGAACGGAACGGCATCCGGCATCGGCAGATCGGTCCCTTTGGCGCGCGGGAGGATGCTGCCGTTTGCCACAAAAGCACAATAGTCGCTGTTTTTAAGCCATGCACGAATCGCCGCTTGTTTTTTTGCGAGCGCGGCAGCCGTTTCCGTGCCGCCGAACTCCGAAATGAATCGGTCGACCGCATCCGGCAGATCTTTGTACAGCATTCGTGATGCCCGGCGCAGCTTCTTTTTCGGCAGTTGGACCTGAATGCGGATGCAAAGGCACATAACGGGCGGACGGGCGACACCGTCGGCCAAAAGATAAACCGTTGAACCCGGACCGTAAGTGTAATCCTTTTGCGGTCGCATCGCAAAGTATGCCGAATTCCGGCGTATCACCTCTCCGCCAGGTGTGCAGATATAATACTTGCCGTTTTCAACATCGGGACGGCTTCTGTTATACAGCTCGTCGTTCAGCTCATCGATATATTTTTTGAAGGCGCGGAGGCAAAAGTCCGCCTCGGCGCACTCGGTCGAACTGTCGGGAATGGCGATCCCGAGTGCTGTGCAGGGAATGCCGATCACCACCGTCGGCTTATCCTGAGCCAGCTTGTGTGTTACGGTTATTTCGAATCCGACGTTTTCATTATAATATATCGGACAGTGATCGACATAAGGATCTATCGTCGGGTGCGACGGATCCTCAACGTACATACTCCCCTCATACATGGCACTGTATGATGCGGTGTCCGGCTCCATAGATAATATTTTGTTTTTTAATCTCTTCATCAGTCTCTCCTTTTTCGTTTTTTTGAAAGTGTTGTGAGCGCGTTCGTGTTCATCATAAAAATTAAAATTTAAAATTCTCCTTTCGGCATTTCGGGCATGACCCCGGATATATATCGAGGGCTTTTCGTGAAAAACAAAAAGCACCCAAAGGGTGCATAAGAGAATATGTTTGCCGTGGCAAAATATTTTGTTGCAAACAAAAAACACACCCTAGATCGGATGTGCAAAAAAGGCAGTATAAAGATCACGTTCGGCATACCGAAAGCGATACGGGCGACATCCGATAAATATAAGTTTTCATCTCGATCATCGCCTCCTTCGGCTGAACTTTTTATTACGGTAACAGTATAGCATCTTTTACGCCGTTTGTCAACCGGACGTAGGAAAGTTCGGGTAAACCGTTGGTTTATATTATAAATCCCGCCGCAGAATGCCGTAAAAGACCTTCCGGCGTTTTTTTGTGCGGCGCATCCGCACGCTCTGTGTAAATTACGGCTCCGACGGACGTTCTTCCGCCTCGGCTTGATCGCTTGTGCGGCGCCAAGATATTTTTCTTGTTTTTTGCTTTGCCTTGTGCTATAATTTTAGGGTAATATTTTTATTGCGAGGTTTCAAAAATGAGAAAAAGCAATATAACCCGTGACGAGGCGTTTGCGCTTCTCCGCAAATACAACAAAGAGCTGTTTCATATTCAGCATGCGCTGACGGTCGAGGGCGTTATGCGTTGGTATGCCGAAAAGCTCGGTTACGGCGACGAGGCTGATTATTGGGGCATCGTGGGGCTTTTGCACGACATAGATTTCGAGCTTTACCCCGACGAGCATTGCAAAAAGGCACCCGAGCTGCTCGCGGCGGGCGGTGTCGGCGAGGACATGATACACGCTGTTTGCTCGCACGGCTACGGCATATGCTGCGACGTTGAACCGGAGCACGAGATGGAGAAGGTCCTTTTTGCCGCGGACGAGCTTACGGGGCTTATCTGGTCGGCAGCGCTCATGCGCCCGTCAAAAAGCGTAACGGATATGGAAGTGTCGAGTCTAAAAAAGAAATTCAAAGACAAAAAATTTGCCGCCGGATGCTCGCGCGATGTGATACGGACGGGCGCGGAGCGTCTCGGATGGGAGCTTGACAGGCTTTTCGGTGATACGATACTTGCCATGCGCTCCTGCGAGGTGGATATCGCAGAATACATGGCACGCTATGACGGATGAAGCCGAAGCGATCGTACTGCGCCGTGCCAAGGCAAGTGATATAGACGATATCGCGGCGATTTACCGTTCGTGCATCGGCATAGCGGGTACGACATGGAACGAATATTACCCTCTCCGGCGGGATGCCGAACGCGACCTGGCGGTAAACGGACTGTATGTTGCGGAAGTCGGCGGAACGACCGTCGGCTGTGTATCTGTCATAAGGAGCGAGCTTGAAGCGCTCGCCGGCTGGCGGATGCGCGGGGACGGTGTTCTTGAATTGTCGCGTCTTGCGGTCCGCCCGGACCGCCGAGGGCACGGATACGCTGCGGATATTATTTCGGCTGTAACGCGGAGCCTGAAAAACGATGGCTGCCCCGCCGTGCATCTGCTTGCCGCTCGCAGTAACCGCGCGGCGGTCAGGACCTATGAAAAGCTTGGATTTGAGCTTTGCGGCGAATGCCGGATGTATGATATCGATTTTTATATGTACGAAAAGCTGCTGTGAGGGCGGCAGCGTCTATGGTTTACAATCCTGACAAACTGAAAGGAAAATAATATGCCGCGCATTCTCAACAGTGAAGAGCAGTACAGGCACATGATGGAAACTCCGATCCCGCGCCTTGTCACATCGCTGGCAATACCTACGACCGTGAGCATGCTCGTTACGGTCATTTACAATACCGCGGATACATATTTTGTTTCGCAGATAAACAAATCCGCATCGGCTGCGGTCGGCATGGTATATACGCTCATGGCGATAATACAGGCGGTGGGCTATGGGCTCGGAATGGGCGCCGGGAGCCTTATCAGCCGCAAGCTCGGCGAAAAAAACGACAGCGCGGCGGATATGTACGCCTCAAGCGCCTTCTTTGCCGCCGTTGTGACGGGCGCTGCCGTAGGCTGGGGCTGCCTTGCGGCGCTCGGCCCGATACTCCGTCTGCTCAGATGCACCGACACGATGCTGCCGTATGCCGTCGGGTACGCAAAATATATTCTTGCCGCCGCGCCGCTAAGCTGCGCTTCGTTCGTGCTCAATAACACGCTGCGTGCCGAGGGCGAATCGCGCATTGCAATGTGGGGGCTCGGTATCGGCGGTGTCCTGAACGTTTTTCTCGATCCGCTTTTCATATTTACATTTGATATGGGCACTGCCGGTGCGGCTCTTGCCACGGCGATAAGCCAGGCGGTCAGCTTTGCGGTTCTGCTTGCGGTCTTTCTTGCGGGCAAGTCGATAGTTCGCATAAGGCTGCGCAGTGTGAGCCGACGTGCAAAAGATTACGTTATGATAGTCACGACCGGGCTGCCGACCGTCTGCCGCCAGGGGCTCGGCAGTCTTGCCTCGGCGCTGCTTAATGCGCAGGCGGTCGTGTACGGGGATGCGGCGGTGTCCGCCGTCACCATTGCAAACAAGATATATGTGCTCGTCAGAAATATCATACTCGGTATAGGGCAGGGCTTTCAGCCCGTCGCGGGCTACAATTACAGTGCGGGAAAGCGACGCCGCGCATGGCGGGCGTTCGTGTTTGCGTCGGTCCTCGGCAGTGCCGTGTGCATTGCATCCGCCGCTGTGATCGCCGCATTTTCAACGCCGATAATGCGTTGGTTCTGCGACGATGCCGAGGTCGCGCGCATCGGCACCGAGACTCTTTTGTTCGCGTGCGCCGTTATGCCGTTTATGGCGGTGTCAACGTATGTGAATCAGCTTTATCAATGTCTCGGCTTCAAACTTCCCGCAACGTTTCTCGCAAGCTGCCGTCAGGGCGTGTTTTTCGTTCCGGCAGTCTTCATACTTCCGTTGTTTTTCAAATGTGCGGGAGTCGAGATGAGCCAGCCCGCAGCCGACTTCGCCACATTTCTGATATCGGTGCCATTTCTCGTAGCCTTTTACCGCAAAAACATCAGAACATACAAGGAACTATCTTAGGAGGATAAAAGAATGCCTGTTGTCTTTGACAGTGAAAAAAGAGTTTTTAAGCTTGACACCCCATCGTCAAGCTATGCGATGAAGATAAGCCCCACCGGGTATCTGCTTCATCTTTACTACGGTGCATATGTGCCGGACACAGACCTTGACTATCTGCGCATGAGGCAGCGCAACGCCGCCTTCAGCGCCTGCGTCGCATCGGCGGAGGAGGGCGGGCTGTCTCTTGATACCGCACAGCTCGAATATCCCGTAAACGGCTCGGGCGACTTCCGCTCGGTCGCGCTTTCGGTGCGCGGCGCGAACGGTTCGAGCGTTACCGACATCCGTTACCGGTCGCACAGGATCTACCCGGGCAAGCCGAAGCTTGAAGGTCTGCCCGCCACATATACGAATGACGACAGCGAGGCGGAAACGCTTGAGATAGTGTGCGTCGATGAGCTCACGGGCGCCGAGATCACGCTTATCTACGCGGCGTTTTCAAAGCTTGACGTGATAACGCGCAGCGTGAGGATCGCAAACACCTCCGACAAGCCCTTCAGCATCGAGCGCGTGCATTCGGCAGCGGTCGATTTTACCGAAATGGATTTTGATATGCTCCATCTCCAGGGCAGATGGGCAAAGGAGCGCACGCTCGTTACCCGTCACCTTGAATTCGGGCTTCAGGGGATACATTCCCGCCGCGGCTCGTCGAGCCACAACAACAATCCCTTTATCGCTCTGGCGCGGGACGGCTATACGGAGGAGAGCGGCGAGGTCTTCGGGTTCTCGTTTGTGTATTCCGGCAACTTTGCGGCTGAGGTCGAGGTCGATTGTATGCGTTCGACGCGCGTGCTCATGGGTATCGATCCCGTTGATTTTGCGTGGAAGCTCGAACCGGGCGAGAGCTTTCAGGCGCCCGAGGTCGTTATGGTGTATTCGGATCACGGTGTCGGCGGAATGAGCCGCACTTACCATAAGCTCTACCGCTTCAACCTCTGCCGCGGCGAATGGAAAACGAAAAAACGCCCCATCATCGTAAACAACTGGGAGGCGACGTATTTCAATTTCGATTCCGAAAAGCTCGTTGCCATCGCAAAGGACGCAGCCGACCTCGGAATAGAAATGCTGGTCATGGATGACGGCTGGTTCGGCAAACGCAACAATGACAAGTCCTCGCTCGGCGACTGGTATGTCAATGAGGATAAGCTCAAGGGCGGTCTTGCCGAGCTCGTGCGCCGTGTGAACGCACTGGGAGTGAAATTCGGCATATGGTTCGAGCCGGAGATGATCTCACCGGACAGCGATCTTTACCGCGCGCATCCCGACTGGTGCCTGCACACCGAGGGGCGCGAGCGTTCGATAGGGCGGAACCAGTATGTTCTCGATATGTCGCGCAAGGACGTGAGAGACAACATATTCGATCAGATGTATAAGATACTTTCGTCGGCGAATATCGAATATGTCAAATGGGATTTCAACCGCAATCTGACAGAGGTCGGCAGCGAGCTTTTGCCGCCCGACCGCCAGAGCGAGGTCGCGCACAGATATATGCTCGGTGTTTACGAGCTGCTCGAGCGGCTGCTCGCCGCTTTTCCGCATCTGCTGCTCGAGGGCTGCTCGGGCGGCGGCGGACGATTTGACGCCGGAATGCTTTACTACAGCCCGCAGATATGGACGAGCGACGATACCGATGCCATAGAAAGGCTTGAGATACAGTACGGTACGTCGATAGTTTATCCGCCGTCTGCGATGAGCGCGCACGTTTCGGCTTGCCCGAATCACCAGACAAAGCGCACGTCTCCGTTCAAAACGCGCGGAGATGTGGCAATGGCGGGCGCTTTCGGCTATGAGCTCGACCTTACAAAGCTGAATGACGAGGAGCGCGGGCTCGTGCGCCGTCAGGTCGCCGATTATCACAGATACTACGACGTGATACAGAACGGCGATTATTACCGCCTTATCAAACCCACCGAGTCGAAGGGAGATATGACCTCGGCTGCGGCGTGGGAATCGGTATCGTCGGACAAAAGGGAAGTGCTGCTCACCTATGTCGTTATACGCACGCAGCCGTCTATGTCGCGGTATATACGCCTTCGCGGGCTCGATCCCGCGCTCACATATACCGACACCGAAAGCGGAAGGAGCTATTCGGGCGCGCTTCTTATGAATGCGGGGCTGAATCTCATCGGCTTCTGGCGCGACGGCG
>OCHK01001015.1_pt1 | contig 23767 bp, 17 predicted proteins | sample 1538551 | NCBI WGS metagenome assembly OCHK01 (sample SAMN04571707, study PRJEB22368) | human gut metagenome | biome: human gut; material: stool | host: Homo sapiens | place: Luxembourg | collected 2012-08-31
AGCTCATCGTCGACCTTATGTACGAAGGCGGCATGAAGAAGATGCGCTACTCCATCTCCAACACCGCTGAATATGGCGATTACTATGCAGGCGAGAAGGTCATCACCGATTCTTCCAAGGCTGCCATGAAAGAGATTCTGAAGCGCATCCAGGACGGTTCGTTCGCTGATGAATTCATCGAGGATTCCAAGAACGGTCAGAAGAAGCTGCTCGCAAACCGCGAAGCTGAGAACGCTTCTCAGATCGAAGAAGTGGGCGAAACGCTCCGCTCCCTCTTCAGCTGGATTCAGAAATAAGTTCGATCCAACATCGATCTTTCAAACGACCGTCTTCCTTATAGGAGGGCGGTCGTTTTCTTCTTGCACGGCTTTCCGCTATGATGGGAATCAACGCAAATTGCGCTTATCTTAGCGCAGGTAAAATATGCAGGGAGTTCTTATGGCGCAGAAGATCTTGATCACAGAAGAGATCGTTCCAGCAGGTATCGAGATCTTGAAAGAAAAAGGATACGAGGTCGATTGTAAGTTCGATCTTTCTCGGGAAGAACTGCTCGACATCATCGAAGACTACGATGCGCTCATCGTGCGTTCCGCGACGAAGGTCGATCGTGAGATCTTCGAGATCGGCAAGAAGCTGCGCGTGGTCGGTCGTGCTGGTGTGGGCATCGATAACATCGACATTGAAGCTGCCAATGCCTATGGCGTGATCGTATGCAATGCGCCGGTCTCGAATACCGTCTCGGCTGCTGAACATACCATGGCGCTCATGCTCGCAGCTGCGCGCAACGTGGCAGCAGCAGATGCCTGCATGAAAGCTGGCGGTTGGAATCGCCGTGATTTCACGGGCACCGAGCTCTACCATAAGACGCTCGCCATCTTCGGCCTCGGTCGCATCGGTGGACTCGTGGCCGATCGCGCTCATGCGTTCGGCATGGAAGTCATCGCCTATGATCCGTATTGCTCGCGTGAACGTGCTGGTCAGTTGGGCGTTACGCTCTACGATACGATCGAAGATGTCTTACCTCTCGCAGATTTCATCACGGTGCATACGCCGGCTACCGATGAGACTATCGGCATGTTCGGTCCCGAAGAGTTCTCTCAGATGAAGGATGGCGTCATCCTCGTGAATGTAGCGCAGGGTGGCATCTACGACGTTAAAGCGCTTTCGGATTTCGTGGCAGCAGGGAAGGTGGCGGCCTGTGGCATCGATGAATGGACCGAACAGCCTTGCTACGATAGCCCGCTTCATGAATTCAAGCAGGCCACTATCACGCCGCATCTCGGTGCGCTCACGCGTGAAGCGCAGTATCGTGCCGGCACACAGATCGCTGAATACGTGGATGAGGGCCTGAAAGGCTCGGTCGTACCCACCTCGGTCAATGGCTCTTACATCTCGAGCGAAGACCTTGAATTGCTCGCGCCCTATGCGCAAGTTTGTAAGCTTATCGGCTCGATGCTCTCTCAGGTGAAGCGCGGTGAATTGCCGGCAGTGCTCTCGGTCACCACGGCTGGTGTGCTTGCAGGGCTCGACACGGGCTACTTGAGCGCAAGTGTGCTCGATGGCTATCTGCTTGGCAAGACCCGTGCGCGCGTAACGCCCACTACTGCAGACACGATCGCGCAACGTCACGGCATCCGCATCGAGCATCATTCCAACGCAGATGCGCTCGAGTATTCTTCGAGTGTCGAGGTTGCCGCCGATGGTAATTCGATCGTGGGAACTATCTCAGGACTTGCGCACACCCCGCGTATCGTCTCGTTCATGGGCTACCAATGCGACCTCACTCCTGCCAAGCACGTGCTCATCATGCAGTATGTCGATTCACCTGGTCGTGTGGGCACGATCGGCACGATCCTTGGTAATGCGAACGTGAACATCACCACCATGCAAGTGAGCACCCTTGAAGGCTCCGATCTGGTCATGGTGTTCATGAATATCGAGTCTGCGCTCACTGAAGACGTGCTCGGCCAGCTTGAAACGATCGATAACCTGCAAGCTCTTTGGCTTGTCGACCTCGAAGCAACTGATTGATACGCATCACTGATCGAGTCGCACCCTGTTAGCTTATAGGGTCTGGCCGGAGGGGAAGGTATGGACCGCTTGCGCGGCCGCGGTTGGTATCTACGACGTTAACAGTAAGCGAGCAGCTGATACGCCATACCTTCGCCGGAGGTCAGGCGCTATAAGTATTTTCAGTTTCGCTGTGCGGATAGATAGGTAGTCACACCCCTCATTGAGAAGCGCTGCGCACGATACCTCACGTAAAATGTACAGCCATTTAACGCGATAAGATTCACCGGTGCGCTTGCCGGGTAATCTTGTGATGTTTTCGCCGTTTCTCTTGCTGTGCGCAAGGCGTGCTGTGCTATACTTACGCAGTCTGCCACGTACGGCAGATGTTTTGTATTGGACCTGCGAGACATGTTTGTTGTAAGCACTCGTTTCGAGTGCGACATACATGGTAAATGTAACTGCAATCATGAGCAAAGGTCCCCGTATTCGAAAGGGGTCCGTTTTGACCGACATTAAAAACACGTCCGTTATTGAATTCGACGACATTTCAGAAGATGAAATGAACAAGATGATCGATGGAACGCTTACGGAATTCGACGAAGGCGATCTCATCGACGGCACCGTTGTCAAGATCGAGCATGATGAAGTGCTCGTTGATATCGGATTCAAGAGCGAAGGTGTTATTCCTGCTCGTGAACTTTCTATCCGCAAAGACGCTGATCCTTCTGAGGTCGTTGAGCTGGGCGATCGCCTCGAGGCACTTGTTCTCCAGAAGGAAGACAAAGATGGTCGTCTCATCCTCTCCAAGAAGCGCGCAGAGTACGAACGTGCTTGGATTCAGGTCGAGGACAAATTCAAGGCTGGCGAAGTGGTCACCGGTGAAGTTATCGAAGTCGTTAAGGGTGGTCTTATCCTCGACATCGGTCTGCGTGGCTTCCTGCCGGCATCTCTCGTCGATCTCCGCCGCGTGAAGGATCTCACCGCTTATCTGGGCACCGAGATCGAAGCGCGCGTCATCGAAATGGATCGTAACCGCAACAACGTCGTTCTTTCTCGTCGTGTTCTTCTTGAAGAAGGCCGCAAGAACGAGCGTGCAGAGATCCTCGAGAAGCTCTCGAAGGGCATGCGCCTCAAGGGCACCGTTTCCTCTATCGTCGACTTCGGCGCATTCGTCGACCTCGGCGGCATCGACGGTCTTATCCACATCTCCGAGCTCTCTTGGAGCCATGTCAACCATCCTTCTGAGGTCGTTAAGGTCAACGAAGAGGTTGAGGTTGAAGTGCTCGATGTCGATCTGCAGCGTGAGCGCATCTCCCTCGGTCTCAAGCAGACCACGGAAGATCCTTGGATCAAGCTCGTTGAGGTTTATCCGGTCGACACCATCGTTGATGGTCGCGTGACCAAGATCGTTCCGTTCGGCGCCTTCATCGAACTGGGCGACAACGTTGAGGGTCTCGTTCACATCTCTGAGATGGCAATGAAGCACATCGATTCACCGAACCAGGTTGTGAGCGTTGGCGACGAAGTGAAGGTCAAGGTCATGGACGTGAACACCGACCGTCGTCGTATCTCGCTCTCCATGAAGGCAGCTGCGGAAGACCTCGGTATCGAGATCGATGTCGATGAACCCGAGCCGAAGGAAGAAGCCGAAGACGCTGAATAGCTCTAAGGCACATATTGCACTAGGTTTGAGCGGCGGGGTTGATAGCGCAACCTCAGCCGCTCTTCTTTTGTCGCAGGGTTACCGCGTGACAGGGGTGACCTGCGTCTTCAATGATGCCGATGCAGGAACAGCATCCGAGAAGTCGAGCACGATCGCTGCGGCTGAATCGGTGTGTCGCGCACTCGGTATCGATCATGTGGTCTATGATGTGCGCGAAATTTTCCGTGAACAGGTGATCGACCCGTTCATTACTGACTGCGCACAAGGTCTTACTCCCGCACCATGCGTGACCTGCAATCGGTTCTGCAAGATTCCCGTGCTGTGTCAGGCAGCTGATGATCTGGGTTGCGAGAAGATCGCAACCGGTCATTACGCACGGGTGGTAGAAGACACGGCGCTTCACCGGTTTGCGCTCAAACGTGCGCTACATGCTCTCCTTACTCACGCAAGATCAGCTTTCGCGTTTGGTGTTGCCTTTGGGAGGGTATACCAAGCAAGAGGTGCGCCAATATGCGGTTGATCAGGGGATACCAGTCGCTAAGCGCCCTGAGAGCCAAGACCTTTGCTTCGTAGCAGGGGATTATCGCGATTTTCTGGTAGAGCAAGGCATAACGGATGATCCAGGTCCGATCATGACGCGCGATGGGGAAGTGGTGGGCACGCATCACGGCATCCATCATTTCACATTTGGACAGCGAAAAGGCTTGGGTGTTGCGATGGGGGAGCCTTATTTCGTGGTTGACAAGGATGCGCAGACAAAATCGGTCACGATCGCTTCTAAGGACCGAGCATTCATCTCAGCAGTTGAGGTGCGCGCCCTGAACTGGATGCTTCCTTGTCCTAGTGAGCCATGCAGCGTGAAGATCCGTTATCGTTCAAAACCTGCACTTGCGCGCGTTGTTCCGCTTGGTACGGATCGCTCGTTTGATGACAGCTATTCATCCGATCATCAAGCTGATGGCGCTCTTTCATTTGGTGCAGGTCGCGTACGCGTCGAGTTCTTCGAACCTCAGACCCTCACCGCGCCAGGTCAATGTTGTGCGTTTTATCAAGGGAGTGTGCTCATAGGCGGTGGTATCATCGACACCGTAACATTTAGCGCGTAAGATGCGTAGATGATCAAAGGTAATATAGAGTGACGTAGCGCACCAAGTAGTGTGCTCGCTCGACATTCAACATTCAAGGTGGCACCTATGGCAAAACGTATCTTCATAACCGGTGGTATCGGATCAGGGAAATCAACGTTGCTCAATTTTTTGTGCAGCCAGGGTGTTGCGACGGTCGAAGCCGACAAAGTCGGTCATGAGGTGCTCACCTTCGCGGACACCAAAGCTGAACTGGCAGAGAAGTTCGGTAGCGATATCTTCGATGAAAAAGGCGATGTGGTGCGTTCGGCTCTTGCCGCGAAAGCGTTCGTTTCCCCCGAGATGACAGCCCTGCTCGATTCGGTCACCTTGAAGCGCGTGTACGCTGAATCGCTGCGTCAGCTCGATAATCTCGCGCAAACGCATGATTTCGTTGCGCTCGAGATGGCTATCCTCGATGGTCGCGATGATTTCTACAAGAACGCTGATGTGGTGCTCGCAGTGGTCACTACGCCAGAGGTGCGTATTGCGCGTCTGGTCGGCCGTGGACTTACCGAAGAAGATGCGCGCAACCGCTTGAAGAATCAGGTTCCCGATAGCAAACGTGAAGCGATCGCTGATATGGTGTTCACCAACAATGGCACGATCGAAGACTTCGAGAATGAGATCGCGCTTTGGTGGGAGAGCTTCAAGAACGAGGCTGCAAAATGAGTCACCTTCAGAATATCGATGGCGCCCAGATGGAAGGGAAGTTGCCGGTCACGCGCCTTTCAAATCAGCCCTTCGAAGTGGTTTCCGAATTCGAGCCAGCTGGCGATCAGCCAGAAGCGATCGAGCAGCTTGCGAAGAATATCGAAGCGGGCATGCGTTACCAAACCTTGCTCGGTGTAACGGGGTCCGGAAAGACCTATACGGTCGCAAAGACGATCGAAGCCATCCAGCGTCCTACGCTCATCCTGGCTCCGAACAAGACGCTCGCGGCTCAGCTCGCAGCCGAGCTCAAGGAGTTCTTTCCGAACAATGCCGTGGTCTACTTCGTTTCGTACTACGACTATTATCAGCCGGAAGCTTATGTTCCCACCACCGATACGTTCATCGAAAAGGATGCATCCATCAATGAGGAGGTTGAGAAGCTGCGTCATGCAGCAACTTCTGCGTTACTCTCGCGGCGCGATGTGATCGTGGTCGCTTCGGTATCGTGCATCTACGGTATCGGTTCTCCTGCTGAATATGCAGGCATGGCCGTGTTCTTGGATAAGGAAGTCGAGCAAGATCGCGACGAGCTCATCATGAAGCTCATCGATATCCAATACGATCGCAACGACTACGACCTGCAACGCGGAACATTCCGCGTGCGCGGCGATGCTCTCGATATCTTCCCGCCGTATTCCGACAATCCGCTCCGTGTGGAATTTTGGGGCGACGAGATCGAGCTCATCGCTGAAGTCGATAAGGTGACTGGGGAGGTCATCACCGAATTCGAGGCACTGCCTGTTTGGCCCGCAACGCACTATGTGGCATCACGGCCTGCGATCGAACGAGCACTCGATACGATCCGCACTGAACTCCAGCAGCGTCTAGAAGAGTTCAACAAAGAGGGCAAGCTGCTCGAAGCGCAGCGCTTGGAAATGCGTACCACCTACGACCTTGAGATGATCGAGACCATGGGCTTCTGCTCAGGCATCGAGAACTATTCACGCCATCTGGATGGGCGCGCTCCCGGTGTGCCTCCTTATACGCTCATCGACTATTTCCCGGAAGACTTCGTCTGTTTTATCGATGAGAGTCACGTGACGGTGCCGCAGGTACGCGGCATGTATGAAGGCGACCGCTCACGCAAGACCACGCTTGCAGAACACGGCTTCCGCTTGCCTTCGTGCTTGGATAACCGTCCTCTGCGCTTCGATGAATTCGAAGAGCGCATCCCACAGTTCATCTACACCTCTGCCACGCCTGGCGATTACGAAGAGCGCGTGAGCGAGAGCGTGGTCGAGCAGATCATTCGTCCGACCGGTCTTCTCGACCCCAAGATCACGGTGAAGCCGATCAAATCGCAGATTGACGACATCATTGACGAAGCGAAGATACGCGTGGAGAAGAAGGAGCGCGTGCTCATCACTACGCTCACGAAGCGCATGGCTGAAGACCTTACCGAATATCTGCTCGATCAGGGCGTGAAGGCGCGCTATATGCATTCTGATATCGGCACGATCGAACGCGTTGAGATCCTGCGTGACTTGCGCTTAGGCGAGTTCGATGTGCTCGTAGGCATCAATCTGCTGCGCGAAGGCCTCGACCTACCCGAGGTTTCGCTCGTGGCCATCCTTGATGCCGATAAGGAAGGTTTCTTGCGCAATCATCGGTCGCTCATTCAGACGATCGGCCGCGCCGCACGAAATGCGGAAGGTGAGGTCATCATGTACGCCGATGTGATGACCGACTCGATGAGCCGTGCTATCAAGGAAACTGAGCGCAGACGTTCGCTCCAGATCGCCTTCAACGAAGAGCATGGCATCGTTCCCACCACTATCCGCAAAGGTATCAATGACATCACCGATCAGCTGGGTGGTGATGACGAACGAAGCGTCGAAGAGGTCAATCGTGAGCTTGCGAACCTCTCTCGTGGTGAGGTCATGCGCGTTATCTCCGATATGGAAAACGAGATGATCGCAGCATCGCAAGCGATGGACTTCGAGAAGGCAGCCACCTTGCGCGACGAGATCGTTTCGCTGCGTATTCAGTTGGAAGGTAAGTCAGAATCTGACGTTATGGGCGAACTTAAGAAGACAGCCCGTAAAGGTTCTTCTTACGGCCGCCGCAAGCGCTAGATCGTTTTACTGGCTTAGAAGTGGCCGGTGAAGAGGAATTTCAAGCGCTTCCAGAAGTTCGGTTTCTTCGGGAACTGCTCGACAAGCTGAATCTCTACGGTAGCGGGTTCGCTATCGCGCGGCAGGATCTCGACCTCAGCAGGAGGGATCACCGTTGCTTTTTTGTCGGACTCTTTCGCTTCCGGTGTGCTCACATCTGAAGCAGCTGAGGTTTCGGGCTGCTGCGGTGTGCTTTCTTGTTGTGAAACCGTCTCTGGTGCTTCTGCTGGAGCTGCAACAGCGGATGCTCCGGTAACCGTGCTTTCAGGGGTGCTCTGAACAGCTTGTTCTAATGACTCTGTGCCCTGAGCCGTAGTGGAGACGCTAGCTGGTTGTTCAGAGGCAAGCACCGTTTCGGGGGAGGATGCAACAGAAGCAGGGGTGCGGCCGAGGTTCAGGCTCACCTCTTCAGGCGCAACAGGCGCTTGCGATCGAGCGGCAGCAGCACTTGCAGCTGCCATAGCGGCTGAAGCGGCGGTAGGCACCGTAGAGGCAGCTGTTCCTTCGGATTGAAGGCGCGAGGTGATGCGCGTAGCCTTCTCAGTGATAGCTGCACGATCCGATTCGGGCAGTGCTTGCTGTTCCGCTACAGGCGCAGCAGTTTCCTGTGGCTCTTCATCATGAGAGATCGTCTCGATGTCGATCGCCTGAGCGTTCTTGCTCGTTACCACGCCAGGCTCACCTTCGGTGAGGTTGACTTCAAGTGGATAGGGAACTTCAAGATCGATCGAACTTTGAAGGTTGCCATCAACATCTTCACGCGAAGTCGCACGTGGTTCTTCGATGATGTGATTGATGTGAGAGCGGGCTGCGCGTGCGATCGCCCCCTCTTCACGGTTGACCACCGAGTCTTCGAAATCAACTTCGGCCTTATGGATGAGGAACGCCTGCGAATCGAAGGATTCGATGCGTCCATCCGATGTCTCTTCGGCGAAGTATTCCAGCGGCGTGTATTCGAGGTTCGACTCGAGCATGCGCAGCTTTGCCGTGTCGGAAAGCGAAACATCCAAATAGTCGAGCACGATCTCCTTCAAAGCAGGATTGAGAATAGGCCAGGCGATCTCAACGCGCTTATCCATATTACGCGTCATGAGGTCGGCGCTCGAAAGATAGATCTCCATATCTTCAGCTACGCCGAAACCATAAATGCGACTGTGCTCAAGCAGGCGCCCTACGATCGAAACAACCTCGACGTTCTCGGTATACCCCTTGATACCCGGCACGATACAGGAGATACCGCGTACGAAAAGCGTGGTGTGAACGCCCGCTTGCGAAGCTTCAACGATCTTGTCGATCGTGTCCTTATCGGTGATCGAGTTCGTCTTGAACACCAGCCCGTTCGGAAGACCTTCCTTAGCGCGCCTGATCTGCTCATCGATCTTCTCGAGGATCATAGGCTTGATCTGGAGCGGTGCGACCGAGAGCGTGGTGTAGTTGGTAGAGATATTCTCAAGGCTCATGTTCTTGAAGAACTCAGCTGCGTCCTTACCGATGTTCGGATCGGTGGTCATGAACGAGAAGTCAGTATAGAGCTTGGAGGTCTTCTCGTTGTAGTTGCCGGTGCCCAGCTGAGTGATGCGCTGCAGGCCATTATCGGTCGTGCGCGTGATGACGCAGATCTTGGAGTGGACCTTGTAATCGCGGAAGCCATAGATAACATGCGCACCTGCTTGTTCGAAGCGTTGCGACCATTCGATGTTGTTCGATTCGTCGAAGCGTGCACGCAGCTCGAAGAGTGCGGTAACCTCTTTGCCGTTCTCAGCCGCAGCAAGAAGCGCTTCGGCAAGATGCGATTGGCTCGCAAGGCGGTAGAGCGTGATCTTGATCGACACGACGTCCGGGTCGTCCGCCGCCTCGTACAACAGATTGATGAACGGATCCATGCTCTGATAGGGATAGGATACCAGCTTGTCATGCTCGATGACCTGCTGCATGACCGAGCGATTCTGATCGATGCACGCAGGCCAGGCAGGGGTGAACGGTTTATTGGTGAGCTTAGCAGCGATCTCGGGGTCGACAAGATCGGGAAGGCCCCAGGCGTAGCTCATATCGAGCGGCACGTTGGTAACAAACACTTGATCAGCGTCGATATTCAAACGAGGGAGTAAGAATTCCTTCGTTACCGCAGAGAGCGCGGTGTCGGTCTCGAGGCGAACAGGGGTAAGGCGAGCGCGCTTCTTCAAGATGCGCTTCATGTGCTCGCGGTAGTCATAATCGATCTCGTCGATATCAGCATTCGGATCGATGTCGGCATTGCGTGTGACGCAGATAACGCTTGCGCGTTTCGTACTATACATGGAGAACACTTCATCGACGATGAGCTTCAAGGCGTTTTCGAGCAGGATGAACTGCGTGCCTTCACCGGGCAAAAGGATGAGGCGTTTCGCCTGACGGGGAAGGGGGATCAAACCGAAGTTCACATCTTCGGCACCCACGTTCTTCCCCTTCTTCTTAGCCTTTACTTCTTCGTCTTCTGAAAGATCCTTGGGCAGTTCCTCGTTCAAGCGCAGCAGGATGTAGAGCTTGCCGTTCTCGAAATGAGGGAAGGGGTGACGTGCGTTGATGATCTGAGGCGAGAGATAGGGGACAACGTGATCGTCGAGGTAGGAATGAAGGAACTCGCGCTGTTCGTCGGAGAGGTCCTTCACCTGAAGATTGCGAATCCCGTATTCTTCGAGCTGATCTTGGATGCTCAGGAAGATGCGCTCTTGCTCTGGGTAGAGTTCGTGGCAACGCTGATAGATGGCATTGAGCTGCTCTTCAGGCGTCATGAGCGTTTTGTTGTCGCGGATCTCCTTCTTGATGAGCGAGAGGTCGGTCAAGCTGCCGACGCGCACCATGAAGAACTCCTGGAGGTTGCTCGAGAAGATGGAGACGAACGTAAGACGCTCGAGCAGCGGAACGTTGCTGTCTTCGCCCTGATCGAGTACGCGCTTATTGAACGTGAGCCACGAAAGCTCGCGATTTTGCATATACGGAAGGCGCTCAAGGCGCTTCTTGTGCGATGATGAATCGTTGTCGTGAGTCTGCTGTTTTTTAGCTACCATAATCGTTTCATTGCCCCTTCAAGACGGTTCATGGTAAAGACGCGTTTATTCACCATGAGGTGAACGCGCGAAACTGTCCAAAATGATTGTACCAATACTTACGAAGAGCGAACCGACATTATTAAGTAATAATCAGGCAACATTTCCAAGGATACGCTCGATCAGGAAGCCTTCGCGCACGCCATGTTTGGCGATCCTGAGCTTATGCGCTCCGGTGAGCGCGAACACACGAGCGATGATCACGCATCCTGGGATGAACGTATGGGTGCGATCAGGGATGGTTTGGAGCGCTTTGATCATGAAGGCGTCGGGATCGTGCGAATAGGCGGCAAGGATCTCGTCAAGTTGTTCGGGGAGCAATTCGGAAGAGCGCTTTCCTTCGCGGAATACATCGCCATACACCTTTGCAGCGCTGCGGATCGCCCCTCCGATACCGACCAGCTCCTTGTGTTCGAAGACCGTTTCTGGAAGATCGGCGTAGAGCGCGTCGAACGCCTCTGCGATCGCAGCCATCTCGCTCGTGCTTGGCAAGATGCCCGAGACGTATTGCGTGAACGAGGAAAGCGAACCAAGTGGGAGGCTCGTTGCTGCCTGAAGCTTTCCTTTGGAGAGCGCGGTAAGTTCGGTCGAACCACCGCCGAGATCGACCAGCGTAGCTGTTTCGATGCTTCCATCAAGGCTCGCACCTGCAAGACCGAGCAGTGCCTCTTCTTCATTCGTGAGCAGCGTGATGGGGACTCCGCAGTTCTTCTCGATCGCCTGCTTGGCGCTTTCGCTGTTCTTTGCGTTGCGAAGCACCGCAGTCGCGAAGATACGCACTGCATCAGGGGAGAAATAGGAGGCGCGCTCGATCTGCTCACGTAAGATGCGCGAGGCTTTCTTGATGCCTTTCTCGCTCAACTTCCCATTTTTGACATAAGAGGAGATGCCCGCCATCTCCTTGTAATTGAGGAGCACCGTGATGTCTTTCTTCGTGAGAGAATCGGAAGGGACGTCGGGCAGTGCATAGATGCAGAGTCTGATCGTGTTCGAACCGAAATCGATCACTGCGTAGCGACTCATAGAAGGCCTCCTTGTGTTCATCGATAGGGCTATAGTACGCGAGGAAGGCGCTCTTTTGGGCGTTCTTTTCCTAGAATGCATGCGAATCTTTCATAAGTTCACAAGGCAAGGAGCATTCAGTAAGAAAAAGTATTATCCTAGTTCAAGCGATAGAAATCAGCGCAATGCACGAGTGCTTCGCTCAAAAGTTGCACAGCGCCTATGCACACCGGGATCAAGGGGGACTACCAGTGGCAATGCTCGAGTCGATCGTAACCAACCAACCAAAGCTTTCCAAAGAAGAATACAAGCCCTACCACGATGCGCTCGTCGACCGCTTGGTGGTGCTTCAGCAAGAAGCCAAGAAGGCGGGCACGGGAGTGGTCGTGCTCTTCGAAGGATGGAAAGGGGCTGGCAAAGGAAGCCGCATCTCCGATCTTATCTACCATCTCGATGCGCGTGGCGTTTCGGTCCATGTCACCGAAGATTTCGATCCAGCCGAAGCAGAGCGTACGCGCTCGAGCGACTTCGGTGCAACGGGCTACTATCCCACGATGCAGCAGTTTTGGAAGGCGCTTGGTCCGCGAGATGCCATCACTATCTTTGACCGAGGCTGGTATTCGGCGCTCATCGATCACGTGTTCAACGAGATGCACATCAATTCGAACAAGAAACGCAAGCGTGTGAAGAAGCGTGCGCGCCAGACGGTGGATGCTGCTGTCGAAGAGATCAGGGCGTTCGAGCGCCAGCTGGTCGATGATGGTTATATCGTGGTGAAGTTCTTCTTCCACATCACCGAGAAAACACAGCGTGAACGTTTGCTGAAGCTCTACAACGACCCGGCCACCAGCTGGCGCGTTTCCGATCGCGACCTGCGCCAGATGCTGGACTATCCGGCAATCTACAAGCTCTATGATCAGTTGCTCGAATCGACCGACTTCGATGAGGCGCCCTGGACCTTGCTCGCCGCCGAGGATAAGCGCCGCGCTAATCTGGCAGTTGCGGAGGAGCTCGTGAATCTGCTCGAGTCGGTCACAACGAAAGAGAAGGACGCCGCTACCCTCGAAGCAGAGACGAAGGCAAAGGAGAATTCTGCGACCCAGGGTGATGAGAATGCCTATGTGGATGAGCGCAAGCGAACGCCCGAAGAGAACGAGCAGCTTCTTCTGGCTGCTCAAGAGCGTGTGCGGTTGGCTGAGCTCGAAGCCCCACAGGCTTCCGAATTCACCATCCAGCCTAACTATCCGCGCCTTGAAGAGGTCAACCATACGCTTTCTTTAAGCCGCGAAGATTACAAGCGTGAGCTCAAGGAACAGCAGAAGATATTGAACAAGCTCGAGCTCGAGATGTACATCCATCGTGTGCCGATGATGATCATGTACGAGGGATGGGATGCTGCAGGCAAGGGCGGAAGCATCAAGCGTGTAGCACAGGCGCTCGATGCGCGTTCCTATACGATCTTCACCTCGCCTGCGCCTACGAAGATCGAGCTTGCCCATCCGTTCTTGTGGCGCTATTGGACGCGTCTGCCGAAAGCGGGGCATGTGGGCATCTACGACCGCAGCTGGTATGGCCGCGTCCTCGTCGAGCGTGTTGAAGGATTCGCGAGCCCCTCCCAGTGGGCGCGTGCTTATGACGAGATCAACGAGTTCGAACGCTCTATGGTCCAGTGGGGTGCGATCTTGCTCAAATTCTGGGTGGATATCTCTCCCGAAACACAGCTCGAGCGTTTCGAGGCGCGCGAGAACAATCCTGATAAGCAATGGAAGATCACCGCTGAAGACTGGCGCAATCGCGATCGTTATCCTGAATATTATGCAGCCATTCAGGATATGTTCCGTCTTACCTCGACTCCTGAAGCACCGTGGATTATCCTTGAGAGCGATGACAAGCTCTATGCGCGCGTCAAAGCGCTCAAGACCATCAACCAGGCGCTTGAAGAGCGCTTGAAGGAATTCAAGTGATGCTTGCATTGCTTTGAAGAAGAGAGGATCGGTTGCTCTATGTCCAAGCCGAAGAACGATACTGCAAACGCGCGACCTAAGCGTAAGAAGACTGCACTCATCATCGCGATCGTGTTGCTTTTGGTCGCGCTCGTTGCTGCTGGCGTGCTCGTTTTCCGCTACTGGTCTCAGCAGAATGCCTACCAGGAGCTCGAAACCTATGTAGAGGTCGAAGAGGATCCGAACGTGGTGAAGCTTTCCGACCTCAGCGCAGACTGGGATGCGTTGCGCAAGATCAACCCCGATATCGTAGGCTGGATCTATATCCCTGATAGCAAGATCAACTATCCTGTGGTGCAGGGGCCGGATAATTCGAAGTATCTGAATACCGCTTTCAATGGTTCCGATGGATGGTTCTCAAGTGCGGGAACTATCTTCATCGATGTGAAGAACGCGCCTGATTTCACCGACCGCAATACCTTCTTGTATGGACACCACATGCGTGATGGATCGATGTTCGCTGCGCTCACCGACTGGGAGAACGATAAAGAATTCAACGAACATCGCGATATCTACATCCTCACGCCTGAAGGAAACTACTATGCGAAGTCCTTTTCGCTCTTGAAGACCAATGGCTCTGAGCCGATCGTGGTCACGCAATTCGCTTCCGATGAGACGTACCAAGACTACATTCAGAAGATGCTCAATCGCAGCATGGTCAACCAGGAGGGCGATGTCTTCACGGCTGATATGATCAAGCAGTCGTTCGCGCTCTGCACGTGCGAATACACGCGCAACGATGGCCGCGATCTGCTCTTCGCTACGGTGATCGCCACGACCGTACCCAACGATCCTTTCGTTTCCTGCGACCCAGATGCAATAACAGGACTTGGCAAAGATCAGTCGGTCACCTTTGGAACCGATGAGTAATGCTCTACAATGAAAAGCGTATGTTTTGATCAACGCTCGCTAAGGACAAGGACGAATATGACTGACCGTATTCAAGTTGCGATCACCGATGGTGAAACGAAATGGCCAAGCTGGACAAAGCAGGGTGGGGGAACCACCTATGCCGATGCTGGAGTCGATACCGCTGAAGGCGCACGTGCGGTCGATGCGATCAAAGACGCTGTTCACCGGACGTATCGCAATGAAGTGGTGGGTGATATCGGTGGCTTCGGCGGCCTCTTCTCCATTGCTGCAGCCAAGCAGATGGCCGATCCGCTGCTCGTTTCGGGTACCGATGGCGTAGGCACGAAGATCCAGCTGGCAAAGCTTGCTAACAAGCACAATACGGTCGGCATCGATCTGGTTGCCATGTGCGTGAACGATATCCTGGCTACGGGTGCTGAACCGCTCTTCTTCCTCGACTACATCGCAGTAGGGAAACTCAAGAGCGAAGCGGTAGCAGAGATCGTTTCTGGTATCGCAGATGGCTGCGAGATGGCGGGCTGTGCGCTCATTGGCGGGGAGATGGCCGAACATCCCGGCGTCATGGATCCTAACGAGTATGACCTTTCGGGCTTTACCGTGGGCATCGTCGATCGACCTGCCATGATCGGGCCTGCGCGCGTCCAAGATGGCGATGTCTTGATCGGACTTGCTTCTTCTGGGCTTCATTCGAATGGCTATTCGCTCGCGCGCAAGGTCTGCACGGAAGACAAGACGCTCTACGAGCTCACTATCGCACGCGATGAGCTTGAAGGCGACAGCGTGCTCGATGCACTGCTCGAACCAACGCGTATCTATGTGAAATCCATCCGTTCGGTGCTCCTGCAGTGCCCTGGCGCTATCCATTCGCTCGCGCATATCACTGGCGGTGGCATTACGGAAAACCTCAACCGCGCACTTCCTTCTACGCTCGATGCAGAGATCCAAGTGGGCAGTTGGAATATGGTCCCGATCCTGCCTTGGGTTTGCCGTGCAGCTCACTTGAATGAAACTGAAGCGCTCAAGACCTTCAACATGGGTCTTGGCATGATCCTCGCGGTCGCTCCTCAGAAAGCAGAGGAGGTAGCGCAGTTGCTGGCTGATGCAGGCGAAGAAGTCTACATCGTTGGCCAGGTCGTCCCTGGCGTAGGCAAAGTGGTCTATCTCGATGAAGAAGAGCTGTTCGCTGCGTATTCCGAAGACGAAGAGGCTGAAGAAGACTAGTGTATCTAGTGGCTTCTTTGAACGTTTTCATTCTATAAAGGAGAACCCATGAGTGAAGATCTGCAACCCGCTAGAACCGAGCCGCTCAAGATAGGCGTTCTCATCAGCGGAAGCGGCACCAACCTCCAGGCGCTCATCGATGCGATCGATGCAGGAACGCTCAATGCCCAGATCGTGATCGTCATCTCTTCGAAACCTGAAGCGAAAGGGCTTCTGCGCGCGCAAAAAGCAGGTATCCAGACGCTTTCGCTCAACCCTGGTGTGTACGAGAACGCGCGCGTTGCTAATACGCTCATCGCTGAAGAGCTTCAGCGTGCCGGTGCGGAGTACGTGGTCATGGCTGGTTACATGCGCAAAGTGACCGAAGAGATCCTGCATGCATTTCCCGATCGTGTCGTCAATCTTCACCCAGCACTGTTGCCCTCGTTCGTGGGCGCGCATGCGATCCGTGATGCGTTCGAATCTGGTGTGAAGGTCACGGGCGTTACCGTTCATTTCGCCAACGAAGAGTACGATCGCGGTCCGATCATCGCGCAGCGTGCGGTGAACATCGAAGAGGAAGACACGCTCGAAACCCTTGAAGAGCGCATCCATGAGGTAGAGCATGTGATACTTCCTGAAGTCGTTCAGCTCATTTCGGAAGGACGTGTTGAAGTGCGTCCGAATCGTACGGTTCATATTTCAAGATAGCCAGCGTCCCAAAAGATCTTAAGGAGTTATTCATGGCAGATCCAATCATCAAACGCGCATTGCTCTCGGTCACCGACAAGACCGGCATCACTGAATTCGCTTCGGCTCTTGTGAAGGAATTCGGTGTTGAGATCATCTCAACTGGCGGTACGGCACGTGTGCTCGAAGAAGCGGGCATTCCCGTCACGTCGATCGATGCGGTCACGGAGTTCCCTGAGATGATGGATGGGCGCGTGAAGACGCTGCATCCACGCGTACACGGTGGCTTGCTCGCCCGTCGCGATCTTGAGAGCCACATGAACGAGGCGAAAGAGCATGGCATCGAGATGATCGACATGGTCGTCGTGAATCTCTACGAATTCCAGAAGACAGTCGCAAGTGGTGCTGATTTCGCTGAGTGTATCGAGAACATCGATATCGGAGGTCCTTCGATGCTGCGCAGCGCGGCGAAGAATTTCGCTTCGGTCGCAGTCGTTACCGATCCTGCGCTCTATGATGCAGTGCTCGAAGAGATGCGCGCTCATGATGGCGCGACCACCTATGAAACACGTCTTAAGTTCGCGTTCGATGTGTTCAACACCACCGCGCAATACGATGGTGCCATCGCTGCCTGGCTCACGAAAGAGATCAACCCTGCAGTCGTATTCCCCGAGATGAGATCCTTGAATCTTTCGAAAGCACAAGATCTGCGTTACGGCGAGAACCCGCATCAAAGCGCAGCATTCTTCCGCGTGGTCGATTACCCGAATGCAGCAACCAGCTTGGCTTATGCACAGCAGTTGCAGGGCAAAGAGCTCTCTTATAACAACTACCTCGATCTTGATGCAGCATGGACGGCGGTCCGTGAATATGACGAGCCTGCTTGCGTGATCGTCAAGCACCTTACTCCGTGCGGTGTTGCGGTCGATACTGATGTAGTCTCTGCTTATGTGCGCGCCCATGAGGCAGATCCAGTGTCGGCTTATGGCGGTGTCATCGCTTTCAATCGTGCGATCAATGCTGAAGTGGTCGTCAAGATCTTCGACAACAAGCAGTTCGTCGAAGCCATCATCGCTCCCGAGTTCTCGCTCGATGCGGTCGATATGTATACCGCCAAGCCCAACACGCGTTTGTTGCAGACCGGCGGCGTGAACCCCGCAGGTCAAACCGTTGAATATCGTTCGGTCGAAGGTGGCTTGCTCTGCCAAGAATCCGACGCAGTTGCAGAAGAGGCCGATACCTTCACGGTGGCTACGAAGCGCGTTCCCACCGAAGAGGAGATGAAGGACCTCATCTTCGCTTGGAAAGCAGTGAAGTCAGTCAAGTCGAACGCGATCCTCATCGCTAAGGATGAAGTCAACGTTGGCGTGGGTGGCGGTCAGCCGAATCGCGTGAATTCAGCGCGCATCGCTGTCGAACAGGCAGGCGATAAGGCGAAGGGCGCCGTTGCAGCATCCGATGCCTTCTTCCCGTTCCGCGATGGTCTCGACACCCTTGCTGAAGCAGGCGTTACGGCCATCATCCAGCCAGGTGGTTCGATCCGTGACGAAGAAGTGATCGAAGCCGCCAATGAGCACGGTATTGCCATGGTGTTCACGGGCCATCGCCACTTCCGCCACTAGGAGCGCAAGCAGCTAAGAACGGCTGAGGGTCTGCTTGATTCAATACCCAGCAGTATTTAGGGTCTCTCATCGCTCATTTTCGGAGTGGTGGGAGACCTTCTGTTTGAGCGTACCGATATGACGCCCATGATCGACGAAGTTCTTGATATCGAAACCGAACGCAAGGGCCACAAAAGCGATGAGGATGATCCCGACTGGTCCATTAGCAACGGGCATGAAGACGAACGCGAGTAAGAGCAGCGGCAGCACCAAGAAGCTGCTGAAGATGCCAAGTCGCTTGTAGATGCCTTGCGCGATCGAGATGATGAAGTAGAGGTAGCAACCCAGCGCAGGTACCGAAAAGAGGATACACGCTGCAAGGATAGCGATCTTCACCGCAAAGACCTCAAGGTCGCTTCTCAGCGATCGTTTCTCTTCTTCGAGCATCTGTTCGGGCGTGCGCGTTTGCCCGAAGGGGGAGAAGTCGAAGGGGATCGAGCCAGTGAAAGGATTCGACGTGCTGAAGGGATTATCGGCGCGATTCCCGCCAAACGGGTTTCCGGCAGACGAACCTTCTTCGCCGCTCGAGCGATAGGTGTGGGGGTTGCCCTGGGCATCCCAGGTGGTCCATACGAAATCAACACCCGAGAAGGGCCACCCAGCAAAGGGGTTATCGCCCTGCGAGTTCTGCCCATTTCCATTAGGGCGCGTATAGGGCTGATAGGTGAAGGGCGCTCCATACGGCGTTCCTGCAGTAGAGTATTCGGGTGTCCATTTGCGCGAGAGCAGCACATCGCGCGCTTCGTTGATGAGCTTGGTTTTCTCTTCTGCTTTTGCGCGCGCTGCTGCGTCCGCGCCGAATTTATCCGGGTGATTCTCGATGACGAGCTTACGATGAGCTTTCTTGATGTCATCATCGCTTGCGCCGTCCTGCAACCCTAATATGTTGAGTGCTTCAGACTTCTTCATGCTCTTCACTATATCGGATAATCAAGGCGAAGAGCCTGTTGGTGGTTTTCTCCAGCTCGTTTCTACAAATACGTTACGGGTTCGTGAGCTTGCACTGGGGTAACGCTCTTATGGCAAAACACGTCTTTAGCAAGGCTCGCTTTGCAAGACCTTCATAATAAAAAGCAAGGTCGTGTAAAATAGGGACAGCAAGAAGAGCATGCGCTTTGGGCGCTGTGCGCTTGCTGTCTGAAATGGCATTCAAAAACGAACACCAAAACGAAGCGAAGGCACCATGAAAAAAGCGATAATCATACTTCTTGTTATTGTCGCTGCGTGTTTTCTTTGCGCTAATCTTAATTACATCATGAGCATCATCGATGCGATGCAGGGTGGTGCGCTCATTCCACTCGTCATCGCTTGCATCATCATGGTCGCGCGCCATGTCGTGCAGGCTATGTCATACAACGAAGCCTTCGGTGCTGTTGGCCAGAAGACCGGACTTTGGCACAATATCGTGCTCATCTTCTCTCTCGTATTCATCAATACCTTCTGCTTGTTCTCGGGTGCGACCGGTGTTGCATTCATCATCGACGATGCCCACCGCAAAGGTCTTGATATAGGTACGTCCACGAGTGGCGCGATCCTCTCCCAGATCGGGTATTTCGCAGCGGTCTTCATCATTTCGATCATCGGTTTCACCACGATGCTCATCGCAGGCACGATGAACGTGGTCTTCCTAATAGGCGGGCTCCTTCTTGCCGGAACCTTGCTCGTGTTGGTGAGCTTCTTCTTGCTCGGTTTCTACAAACCTGGTTGGCTCGTGAAGGTGTTCCGCGTAGTCGAGAACGCGATCAACAAGGTGATCGGTATCGCAAAGCGCCATCTCCCTAAGAACTGGGGGAAGGCTACGGCGCAGTCGTTCATCAATTCAGCGCTCGTTCTCGCACATAATCCTAAGGGCGCCATCATCACGGTCTTCTATGCGGCTGCTTCCGCGCTTCTGAATATGGCCTGCCTGATCGCGATCGGTGTGGCGTTTGGTTTCGACAATGTGGCAGCGCTCGTTGCGGCGTTCTCCGTAGCGGCCATCGCCGTCATCTTGAGTCCCACACCGCAGGGCGTAGGCGTGGTCGAGGCGGCCATCGCAGCTATCCTCACCAGTGCTGGCTGTTCGCTTTCGGTAGCAACCGCTATCGCTCTTGTCTATCGCGGCATCATGTTCTGGATCCCGTTCTGCATCGGCGCGGTGCTGCTTTCGCAATCAGGTTTCTTCAAGGCGAAGAAGGACACTACCACCGAAGGCAAGCGCAAGGACATCGGCTGGATCGCTGGCACGCTCGTGATCATCTGCGCAGCAGTGAACCTCATCATGCCCTTCATGCCGAATGTGGCAGAAACATACAGTCTGCTCACGCAGTGGATCAACATCTCGAATGTAGTTGGTGGACCACTGCTCGTCCTTACGAGCATCGTCCTGCTTGTTTTAGGTGTTGGGCTTGTGTTCCGCTTTAGGCTTGCCTGGGTGTTCGCCATCTCGCTCATCTTCTTGCTCGCTGGTTTCGAGTTCGTCTTCCAAGAGACCGTCAAGGTTGCGATCCCCATGGCGCTGCTGGGACTGTGGCTTTTCTGGAAACGCGATGCTTTCTCTGAGCCGCTTTCGCGCGATCGGATCAAAGAACGCTCAGAGCGTAAGAAGCAAGCCTTGAACGAAGGCGCTCATCTTGAGAGGATCGAAGAATCCACGGGAGAATCCCCGGAAGGAACCTCCGAAGAAACGAAGCTATTGGAGGCTCCGATCGAAGTAGGGCCTGAAGGGTGCGAAACGCCGCTCGAGGCAGATGCGCACGATGAAAAACTCACCCAAGCAAAGCTTGAAACGGACATCAAGACCGCTCTGAAAGATAACGCTTGATTTTGCTCCTTTGGTGCACTTGAAAGTGCTCCTGAATAGTACTTGCGCTATACTGATTTAGTTTTCCATTTGCACAAAAACTATCGCAAGAAAAGGAGCGCATATGGCACGTCCGATGACCATGGCTGAAAAGATCCTTGCCGCCCACGCCGGCCTTGATGAGGTCGTTCCTGGGCAGCTTATCGAATGCGATCTGGATCTGGTGTTGGCAAACGACATCACTGCGCCGATCGCTATCCAGGAGTTCAAGAAGATCGGTGTCGATAGCGTGTTCGATCCCACGAAGATCGCGCTCGTTCCCGATCACTACACTCCCAACAAGGACATCAAGAGCGCTGAGCAGGCGAAGACCGTACGCGATTTCGCACGCGAACAGGGCATCACGCACTATTACGAAGTAGGCTGCATGGGTGTCGAGCATGCGCTCTTGCCCGAACAGGGGGTCGTTGGCGCAGGCGATCTGATCATCGGTGCCGATAGCCATACCTGCACGTATGGCGCGCTCGGTGCGTTCTCTACCGGTGTTGGCTCGACCGATGCGGGCGTGGGCCTTGCAACTGGCAAGGCGTGGTTCAAGGTTCCCGAATCGATCCTTTTCAACATCGAGGGCACGCTCAATCCTGGCGTTACTGGTAAGGATATCATCCTGCACATCATCGGTCTTATCGGTGTTGATGGCGCACTCTATCAGGCGATGGAGTTCCGTGGCTCTGCAATCGAGAGCCTGAGCATGGACGAGCGTCTTTCCATTTCGAATATGGCCATCGAAGCAGGTGGCAAAGCAGGCCTCATCCCGGTCGACGATATCACGCGTGAATACCTGAAAGCACGCGCTGAACGACCCTTCACCGAGTACCATTCAGATCCTGATGCAGTCTATGCACGCGTGCTCGACATCAAGGCAGAAGACATCGTTCCCACCGTCGCCTTCCCGCATCTTCCTTCCAACACGCGTCCCGCGAGCGAAGCGCGCGAGGTGAAGATCGATCAGGCGGTCATCGGCTCATGCACTAACGGCCGTATCGAAGATATGCGTCAGGCCGCCGCGGTGCTCAAGGGCCGCAAGGTTCATCCCTTCGTCCGCTGCATCATCATTCCGGCAACGCAGCAGGTGTATCGCCAGTGCATCGAAGAGGGTCTCATTGATATCTTCCTTGATGCGAATTGTGCGGTCTCAACCCCTACCTGCGGTCCGTGCCTGGGTGGTTATATGGGCATTCTGGCAGCAGGGGAGCGCGCGATCGCTACCACCAATCGAAATTTCGTTGGTCGCATGGGCGATCCTACGAGCGAGGTGTATCTCTCTTCGCCAGCTGTTGCCGCTGCAAGTGCGGTGCTTGGTCATATCGGTCTGCCTGAAGATATAGATTAGGAGCAATTCATGAACTATAAAGGTACGGTACATCGCTACGGAAGAGACGTTGATACTGACGTCATCATCCCTGCGCGTTATCTGAACACCTCCGACCCTGCTGAACTCGCGAAGCATTGCCTGGAAGATCTGGACGCGACCTTTGTCGAAAAGGTGAATCCGGGCGATATCATCGTTGCTGAAGAGAACTTCGGTTGCGGTTCTTCGCGTGAGCATGCGCCTATCGCCATCAAGGCTGCAGGTGTCGACGCGGTCATCGCAAAGAGCTTTGCGCGCATCTTCTACCGCAACTCGATCAATACTGGGCTTGCGATCCTTGAATGCCCCGAAGCAGTCGATGCGATCGAAGAGGGCCACGTTGTTTCGGTCGAAACGGAGACCGGTACGATCACCGATGAGACCACCGGTCAGGTATTCACCGCGCAACCGTTCCCACCCTTCATCGCCGATATCATCGAACAGGGCGGTCTTATCAATCGCACGCGCAGTGTTCTGGGAAAAGAGTAGGGGAGTAGCATGGCTCAAACGTATAAGATCTGTCTTTTACCAGGCGATGGCATCGGTCCTGAGATCATCGCTGAAGGCGTGAAGGTGCTCGATGCGATCGCAGCGAAATACGGCGTATCGTTCGAATACACCGAAGCACTCATTGGCGGCCGTGCGATCGACGAAACGGGCAGTGCGCTTCCCGAAGCCACGCTCGCTATTGCTTCTGGCTCCGATGCAGTGCTGCTTGCAGCGGTCGGCGGCCCGAAGTGGGATACTACCGATCCTAGCAAACCACGTCCTGAACAGGGATTGCTCGCTATTCGAAAGGGCCTGGGCCTTTATGCGAACCTTCGTCCGGTCGTGATCTTCAATGCGCTGGCGGATGCTTCAACGCTCAAACCTTCCGTTATCGATGGTGTCGATTGCGTGATCGTTCGCGAACTCACGGGCGGTCTTTATTTTGGCGAACGTGAACGCACATACGATGTTGCTGGCGCTGGCGTGAACGGCGCTCCCGGCCAGCAGGCTTACGACACGCTCATGTACTCCGAATACGAGATCGAGCGCATCGTTCGCCATGCGTTCGAGACCGCACGCAAACGTCGCGGTCGTGTTCACTCGATCGACAAAGCGAACGTGCTCGAAACCTCGCGCATGTGGCGTGAGATCACGCATCGTATCGCCGAGGAGTATCCCGATGTCGAACTTATCGATATGCTCGTTGACAATGCCGCTATGCAGCTGATCAACGATCCAAAGCAGTTCGATGTCGTGGTAACGGAGAACATGTTCGGCGATATCCTTTCCGATGAAGCTTCGATGCTCACCGGTTCGCTCGGCATGCTCGCTTCCGCTTCGCTCGGCGATGGCACGGCGCTCTATGAGCCGAGCCATGGCAGTGCGCCCGATATCGCGGGCAAGGGTATCGCTAACCCGCTCGCGCAGATTCTTTCGGTCGAG
>OCHK01001034.1_pt1 | contig 23474 bp, 18 predicted proteins | sample 1538551 | NCBI WGS metagenome assembly OCHK01 (sample SAMN04571707, study PRJEB22368) | human gut metagenome | biome: human gut; material: stool | host: Homo sapiens | place: Luxembourg | collected 2012-08-31
TTTGAAAAACAACGCAGATTTCCGCCAGCCAAGAATCAGCTCCCCTCCTGCAGAGTCCGGCGACAGGCAGCACACGCCTCACGGGCTGGCTTTTCAGGGCGGTAGGGTAGTGTGGCTGCTCGGGAGTTGGATGAGCTATCAGCGCTACGCTGGATAGCTGGGAGGAAAAGCTGATTTTGCAGTAAGTGGCTGAAAAAAATTACCGATGCGAATATCCACTTGACTGGATCTCTTTACCTTGACATCTTCCGTGAGAGTATGCACAATAAAGGTATCATAAACTTGCCAGACAGAGATAAAATATGAAACAAGAGTAATAAACATGCAGAACATTTTCATCGTAGCAGACATGCCAGATCAGACTTGTCTGTTAAGAAGGATGAAACCGCAGGAAAGGAGAAAGCTATGAAAAAGAAGCTTCTGAAAAAATTGATGGTCCTTGCGCTGTCCGCAGTAACTGCCTTCAGTGCGGTACCGGCAGCAACGGTAACAGCAGCAGGTAATCCTTATCCTAAAACACAGGATGTGGATCGAGATGGCTTATACGAGATCCCCTGCACACGCTTTGCATGGCAGTGCGTGTATGATAGACAGGGAATCGCATTGCCTGCATGGGGAAATGCGGTAAGCTGGTGGCAAAATGCTATCAATCAGGGCTATGCAGTAGGAAATGAGCCTGTTCCCGGTTCTATTGCTGTATGGAGCGGAGATTATTACGGACATGTTGCTTATGTAACAGCTAATCTTGGAAACAACAGATTTACGGTAGATGAGGGAGGAAGAACGGACAAAGATCAGACATCCTCTCATGGAGTTGCATATGGATATACACTGACCAATGCAGTCGGAGGAAGGCGCCCTTATGATTCCAACAAGGTGCTGCTTGGCTTTATCTATCCGGGCGTTCGTGTACCGGGCAAGCCATATGTGAGCGTGAATCCGGGAAAAGCGAATCAGACCACAACGTTTTCCTGGAATGCAACAAGCTATGCCAGATATTATGATGTATATGTGTATAAAGCAGGAGAATCCAATCCGACGCAATTTCAGTATGGAGTGAATGGAACAAGCTGGTCCTGCACATTGCCGGCGGGGAATTACAGGGTAGCGGTGGCATCTGTGAATCATGCACAGTATGCATATACATTTTCGGATTCTGTGAATTTCACTGTCCAGGCAGCTCCGGTCACACATACACATAACTATCAGAGAGTAACAGTAAAGGCAACCACCACTGTCAACGGATATATACAGGAGCAGTGCAGCTGCGGAAGTATACAGAATAAACAGATCATCTATTATCCGAAAAAAATACAGCTTTCCAGAACAAGCTATACTTATAATGGAAAAGTAAAAAAGCCAACGGTAAAGGTTACAGACAGCAACAACAGGGTGATCAGTGCAGACAACTATACAGTTACCTATTCTGCCGGAAGAAAATATGTTGGAACTTATCGGGTAACAGTTCGGTTTAAAGGCAATTACTCGGGAACCGTTACAAAAACCTTTAAGATTACCGGAAAAGCTCATAAACACAGCTACAAAAAACAGGTAAAGAAAGCAACTACATCCAGGAACGGATATGTGCAGTATCTTTGCTCCTGCGGTGCAGTGACCGGAAAGAAAACCATCTATTATCCGAAGACAATAAAGCTTTCTGCCACAAGCTATACATATGACGGAAAAGTAAAAACACCGAAGGTAAAAGTAACCGGTGCGAATAAAAAAACTATCAGTTCCGGCAATTACAAGGTGACATATTCTCGTGGAAGAAAAAATGTTGGTACTTATAAGGTGACGGTGAAGTTTAAGGAGAATTACAGCGGAACCGTAACAAAGACCTTTAAGATCAAGGCGAAACCTAAAAACTGGGTTTATGTGGATACGCTTCCAAAGAATATCACTTCCGATAAATATACGATCCAGTATAAACACACCTATCGGAAAACAACCTCCAGCTATGTCAATGATGGTGGTGTTTATGAGTCTGTAAGACCACTGGAGACATCTGCTTCCAGACAACTGGTGGGCTATTATTACTATCATTTCTGCGGACCGAATACCGGACAGAATGTAAACTTCGCACAGACGGGCCCTTATGTACATTTTGACAGTGTAGCAGCCAGTCAGGTAACCGTAGCTGCTTCCGGCGCAGATGGAGATGACCCGAGCATTACCTATTATCTGCTGAACTGGAACGGGAACGGCAACCGGGTATGGTGCTCCAGCGGAACTACCTGTAACGGCGCCTACGGAAGCCACGGAGCCAGAGGCCAGGCCTGGTACCGCATGAACCAGTACCAGAACAAAAAACTCCAGACTCAGACCACAACCTCCGAAAGTGATTGGACAACCGGTAAAGACAGCACAGCAGTAAAAACCGTTTACCGTTATAAAGCAAAATAGATCATAGATCAGTCATAAATCACAGTCATAAATCAGAAACTCCCTCATGTATCAGAAAAAACTGATATGTGAGGGAGTTTTTTTGCAGAAGGATATTTGTAGTCTGCGCCGTATCTGGTTGATTGCCATAAAATATTGTGTCGAAATACAGAGAAACAACAGGAAGGAAAAATCTTGGATGAAAGATAAAAATATGATATTCTATAAGTATCTTATAAGACTTATTCTAGCCGTATGGCATTCACAGATGTTTCAGATCTGAAACGGAATTTCCATTTTTTATCAGACAAGGAGAAGATTAATTGAATACGAAATTAAAGGCTTATTTTCCAATGATAAGAACCCGCGAGGAGATTTTGCGGGACATTCAGCAGAACATAAATCTGACAGAGAGATTTTATAGCTGGAAAGAAGAACAGAGAGAGGAATTTATGGATTTCTGTACGGGAGTGAAGGGGGTGAAAATGCTGTATGATGCATTTTTTAAGGAAATTATGAATCCGGAAACAGTACCGGAAAGATTAGAGGATTTTCTTGAAGTATTGCTTCAGAGAAAGGTGAAAATTATCGAAGTTTTACCAGGAGATTCTACAAGACTGGCAGATGAGCAGTCTCTTTTGATCATGGATATTCTGGTACGATTTGATGATGGTTCATATTGTAACGTGGAAGTGCAAAAAATAGGTTACGCTTTTCCTGGGGAAAGATGCGCATGTTATTCTTCTGATCTATTATTAAGGCAATATAAAAATGCCCGAAGTACCAGAAAAGAGAATTTTTCCTATAAGGATATAAAAAGTGTATATACAATTGTACTGATTGATAAAAGTACAGGAGATTTTCATAAATATAAAGATAGATACTGCCATATTTTTCAACAGAGATCAGATACAGGATTGGAACTTAATCTGCTTCAGAAATATGTATTTCTTCCGCTTGACATCTTTCGTGAGAATATGCACAATAAAGGTATCACAGATAAACTGGATGCATGGCTGGCATTTTTGAGTATGGATTCTCCGGAAGTAATCGTGAAATTAATAAAAAAATATCCGGAGTTTACGGTCATGTACGAGCACATATATAATATATGCCGGAATGTGGAAGGGATGATGGAAATGTATTCAGAGGAATTAAAGATTCTTGACAGAAACACAGTGAAGTATATGGTTGATCAGATGCAGGAGCAGATTGATAATCAAAAGGAGAAAATTGCAGCTCAGGAAAAAGAAATTCAGATGTTAAAAAGAAAGCTTGAAGAACAGAAATAAAATATAAGATCAGAAACTCCCTCATATATCAGAAAAAAACTGATATGTGAGGGAGTTTTTTTGCTTAAAAAACGGCTTATTTATTTAGGTTATAGTTGGTAAATTTTCACAGAGCACAATACTCTGTGAAAGATTCCCTGCGATCCGTGTAAATTTAACGGTTCTTTCTTCTCTGACGGCGGTTTTTGACGGTTTATAAAAAAACTCAGGCTCCCGGAAATTCTTTTTCCACGGTATCTGCGATCTTTAGTTTTTCCATATTTTTACGTTTCAGATTCATGGATGAATGTACATAACATTCCAGTGTGATCCGTGTGCTGGAGTGCCCCAGGATCTCCGAAAGACTGCGGATCTCAAATCCGGCCTCCACACACCGTGTCGCAAAACTATGCCGCAAAGTATGGAAATGAACATTTTTCAGATTACAATCTTTCGTATATTGCCTCATGCGATACTGCAGGGTTCTGGGCTCCAGGAAATACCCTGCTTTTCCGGTCAGAACATATGCTTCCAGATCATCTGCTCTCCATTTGTTACAGAGCTTTTCAATATCCTGGTTCATGGGGATTATCCTTACCGACCTTCCACTTTTAGGAACCCCGGTTATGATCCGGGTCCTTTCTTCACTTGCAGGATTGAGATTTTTCAGGCGCTGCATGGTATGACGTACAAAGATGACTTTATTTTCCAGAGAAATATCTTCCCATTTCAGAGCACATACTTCTCCGATCCGCAATCCTGTCAGCAATGCCAGCAAAACCCCAAATTTACACGGATCCATGTCCCGTAAAAGATATTCCGTAAACCTTTTCTGTTCTTCACAGGTCAGCACACGCATTTCTTTTCGATCCTGCCTGGGGTATACGATATCCACCGGTTTTGCCAGTGGATTCTGCTTTGCTGTATAATTCAGAATGGAATGCAGCACGGAAAGGATATCCCGCACTGTTTTTGGTGACAATCCTCTTTCATGGACAAGCCTGTAGCTGAATTGTTCTACAAGTATTTCTGAAACAGCCTCGGAAAAATACTGCCCAAGGTCAGGCTTGATATATTTTTCCAGGATCGTTGTATATTTTACAAAAGTAGATGGTTTCACGCTGCTTCGTTTCAGATACAGCCATTCATTACAGTAATCTGCAAAGCGATTCCGTTTTCCTCTCACGGGCAGGAGCTGATCATTCATCAGCGCATAACGTGCCTGATTGACCTTATCTCTGACTTCATGATATGTTTTTCCGTAACAGTAGCCATAGTGTATCCTTCCGTTTATCCGATGCTCCTTGATATATCTGGCTTCCCATCGTCCATCTTTTCTTTTGTAAATGTTTTCTCCTTTTCTGCTCATTGATCTTTCCTCCTGTTATGCCGAATCTTATAGTCTGTTCACAAATAAGAGTTTTTATTCGCCGGTCTTTTATCCTCTGACGACGACACTGACGGCGAATAGTGTCCTTTTTCGGACACCACAATATTTGCGCCCTATATTATCCGTAAAATATGGCGAAAAACCACGATAAAAAAGCCGGTTTTCAGGAACTTGCACCTTGAATTTCCGAAAAATTTATGGTATTTTTATAGAAACAGAGTATTGTGCTCTGCGAAAGAGCAGAAATACCGGCATGGACATGTAATGAGCAGTGCCTGTTTTTGACTGCCATAGCATACAAGAAGGAGGTTTGAAGTATGATACATAATCATTCATCTGGAAAACACCGTCTGTGGAGGAAGGTCCTCTCAGTCTGTATTGCGTTTGCAATGATCTGCAGTGTTTCCATCTCAGCGTTTGCGGTAGAGGCCAGCAGTGAAACAGCCAATGAAAATATTGAAACAGTACAGTCCGGATCCGCAGAGGAAGCAGAAGAGCTGACAGCCACAGAAGCGGAAAATGATCAGTCGGTGGATGAATTACAACCGGAAGAACCTGCGGTGACAACCGGAGATGAAAATACAGAGGAACCGACAGATGTTATCGAAGCTCCATCTGAGGATCCGGAGCAGCCGGAAGAGCCATCCGTAGAGCCTGGCGAAGAGCCAATCCAGCCAGCAGATCCGACCGTGACCGAACAGCCGGAGGAGCCGACCGTGACCGAACAGCCCGAAGAACCAGCTGCGACACCGGCGGGAGATGCAGATGCATCGGTAGATGAGGTGCAGGATGTGGAGCTGGAAGCGCAGGCGGATGCACAGACAGTACAGGATATAGAGCAGAAGCAAGATCCGGTAGCGGTGCAGGAACGAAGGGGTAGTTATAACAACTATACCGGAATAGCAGCTATCTATTATCTGGCTACACCAGATGGCATTCCGGAAAGTAATGATACCCAATATTGGGCACCAGAATCAGACAAGAGCAAATTATTTGGAAAAATTAATACTAAGGGGGCAAAATGGGAAAAGGTTGATAACAAGGATAAAAATATTAGGGAAAATGTGAGCAATCATGTTAGTACATGGCCAGATGAAACTGCAGGATCTTCATGGATTGTAAAAAGAAGCGATTCAAGTGGAAATGTGGATGGAAAAACATATTTTAATTATATTTTGGATTCTATTTGGAAAGATTATAAAGGTAATCTGGAAAAGAAATTGGGAATAACAGGTTTAGAACAAGAAGATGTGACAGAAATTACATTAAAACCATTCAAAATTTCAAGAGATAACAGCACAATAACAAAGCAGAATTATCATATTGACTGTACGATTGATATTGTATGTAAAAAAACTTTTACTGCAAAATTCTGGATTAAAAGTCCGGAGGCGTCAAAATATGATCTGTACGATGCAAAAGATTATATAAGAGGAAGAAAGGTTGAAACAACAGAAAAAGCTACAATAGGCAGTAAAGAAGTTATCAATGGAATAACATATGTTCTGGATGGCTGGTATCCGGAAAATGCTGGCGGAGGAGCATGTGGAGATCAGAAAATTACAACCTGGCCATATCTTCCAAAAAATACAGAGTTGGCAGATGGTACCGTAAACTTCTATGCCCACTACACACCGCTTTATACGTCAGTAGATATCAAAAAAAGTGTAACCGGAAATATGGGAGATAAGGGTAAAAAGTTCAACTTTACAGTTTCTGTAATAAATGGAAGAAATACTAATCTTCCATTTAAAATCGGTGAGATACAGTATGAAAAGCCAACGACAATTACACTGTCAGATGACCAGACAACAACACTGAAACAGGTTCCAGTTGGAGCAACCGTAACGATCACAGAAGACGATTATAGCAACGATAGATATACGCCTTCCTATGCAATAGACGGTAAGCCTTCTGGTACGAATAATAGAGAGGCGAAAATAACATCTATTTCAAAAAGGGATAATGATGTTCCTCACGAAGTTATCTTCACCAACAATAAAGATGCAATCCCGGACACTGGGCTGGATCTCAATACAACACCATACATTCTGGCATTATGTATCGTAGCTGCCGGAGCAGGTGTGCTGTTATTCAGGCGCAGGAAGCGTTGGAGTTGAAGGCGGTTGTGATGAAGAAGAAACGGTCAGGAAAAAAAGGAAGCTGTAATGCTGGAGCAGAGCGGTTTCCGCAGACAGAGGCGTTAAATCATGAGCACGAAAAGCTGAAGGAGTGGTTCCGGACGGTCAGGTTTCGGAAGGTGCTGTTTGGCGGAGTGGATGAAGTTCATCTCTGGAAAAAGCTGGAAGAGCTGAATCAGATTTATGAAACATCCTTAAGCGCAGAACGTGCACGGTATGATGCACTGATCGCTGACCATCAGAAAAGCTGTGATGCCATGATTCGCAAATATAAGGAACTTGCTGAAAGAGGGACTACCGGACAGGATACAAATGTCTGAACTGTTCACAGGATATAGTTCCAGAGAAGAGGTGCGGAGGTGATGCGTGCTGAAAAAGATCAAACCTGTTCTCAGACAATCCGGAAAAGAAGATATTCTACAGAAATAAAGGAAGGCTACATCCGTCTTTTCTGGCGGATCGTGTTGATCGTGGCCGTTGGCTGGCTGCTGTTTACACAGGTTTTTCTTATAGGCCAGGCACCGGATAATGAAATGTTCCCGGCAGTGGAAGCCGGAGATCTTCTCATCGGTTATCGGCTGGAACAGAATCTTGAAAAAGAAGATGTTGTCGTGTATGAAGCCGACGGCAAAACTCACGTAGGGCGTATCCTGGGATGCGAAACTGATGTGATCACAATGGATGACACAGGAACGCTTCTCGTAAACGGAACAGCCCAGACAGGAGAAATTGCATTTCCTACATATGCAAAGGAAGGGATCACATATCCCTATACAGTTCCGGAAGGCAGTGTGTTTATTCTGGGAGACTACCGGACTCATGCAAAAGACAGTCGTGAATTCGGCCCCATTTCTACAGAGGATGTGAAAGCAAAAGTGATCACCATACTCCGAAGAAGAGAACTGTAAAAAAGTAACGGTTCTCTCATTTCTGAGAGAACATAACAACAAATGTATAAGCTGCTTTTTATGAGCTTATAAATAAATTTATATTTCTAGGAGGATTTTCTTATGAAAAAGACAAAGAAACTGTTAGCATGTTTGATCGCAGCAGCCACCATGTTTACCATGGGAAGTACGGCGTTTGCGGCAGAGACAGAAGAAAAATTACCAAGCGATGTAAGAACTGTAAAAATTACTAAGCAGTACACACTCGAGAATAACGGAACAGAATCTCCGGCTGAAACATTTTACTTAACACAGGAAAGTAAAAAAGTTGAAGATGGTGAAGCTGCAGAAGCGCCAGACCTTGAAAAATTATCAGGTGATGAAAGTAATTATGTTGCAAAAGTTACTTTTTCTAAAGGTGGTGCAGGCAAATCAGGAGAGTTCGTTGTCACTTTACCAACATATAACAATGTAGGTAAATATAGTTATGAACTGAAAGAAGTTGACGGAAAAACAGCAGGAGTTACCTATCGTACAGATAAAATCAAATTAGTTGTTACTGTTATTAACGGAAAAGATGGCAAGCTTATACGTCAGGTAGGTGTTCATGCAGAAAAAGACGGAAAAGATGTAAAATCATCAAGCTTTAATGATAATAAATATTCCGCAGGAACATTAAATGTTACTAAAAAAGTTACTGGTAATTCAGGCGATAAAAATAAAAAATTCCATTTTACAGTTACATTAACAAAACCTGAAAATAAAGAAGTCAGAAGTGATATTACAGCAACAGTTGCAGGAACCAGTCAGACAAATCCTAGTTTAGATTGGACAAAAGGAAGTTGCACATATGGGTTTGACTTGGCAGATGGAGAGACTGCATCTTTGGGGAACATCCCATATGGTGTGGCATATACAGTTGCTGAGGATGACTACAGTACCAATGGTTACACTACAACAATGTCAGGAAATAGTGGTGAAGTAAGCAAAGCTAAGCAGACAGCAGCATTCACTAACGATAAAAACAGTGACAACATCGACACCGGCATCAACCTCACAACCCTCCCATACATCCTCGTATTCGCAGGTGTGATCGTAATCGCAGGTGCAGCATTCATCACCAGAAGACGTAAATACGAAGACTAATGATCATCCAGGCAGCAGAGAGGAGGCAGTATGAACGCATCTAAGTTTTTTCTGAAAGCAGCCAACTCTCTGGTCACTGCCATTGTAGCATTGTTTCTGATTCTGGCGGCGGCGTATTCCGGGTATGCGCTCTGGGATAACGCACAGGTCTATGGCGCTGTGGACGACATCCAGTCCCAGCTCTTAAAACTGAAACCGGACCCGGAACAGAAAGACGGAGGCGCTTCTTTTGAAGAGCTCCGAAAGATCAATCCGGATGTCTGTGGATGGATCACACTGGACCACACAAAGATCGATTATCCGATCCTTCAGGGAGAAGATAACTTGACTTACATCAATACCGATGTATACGGTGATTTTGCTTTGTCAGGAAGCATCTTTCTGGATTCCGGCTGTGACAGAAATTTTCAGGGGAAATATTCTCTCCTGTATGGTCATCACATGGCAGAGCATAAGATGTTCGGAGATCTGGATCTTTACAGAAAAAAGAAATTTTTTGACAAAAACACCACAGGTACGCTGATCCTGCCTGACCGTTCCTACAAGCTGGAAATTTTTGCATGTATGCAGGTTTCCGCATCTGAGGATTCTATTTTTGCAACGGGAAAATGGCAGGCGGACACCAGCGGACTTGTGGATTTTGTCAGAAAAAACGCGGAACATGTCCATCAGCAGACAATGGATAACATTGGAAAGTCCGAAGATTTTTCCCAGATACTGGCAATGTCAACCTGCTCTTCGGAATTTACAGATGCAAGAACAGTTCTTCTGGCGGTAATGAAACCTTATTCGCCGGAGACGTAAGGAGGGGATGAAGACGAATATACGAAAATTTCCGGCAGTGCTCCTGCTTGCGGTTCTGTGCCTGACAGTTTTTCCGATTTCAGCTATGGCAGCTGGAGTTGCGGAAGTAAAGATTCCTGTCAGCGTGGAATTGTCAGGTGAGAAGCCATCTCCGGACGAAACTTATACGATCATTCTTCAGGGTGAGGACGAAGCCCCCATGCCGGAAGAAAATACGATCACGATCACAGGTGCGGGGAAAGCAGAATTTCCTGCAGTGGAATATGCTGTTCCTGGCGTATACACTTACAGCGTTTCCCAGCAGCCTGGAAAGCTGGAAAACGGACATTATGACAATACCGTTTATTATGTGAAAGTAACAGTAACGAACGGAGAGTCCGGTGATCTGGAAGCAGTTGTGGCTGCACATACCGATGCACAGATGAACAGCGAGAAACAGGATATCGGCTTTGTGAATTCCTACGATCCTGTGGATACGCCGACACCTGTACCGGAAAATACACCGACACCACTTCCGGAGAAAACTCCGACTGCAGTGCCGACCAGAACTCCGGCAGCGACCATAACGAATACGCCGGTAAAACCTGACAGCAATCCGCCTGCTTCCGGAACTTCTTCCTATACGGGAACTTCTTCCTATACAGGAAATACAGGTTCCAGTCATGTAAAAGCTATGCCAAAAACAGGAGATAACACAAACATTGCAAAATGGATCGCAGTGATCTGCGTTTCCGGATGCGTGGTATTACTGGCAGCAGTATTTGTCAGAAGAAAAAAGAAAACGGATAAATAACAGGATCCGGACAGCGGTGCGGCAGGAAAAATTTCTACCGCATCGCTTTTTTTGACGAAATGTGAGGGACAGAGGATGGCAAACGGACTTAAACTGGAAGGTCAGAGATTTGGTCATCTGACGGTACTGAAAAAACTGGATGAGCGGGAAAACAGGTATGTTGTATGGCTGTGCAGATGTGATTGTGGAAATGAGATAAAAGTAAATACCAGACATCTGATGCGTGGGACTGTAAAGGACTGTGGATGTATTCCGGAAAACAGTGCCAAGAGAGGACCGGTGGCAGAAGACCTTACAGGCCGGCGTTTCGGGAAACTTGTGGCAGTAAAAAAACTGGAAAGTAAAAACGGCAGGACCAGGTGGGAATGTCGCTGTGACTGCGGGAATATGCATATTTCCACTGCACACAGCCTGAAAGCCGGAAAATGTACCAGCTGCGGTTGCGGCCATTATGTCAGAGGTCGCGGGATCACCGACATCAGCGGACAGCGTTTCGGGCGGCTGACTGCTCTCTATCATACAGATAAAAGGAGCAAAAAGGGCTCTGTGTTCTGGCATTGTCGGTGTGACTGCGGAAATGAAGTGGATGTGACAGAGGATGGCCTTCTTCATGGTAATTACAGAAGCTGTGGCTGTCTGAGACAGGAGATATGGAAGGAACTTCCCGGGCAGCTGCATATGGTAGATGGAACCTGTGTGGAGATGCTGGAAAAAAGAAAGCACCGCAGTGATAATACCAGCGGATTCCGTGGCGTCTATCAGCTGCGGAATGGAAAATACCGTGCTACCATCGGATTCAAGGGGAAACGATTTTATATCGGAACTTTTGTGGATTATCAGGATGCGGTCCAGGCCCGCCAGGAAGCGGAATCTACCATCCACGAAGGCTTTGTCCGCGCCTGGTACAGCTGGAACCGGCAGGCAGAAAAAGATCCCGGCTGGGCCAGAAATAATCCCCTGGTATACGAGATCCAACGGATCAACGGAGAGTTTCAGGTGACAACGAATATGAAAGAAAAAGAACTGCTGAAGTAAACTGAATATTCTCACATAAGCTGTCGCGTTAATGTGCTACAGCTTATTTTTTTGAAAAATACCGATAAAAATGTGGACAAAACCGAAAATAATGGTTAATATATACACATGCCTAAAAATCAAAAAATGAAAATTATACGAAATATATAATATAAACCCGGAACGGATAAAAAATATATAGACATATTTACAAATCGACATCGCGGATATCAATACCGGAAGAAGTGGTGAAATAACGGGAGGAAGAGAATATGCTGAAATTTTTTAAAGGAAAAGATAAAGGAAATTTAATCTATGCACCCTGCAAGGGTAGAGTGGTTCCCCTTGCGGAGGTTCCGGACCCTGTCTTTGCGGACAAGGTACTGGGTGACGGTTTTGCAGTGATCCCGGCAGACGGCAGGATATATGCTCCGGCAGACGGTGAGGTGGCAATGGTATTTGATACGCTTCATGCGGTTACGCTGACAAGCACTCAGGGCGCGGAAATACTGATACATATCGGACTGGATACAGTCACACTTAAGGGCGAACCCTTTAAAGCCCACGTTGCAGCAGGTGACAAGGTCAAAAAGGGTGATCTTCTGATAGAGGCTGATCTGGACAAAATTGAGAAAGCCGGTTTAAACACGATTATCCCGGTTCTGATCTGCAACACAGATGATTACGGAAAGATAAGCCTCCAGAAGGAGGGGGATGTTTCGGCGGATGAAGCCGTCCTCAAGCTTTCATGATCATCTTCATGCAGCTGACAGGCTTATAGCAGCCCGGAGATAGTAGCAATTTTCGGGGTGTTATAACCGGAGTGATCCGGTCAAATATATTTATTTTAAGGGAGGGGAAATATATGAAATTTCTTCAAAAACTGGGAAAAGCGTTAATGCTTCCGGTGGCAGTACTGCCAATCTGTGGTATCCTCATGGGTATCGGATACTGGTTATGTCCGGCAACTATGCAGGGTGGAGACATTCATGGCGCAGCCAATCTGATCGGTCTGTTTCTGGTTAAGGCAGGCGGAGCTCTGATCGACAACATGGCAATCCTTTTTGCTATCGGTGTCGGTGTCGGTATGTCAGAAAAGAATGACGGAACCGGCGGAATTGCTGCACTTGCATCCTGGCTGATGCTCACAACACTTCTTTCTACAGGATTTGTTACAACCATCATGCCATCAATCGCTGACAATGCAACAAAGACTCTTGCATTTGACAAAATTGCGAATCCTTTTATCGGAATCCTTGCCGGTATCATCGGATCTACATGCTATAACAAATTCAAGAGCACCAAGCTTCCTGACTGGCTGTCATTCTTCAGCGGCAAGCGCTGCGTAGCGATCATCGCAGGAGTGGTTTCCATTATCGTATCTGCTGTATTACTGTTTGTGTGGCCATTACTTTTCAGTGCACTTGTAGCATTAGGAAAAGCAGTTGCAGGTATGGATGTTGTTGGTGCAGGTATCTATGCATTCCTGAACCGTCTGCTGATCCCTACCGGATTACATCACGCACTGACAATGTATTCTGGTTTGACACCATCGGACTTGGTGATCTTCAGCACTTCTGGGCAGGTGAAACCTCTGCAGATGTATCCTGGAGCCTTGGAATGTACATGTCCGGATTCTTCCCATGTATGATGTTTGGTATTCCTGGTGCAGCACTTGCAATGGTAAGATGTGCGAAACCTGCAAAGAAAAAAGTTGCCATCGGTCTTGTTGCATCTGCAGCGATCTGTGCATTTATCTGTGGTGTAACTGAGCCGTTCGAGTTTGGATTTATGTTCCTTGCTCCTGGCCTTTATGTAATTTATGCATTACTTTACGGTATCTTTACCATGATCACAGTTGCTCTTGGATTCCGTGCAGGCTTCAGCTTCTCCGCCGGTGCGATGGATTTACTTTTCTCATCCTCACTTCCGGCAGCACAGAAGACATGGCTCATCCTTCCTCTTGGAATTGCAGCATTTATCGTATTCTATGTTGTATTCCTTTTTGCCATCAAGAAATTTGATCTGAAGACTCCGGGAAGAGAAGACGATGATGATCTTGAGGCAGAGAAGAATATTGAGCTTGCAAATGATGACTATACTGCTATTGCCGCAAAGATCCTTGAAGGCTGTGGCGGAAAAGAGAACATCACAAGCATCGATAACTGCATCACAAGACTGAGACTTGAGGTTAAGGATATTACAGCTGTAAATGATAAGGTGATCAAATCTGCAGGTGTTGCAGGCGTGATCAAACCTGGAAAAACTTCTGTACAGGTTATTATCGGAACCAAGGTTCAGTTTGTTGCAGATGCATTTTCTGCGCTTTGTAAATAATGGCTTTTTTGGAGTTAGGTATTTGTTAAAATAATTATGGGGGCAGCAGAACTGTGAAAACGGTTCTGCTGCTGTTTTTTGTATACCTTATATTGACCAATACTTTCAAAAAGCGTAGAATGTTACTTCGATAAAAAGCAACCGGTCAGTGCGTTTACAATTGCAATATTTCTACAGGGGGAATGAAGTTAATGAAATCCTGCATATTTCACAAAAAATATCTTTTAGCCGGCATATATATTATTTTTGTTCTGTTTACCTGCTGTAATTCCCGATTTTATCATACACCGCTGGCAAAAATATGTTCCGTAACAGAAAAACAGACTCTGAGCAGAGAAGGAACCAGGGGCTCAAAAGAATATTATTATACTCAGAATATTACGGCACGGATATTAAACGGTTCGCATAAAGGGGAAAAAATAACGGTCTCTAATGAATATACATCTTCTCAGGTTCAGACCAAGAAATATCATAAAGGAGACACCGTTCTTTTAAGCGGTTCAAAGGAAAGCCCCGGAAAAACGATACGTTCTGTAAAAAGGGATGGGTATCTGGCATTACTGGCAGGAGGATTATTTTTTCTTCTGATCTGCATTACAGGAAAGCAGGGATTTTACACGATCATATCACTGATACTGAATACAGTCATATTTGCGTATGGATTTCAGGCTTTTACAGAAGGCAAAAATATTTTAAATATCTGTAATGTCATCGCAGTTCTTTTTTCACTGACTACATTGATCTGCTTAAATGGAATTCATAGAAAAACATTTTCCTCAGTTCTTTCAACACTGTGTGTTCTGTTTCTGATCATGGCATTGTTTGAATTTTCTATTTATATGTACGGAGATCTGGATTATTCCAATCTGGAATACCTTGGAAGTACAGGCAATTCAGCAGATATATTCTGGGCAGATATTATGCTGACAGGACTTGGTGCAATTATGGATGTGACGGTGACGATCAGCGCAGCAGTAGGAGAGATCGTGCGGAAAAATCCATCGGTTTCTCTGAGAAGACTGATACATTCCGGTCGTGAAATCGGATATGATATTATGGGAACCATGATAAATGTACTGCTGTTTGTTCTGGCAAGCGGCATGATTCCCATGTTCATACTTAAGATGAATAATGATATAAGCTTTGTAACGATCGTGAGATACCACATTCCATATGATATCTGTCGTTTTCTGATAGAAAGTATTGGAATTGTACTGGCAATACCGGTATCTGTTTTTATTGCTTCAGTGATTATGAAAATACCATCACGGAAAAGGGGTGTCAGAGAATGATCATTTTTCTTGCATTGATTTTAATTTTTCTGGTGATCTTGATTGGCGGAGAGCGTGGAGCCATGTCAATTATGACACTGGCGGGGAATATTGTAATTTTGTTTTTTTCAATTATGCTGATGTCTGCCGGTTTTCCTGTACTGCTCCTGATATTGGTGGCAGGTGCAGGTGTCTGTTATATTTCTCTGTTTTATCAGAACGGAAATAATCCAAAGACGCGGGCGGCTTTTCTGGCTACACTGCTGGTAATGTTACTTTTGTTTATTCCGATTTATATTATTACATGGAGATCAGGAAGTTACGGGTTAAATGAGATCCAGATTTCAGAAGATGATTTTATGTATTATTACAGTACGGATCTTCATATTAACATGCTTCATGTAGGAATATTTGTAACTGTTTTCAGTACTCTTGGGGCTGTTATCGATACAGCATTATCTGTAACATCTTCTGTATATGAAGTCTGGACTCATAAAAACAGTCTGACAGCGAAAGAGCTTACAGCTTCCGGCTATCAGGTTGGGAAAGAAATTATCGGTACAACGGTAAATACGTTGCTGTTTGCTTATCTTGGAGGAACTATTTTATTATTTTCATACATTCAGACACAGCAATATAGCCTGGAGATCATTCTTAATTCCCAGTTCCTATTCCAGGATGTTGCAGTCATGCTATCTGGTGCGGTAGCCTGCCTTATTACCGTTCCGGTATCGATCAGATGTATTATTCGACAGATCTCATGAAGCATATCTCCACTGCACTGAATACGGAATCCATGGTCCCGATACAGATGTTCTTTCCTGTATTCAGCAGACGTGGGCTCTCTTTTATGAAAGCAGTTATTATATTTATGTATTTATGGGAGTGCTTTTACAGGCAGTTCCATTTCTGATCCTGGGAGTCCTTCTATCTTCGGCGCTTAAGACATATGTATCGGAAAAATGGATCGTAAAATTACGGAAAATGTGAAGAAAGTGTGAAATTAGCACTCGCCTCTTGACAGTGCTAATAATGCGTGTTATAGTACATACAGAACAAAGGAAGAGAGAAAAAAGAAATCTTCCGGAGAAAGTTCTTACAGAATTTGCAGATGTTTTCAGAAACAGTAAATTAAAAACGCCTGCGCAGCACGCAGCGAATATAGATCAGGAGGAATGAGTTATGTTAATGCCAAGTATTTTCGGAGAAGATTTATTTGATGATTTTATGGGATATCCGACAGGCCGTCAGGCAGCTGCCAATGCTTATCCTCAGGTGAAGGATATGATGAAGACAGATATCCGTGATGTAGATGGCAATTATGAACTGGAGATCGATCTTCCGGGATTTAAGAAAGAGGATGTGAAGATCCAGCTGAAGAATGGTTATCTGAACATTCAGGCAACCAGAGAAGAGAAGAAGGACGAGAAGGATGATAAAGGTAAATATGTTCGCAGAGAACGTTATACAGGAACCTGCAACAGAAGCTTTTATGTAGGCTCGAGCATTAAGCATGAAGATATCCATGCGAAATATGAGAACGGAATCCTTCATGTAACCTTCCCGAAGGAAGAGACCAAGAAAGAAGCAGAAGAGAAGAAATTTGTTTCTATTGATTGATCAGCATTTATTGTGAAGCCCCGGTACTGGATTGCAAGCTCCGGGTGATGGGATATAGCATAATAACAATATCCGGAACAACCCAAACGGATATTGCAAATATTAAAGCTCCAAATTGCACATCGCATTTGTTTATATAAATGAATATAACCCCCTTTTTTCCACCCCTCTGCCAATGCCTGGCAGAGGGGTTCTTTACGTTTCAGCCTGAAGTACAGAGGTGAATTTTGATTATTGTTTACTGGTAATATTCCGCGAAGCGTGTTGCTGAGAACGGAGTGAACAGTAACGAATTCTGATTAACTTTACACTCTTTCCTCACTCTGTTATACTTGGAACAGGTAAACAGCGGAAATTCGGCAATACTATAAAATTGGGGAAAGAGTTTTTACAGAGGTGAATATATGGGAGATAAGATCAAGGTTATCATGGACTGTGATCCCGGAATCGATGACGGGATCGCACTGGCATATGCGGCAGCACATCAGGATGAACTGGAGCTGCTTGCAGTGACGACATCTGCAGGAAGTACCAGGATAGAAAGAGTGACCAAAAATGCACTGGAGCTGGTGGATTTTTACGGACTGAAGGTTCCGGTGGCAGGAGGCCAGGACCGTCCTCTTGTGAAAGCGGCAATTTATGCGGAAGAATTCCACGGAGAGACAGGGCTTGGCCATTGCGTACTGCCGGAAGCAAAATCAGAGGCTGCTTCTGATAATGCAGTGCTTTTTATCCGTGACATTCTGAATGCCATTCCTGAGGGCGAGCAGGTAGTAATGATCGAAACTGCACCAATGACTAATCTTGCACTTCTGTTAAAGGTTTTTCCTGAAATAAAGAATAAGATCAGAAAAATCGTATTTACAGGCGGTGCAGCAAAAGGCGGAAACATCACACCGGCAGCGGAATTCAACATCTACGCAGATCCGGAGGCGGCAAAGATCGTATTCGATTCCGGAATTCCACTGATCATGTGTGGACTGGATGCTACCCTGAAATGTAATCTCACCAGAAACCAGATCATGAAGCTGTGCCAGTCCGGTGATCCGGCAGCCAGAGCCTGTGGAGATATGGCTGGCTACGTACTTGAAAATTTTTCCAAATATCGCTGCGTGGCAAGTATCCATGCTGCTGTACCGTTTATGTATCTCATCCATCCGGAGTTCTTTAAAACAGAAAAAGTATTCCTGGATGTGGATTGTTCAGACGGTGCCGGACGGGGTGCCACATTATGCGATTTCCGCTGGTGGCTACACGAAGAAGACGAAATGAAAGATATGATTCTGACAGATGCAGATACAGAAAGCTTCCAGCAGGAGCTGTTTGAAGCGATTTATTCTGTGTCCGAATGTAAAAATATGAAATAGCCGGACAACGATCCGGAAACAGCTGCATTTATGAAGCAGCTGAGCAGTCAGATAAGAGGACAGAAAACCCATGAACTATATTGTATTTGACCTGGAATGGAACCAGAATCCGGATGGAAGAAGACATCCGGATAGTCGGCTCCCGTTTGAGATCATAGAGATCGGGGCAGTAAAATTAAATGAAAAAAGAGAGATCGTTGATACCTTTCAGTGCCTGATCAAGCCCAAAGTGTACCACTGGATCCACGACAGTATCCACGAAGTGATCCACGTGGATTATCATGAACTGGAAAAAGGCATCCCTTTTCCAAGGGCGATCCGCAGATTTCTGGAATGGTGCGGGGAGGAGTATCGCTTTTTTACCTGGGGAGACCAGGATGTGATGGAACTTCAGCGCAATATGAAATACTATAATCTTCTGAAGCTGATGCCAGGGCCGGTGCATTACTACGATGTGCAGAAACTTTTCAGCATAAAATTCGAGGATGGAATATCCAGGCGTTCCCTGGAATATGCTACAGACTACCTGCAGCTTCCCAAAAACCGGGATTTTCACCGGGCACTGGCAGACGCCAGCTATACTGCCAGGATACTCCTGGAGATCGATGAAGCCTGCATGATCCGCCATCCGTCCCTGGATGTATATCAGAATCCAAAATCCAGAGACAGCGAGATCTATATTTCCTATACAGACCATGACAAGTTTGTGTCCAGGGAATTTGTATCAAAGGAGCGTCTGATGAAGGACCGTACTATGGTAAGTACCATGTGTCCTATCTGCAGATGCCCTGCCAAGAGGAAGATCCGCTGGTTCAGTACCAACAATTCCAAGGTATATTACAGCCTTGCCCTTTGCCATGAGCATGGACCTGTTGCCGGAAAGATCCGGATCCGAAAAACCGATGAGGGAAAATATTTCGGGGTGAAGACCCTGAGAGCAGAAGATACAGAAGCGGCGGATGAAATCCGTGAAAAGCACGAATCTCTCCGCCGCAGGAAAATGTTACGAAGCCAGGAGAAGATCTGATACGATGTTTCGTTCGTATTGCATTCCCCATCCGACCATTTGTTTCTTATAATAATATTTGCTTTTCAGACGCAGTGGGCCGACAGCATTCTGAAGAACGGCCTGGCGTTTGTTAAGCTGTGATTTTTTGATACCTTTTGGAAGAGTCACATAAACCTTTGTCTGATAATAAAACGGATAGGTGTTTCCGTTATTCTTAAGGATATATTTGTCACAAGGGAGTACCTTAAACGGGACTGGCTCCATGGACACCTTCATATCCACCTTTTCAAAATTTTCAAAACCATAATTAAAAAGAGAAGCGGTATCGCTGTAAGCATTTGCCGCGGAAGTAGAATTCAGGATCACGGCTACCAGCGTTATATTTCCTCGTTTGCAGTAGGTGACAAGTGTGTTGCCGGATGCATCCGTGTAGCCTGTTTTTCCGCCACGGACGCCTTCATAATAATATTCGCCGTTTTTCATCATCTTGTGATGATTGAGCAGCTGGCGGGCTTCCGCAAATTTATTGGTAGGCGGGATCTCGTAATAACGTTTGGTGCAGTATCGCCGGAAAAGAGGATTCAGCCAGGCGGATTTGGCGATCTTTGCCATGTCGGAGGCTGTGGTGTAATGATTCTCATCCGGAAGACCGTTGGGATTATTAAAGTGTGTGTTCTTGCAGCCAAAAAGCTTGGCGCGCCAGTTCATGAGTTCTGCGAATTTCTTTACAGAGCCGGAAACTTCTTCCGCAACGGCGACAGACATTTCATTAGCGGACTGGAGCATGACAGCCATCAGGGCCTGATCCCTGGTGAATTTTTCACCGGGAGCAGCATAAATACTGGAATCTCCGGCAGTTACACTGGTGGAAGCTTTTTCAGATACGGTAATGTTTGTCTTAGCGTTCAGATTTTCACAGGCAAGCAGTGTAGTCAGGATCTTCGTGATGCTGGCAGGGTAGAGCTGTGTGTCCGCATTTTTGGAATAAAGAACGGCTTCTGTATTTACGTCCATAAGGACTGCAGCCTGTGCTTCGATGCCGGGACCTTTGGGCCACCCGTCAATGGAATCGGTGTCGGCAGCCTGTGAATAATAGCTGGAGTGAGCAGGCGTGACTGCTGCTGCCTGACCATCAGGAACCGGTGTGGCAGTGACGATAGGATCACCATATTCATCGTATCCATAGGCAGCCGCCGCGCAGGGAGCTGCGCCTGTGAGCAGGATCCCTATGCCGAGAATGCCTGCAAAGATCCGGCGCAAGGATCGTTTTTTCATATTTTTCATAACAAGATACCTTTCAGTGATAAATCCGGGCGAGAAGGTTATTATTCATTTGAGAATCAGTAACCGAAAAAATCTTGCCCGTTTTGTGATGAGGTGCAGTATTTCATTAATTATAGCATTGTATTAATGAAACGCTGTATTTTGGCCCTCAAGATTCTGTAGTAGTATACCACTTTCCTCCCGGAAAAACTACTTGCAGTCTGTGAAAATTCCATTAAGAAGAAGTGAACATACATATAATAAGAAAAATCCATGAAAACACTTGACATATGGATTTTCCCCAACCTATAATAGACAGCGTATATAGAAAAAGCTGTGATGGAGACAGTAGGCCATATGGAAAGCTTGCAGCGAACTGGGGATGGTGGGAGCCTGGGACGAGTAAATATGGCGGAATATCACTCCTGAGCTTCAGTTCCGAAGTTGTCCGGCAGCAGCCGGAAGAATATCTGATATACAGATGATCATTAAGTAAGAACTGACGGATTTCCTCCGTTACAGGGAACATATATCGGCAGATACAAAGAATTGTCCGCCATGAACAGACATGGAACAACAGCCCGCGCCATAACACAGAGCATAAGAACACAGCAGAAGACGCAGGGATCCGGACACAGGCCCGTATAATGTAACAGGTGGTACAGCGAATCAGACTTCGTCCTTTTACAGGATGGGGTCTTTTTTTATAAGTGCCCGAAGCATTGGCACGAACAGGTATCTGTGAAGAAACAATCCGCTGTGGCCTTACAGATGAGGCAGCAGCCAGTAATCAGACACAGGAGGTAAATATTGTGTATCGTAAAGTTGACACGAATCTGAATTTTGTTGACCGTGAAAAAGAAGTCGAGAAATTCTGGAAAGACAACAAGATTTTCGAAAAGAGTATGGACAGCCGTAAAGAGGGCGAGACATACACATTCTATGACGGACCGCCTACCGCAAATGGTAAGCCGCATATCGGACACGTTCTGACACGAGTTATCAAGGATATGATCCCGAGATACCGTACAATGAAGGGGTACATGGTTCCGAGAAAAGCAGGATGGGATACTCACGGACTTCCGGTTGAGCTTGAGGTTGAGAAGAAGCTTGGCCTTGACGGCAAGGAGCAGATCGAGGAGTACGGAATGGAGCCGTTCATTCAGCAGTGTAAGGAGAGCGTATGGAAATACAAGGGAATGTGGGAGGATTTCTCATCTACCGTTGGTTTCTGGGCTGACATGGAGCATCCGTATGTAACATACGACAACAATTTCATCGAGTCCGAGTGGTGGGCGCTGAAAGAGATCTGGGAAAAAGGTCTCCTTTATAAAGGCTTTAAGATCGTTCCTTACTGCCCACGCTGTGGAACTCCGCTTTCCGCACAGGAGGTTTCTCAGGGCTACAAGACTGTTAAAGAGCGCTCTGCGATCGTACGTTTCAAGGTTGTTGGTGAGGACGCATACTTCCTGGCATGGACAACAACACCGTGGACACTTCCGTCCAACGTTGCACTTTGTGTAAACCCGGATGAGATCTACTGTAAGGTAAAAGCAGCAGACGGCTATACCTACTACATGGCAGAAGCACTTCTGGACAAGGTTCTCGGCAAGCTTGCAAAGGATGATGAGCCTGCATATGAGATCCTTGAGAAATATAAAGGAACAGACCTTGAGCGCAGAGAATATGAGCCGCTTTTTGCATGTACAGGAGAGGCAGCAGCAAAACAGCACAAAAAAGCTCATTTCGTAACCTGTGACAACTACGTTACCATGAGTGATGGTACCGGTATCGTTCATATCGCACCTGCATTTGGTGAGGATGACAGCCGTGTCGGACGTGAGTATGACCTTCCGTTCGTACAGTTCGTAGACGGACAGGGTAACATGACCAAAGAGACACCATACGCAGGTGTATTCGTAAAGAAAGCGGACCCGATGGTCCTCACAGACCTTGACAAAGAGGGCAAGCTTTTTGACGCACCGAAATTCGAGCATGATTATCCGCACTGCTGGAGATGTGACACACCGCTTATCTACTATGCACGTGAGTCCTGGTTCATCAAGATGACTGCAGTAAAGGATGATCTGATCCGTAACAACAATACTATCAACTGGATTCCGGAGAGCATCGGTAAAGGACGTTTCGGTGACTGGCTTGAGAATGTTCAGGACTGGGGTATTTCCAGAAACCGTTACTGGGGAACACCACTGAATATCTGGCAGTGTGAGTGCGGACATATGGAATCCGTAGGAAGCCGCCAGGATCTCTATGAGAAGAGTGGTGACGAGCGTGCGAAGACCATCGAGCTTCACCGTCCATACATTGATGATATCACCATGAAGTGTCCGGATTGCGGCAAGACCATGCACCGTGTACCGGAGGTAATCGACTGCTGGTTCGATTCCGGAGCAATGCCTTTTGCACAGCATCATTATCCGTTTGAAAACAAGGATCTGTTCGAGCAGCAGTTCCCCGCTGACTTTATCTCCGAGGCAGTGGACCAGACCCGTGGATGGTTCTACTCTCTGCTGGCAGAATCTACTCTGCTCTTCAATAAGGCTCCTTACAAGAACGTTATCGTTATGGGCCATGTACAGGATGAGAACGGTCAGAAGATGAGTAAGAGTAAGGGCAATGCGGTAGATCCTTTCAACGCACTGGAGACCTACGGTGCAGATGCCATCCGTTGGTATTTCTACACCAGTTCCGCACCCTGGCTGCCGAAGAGATTCTCCGGCAAAGCCGTACAGGAAGGACAGCGTAAATTCATGGG
>OCHK01001040.1_pt1 | contig 23399 bp, 20 predicted proteins | sample 1538551 | NCBI WGS metagenome assembly OCHK01 (sample SAMN04571707, study PRJEB22368) | human gut metagenome | biome: human gut; material: stool | host: Homo sapiens | place: Luxembourg | collected 2012-08-31
GAGAGCGGGCTGAAGCTGCCAGCCGCAATGCAAACCCCGGTTCTTAACCGGGCGCGGGTCAGCAGTACTCCTTCACGTCGCGTGCCGTGATGCGGTCGCCGGAGAGGATGATCAGACGCTCGATGACGTTGCGCAGTTCGCGGATGTTGCCGCTCCACGGCATCCGTTGCAGCTCGGCCAGCGCGTCGGCGTCGATGGGTTTGGGGGCGGAGCCGTATTCCGAGGCGATCGTGCGGGTGAAATGCTCGACCAGCGCAGGAATGTCCCCGGCATGCTCGCGCAGCGGCGGAACCCGCACCACGATCACCGCCAGACGGTGGTAGAGGTCTTCGCGGAAATTCCCTTTCTGAATCTCCTCGCGCAGGTTCTTGTTCGTGGCGGCCACCACGCGCACGTTGACCTCGATGTCCCGGTCGCTTCCCACGCGGCTGATGCGGCTCTCCTGCAGGGCGCGCAGCACCTTGGCCTGCGCCGCGAGCGACATGTCGCCGATCTCGTCCATGAAGAGCGTGCCTCCGTCGGCCTGCTCGAACTTGCCCTTGCGCTGCTTGACGGCCGAGGTGAAGGCCCCGCGCTCGTGGCCGAACAGTTCGCTCTCGATCAGTTCGGAGGGGATGGCCGCGCAGTTGACCTCGACGAACGGGGCCGCCGCGCGGACGCTCTTGGCGTGCAGCCAGCGGGCCACAAGCTCCTTTCCCGTGCCGTTTTCGCCCGTGATCAGCACCCGGGCCTCGCACGGGGCCACCTTGTCGATCAGCTGGCGGACGTGTTCGATCTCGGGCGAGACGCCGATGATCCGCTCGGCCTGGGCGGAGTGCGCCCGGCGGCGGCGCACGGGCGGGGCGGCCGGGGGCGCCTGCGCGGGCGCGGGATTGTCGATGGTGCGGTGCAGCGATTGCAGCAGCCGGTTCATGTCGATGGGTTTTGTGAGGAAATCCTGCGCTCCGTTGCGCACGGCCTTGACCGCCGTGTCGATCGACGTGTCGGCCGAGAGGGCTATGAACGGGATGCCTGCATCCGGAACCTTGCACTCCGTGTCGGACAGAATCACGTCGAACGGAATCCTCTCGCACAATGCCGAGGCCGCAGCCTCGTTCTCGACGGCTTCGGCCGAGAACCCTTCATACTCCAACCGCTCGCGCAGAATGTTTCGCACGCTTTTTGATTGGTCCAGAATTAAAACCTTTGTCATAGCTTTGTTTTTCCGAAATTTTACCTACTTTTGTCCCAAAGTTATGATTTTCCGCCGTGTAAAACGAATCCCGGAGGTCTCGCTCCGGGGTGCGGAGAGTGAGAAAAACGATCTTTAAACGGTCTATCGCAAAGGTCCGGCCGGAGGCTCCGGCGGACGAATCGCACTAATGTGCCGGACCGCAAATACAATATGAAAAAGAATTACAATTACACACGACGCAAGTTGTACCTGCCCGAGTACGGGCGCCACATCCAGGAGATGATCGACTCGCTGCTGGAGATCGAGGACCGCCGCGAGCGCAACCGGCAGGCGCGGGCCGTGATTGCCGTGATGGGCAATCTGAACCCCCTGCTGCGCGACACGGCCGATTTCACCCACAAACTCTGGGACCACCTTTTCATCATGTCTGATTTCCAGCTCGATGTGGACTCTCCCTACCCGCAGCCCTCGCGTCAGGAGCTGACCGCATCGCCCCGCCGGATGACCTATTCCCAGGGGCGGATCACCTATAAGCACTACGGCAAATACGTCGAGCGTATGATCCGCGGCCTGGCCGACGAGCGCAACCCGCGGACGGTCTCGCGCACGGTGGACAATCTGGCCCGCTACATGCGCACGAAGAGCTACGAATACAACCAGGAGCACCCCAACAATGAAGTGATCGTAAAAGACATCAAGCGCATGTCCGGGGGAGCGATCCAAATCGACGAAGTTGCCTTGAACAATCTCCGAAGCGACTATAAACAGCCCTTTTCGTCGCGTCCCCAAAAGGGGGCGCAGCAGCACCGGCAGCCCCACCAGCAGCAGCGGCAGCAGAAAAACCGCAGCCAGCAGCCCTACCGCAATTTCACGAAAAACAACGGGCCGCACCGCAATTCGTCGAAATAAAGGGCGCCTATTTGCGGAAAATTTATATCTTTGTTCTCCATTAACCGCGAAAAAGATCGTAAATGAACAAGCAAACGCTTTTCGTAACGCTCACGACGGCCGCCCTGATGTGTGGCTGCCAGTCGTCGAAAGTGAAGATTTCAGGCCGCTTCGTCGGCGGCGACGCGAAAAATATCTATCTGGAGCAGGTTCTTCCGCTGACGCAGTCGGTCGTGGATTCGGCGGCGCTGGCCCCCGACGGCAGCTACCGCATGGAACTCACGGGCGTGGCGAAGACCCCGTCCTTATACAATGTGATCTACGACGGCGAGCGCATTCCGCTGCTTCTGGCCGGCGGCGACAGGCTGACGCTCGGTTCCGTGGGCAGCGTCATCCGCAACTATACGGTGGAGGGTTCCTCCGAGTCGGAGCTGCTGCGGCAGTTCTACCAGGCCTTCGTCACGGGGGCGCAGCAGCTGGAGAACATGGGCACGGAATTCGCGCGCAAACTCACGGACGAGGAGCGCAAGTCGCTGATCAAGGAGTATACGGCCGAATACTACCGCATCCGCCGCGAGCAGCTGCGGTTCATCATCGAGCACAAGGCGTCGCTGGCGGCGGTCTACGCCCTCTACCAGCGGCTTCCGGGCGACACGTACCTGTTCAACGGCGACAGCGACGTGGTCTACTACCGCACGGTTGCCGAGGCGTTGCAGGAGAGCTACCCCGAATCGCCCTACCTGCAATCGTTGCAGGCCGAGATCGCCCGCATGGACGCCCGCATCAGCCTCACGTCGCAGATCACCGAGGCGCGCCATCCGGACCTCGAACTGACGGACATCTACGGCAAGAAGATCCGTCTCTCGTCGCTGGCCGGAAAGGTCGTGCTGCTGGATTTCTGGTCGGCGGAACTGGGGTCGAGCAACGCGCTGAACGCCGATCTGAAGGAACTCTATCGGAAATATGCCGACGCACCCGTCGGGTTCGAGGTCTACCAGGTGGCCGTCGATACGTCGAAACCGCTGTGGATCACCGCCGTGCAGGAGCAGCAGCTGCCGTGGATCTCGGTCAGCGACCTGCGCGGGCGTTCGTCCGTGGCCCTCGGGCTTTACAACGTGCAGCGGCTCCCGGCCAACTTCCTGATCGACAAGGAGGGGACGATCGTGGCCAAGAACATCTACGGCAAGAGCCTCGAAGCGAAACTGGACGAGCTGACAAAATAGAATCATGTATTATTTCGCATCCGACATCCACCTGGGAGCCGGCGATGCCGCGACGGCACGGGCGGTCGAAAGACGCTTCGTGGCGTGGCTCGACGACGCGGCCCGGGATGCGGAGGCGATCTTTCTGGTCGGGGACATCTTCGATTTCTGGTTCGAATACCGGCGTGTGGTCCCCAAAGGCTTCGTGCGGACGCTGGGCAAGCTGGCCGAACTGACCGACCGGGGCGTGCGGGTGGTCTTCTTCACGGGCAACCACGACATGTGGGTCGGCGACTATCTGGCGCGCGAGTGCGGGCTGGAGATCCACACCTCGCCCGAGGTGATGACCCTCTCGGGCAAAAAGGTCTTCATCGCCCACGGCGACAACATGAAGATCGACGGGCAGCCGATGCTCAAGTTTCTGAACCGCATTTTCCGTTCGCGGACGTTGAGGTGGCTCTTTTCGTGGGGCGTGCATCCCGACTGGGCGCTGCGCTTCGGCCATTGGTGGAGCGGCAGGTCGCGCAAGGGGCACGGCGAGGAGGCGGCCCGCGGGGCGTCGCTGACCGAACCCTACACGGGGGCTTCCGAGCCGCACACCGAGCCGCTGGTCGAGTATGCCCGCGAGTATTCCCGGACGCATGCGGTCGATCTCTTCGTTTTCGGACACATGCACTTCCCGCGCGACTGCCGCGAAGGGCGGCTGCACGTGGTGAACCTCGGCTGCTGGGCCGAAAATCCCTCCTACGCCGTGCTGGACGCGGCGGGGGAGCTGACGCTGAAAATGCCGGGCAAGACCTCGGTTTAGCGATAAAACGATTAAATGACGATTCTGTGAAACAATACCTCGATCTGTTGCGCCGGATCAAGACGGAAGGCGTCGTGCGGGGCGACCGCACGGGAACCGGGACCAAGGGGGTCTTCGGCCACCAGATGCGTTTCGACCTGTCGGAGGGCTTTCCGCTGCTGACGACCAAAAAGGTGTTCCTCAAGGGGGTTATCCACGAACTGCTGTGGTTTCTGCGGGGCGACACCAACATCAAATATCTGGTGGACAACGGCGTCCATATCTGGGACAACGACGCCTACCGCCACTACAACGAACTGTGCGTGCGCCACGGGGTGCTGCCCGTCGGCCGGGAGACGTTCCTCGCCTCGGCGGGCGTCGAGTCGCCGATCGAAGGCTACCGCTTCGGCGACCTGAACCATGTCTACGGCTACCAGTGGCGTTCGTGGCCCCGGCCCGACGGGGGCGTCGTCGACCAGATCGCGCAGGCCGCCGGGCTGATCCGCACCAATCCCGAATCGCGGCGCATCGTGGTCTCGGCGTGGAACGTCGCCGAGATCGACGCGATGGCCCTGCCGCCGTGCCATGTGCTGTTCCAGTTCTACGTGGCCGGGGGGCGTCTCTCGTGCCAGCTGTACCAGCGCAGCGCCGACACGTTCCTCGGCGTGCCGTTCAACATCGCCTCCTACGCCCTGCTGACCTGCATGATGGCGCAGGTGTGCGGCTTGCAGCCCGGCGAGTTCATCCATACGCTGGGCGACACGCACCTCTACCTGAACCATCTGGAGCAGGTCGACGAGCAGCTTTCGCGCGAGCCGCGTCCGCTGCCGAAACTGCGGCTGAACCCCGCCGTGAAGTCGGTCTTCGACTTCCGTTACGAAGATTTCACGCTCGAAGGCTACGACCCGTGGCCCGCGATCAAGGCCCCGATGTCGTTTTAAACCCGCAGCAAATGAATATCCTGATTCCGACCGTTTCGCCCGAAAGCGTCGAGGCCCTTGTTTTCGATCTGGGAGGCGTCCTGCTCGACGTGCAGCTGCAACGCACGCTCCGGGCTTTCGAGGCGCTGGACATCCGCGGACTGGGAGCCGCCGAGGTCATCGACGGGAACAGGGCGTGTTTCCGCGACCTCGAACTGGGACTTATCACGCAGGAGGAGTTCGCGGAGGCTGTGCGGCGGACGTTTCCCGCCGTCGCCGCCATCCCCGACGAGCAGCTGCTGGAGGCGTGGAACGCCATGCTGATGCCGTTCGACGCGCAGCGCGTGGAGTTGCTCCGGGAACTGGGGAAGCGTTGCCCGGTCTACCTGTTGAGCAACACCAACCTGCCCCACCGCATCCGCTTCCGGGAGTCGTTCCGCGAGCGTTTCGGCGGGAGCTTCGACGAACTGTTCGTGCGGTGTTTCTACTCCGACGAACTGCACCTGCGCAAACCCGATCCGGAAATTTACCGGAGCGTCGCCCGGCAGATCGGGACCCCGCCCGGAAAACTGCTCTTCATCGACGACAACGCCGCCAACGTCTCCGCGGCCCGCGGCGAGGGATGGCAGGCCTGTCACCTGACGGGCGGAATAACCGTAACAGACCTTTTCGAATTATGATAAGTTTGATCGTAGCCGTCGCCGAAAACGGCGTTATCGGCGACAGGAACGCCCTGCTGTGGCACATTTCCGAGGACCTCCGGCATTTCAAGGCCGTGACGACGGGCCATCCGGTCGTCATGGGCCGCAAAACCTGGGAGTCGCTCGGGCGTCCGCTTCCCAACCGGACGAACGTCGTCATCACGCGCCAGAATATCGAGATCCCCGGCTGCACGGTGGTCCACTCGCTCGAAGAGGCCGTCGCGCTGTTTCCCGCGGACGAGGAGGTGTTCGTCATCGGCGGGGCGCAGATCTACGCCGCGGCGCTGCCGCTGGCCCGGAAGTTCTACCTCACACGGGTCTTCCGCGCCTACGAGGGCGACACGCGTTTCCCGGCGTGGGACGAGCGCGAATGGCGGCTGGTGTCGTCGGAGTCGTTCTCCGGCGGGAAAGATTACCCCTGGCCGTTTGCCTTCGAGCTTTACGAACGGCGCTAAATTACGCATTTATACCACCGCCCGTCCGCCCCGGATTCCCTACCTTTGCAGTGCAAAGGTTTTTTTTGTATATTAGGTATGGGGAAGTATTTCGATATGCTCATGGAGGATGTGCGGATGAAGGAGGGTCTTCACTCGTGCATGAACTGCGGGGTCTGCACGGGCGTCTGCCCGGCGGCCGAGTTCTATAACTACGACCCCCGTCAGATCGTCTCCATCGTGCAGACGCGCGACGACGAGGCCATCGAGCGGCTTTTGAAGAGCGACACCATCTGGTACTGCGGCGAGTGCATGTCGTGCCGTCCGCGCTGTCCGCGGGGCAATACGCCGGGCTATGTGATCCAGGCGCTGCGCACGCTGTCGCAGAAACTGGGCTTCTTCGTCGAGAGCGAGAAGGGCCGCCAGCAGCTGGCCCTGAAACGCATCATCGGCGAGAACATCCTCCGCACGGGCTACTGCATCGTCCCGCGGCTGGTGAAACCCGACCTGCATCCCGAGCAGGGGACCGTCTGGAAATGGATTTACGACAACGACCGGGAGATTTACGGCCAGTTCACGCCCGTCTACATGCGCCACGGCGCCGGGGCCTTGCGCCGTCTGGACGAGGAGTCGCTCGCCGAGATCAACGAGATATTCAAGGTCAGCGGCGGCAGCGAGATGTTCGACACCATCGAGCGGCATTCCGACCGCAAGGCCCGCGAAATGGGCTACGAGGAGGGCGCCGACCAGCAGTACATGATGGATGTCTTCCTTTCGAACAGCAACGAACATTATTGACGATGACGATGAAGCGAAAGAGTTGGCAGGACTACCAGAAGGAGATCGCCGACGACCACTATTATTACGCGCGCAGCTGCATCCGGCAGAATTTCTTCCCGGGCAGCGAGAAGCTGTTTATCGACATGCTGCGCAACGACCTGGGCAAGGACCTCTCGGACGACCCCAAGCACTCGTCGTGCACGGGGATCGGCTACCATTCGGACATCGTGCCGCTGGAGACGATTATGACCGTCGTGGCGCGGCAGTTCGCGCTGATGGGCGAGGCGGGGTATGAGAACCTCGTGACCTCGTGCATCACCTCGTTCGGCGTTTACACGGAGATTCTGGCCACGTGGCACGAGTTCCCCGAGACGGAGGAGAAGACGCGCGAGAATCTCTGGAAGGCGACCCGGCGCGAGTTCAAGAAGCCCGCGAGCCTGGCCCACACGTCGGATGTCGTGTTCCATTTCCGCGAAGAGATCGCCGCGCGGGCCAAAAAACGGCTCCGCGACGGGCGAACCGCTGAAGGTCGTCGAGCACATTGGCTGCCACTACGCCAAGATATTTCCGAAATCCGGGATCGGAGGGTCGGAATTCCCCTATGTGCTGGCCGGCATGGTCGAGTCGTGGGGCGGCGAGTGCGTCGACTATCCCGAACGCCGCCATTGCTGCGGATTCGGGTTCCGCAACTACCTGGTGCAGGCCAACCGCGGCTATTCGATCGCCAACTCGCACAAGAAACTGGAGAGCATGGCGCCCTACAAGCCCGATTTCATCGTGGCCAACTGTCCGGGCTGCGCGATGTTCCTCGACAAGTGGCAGTACGCCATCGCCGAGATGGAGGGCACGACCTACGGCCAGAACGGCCACGGAATCCCGGTGCTGACCTACGAGGAGATGGCCGGGCTGGTGCTGGGCTACGACCCCTGGGAGCTGGGCATGCAGATGCACCAGGTCGACGTGGAACCCCTGCTGGACAAGATGGGCGTCGAGTACGATCCCGCGGCCAAGTATCTGGGCCGCAACGGGAAATATATCGGAAAACCCGAGTCGGCGGTGGTCAACTGCTGCCCGACAGATACGATTTACGACATCAGAGAATAATGAAAAAACGAGTTATCATTATAGGCGGCGGCGTTGCGGGCATGCAGACGGCCCTGCGTCTGGCGGAACAGGGCGTCAGCCCGGTCATCATCGAGAAAGAGGCCGAACTGGGCGGCAAGCTCCGGGGCTGGCACGTGCTGTTCCCGTCGTTCACCCCGGCGCAGGAGGTGCTGACCGAGTTGCGCCGCAGGGTCAACGAGAGCGGCATCGAGGTGATGACCTCCACGGAGGTCGCGGGCTTCACGAAGGAGAGCGTCACGCTCGCCGACGGGCGGACGCTGCCGTGCGATTCGGTGGTCGTGGCCAGCGGCTTCACGCTCTTCGACGCCTCGATCAAGGAGGAGTACGGCTACGGCATCTACGACAACGTCTTCACGACGGCCGACATCGAGCGCATGTTGAACGAGGGGCGCGTGGCCAAGGCCGACGGATCGCGCCCCAGGCGCATCGCCTTCCTGCACTGCGTGGGTTCGCGCGACGAGAAGGTCTGCCAGCAGCACTGCTCGAAGGTGTGCTGCATCACGGGCGTCAAGCAGGCCATGGAGATGAAACAGCTCTTCCCCGAGGCCGACGTTTTCAATTTTTACATGGACATCCGCATGTTCGGTCCCGGTTACGAGGAGATGTACCGCGAGGCGCAGCAGAGATACAACATCCACTTCCTGCGCGGACGCATTTCGGAGGCCAGCCCGACGATCGACGGACGGGTGCAGATCAAGGCCGAGGACACGCTGACGGGCCGCCCCCTGCGCATGAGCGTCGACATGCTGGTGCTGATCGTGGGCATGCGGGCCAACGACGACAACGAAGCGTTTGCCGCAGGCGCCGGGCTGAACCGCGCTCCGAGCGGCTTTCTGGCTCCGCGCGACATGTTTCTCGGCAATGTGAAGAGCAATGTCGACGGCATTTTCTACGCCGGGACCATTACGGCGCCCAAGAACATCGGCGAGTCGCTGAACGAGGGCATCGCCGCAGCCGACGCCGCGGCCAAATACGTGGAGGCATAGCAATGGCGGCGATCAATTTCGGATACACCATTTCGAAGCCCCGGGTCATCGACATCGACCGCAACAACCTGCGCAAGAGCGACGAGATCCTGCGCGAGATGCCCGAGTTGCAGACCTGCATCGGCTGCGGGGCCTGCACGGCGGTCTGCACGGCGGGCAACCTCACGGAGTTCAATTTCCGCAAGGTCCACACGCTGGTGCGCCGCGGCGAATACCAGGGGGCCTACGAGGAGATGAACAAGTGCATGCTGTGCGGCAAATGCCGGCTGGTGTGCCCGCGCGGCATCAATACGCGCGGCGTGGTGATGCTTATCAAACGTAAACTGGGGGATTTCTGACGATGACTTTCTACGCGCCATTCTGTCTGCCGTTCATCATCGGCGCTGCGGTGATGTTCGCCGTCCTGGCCTGGAAGTGGGGGACGTGGCTCTACCGCCTGCCCCGCGCCGACAAGAAACGGATTCTGTTCGGACTGCCGACGCGCCGCACCTTCGGGGCGGCGTGGGAGGTGGTGAGCGAGTCGCTGCTCCACCGCCGCATCTTCCGGGTCAACCCCCTGCTGGGGTACATGCACATGTCGCTGGCTTTCGGCTGGTTCCTGCTGATCGCCGTGGGGTGGGCCGAGACGATCGCCTATCTGGGCTTCCGCTACGTGCCGTTGCAGGGACACGTCTTTTTCAAATATTTCGCCACGGGGCTGGAGCACAAGCCGTTCTTCGATTTCACGATGGACCTCCTGCTGCTGTTCGTCCTCTCGGGCGTGGCGCTGGCCTGGGGCAAGCGTCTCTACTCCCGGGCGATGGGCATGCGGCGCACGACGAAGCACGTCCCGGGCGACCGGGTGGCCTTGTCGGCGCTGTGGTTCGTGTTCCCGGCGCGTCTGGTGGCCGAAAGCGCCACGTGCGCGCTTTACGGCGGCGGGGGATTCCTCACCGGGAGCCTCGGGGAGTGGATGTCCGGGCATATCGGCGTGATGCCGCTGATGAATCTCGAAACCGCGGCGTGGTGGTTCTACTCCTCGTGCCTCGGCGTGTTCTTCGTGGCGCTGCCGTTCTCGCGTTACATGCATATTTTCACGGAGATACCCCTCATCTTCCTGCGCCGTTACAACCTGCGCTCGGGCGAAAAGGAGTCTTCCTACGATAATTTCCAGGTCGAGGCCTGCTCGCGCTGCGGCATCTGCATCGACCCCTGCCAGTTGCAGAGCGTGCTGGGCGTCGACGACGTGCAGTCGGTCTACTTCCTGCGCGACCGCCGTTACAACATGCTGCGCCTCCAGACGGCCGACAACTGCCTGATGTGCGGCCGCTGTGCCGAGAAATGCCCCGTCGGCATTGATCTCAACACGCTCCGCGTCAACTCGCGCGACAAGATGCACAACGTGCCCGACGAACGCCGCTACGGCTATTTCAGGGGTCTCGACCGCTCCGAAGGTGCGGGCAAGGTGGGCTATTTTGCGGGCTGCATGACCCTGCTGACGCCGCGCACGATGTCGGCGATGTCGGCGATCTTCGAGGCCGCGGGCGAGGAGGTCTGGTGGGCCGACCGCGAAGGCGGCGTCTGCTGCGGCCGGCCGCTCAAACTGGCCGGCGAGACCGATTCGGCGCGCAAGATGATGAAATACAATGCCGACCTGTTCCGCAAGCACGGCATCACGACGCTCGTCACGTCGTGCCCGATCTGCCTCAAGGTCTTCCGCGAGGATTACGACCTGCCGGGTATCGAGATCCTGCACCATTCGGAATATATCCTGCGGCTGATTCGTGCGGGCCGCCTTTCGCTGGAGCATGGCGCGACGCGTTTTACCTACCACGACCCCTGCGAACTGGGGCGCGGCAGCGGCATCTACGACGAGCCGCGTGCGGTGATCGAAGCCGTGGGCGAATTGCTCGAACCCGCCTCGACGCGCGAGAACGCCCTCTGCTGCGGCTCCTCGGTGGCCAATACGGCCATCTCCGACGGCCAGCAGGTGCAGATCGCCCGGTCGGTCGCCGCGCAGCTCGACGCCACGGGGGCCGAGGTGATCGTCACCGCCTGCCCGCTCTGCAAAAAGGCCATCGGCCGCGGCACGAAGAGCGAGGTGCGCGATCTGGCGGAGATCGTGGTTGCAGCCATAAAATAATTCGGTCCTCTAACCGGTTGACAAACAGTGTGCAGCGTGTGCGAAGGAGTTTTTTAGCTGAAATTAATTTGCCGGAATGGAAAATTTGTCTTATCTTTGCACACGCAAAAGCGATAGATCATCGGTCTAAAGATATATCGCGGGATGGAGCAGTTGGCAGCTCGTCGGGCTCATAACCCGAAGGTCGGAGGTTCGAGTCCTCCTCCCGCTACCAAAGGGGCTAAACAGCAATGTTTGGCCCCTAATTTTATGCCTTGTAAAATGGTTAAGTATCTTATAATCAGCGAATAATAAAAATTGTCATATTTTAAGATATTTTAATAATCATTCAAAATCGGGGCATTTTAGGGGTTCGTTGGAATACAATTCGCTTTCGGGCAAAAGTTGTATTCCAGACTTGTAATGAAAAGTATTCCAGCGGGTTATGAAAACGATCTGCTGACTATGGTTGAAATACTGAGAATCACTTATTATCTCTACGAATTTAAGAAAAATCGACGGGGTACAGCCCCGATTTACTGCAAGTTAACGACTGACGGTACAGAACGCCAGCAATTTTCGACGGGACTTTATGTAACACCTGACTTGTGGGACAAAGACGCTCAATGTGTCCGTGGAAGCTCGGAAGATGCCGTGCTGATTAACCGCCGCTTGCAGGATATCACTATCGAACTCAAAGGCATCGAGCGTAAATTGTACGAAGCGGACGGGAATGTATCGCTGGCTGAAATCTACTCCATCTACAAGCACAAGACGGTGGAAGAACATACGTTGTGCGGGATTTTCCGGGACCGTCTGAACAAGATGGAGCAACTCGTAGGCAAGGAGTATTCACCTGCGACGTTGCAGAAATTCCGGGAGGTTTTCGCCCATGTAGAGCGGTATATCCGTACCTCGTATAACACGCAGGACATTCCCATTCGAAGCGTGGACTATCGCTTTGTGAAGCAGTTCGAAGAAGCACTCGTAGTACAAGGTCTGAAAGCCATCACCATCAATAAAATCATGCAGCGGGTGCGTCAGATGGTCACTTACGCTTTCAAGTGCAACTATATCCAGCAGGACCCGTTCGTCGAATACAGGCCCTTAAAAGAGCGTAAACGGCTGGTATTTCTCACGCAGGAGGAACTGCATAAGCTGGAGCATCACCATTTTGCACAAGAACGGCTGGAAACGGTGAAGAACATCTACCTCTTCTCGGTCTATACGGGGCTTGCCTACCATGAAGCGCAGGCGTTGCAACCGAAGCATATCACGAAAGGATTTGACGGCAGGAATTGGATCACGCTTGTTCGTCAAAAGACGGACCGGGAGGTTTCCGTTCCGTTGCTCCCGCAGGCAGAGAAGCTGATAGCATGGTTCCGTGAACTCAATAGTACGGACGATTATATCCAGCCGCGTATTTCCAATCAAAAGGTCAATTCCTATCTGCGGGAAATTGCGGATGTGGTGGGTATCGACAAGAAATTGACGCATCACACGGCCCGGAAAACCTTTGCCACGACTATCCTGCTCTATAACGATGTGCCTATCGAGGTGGTGAGCAAACTGCTCGGACACTCCGATATTTCGGTTACCCAGCGCTCCTATGCGCAAGTTCTGAACAAGAACATCAGCAATCATATCGGGCGGCTGGAAAAGGTGTTGAGGGAATGATAGATTAGTGAATAGGGACTTGATAATCTCAATAACATCTTGTATCTTTACATGACTGCCTATGGTGAGAGCATAGGCGGTCTTTTTCAAAAGGCGTTCCATGTATGAATGACGATAAAATTGATCCCAAACTACGGGCTACTCTATCTAAAATCCCAGCTAATACCGTGAAGATAGAGGACCCTCGCTATGAAATCTTTTATCCGAATATCAGCGGTTACTGCGATGGTATAGGCTATTACCGGTGCTACATGTACAACGGAGCTTCCATAGACACATTCAACGACGAGAAGAATCCGGTCCGGTATGAAATCATTTATCACGACGATACGCATAAGCGCATAGAGTGCATGCGTCTGACGCTACTTTATCCGAGAGCCAAGTTAGGCGGAATTTTCACCAGCCTGCCCTATGGTATCGTCAAGAAAAGCGTTCCGGGTATCGGTGCCACTACCCTGGCACTGAATCAACCGCGCGATACGATTATCGTCCTCCCGACCAAAAAGCTGGCCTATCAGAAATACCTGCGGGGTTACAACAAGGAGCGTACATCGAACCGCTTCCTCTACGTCGGGAGCGACATTCCGGAGGAGAAATGCAAAAGTCCTACGGATGAACAAATCCGCAGCTATATCGCGGAGAAGCGAACGGGTACTTTCCCTTACAAGAAAATCCTCGTGGTAGCAGACAGTTTAGGCCGCGTGATGGAGCAGATCAAATACATCAAAGAAGAGCCCACAAGATTTGTGAGAAAAAAACTCGAAGAATACGCCGAAAAGTTAAAGCATGATCCCTCGCTTCCACCATTGAATATTCCTATCACAAAACTGTATGAACCGCATATGGACTGGCATATCATGGTCGATGAGATAGACACGTTCCAGTCCGATGGTAAGTTCCGTGAAGCGATGGAGAATGTCATCGACTATTACCTCGAATTCCCGCCGATCAAACGATGCCTTGTGTCTGCGACGATACGTCCGTTCACCCATCCGCAGTTGAAAGAGGAGCCTTTACTGGAAATCAACTACGAGCATCCGAAGAAACGCCCCGTAAATATCATTCGGACGAATAATATGCACCGAGAGGTCGCGGATAGGCTGGGCTTTTGTCGGAAACAGTATCCGAACGATAAAATCGTTGTCGCCTATAACTCCATACGCTCTATCAACACCGTAATCCGGTTATTGCCCGTTGAATTGCAGGCGGACTGCTCGGTAGCGTGCAGTTCCCAAAGCCAAACGATGGTCGGAGAATACTATCGGTCCCTGCATTCCGGAAAATTGGCAACTCCGATCACCTTTATCACAAGCACCTACTTTGTAGGAGTGGATATTGAGGAGCGGTTCCATCTGCTGACGGTTACCGACCCGCGACGCATTCAAACGCTGTTATCCCCGGAAAAGATATATCAGATTTCGGGAAGATGCAGGGATGAACTGGGGTTATTAAGTGAAACCATCATATACGACTTTTACAAGCCCAAGACCCCGGAGAAAGCAATAACACTCGAAGAATACGAGCACAAAGCCGAAATACTAAGCCAATTCGCCAACAGCTCGGAAGATATACAGAAATCCTGCGAGAATGTCCTGCCCGCAAACTTTGCGGATGTTAAAGACGCCATCGTAGAACGCAGCAAGCACAGCGTATTCGGAAGCCAGCCGATCAGTATCATTCGCCGCAACATTCATGGCAAGGTCGTACCTGCCTATCTGAATATCGACGCGCTGGGAGAATATCAGCAGTTATGTACCGAAACCTATACGACCAAAGAACGCTTCTTTGCAACTTTGCGCGAAACATGCCAGATTTGCAATACTGCATATCACTCCCATAAAAAGAATGCCGAGCAGATTCAGATTGAAGAGACTGACCGGGAGAACCGGAAAAATGTCATCATACAATATGTGCAAGCCTCGATTGACGAGCTGTTACAGGCCAAATCGCAGGGTCCCATAACAGACGATGTATTGGACCGGATGATTCGCAAACCGCGGGATAACAGACATGGCCGCACGTTTTTGAAGCGGGTAAAGGAGTTATATCCCTACGTTCCGCTGGATAAACTCATAGATATACTGACACCCCGACTGACGAAAGGCGGGATAAATTGGAACGCAGTGTGGTATCGGAACTTACGCAGGAGTATATTCTTCGCATGCCTTGCAGACGACCATCCGTTCAGAATCCTATTGAGAGATTATTTCCCACAAGAGAGTCGTATGACAAGCGATGAAATCCGGGAAAAGATGAATGCCGTACTAATAAATATCCAAGCCCGGGAGCTGAAAAGCAATCGTGAAGCCATCAAGCTGTATCATTGTTTCTTCGAGGAGAAACGCTCGCACAACAAGACGAATTTTCGAACGGTAGGAGCCGTCAGGGATATGGGATTCGAGCCCTTACAACGAATCGCAGCCACTACGACGGTAAACCGCATTTTAGAACTGATGTAATACGACAAATTAAATTTCCTATCATAATGGGTATGAAGAAATTATGGATAAAATTCGTAAATTGGGTTAAATATCTGTTTCGCAGGCCCAATAAAGCCTTGCAAAAGGGCGTATCGTTATGTCTGCTGTGTCTGGGCAAAATCAAGATAAGTCATATATCCCTGCCCGAGAATTTCGACTTGGAACGCCACAAAGCCCAATATCCCCCGCAGGAGTATGGATTCCAGCACATAGCCTTTCGGGATTTCAAGGCTCTCTACATCTTAAATCTGCTTGCGGACATTCCCGCCCGGAACTCGGATTTAATCCGTGAGGACGGCTTTGTACCTATCCATACTCCGACGCTTCGCAATCACGTCAAGGACTGCAAATACTATGTAGACTATCTGGTCAATACGGGCGTATTGGTCTGCGACGGGCAGCATATCATCGGGGAGAAATCGAGATGGTACAGGTGGGCAGACCCGTATACGGGCAAAATGTTTCGTTCCATAGAATCAGAGATTGGCAACTATGGAAATTCCAGGCAGGACAATGCCGAGGACCGGAAAAATTATCCCTACCTATTCTATTGGTATGACCAGTGTAAACTCCGAATTAATCCGCAGGCTTATGAATATGCAGAAGCGATATGCAGGCTTAAAATGCAGGACGATTCGCATAAATCGTGGGACTGGAACCGGGATAAGAACTGCCCCAAGAATCCCTGCACGCAATATATGGCTGCCCTGCGGAATATCAACCTGATTACGGAGCGGGAATATGGGCCGAGTATAGACGGGAACGTACATCGGCTTCATTCCGTGCTCACCAATATTCAAAAAGACCTGCGGAACTTCATCACCTACGACGGTCTGCCATTGGTGAGCATAGACATCAAGAATTGCCAGCCCTACCTCTCCTGCCTGCTGCTGAATCCACGATTTTGGCAGGAGGGCGCAGAGTTGTCGCTGACTTTGTATGACCTGCCTGAAAATATCCGGGAGTTGTTTCAATCCCCGATACTGATAGATAAGATTAGAAAATTCTTTGAAACACTTACAGACAAAGATATTGCAGAGTACATACGGCTGGTATCGGAGGGGACCATTTACGAGCAAATCCGAGACATAGCGAACCTGAATTTACAGGAGGGACAATCACCCATAGAACGTAAAGATGCCAAGATACTGATGTTCTACATGCTATTCTCCAGCAACCAGGGACAGCACGACAACCCCATGATAAACGAGTTGAAGCGGGTATTTTCAACCGAGCTATATCCGAAAGTGGCGGAGTTGTTCCGAATCATCAAGCGGAACTATCCGGACTGCGAGATGGAGAAACCCAACAGCAGATTGTCACGAGCCTTGCAATCCATCGAAAGCACAATCATATTGCACAGGTGTTGCCTGCGGATTTGGGAGGAGCGGAAACAGAGCGTACCCATATTCACGATACACGATTCCATAGTAACAACTCCGGAATATCAGGATTACGTGTATGCCATAATGACGGATGAATTCATAAAGTATATCGGAACTGCTCCGAAATTGAGTGTGGAGATATGGTCCGAAGAAAATGTACCAAAATTTTCATAATCACATATAACCCATATAACAACCTATATTACAATATAATAAATCCATTCCTTTATCCATTATGATAGGAAACTTGATTTTTAAGAGAAATATTCACTCACTTATTCTTTAATTATATATCAAATTAAGTGAGTATTTATAAGTGAAAGCTTGTCAGAAATGGCGAGCTTTTTTGTTTATTAAAATGATTTATTCTGATAGAAAAAGTTGTAAATTGCATAAAAATAGCTTTCTCATGATATGAATATTTACTTGATAATAGCCATTGGTTATCTGATAATATGTGTGTTATGCTTATTCTTGACAAAATCATTTCGGGATTTGATCCGAAATGATATGATATTATCCAGTTGGCAGGAATTTGATGGATGGAAAAAATTGGGTCTAATAATTTTATACCCAACTTACGCTGTAATAATTTTACTATTTCTTCCTTTCTTGCCATATTGCTATATTAGAGATAAATTCAGGCCTCCCTCTCAACCCGAATTAGAGAAGCAACGCTTGAATGAATATGATAAGTATAGGAAGACACACTATTGTGAAAAAATATGTTTTCTGGATAAAAAGTATGATAATGATTTTCTGCTTGATGAAATTATATACATTGAACCCGTATATAATGCTTCGGTAAATCAATATATAATATCTCATTATGAGACTTTGCAGCGTGGATTTCGGTCTGTAAATTATAATTTTATTTACCTGCCCAAAAAGGATATAACCCGCGATGTTGTAAAACAAATATCCTTTTATAATTATGCAATAAAAGCCGGTAGTTCTTCTGATTATACTAAAAAACTATATGAACATCTTATATCAATTATCGGTACAAGCCAAGTTAATGGCCCTGCAACAATTCTAAAAGCGCGTGGGAAATATGATGATTGCGTAAAACTATATATTGTTCCTGTTGATCTTGAGAATATAGAATTATCATTTCGATGGCATATTCAAGGATGCTATCTTCCCAGAACAAGATATCGTAAACAAGGTTTTAATATTGAAAATATCGGGAATGATGATTACGCTGATGAATGTTTTAATGTAGAAGCTCAACGGTTGATGGATGAGATTGTAGAACGCATTAATAGATTGCAATTATTGGGGTATAAGAAACTTGTATTGGATTCTATCATTCCTAAACATATATTGGCATCTCCTCAAGTAAGTCGATTACATATTACAAAGGATTTTCGCATCTTTTTGACAGACTATGATAATACGGAGATAACAATGACTCCGTTGCCTAAGGCTGTATTCATACTTTTCCTCAAACATCCGGAGGGTATTTTATTTAAAGAACTCCCGCAATATCGTGGAGAATTGCTCGAGATATATAAACGGATAACTAATCGGGAAAATATACAGGATATTGTTGAAAGCATAGAGCAGGTTACTAATCCGCAACGGAATTCCATTAACGAGAAATGTTCGCGTATCCGAGAAGCATTTATTGCGCACTTTGATGAATCGCTGATGAAACCCTATTTCATTACAGGAGAACGGGGGCAGACCAAGAAGATTGCATTGGACCGGGCTTTTGTAACTTGGGAATTAGAATAACTGCAAGGCTTGCAGAAATCGCTGTGGGAACAGTCGTTTGACTACATTTGTAACGGCAACAACTTTTTTAAGAATGGAGTAGTATTCTGCATAAAATGACTATATTTGTAAGGTCTACGTGTGTAGACATACATACGACTTTCTTAAAAGAAAGTGTCTGACTGATTCTTTATAACGAAATCTGGTAAATTTCAAGCAGGAGAATGAGCCGACATCTTTCACGCTATCTAATGGCGTGGGTTGTTGCTTATTTTACTGCAAGGTTTACCAGAGCCCGTTATATAAAATAAGTCGGCAACTCCACGCTTTCTTTATTTAGTAATCCCCGTATAGGAGTTGGGCGGGAACTCAATTTATTGTATATGGTAGTAGTTATCATAATTGCAATCGTGGTTGCTCTAATAATCATTGGGCGACTAGCAGATCAGAAAGAAAAAGTATATAAAGATGAACATCGTAAGGACAAAAAACAATTACAAGTTGTTTTATCTCGACAAGAGCAATTAGCTGCACTTTACTTTATGTACCGTATGGCGGGTGTCGATGGAGAATTTGCAGAACTTGAAAAACATGCATATGTAAAAATGTGTGCTGCATTTGCAATCGCTCCTAATGATACAGAGTTAATTGCTTTTATTGCGATGGGTGATGGTGTCCCTCTTCAAATATTGAGAAATGCCGAGACAAAGAAACAAGATTGGATTTTGGGTCTAATAATAATAATGATGATGGCCGATAATAAAATAGACGATGCAGAATTAACTCTTGTCGCCGAGTTGGCTTTAAAGATTGGAATACCTCAAGATAGATTTCGTCGAGTTTCTGAAGAAGTAATACAAATGCACGCACAATCATGTCAATAGTATTAATAGTCATTGCAATTCTTATCATCTGGTTTGTATGGGGATTGAATAATAAGAACAAGACAGCTGATAAAGTCGCCTCTATGGGAGGGATGAGGGTTGTATACGCTACCTTAATTAATGAATATCTATTAATCGGAGGACAAATCACAGCCGAAAAGAAAGATGCCGTCTCTTTGGTTGTACATGGAGAGTATATAGACTCTCCGTCATATTGGATCAATATTGTACAGAACTTTGATGAGGTGTCTATTGCTGTTGTCGCAGCTACACCCGTATTGGGTTTAGGCACAAAGGTACAACGGTTATTCTCCTTTCCAATAGGGATGGACCAACATCTGATGGTTAGTCAAATCAGAGAAACAATGGAACGTCTTATAGCCGAGAAAATGAAGATGTAAAGTAGTGTTTTACGATTATAATTAAAGTATAACTTATGTTTTGGTATAGGATAGTCGATTGGTTCAACGACTTGTCGGAACGCAATCGGATTGTACGAAATTTTAATAAATCGGCCCGCGACGCATTTATATTGGGTGCGGCCCCAACTCTTTTGGAGGCAAGAATTACCAAGGGAGATTCAAGCTATAAACACACTTTCTCTAAATGGAATTCCGGATTCCGCATTAAAGCAATGTCTGGCCGAGCATTGTCGCGTGACGAAATGATTACGATTGGAAATGTTATACTAAGCAATTCTGTACTCATCAGACAATTAGTTGCTTTGGGCTGGGACACGTTAGAAGTTCATGATGATACAGGTTTTAAGGGGCTTAAATGGCCACTACGTAAATTTATTTTGGAATTACCCGAATAGCTATGATGACTATTATATTACAAATACAAGATTCTGTGAATGCTGTCAAATATTCAATGGAAACAATGTTGCCACAGTCTGACAGCAATTTGTGGATGTGGATTTCCATATTTGAAGCAATTTGTATAATCGTGTTGCTCTTAATTTTATTGGGGTCTCAAAATAAGTACACCGAGATTCAACGACAATTTAAAGCAAATGCCCAAAAAGAGGATGTGGATTTTAACAATATAATTGTAAGTTCATTCCACGCAGGCGATCTTTATAATCAGTTGAAAAAAGTGTGCCATCCGGATAGATTTTCTTCGAATCCAGAGTTAATGTCCAAAGCAGATAATTTATTTCAGCAAATTACTCAAAATAAGCATGATTTGAAAAAATTGCAGGAGTTGAAAGCAGAGGCTATGAAAGAACTACATATCAACATTTAAAAGATATTATTATGCAAATCATTTTATTAATTCTACGTATCGTTATTTGTGTTATTGTCGTTAAACAGGCTCAAAAGAAAAATCGTAGTGCTGTGGGCTGGGGCATATTCGCGTTCTTCCTACCGATAGTTGCGTGGATATGGATCAGTTGCATGAAAGTCAATATGGAATGGTCGGAATCAAAATAGCCTTATGTACTGTGTAAATTGCGGTAAACAAGTTGATAGTACGATTCCGATATGTCAAGATTGTGCGTTGCTTGTATTACATAATAGCCCCGATAATTCGTTGTCAAAAAAAGTTGCATTGGAAGCTGAGGATTTTAGCATCATATTAGATTCAAAAATAGCGAGCTCGGAGTTAGAAACAGATAACGAGGTAGAATCTACATCTGAGCCATCATCAATCGTTTATAAAGATGAGGATAATAACACACTATTGATGGGCATAGTTGTTACAATTATCATGATAGTAACAATCATAGTATTGGTATCTATTAGTGGTTCTTTTTGAAAAGAGCTATTATTCCATAATCATGAAAACTCCTCAATTCTACTGCCTCACCTGCGGCTACTCCGATTCCTGTGTAGGCCATCGTTGGGAAGATGGTACACCATTAGCCAAATTCACCTCCTTTGCTTGTAAGGATTGTAAAAGACTGTGTGATAATTCATATCTAAAAGGTGTGCCTAATATATTAACGACTACATGGAAACCGACTTGGGAATATGTCCCCGATGAACCTTTCTGCATGTGGTGCGGGTCAAAGAACGTCGAGGAGTGGAGCGAAGATAATCCGGTATGTCCTAAATGTGGAGGAGTAATGAAGAAATTATGAATGTACGACAGATTTATAAGTGGATAGTATTAAGGATTAAAGAACGGTATAGGGAATGCCCTGAATATTTTTTAATCCTCGACGGTAAATGGCTGAATAATGAAGATGAAGAGATATAATATCCATGTACAATTTACTCACTTACTTTGTAATAGATATATAAAGTAAATGAGTATAATGCTGTGTGCCAATGTTATCTAAACTTATAAAATACACGTTAGCTGTTATATCTATCCTATTTGGTGTGATGTTATTATTAGGTATATGCTTAACTATTGGAATAAGCATGCCATCATCATCTTATACCAAGGACCAGATAGAGCGTTTATTTGACATTCATTTACCCGCATATAAAGAAGATTCACTTTGGCGTCGTGAATCATTTACACATGATATTTCAGAGTATCAAGAGCTCCAATTTGATTCCGTGAACCAGCGAGAATGGATGATGCTTTTGGATAATATCAAGTCAAGGATAGGAGATACGACAATGGTGGATATTACAGTCCATAAGTATTCAAAGTCTTATCCTCGTATAGATAGCTTTAATGGCGGCTACGGATTCTCGCTTTATAAAGATTACGAGCAAGCCTCGCTTGTAATTGATACGATACTGTATAGAGGTTATTTCGAATATAAATCGTATTGAATCCAATGAAAGGTTATTTGTCCATACTTATTGTGCTGTCAATAGCTGGATGTACTTATTTACAACCCTCGAACTTGGGAGCAGTCGATGCTTGTAAGTTATCTTCCGTAGATGATACAACATTTTGTAAAAGTATTAATACCGCTGATTCTATTTGGATTAATCCTCTAAATAAGATTGTAAATTCAAGGATACTTGAAAGAGATAGTCTACTTTATGTGTATTTCAAATATCATCAAAATGTGAGTGGACACGAAGTAACCGGATGTTGGATGCCATTTGATAGGCATAGTGAAACAGGTTATATCGTACTAAATTTTTGTGATACAAGCAGTAAAAAGTCTTTCCAATATACCTCGACTGAGGCATACACTAATTTTAATTTGTATCAAGTAGTATTTTCAGAAGATTTCAAAGGACATCACGATGGAGATGTTTATTATTTTGAATACGTATCACCGTGCTACAATGATTCTTGGCAAAAGTATAATAGCATTGGCTATTATTCTCCATTCCAATTCTTCGACGTGGATTTTGACGGGAAACAAGAACTGTTAATAAGCGATTGGGGGCAATACCAGAGTGGAAATCATTATGAGGTTTACAAACTTGATAGAGATGGCTTGAAGCTGATGAATGATCTTCCATTCAACGCTATTGATAATTGTACCATAATCAACTCGGAGAACCAAACTATTAGCCTATATCAATTTGACGGAATTTCAGACTGTTGTAAAGCTGTCTTTTCGAAGCATTCAGACCATATTAAAAAGATTATTCCAATAGGCTTATCAAATGGGTGGACAACAGGAGGCAATATTTTGAAAGAATATTACAAGCAGAATAAAATGAATTTTAAACTCGATTCGCTTTACCAATATTTCAATCAAGATTCAATATATATTTATGCTACAATAAATGGGCGCTTAACCTTTGTAGAAAAGCAGTCACTATAATAGCCATACTCATTTACTTGTATATAAATTAATAGAGTAAGTGAGTAGGCAGGATTGTTCTCCCCGGCCATATTATCACCTAAATTCGGTTCCTCGTAGAATTAACTATTAAATATGGAGTAACTATATCTGCGCCTTAACTGTAATATAATTGGCCCGATTCCTGCCTTTTTTGGGTGAAAAAGCCGTGTGATTTCTTCATCAATTCTGCCCTAAATTCAACTTTCCTATCATAATGGAAGAGGAATGCGGATGTTGTATAGTGGAGATACCGATAAATAGCAATATGATGTTGTTATTAATGATATTACAAGGTTAAGCCAAGCCAAATTTTCACCACAAAAAATTTTTGCATTGCCCCGAAATCGTTCGAGCGCAAGATATTCCCGGAATACCCCCCCCCGCTTTGCGGGATTGGGGTGCGACCCCGGCTATCCTTTGGGGATAATCATATTATTCCCGCGT
>OCHK01001084.1_pt1 | contig 22542 bp, 16 predicted proteins | sample 1538551 | NCBI WGS metagenome assembly OCHK01 (sample SAMN04571707, study PRJEB22368) | human gut metagenome | biome: human gut; material: stool | host: Homo sapiens | place: Luxembourg | collected 2012-08-31
AAATACCCCGTCTGGTCGCCCGACGACCGGCAGATCGCGTTCCTCTCGCAGCGCCGTGCCGGCAACGAGTCGGACAAGGCGCGCCTGTTCCTCTACGACTGCCAGACGGCCCAAATGCAGGACCTGACCGAGGATTTCGACTACAACGCCATGAACGTCGTCTGGAGCGGCAGCGACATGCTCTACTTCATCGCCCCGATCGAAGCCACGCACCAGATATGCCGCATCGCGCCTTCGGTCGGCGAAGTCGAAGTGGTGACCCGCGGCGACCACGACATCAACGCCTTCTCGATGGCGGGCGACAGGATCGCCGCCGAAATGTGTACGATCTCGATGGCCACGGAGTTCTTCGACGTGAATCCCGCCGACGGCACGCTGACGCAGATTTCGGCCATCAACAAACCCGTCTACGACAATATTAGGATGGGCGAGGTGCAGAAACGCTGGGTCAGGACCACCGACGGCAAGCAGATGCTGACGTGGGTGATCCTGCCTCCCGACTTCGATCCCGCCAAGAAATACCCCACGCTGCTCTACTGTCAGGGCGGTCCGCAGAGCGTCGTTTCGCAGTTCTGGAGCTACCGCTGGAATTTCCAGCTGATGGCGGCGCAGGGTTACGTCGTCGTAGCGCCCAACCGCCGCGGCCTGCCCTCGTTCGGACAGGAGTGGCTCGACCAGATTTCGGGCGACTATTCGGGCCAGAACATCCGCGACTACCTCTCGGCCATCGACGACGTGGCGAAGGAGCCTTGGGCCGACGAAAACCGCATGGGATGCGTCGGCGCATCGTACGGCGGATATTCGGTCTATTTCCTCGCCGGATGCCACGAGAAACGGTTCAAAGCCTTCATCTCGCACTGCGGCATCTTCAACTTCGAATCGATGTACGGCCAAACCGAGGAGCTGTTCTTCATCAACAACGATTACGGAGGTCCCTACTGGGATCGGTCGAACGAAGTCGCACAGCGCTCCTACGCCAATTCGCCGCACAAATTCGTCGGGAAATGGGACACGCCGATGCTGATCTTCACGGGCGAATACGACTTCCGCATCCCCTACACGCAGTCGCTCGAAGCGTTCACCGCCGCCCGCGTCCGCGGAATCCCGGCCCGTCTGGTGGAGTTCGAAAACGAAGCCCATCAGGTGTTCAAACCCCAGAACTCGCTCGTCTGGAACCGCGAGTTCTTCGGCTGGCTGAACAAATACGTAAAATAACCGCCTGAAAGGCTCGATACGAAGGCCGTCCGGTGATCCGGACGGCCTTTCTCGTTCGCCCGACACACCTTTTCGCTCTTTATCAAAGCATTTCAGCCCGACCACCATCTGTCAAATCAACCGATTCGTTGAAAAAACACGCCTGTTCGTTGAATTTATTTTCATCTCAGTCAGGACCTTCCTACATTTGCTTCCGACGCAATTAACAGATTTTGACTATGAAGAATGTAACCACCCTCCGGGCGGGGAAGCTGTGCTATGTCACACCCCTGCTCGAACAGATCGACGTGCAGCCCGAAAAGGGATTTGCCAACTCCTTCCCCGGCGGCGGCGTAGAGCCGACCGGCGTAAGCTACGACGATTTCTATTTGGACAACGAATAAAAAACGGCGCAGCTATGAAAAACTCCTATAAAGCTTTGGCAATCCTCGCTGCGGCCGCATTGTCCGCGGGCTGCAGCAGTTACGACGAGACGAACGATCCGGCACACGCCGGCAACACGTTCGTAAAACTCCGCGCCGATGTCGCCGACGACGCCGAAACCCGCGCCGGCATCTCCGTCGGAGAAAGCACATTCACCGGATACTGGGAAGACAACGACGCCATGGGAGTTCTTTTCACCGCTCCCGGCTCCTCCCCGGAACTCCGGCCGTTCACTTACAACGACAGCGACTTCGCATTCGAAGGGGAACTGCCGGCGCAGACCGGAGCGTGGCAATACATGGCTTTCTATCCCCATGCGACCGTAAACGGCACCAAAGCCAGCATCCCGTTCGGCAACCTGCGCACCCAGAGCGGCAACGCTTTCAACTGCGCCTCCGACGCGCTGGCGGCCCCCATCCTGAGTTTCGCCAATGCCGAACCGGGCAAAACCGACGAAGGCGATCCGATCCGATTCACCCTCAGCCGCCTGACCTCGATTCTCAATCTGGAGGTGAAAGGCGGCGCCAATGCCGACAAAGTCCGCTACCTGCTGCTGACTTCGGAGAACGAAGCCCAGACGCTCTCGGCCGAGAGCATCGACTTCGACATTTCGGACACGGGATCCGGGCTTGCATTCAGCCAAACCGCTCCGTCGAACGTCATCGCGCTGGGCTTCGAGCAGGGCACGGCTCCCGACGCCAACGACATCAACGCCTTCTTCAACATCATGCCGGGGAGCTACGACAAACTGACTGTAGACGTGATTACGGCAACCCGGATCGGTACGGTCGCCATCGAACGCGGGACAGACAAACCGTTTGCCGCAGGCAAGCTCTACAAGCGCGCCGAAACGCCCGTCTTCGCTCCGCTCGAAGCTCCGTCGTTCGACTGGCCCGGACAGGATATCGACCAAACGCACGAAATCACCGTGGACGACAACAACCAGCTCACCTACTCCGCCGCCATCAACATCCATGTACCGGGAGGCATTGCCGGTCTGGAAGTCGATGTTTCGTCGCCCGTACTGAGCATGCTGGGCATTTCGAAACTCAATCTGTTCAACGATTCCGAAGTCATCGAGGGAATCTCCTTCGCCGATCTCGGACTCAGCTGCCAGACCGAAATACAATACAAAAAAGAGTGCGTTTTCGACATCACGGCACTCGTGCCGATGATCCTCCTGCTGGGTCCCGACCCCGGCAGCGAACACGTCTTCGACGTCAAGGTAACCGATCTCGCGGGGCAGGTGACCGAGCAATCGCTGACCTTCACGGCCCCGGCGCTCGTGCGGGTAGATCAAACGGACCTTTGGAAAAACACCGCCTCGCTGACGATCAGCAATCAGTTCGCCGACGCCGGCAGCGTCGCACTGGAGTACCGCATCAAGGGCGAAAGCGCATGGAACGCCGCCAGCGTCTCCGGGCCGAACGACGACGGCAGCCGCACGGCCCTGATCAGCCCCGACTGGACCACCGGCACCAACGAAGCGGGGCTGACGATCCATAGCGTCGATCCCAAGACCGGCATCTTCGCCCGCAAGAGCTACGAATACCAACTGCTCGCCGACGGCGCAACGGTCGCTTCGGGCGAATTCACGCCCAAAAACAACCTCGGCGACATCATTCCCAATGCAGGCATGGAGAGCTGGAGCACGAAATCGATGAAAAAGATCATAGGTTCGACCAACGTACCCTATCCGAATGCCGTCAAATACGAAGACGCAACAGGGACCGACAAATTCTGGGACAGCGGCAACAACGGCTATATGACCAGTTCGGGAACCGACAAATTATGCACTCAGGCAACATATCCCGGCATGGTCGGTGATTATTGCGCGCAACTCGCCGCGAAGTATGCAGTCATCGCATTCGCTGCGGGCAACCTCTACACCGGAGATTTCGTGATGGACGGCACGGTCGGTTACGCACAATTCGGACAGCCGTATACCTATTCCGCACGTCCCGCCGCCCTCAAACTGAAATATGCCGCCGAGATAGGCGAAATCAACCGGGTCAAGAACGATCCGCCCGTAAGCACCGGCCTCGACAAAGGACGCATCTTCGTCTGTATCGTAGAATGGAGCGACCGCCATGCGGTGCAATCGGGCACTTCGGTAGACAAAACGACGTTTTGGGACCCGGAAACCGTATCGAGCCTGAACGAAGGCAAAATCATCGGCTACGGTTCCGCCTACATCACGGAGTCTCACACCGGCAGCATGAAGGATCTGGAGCTTCCGATCGTCTATTACGAAAAGACGGACACGCCTCCGACGGGCAACTACACGCTGGTCATCTCGACTGCGACCAGCTATCTGGGCGACTACCTGACCGGATGCGACGCGAACAAACTCTGGGTAGACGATTTCGAGTGGGTGTACTGATCTCCCGATAACAAACCCGAAGGCCCCGCGGCCTTCACCCCCGACCTCCCTGCAGGGAGGTTTTTTGTTGATTTCCACCGCCTTGCAATATTGCCGCAATCGATTCCGGTTCCACAAGGCAAATATGCCTTTTCGTGATGAAACACTGCCTGTTCATTGAATTTATTTTCAGATGATCCGCTTCCCGCCTATTTTTGTTAGGTCACTTTAAACTATTGCATACCATGGGAATTGTATCAACCACGAAAGGGGGGGGGAAATACTCCGCCCCGATGATCGAGACGATTGAGGTCGCCGCGGAAAAAGGATTTGCCACGTCCGGAGACGTCCCTTCCTCCGACGGAATCAGCCCCCTGAGCTGCTACGACGATTTTTATTTGGGCGAAAACGAATAAAAAACCGGCAGCCATGAAAAAACAAGTCTCTCTTTTAACGCTGACTGCAGCGCTTCTCCTCGGCGCGTGCAGCACCTACGAGGAAGTTCCCGCAACATCCGGCGACGGAGCAACTGCCGTCGGTTTTCTCGCCGATATCGCTCCCCGCGAACAAAGCCGCGCCGACATCAACGTCGATTTCGAAACCGGTCTTACCGGCACATGGAACGGCGAAGACATCCTCGGCGTCCTCGCCAACGACTTCACGCAGCTCCTGCAATTTACGTACGCCACAGACAGCAAGGCTTTTACAGGCTCGCTCACCGGCACCGCAGGCACTTGGGCGTACCGCGCCTTCTACCCCCACAACGGAAACGCCGCCGTTTCCGGCACGACCGTAACGGTTCCTTTCAGCGCCCTGCGCACCCAGAACGGAAACAAATACAACAGCGAATTCGACATCATGGCCGCCGACGCCATCACCCACAACGACGCCGAGCCGGGCAAAACGCCGGAAGGGAATGCCGTAAAGTTCAATCTTCACCGCATCACCTCGATCCTCGCGCTCAAACTGCAAGGCGGCGCTGCGTCGGAGAAAATAGCCTCCATCATGCTGACGTCGGAAAAACCGATCGCCTCCGAGCAGCTGACCTTCACCGTTCCCTCGGACCCGAACGCCGCATACGATCCATCGGCTATCAACCCGACGCTAGTCGCCGAAGGCACCTCCGCAACAGGCTCTCCCATCTCGATCGACTCGGAGCACATCACCGTCACCTACGCCGACGGCACGGCTCCTTCGGCCGATTACAGCGAGACCTTTTTCAACGTGCTCCCTGATGACAGCTACGGCGCTCTGACCTTCTCGGCCTGCACCGACAAAGGCAACGCAGCAAGCTTCACGATCACCCGATCGACGCCCGTCGTCGCCAACTGGGTCTACACGGTGGAGCAGACCGCATCATTCACCAAAGCCGCAGCTCCGACCGTCGAATGGCTCGGCCACGAAGACCTTACGACACCCGTCGAGCTGGCCGAAAGCGGCAACAGCGCCGATATCCGGGTCAGCGCACCGGGCGGCATCAAGTCGATGCAGGTGGATATCACCTCGTCGGTACTGACAACTCCTACGGAGGGAAGCGAACAAAATTTGCTGGAGGCGGTAGGCCTCGCCCCTTCGATGGAACTGACCAATCCCGCCAATAATGACATGGCAGCCGCTTTAGCTGAACTCGGATTTCCGACCCCTGCCCAACTGCAAAACCAGCAGTATGTATTTTTTCAAATCGGCGGCCTGATCGATCTGCTTGCATCGATCAGCCCCACAGACCAGACAACAACAGCTGATTTCAAATTTACAGTAACCGACAATGCAGGCACTCCTACCGAAATTACGCTGAAATTCACCAAAACGGTCAGCACACCGATATTACCGACTGTCACTTATAACAACGATGCAGATCCATGGACTAACCAAGCAACCCTCTCTTGTACGGTCGCTCCTGCAGACTTTGCAAATACAGTAATAGAATATCAACGTGCAGGCGAATCCGAATGGCAAACAGCAGACAAAGGAGAACAGAATGTAACTGACGGCACATTTACCGCTACAATCAAAAGTGGCTACAATGCGGACAATACGATGATCAGTGCAACCGGCATCCGTCCCGGATATAAATATACATATCGGTTGACCATCAACGGCGACTCGAAAGCATCAGGAACAATCGACATGACTCCAGTTCCCGGGGATGAGATTGAGAACAGTGGTATGGAAGATTGGAGCACAACAACTGTTAGTGGCTCTACAGGAATTGTTTATCCAAATGCAAGCGGCAAGAATTTTTGGACATCGGGTAACAACGGGCAAACTCCATCTCTATGCACGGAAAGCTCAGATATTTGGGCCGACAATACAACAGGTAGTTCCTGTGCCTATATGGAATCGACCAGCAAAGCCAACATCTTTGCCGCCGGCAATCTTTTCACAGGAACATTTTCATATACATTCTCTATCACAGGATGGAGTGGCGGCACAGCCAGTTTGGGGTCCTCTTACAATTGGACAGCCCGCCCCACGGCTTTACGCGTCAAAGTAAAAGCAAATGTAGATAAAATTACTAATGCAGGAAAGAATCCTGATGGACTAACCACTTCCGATAATGATCCTGCCCGTATTTTCGTATGCATTTGTAATCGGGATGAACAACTTAGTACCGTTTCGCAAATTAAAGTCATAGGTATGTCGTATAATATTAGCGGAACATTTGAACCGACAGATTCTGGAATTGGAATTTTAGCATACGGCGACCATAAATTCTCATCATCTACAAACGGATGGGAAACGATAACAATCCCAATCATTTACAATGATCGGGATACCACACAGAAACCGACAAAAACCTATTCAATCTTTATATCATGCTCGGCAAGTAGTTATGGTGCATATTTTTGTGGAAGTACAAAGAACAAACTCTGGGTAGACGATTTCGAGTGGGTATACTAATCCTCCGATAACAAACCCGAAGGCCCCGCGGCCTTCACCCCCGACCTCCCTGCGATTGCAGGGAGGTTCTTTTATTCAGGTCCCGCCCGCACCGCGAAAGAAGGGCGCGCAAGCCATTTCCCGGTAGCGGAAAGACACCCGAAGAGAGGAGAATCCGGCCCGACGGCATGCAGCGTGTCGGGTGTTCGTGATGAAAAATGCGCCGTTCGTTGAATTTATTTTACAAATCCGCGGCGCATGCCTATTTTTGCACATTGTCAATAAAAGGCATGCATCCATGCGAACAAAAAACCAAACATCCCGACCCAAACAGACGCTTCGGGACGTTTCGTATAAAGGCGCCCCGGCAGGTACAGTCAAAGCGGCAGATGCGGCTGCCGAACCGGTAGCGCCGTCCGCAAACGGCACGACCGACAACACTCACCATTGAACGACCGGAATACCATGAAAAGACAACTTATATACTTAATGGCATCGGCGGCCCTGCTGGCGGCCGGATGCTCCACGGAAAACAAGGCTGAAGGCACGGAATACGGCACGCTGAAGGTCAGCTGCACCGCCGACGGTTCGATCGACGCCGCATCGGACGACACTTCCCGGATGCCGGCCGCGCCCTCCGTCCCCCAAGCCGGCGATTTCACGCTTACGGTCACCGGAGAATCGGGGACGCAAAAATGGGATACGCTCGCGGAATTCGAGCAAAGCGAAACCGTCTTCCGGATGGGCGCCTACACTGTCTCCGTCGCCCACGGCGACCCCGATGCGGAGGGAATCGACAAGCCCTATTATGCCGCGGAGTGACCGCCGCGCTGCAACGGTGGAGATGACCGCTACGATCGCCAACTCGCAGACGGTGGTCCGCGCCACGGAACAGTTCCTCAACTATTTCCACGACGCGCAGTTTACCGTAACGACGGCATCGGGCAACCAGTTCGACTTCACGCCCGGCAGCACGCCCGCCGACGAGCCGGTATTCGTCAAAAGCGCCACGACGCTCAAGGTAACCGGCACGGCACGCCGCCAGAGCCAGACCGGAACCGACGAGGGGCCTAAGGTCACCTTCTCCGAGCAAACGCTCGAAGCCACCTCGCCGCGCACCTGCCATATTTTCACTTTCGACGCCAAGGATGCGGGCAGCGTCACGCTGACCGTCACGCTCAGCGACGACTACACCGAAACCCGGCCGATCGACTGCGAAGTCAACGAGGGGGCCATAGACGATACCAAATAAGGAATAAAAAACAGCAAAAGATATGAAGACATTTACCAGACTTTTTACGATGTTGGCGGTTGCAGCGTTCGTTGCGGCAGGCTGTGTGAACGAAGAACCTCCCTACAAGGAGGAACCCAAGCCGACACCGGGCGACGCGACGGGCTTCCTGTCGGTAAGCGGCCTTTCGATGCGGGTGGTCTATGACGAGACGGACGTTCGTCCCGACGACACTTCGGACCAAACGCAAAGCCCGCAGGCCGTATCCGGCACCCGCGCCGAACAACCCGACGTGGACGGTTTTATCGTAGAGATTCTCGACGCCGACAACGCGCAGGTATTCAAAAAAACCTATGCCGAACTCAAACAGCAGCTCGCCGAGCCGATGGAACTTCCGGTGGGCGCCTACCGCATGGAGGTGCGCTCGGAGGAGAGCACTCCGGATGTAGCGTGGGAGCACCCGGTCTACGGCGCGACAAGCAGCTTCACGATTTCAAAGGCGCAGACGACCCAGCTCGAAGAGGTGGTCTGCACATTGCAGAATATCAAGGTCACGGTGGATTATTCGTCCGAACTGGCCGGCATGCTGGCCGACACCAGCAAGGCGACCATATCGCTGGGCCAGACCAGTCAGGAGTTTCTCAAAACCGAAACGCGCGCGGCCTACTTCAAATCGCTGGACATCGAGAATACGCTGGATTTCAACTTCGACGGCGTTTTCGCCGACACCGACATCCCCGCGCAGTTCAGCAAGCAGATCACGGGAGTCAAGGCCGGCCAGTGGCGTAAGATTTCGGTCGTAATCAACTATGCCGACAAAGGAACGCTTCTGTTTCAGGTAACGGTGGACAACAACATCATTCAGGACAACTCTTTCGTCGTAGACGGCACCGACAACCTGCTGGAAGAGCTTCTCGAAGACCCCAACGCACCGGCTCTCGCATGGCCCGGACATGACATGTCCAAGCCTTTCACGCTGACGGACGCCATGTTCGACGACAACGGCAACTGCATCGAACCGTTCGTCTTCGACCTCGCATCGCCCAACGGCATCGAATCGCTGCGCGTCAATATCGGCTCGACCAGCAGTCGGTTCATGGCTTCGATGGCGGCAATCCAGCTTCCCGAAACGTTCGACCTCTGCGCGCTCGACGCATCGTCGCCGGCAGGCATCATACTCAAAGGATTCGGCTACCCCGTAGGCGGCGAACTCAAGGGACAGCAGGCCAAGAGCTTCAACATCGCAGGGCAGATCAAAGCGCTCTACGAATTCGACGGCACGCACACCTTCTCGTTCGACATGACCGACGCCAAAGGCATCTCGACCGCCGCCGCGCTGACGCTCGTCGTGGACAAAAGCGCAGGTCAGACGGGTCCTGCAATCGTCTGGAGGGGCTACGATATCGACAAGCAGTACGAAGTGCAGAAAGACATGGTCATCGACATCGACGTGACTGCGGCCGCAGGCATCAAGTCGTTCTGGGTTACGATCGACTCCGAGGCACTGAAAGATCTGCTTCCGGTCATCAACATGCCGGAGAAATTCGACATCTGCGACATTCCGGCCGATCTGGCCGCGATTCTCCACGACGAATTCGGATTCCCGATCAACGAGCAGGTGAAGAACCAGACCGCCGTAATGTTCTCGATCACCAAATTCGTCGAGATACTGCTGGAGATTCCGGGCGAGCATAACTTCGTCCTCGACGTGACGGACAACAACAACGTATTGACGCACAAGACCGTCAAACTCATCGTTAAAGCCGCCGAATAATGAAAAGACACATCACATATATCGCCATGCTGCTCACGGCACTTACCGGCGCGTCATGCTCGCAGGACGAAACTCCTGCCGGCGACGGGCGCACGGGCGTGATGGCGATGACGATTTCGACCTCGCGGGCGGAAACCAACGGCGAATACGATCCGCTGCAATACCAGAAAGTGTATATCTATAACAGCGAGGGCGGGCTGCTCCGCAAATACGCCGCGAAAGACGATATTCCCGAACGGCTGGAGCTGCTCTCCGGCACTTACCGCGTAGCGGTCGAGGCGGGCGAAGAGGTCCCCGCGGATTTCTCGAAACGCTTCTACAAAGGCGAGGAGACATTCACCGTCAAACCCGGCGAAACGACCAATGCGGAGGTAGTTTGCAAGATCGCGAACACCGTCGTCGAAGTCAAATTCGACGCTTCGATCGTCGAGAATCTCGATCCGGGCTACTTCGTATGGATAGCCGGTACGGACAAATTCGACGAGGCGGAAGCCGAGTCGGGTGCGGTTCCTGCGCTCAAATTCACGGACGAAGGCACGGGCTATTACACCCTGCCCGCAGGTACGACTTCGCTGGCGTGGATGTTCCGCGGCACGCATACGTCGGGCAAGGAGGTCGAGATGGAAAACATGCTGACCGAGGTCAAGGCCGGCGGCAAATACGTCTTCACCTTCCGCTACTCCCCCGACCTGCCGGGTTATATCGACGCCCTGCTGATCCGCGTCGATACCGAGACGGAAGACAAGGACGACGAGATTATTTTCAGTCCCGATCCGGCCCTTCTCACCGAGGGATTCGACAACGACGAACTGCAGAAATATACGTCCGGCGAGAAAAAATACCGGATCATGGCTTTCGCGGAACTGAAAAAATTCACGGTCTCGGTCGGCGACGACAGCTACGACCTGCTCACCGGCACGCACGAAGGCATTTCATTCTCGCCTACCGATAAATACAACACCGAACTGACGTTGTCCGACGCTTTCTTCGGAGGACTACCGGGCGGCGACCACGCCGTGACGATCCATGTGGAAGACGCCAACGGCGGCAGCAACGAGATTTCGACGACCTACCGTCTGCAGGGATTGGTTCCGGTTACGGAAAAAAGCTACGACCTCTGGGCCAATACCGTAACGCTGCAGGTCGTGGATTTCACCCGGTCGGCAAACGTAACGTTCGGTTTGTGCGGCAGCGACGGCCAATGGAAATACCAGACCGGCACGTCGCAGGGCGACGATTTCATCTCGGCGACGTTCGCACCGCAGTGGCAGGAATCGACCAATGCCAACGGCCATACGGTCTACACGCGAGAGACTGGCACCGGAGTCGTCGCAACACACGGTTACGATTATAAAGTCACCATCGACGGAACCGAAAAAAGCGGTTCGTTCACGGCCGGAGCGGCGCAAACGATTCCCAATGCCGACATGTCGGGGTGGAGCATGACCAGCGGTTTCGCATTCCCCAATGCGGAGGGAGGGTCGTTCTGGAGCAGCGGCAACAACACCATGACAAAAACGCTCTGCACCTCCACCGACGTAAAATTCGGCAAGGCGGCACCGGCAGCCAAACTCACCAGCACCAATATGCTCGTTCTGGCCGCCGGCAACCTTTTCACGGGAACATTCGCTTACAAAAGCTTCACCGGCACCGTGCAGTTCGGCCAGCCTTATGACTTCACGGTGCGCCCCTCGGCGTTAAAGGTTAAATACCACGCCAAGGTCGGCACGGTAGATAAAGTACGCACCTCCGGCGATATTTGTCCCTACATCAAGAAAGGCGATCCGGACATGGCGCGGATTTTCGTTGCTATCGTCGATTGGAACGCCCCGCATCAGGTAGTATCAGCCATGACCACTACCAAGGGCGCTTGGGACCCGGAGAAAGGCATCGACAACGTATCGGAAGGTAAAATTCTGGGATACGGTTCGCTCTGGATCACGCAGTCGACGGAGGGCGACGATATGCAGGACGCCGAATTGGACATCGTATGGTACGACTATGAGACGCGTCCCAGCGGGGGGGGGTACTCACTCGTGATCTCATGTGCCTGCAACGCCTACGGCGATTATTTTACGGGCTGTTCGACGAACGTCATGTACGTCGACGATTTTGAATGGGTATATTAACGACTAAACGCACGACAATGCGCAAAATAACCATCAGCACGCTCCTGACCCTGCTGTATCTCGCAGGTACGGCTCAGGCGCTGCGTGCGCAGCAGACAACGGAGGACGCGTCCCTCCCGGCCGACAGCGTCGGACAGGAACGCGCGCTCACAATCAATGAAATGCGCCAGCAGCGCGGTCTGACCGACACGCACAACCTCTTCGTCCCGCGCGGACAGTGGATATTCGGAGGTACGGCTTCCTACTCGACCCATTCGAACGAGACCTACCGGTTTCTGGTCGTCGAAGGCATCGAATCGAAGGGTTACACCTTCAAGGTCAGCCCGATGATCGCCTACGCATTGCGCGACAACATGGCCATCGGAGGACGCTTCATCTACTCGCGCTCGCTGCTCAAGCTCGACAAGGCCGACCTCAACCTCGGCGGCGAGGATTCGGACCTCAACTTCGAGGTGAACGACTACTATTCGCTGCGCCACAGCTACTCGGTGGCGGTAATCTGGCGGCAGTACATTCCGCTGGGACGCAACAAACGCTTCGCGCTCTTCAACGAAATGCAACTGTCCGGAGGCGGCACGCAGGCGCGCTTCGCCAAGGATTCCCCGGTGAAGGGCACCTACGAAACAGGCTACACCTTCTCGCTCGGCGTTTCGCCCGGCATCGTGGCCTTCGCGACGAACAACATGGCCGTCGAAGTAAACGTCGGCGTAATGGGTATCACCTATACGCACACCAAGCAAGTACACAATCAGGTTACGGTCGGCAAGCGCGACGCCAGCATGATGAACTTCAAGGTCAACATCTTCTCGATCGGACTCGGTATGGCATTCTATCTCTAAAATCGGCAAGCACATGAAACGAATCATACTTTCCATCTTCTCGGTATTCATTACGCTCGGCGCCGCTGCGGAGACAGAACAAGCCCGTCCCGCAGTGCAGCAGGCCGAAACCGCTGCCGCCGCTGAAACGCTTTCGGTCACGGCCGAATCCGCCGCAGCCCCTGCGGAACGGACAGCAATGCCCGCCGCGGAACAGACATCCGGAAATCGGCTGACCGCAGACGCCTTTGCGACGCCCGCACCGTCGCCCATCGCCGCCGACAGGCAGAAACGGCCCAAGGAACAGCGCTTTCTGCCGACGCGCAAACGCATCGACCGCGAAATCAACAAACTCAAATTCGCCTACAAAGGCGAAGTGATGATGGGGCTGACGGCGTCGTACGGCACCCTGTCAAGCGACGATACGGACATCATGCTCATCCTCGACAACATCAACGCGGACGGCACGGTAGCTACGGTGAAGCCTTTCATCGGCTATTTCTACCGCGACAACAACTGCATCGGCGTGCGTTTCGGCTACCGCCACATGGGCGGCACGCTCGACAACACCTATTTCGACGCCGGAGAGGGCAACGACCTTTCGGGGCAGCTCCCCTATATCGACCTTTCGAGCGACAACTACTCGTTCGGCATCTTCCACCGTTCGTATGCCGGACTCGATCCCAAGGGGCGTTTCGGACTCTTCGCCGAATTCGAACTGGCCCTCTCTACGGGTACCTCGAATTTCCTGTACGACCCCGACCGCAAGGAGGGCGGCAGCCCCAATCGCACCTACAGTGACAATACGCAGGTAAAACTTTCGTTTAATCCGGGAGCGGCCGTCTACATCTTCCCCAACGTCTGCGCGACGCTTTCGTTCGGGCTGGGTGGCATACAGTACAATTCCGTCACCCAAAAGGATGCCGACGGCAACAAGGTCGGTTCGCGCAAGGCTTCGAACATGCGCTTCCGGCTCAACATCGCAGCCATCAATTTCGGCATGACGATCCATTTGTGGGACAAGAAAAAGCAGTAAGACATGAAATATTTCCGCATACTCTTCTCGGCAGCAGCGCTTCTTTTAGCCGCTTCGTGCATCGACAACGACGTGCCTTATCCCGTCGTCGAACTCAGGATCGCGGGCGTCGAAGGCAGCGGCTTCACCGTGTCGGGCATCAGCATCGCCAACCGCACCGTGACGCTTACGCTGGATGAGAAAACCGACATACGCAAAGTCGGCATCGACAAGGTTACGTTCGACGCCGCGACCTCCAATCCGATGATGACCGACACGGAGTCTTTCATCGGCCAGATCAAAACGTCGCGGCCCCTCAGCGGAGAATTCGACCTGCGTTCGCCGCTGTACGTCACCCTCTCGCTCTATCAGGATTACGAATGGACGATCGTGGCAGAACAGCCGATCGAACGCGCCTTTACGGTCGCAGGACAGATCGGCGCGACGGTAATAGACGCCCAGAAACGTACGGCGACAGCCTATGTGCCCAAGGGAACGAACCTCGGCGACATTACGGTCACCCGGCTCAAACTGGGTCCTGCCGACATCACGACCTACTCTCCCACGGCGGAAGAACTCTCGGCTTCGGGCTTCGAAACGATGCGTTTCGTCGATGCGACCTATCACGGAGCGACCGAACGCTGGACGCTCCATGTCGAGCACACCGACCTGAAAATCGCCTTCCGGGAGACGGACCTCTGGAACAACACGGGCGTCATAACCGCCATGGCAACGGAAGAGGAGTATCCCAACGCCGTGATCCAATACCGTGTGAAAGGCACCGACGAGTGGCAGGCGACGCAAAAGGGCGAGCGGGACGAAACCGGACTCTTCACGGCCGCCGTCGCCCCCGAATGGACGAACTCGACCAACGCCGCCGGGCTACCCGTCAAACGTCTGGTGCGGACCAAGGGCGTCTATGCGGGGCAGACCTACGAGTTACGGCTGCTCGTCAACGGAGAAGCGACCGAAACGTCCGAACACACCGTCCCCGCGGGCGACGTCATACCCGACGGCAACATGGAAAATCCGGGGCTTTCGTGCTTCACACTAGAGAATCAGAATGCGGAATTCTGGGCCAGCGGCAACAACGGCTTCGCTAAGGAACTCTGCACATCGGCCGCTTTCGACGGAATGGGCGGCAGCCGCTGCGCCCTGCTGAAAGCCTCGGCTCCCCCGATCGTGGGACTGGCCGCGGGCAACCTGATGTCCGGCATCTTCTACAAAGACGGTCTGACGACCGGCGTCGTGGAATTCGGGCAGCCCTACACATGGACGGCACGCCCCTCCGGCATGAAAGTAAAATACCATGCGACGGTCGGCATCGTCAATCAGGCAAAACACAGCGGAGCGCCGATCGGCAAGGGCGATCAGGACAAGGCCCGGATCTTCGTGGCAATCGTAGACTGGAATGCCCGCCATCGGGTAGCTTCGGGAACGGGCGCCCCGACCGGCACTTGGGACCCGACGGAAACCACGGCAACGGACGAGGGCAAGATCATCGCCTGCGGTTCGCTGTTCATCGACCGTTCGACCGCCGGCGACCGGATGACCGAAATCACGTTGCCGCTCGATTTCTACGACACGCAGGCCCGTCCCACGGGCAAATACAGCATCGTCATCTCCTGCTCGACCAGCGCCTACGGCGACTTCATGGTCGGCTGCACGACGAACACGATGTACGTCGACGACTTCGAATGGGTTTATTAAGCCGGGAGCGTTAAAACCGGAAAACACAACGAAAAAGGATGGGACGCGTCGGCGTCCCATCCCTTTTCATTACGGGCACTCAGGTCCCAGTTCCGCGCCGCTGCCCCCCACCGCAGTCTCCAATCCCCCACCGCAGTCCCAATCGCTCGCTGCTGTTCCCACTCCTTCGCCGCCGCCCCTCTCAGAACAAAAAACAGAAGCGGCAGAACCGATGGTTCTGCCGCTTCGTTATCGCACTCAGGCTTACGTTCCACCGGGCGGAAATCACCTCACGGCGACCCGGCAATATTTGTCATAACGGCCTATCACGTCGTTCACGTAAGCCAGCGTCTGCCGGCTGCCGGTGAAACGGCCGCACTTGACCACTTCGTTCTCGTAGTATTCGGGCTGCGCCTTGAGCTGCAGGTACCGGGCTACCACCTCCCACGAATTGGGATCCTCCCCGTTGACACGCGCCAGACGCCGTGCATCGTTCACATGGCCTATACCGCTGTTGTAGCAGGCCAGTATAATGCTCATCCGGTCCTTGTCCGAAGTTCCCGCAGGAAAACGGAGCGTACTCTTTATTTTCGACATCAGCTTGTTGGCCAGCCATATGTTGGTCTCAGGATTGGCCATATCGCCTGCCGGAACGTCGAACTGACGCGCTACCGAAGGCATGATCTGCATCAGTCCCTTGGCTCCGCTGCGCGAGGTGATATCGGGCGTGAAACGCGACTCGTGATACGCGATGGCGCTCATCAGGCGCCAGTCGTGGCCCTCTTTTTCGCTGATGTTGCGAATGATGTTGTCGTAGGCCGAAATCACGTAATCGCCGTCGCTGAGCAGCGAATTGCCGAAATCGGCCTCTTCGTTCAGCATGTCGTCCATCACGGGTGTGCTGAACTTGGCGTTAAAGCCGTAAAATGTCGTAAGAATTGTTAAGAACGCAAACGTTAAAACTGTCTTTTTTAACATAAAAGGTTGTTTTGCGGGCAGTTCACACCGCGCAGAACAATACGCTAATCATAGAAACCCCATGAGATACCGATTTTGAACATGCCCGGATTCAGCGGATAGTTAGCCGCCGAGAAATATTCTCCGTTACCGAACAGTCCCTTGTTCACATGCTGATATTTCAGGAATATCCGCATTCTCTTCCACTTACCCATGACGAAAGCGTCCATGTAGGGATAATTCCCCACCTCGACCTCGCGCTGGTTGTAAAACGCCGACAGTGCGGGATTGTAACCGGGCGCATAATAACGCGTATTATAGCGTCCGTCCAAACCGATCTGCAGGCGCAGTACGTTGCGCACGACCCAGAATTCGTAATAATACGAAAGGAAGGCGCTCAAAAGCGGAACGGGTGCAACTTCTTGATTCGTACTCCACTGCAACAATACCCTGTTGTCCAAATGAAGTCCGCCTAAGCGGAAATCTTTGCGAGCGTACACACTCGTGAGGCTTACGTTTCCACCCTGCTGGGTAATCTGGCTGTCTGCGTCGTAATAGATCTTGTCGCTGACGACGCCCTGCCATGCTCCCGCTTCAAACGCGAAATCGGGAATCGAAAACTTCACCTCGAACCGAGTTTCATTCTCCTTGCCTAAAGGAGTGGACCATATATAATGGTTCGAGAAGAGATTCTCCTGCCAGTAGTTCGGCGAGCGGCGGTCCATCGTGAACCGGCCTTCGAGAATCAGGGGGTGTCCGCGGAGATACCCCGTCAGCGCCAGATGGGCGCCCAAGGTGAGGTCTCCGCCTCTGTATCCCGACGGGTAGAACTTGAGGTTCGCATCCCAATCGACATATTTCTTTATCTTGCCTCCGACGGAGCCGTATGCGAAATAGCTGGTCTTGTTGACCTTCGTATACTTTCCCGTCAGGAAATCACGCATCTCGAACTGCGAGTAGGTATGCATGTCGATGCCTATGCCGGCATCAATCGTGCCTACCACGCCGTTGCGGTCCCAAGGCTGCGCCTGAACGAAGAAGCGGTTCGAGATAACGCGCTCGTAAATCGAGTCGCGCGTATCGCGGGGATTGATGAACCAGTCCTTGTAGTAAATCCCCTCCGTAGGCTTGAATTCGCCCGTCTCCGGGTCCCGCTCGCCCCGCTCGTTCGTATAGCCGGCCTTTATATCCGTATAGACCTTGCTCCACGAGCTGTACTCGAACGAATGGCCTATGAATACCGCCGAAAGGTCGGCCAGCGAAAAATCGCTGTCCGTCACCCGCTGCAGCGGAAGCGCATACGACTGGGTGACGAAAAAGGCGTTGTTGCGGTAGGTATTCTGCGCCTCGGCGTCGGCCAGCTTCATCGGCACGCCCGACGGCATCTGGAACGTCGTATCGGCAATGGCCCACGTGCCGACCACGCCGCCGTTTTCCTGCTGCTCGATGTGGTTGTTGTAATAGGCCGCATGCACCGAATAGCGTTTGCCCGTATGGTTGAACGCCACCGCGAGGTTGTGGTTCTTGGTGCGGGACCAGATATACTGTCCGCGCGTTCCCCGCGCCTTGTAATCGACGTTGAACCCCGTCGTCGGCGAGACGTTCTGCGCGTGCATGATGTTGAAGTTCTCCTCGCGGAAACGCTTCTGTCCCGATTCGAGATAGGTCATGCGGATGATCGGCTTCTTCGTGTTGTAGAAAGGCACGTTCTCCATGTCGTACGTGTACGCATAGTAGGGACTAGCGAAACCGAAGTCGAAGTTCTGGGGCCGCCGGAAATAGTTCATCGGCAGCGAAGCCTGTCCGAGAGCGCCCTGCGCGATGTCGCCCACCTCTTCGCGGTAGAACGGATAGTCGATGCGCCAGTCGGTCAGCGTCGTGTCCAGCGGTCCGATCTCAACGCGGTTGTAGTCGCGCCTGACGTTCCAGCGGAAGTTGTTCAGCGAGCGGACCGAATCGCTGAAAAAATAGGATTCGAGCGGCTTGCGGATCTTGCGCTCCTTCTTGGTCGTATCCTGCGGCTGCTGTTCGCCCTCCTCGCCCTCTTCCGCAGGCTGTTCGAAGGGATTGTTGCCGTACAGGCTGCCGGTCTGTCCGCGCTGCTGCGCACGCATCAGCGTCTTGGCGTCGAAACCCTGCGAACGGACGATGCCGGGTACTGTCAGAAACAGACCGAGCAAAGCTGTCAGCAATATTCTTTTCGTCAATCTCGACATAGAACGGGAATCCGCGGCAAAGGTAATTTAAAAAATTTAAATATGCAATTATTCCTCCGGGCAAGCCGCTGAATCACGGCTCTTTAGCGTCACGATCCACTTTACCGCCGAAACGACGATGTAGAGCAGAATAATGACAGGGACGGCCCGAACACCCAAAGCGCCCAACAGGACAACGGACAGCGCAATAAAGAGATAGCGGATCTCGTTGCCTTTAAAAGAAAAACTCCGGAACTTGAAAGCGAACATTCTCACCGGCGATATGAGCAGCCACGACATGACCGGCATCAGCAGGAGCACCCAGACGCCCAGACTGAAGCCCGTCTCGGCGTTCATCCAGCCCAGTGCAGCGAAGAACAGCGCATTAGCCGGAGTGGGCAGGCCGCAGAATTCGGTGTGCTGCGTTTCGTCGATATTGAACTTGGCCAGCCGCAGCGCCGAAAAGGCCGCCACCACGAAGCAGAGCACGCTGCCGCCGTAGCGCATCCACGGTTCGGCATCGGCCGCAAGCGCGTCGTTCCACAGCACGAAAAGCACCGAAGCCGGAACGAATCCGAACGAAACCATGTCGGAGAGCGAATCCAGCTGGACGCCGATGGCCGAGGGACACTTCAGCAGCCGGGCGGCGAAGCCGTCGCAATAGTCGAAGACGCCCGCGGCGACGGTGAGCCAGAAAGCCAGCTCCAGATCGTGGTAAACCAACGCCGAAACCGCCGCAAACGAGCCGCAGAGCAGGCTTGAGAGGGTCAGCAGATTGGGTATGGTGAACAGTTTTATTTTCATCGGGAACCTAAAAATATTTATTCCAGCAATAGGCGGCAAAGTTACAAAATATTTTTATCTTTGTCTCACTTAATTCCATATTATAACTTATGGCAAGCAACAAATATTGTGTCATCATGGCCGGCGGCATCGGTTCGCGCTTCTGGCCCAAAAGCCGGCAGTCGATGCCCAAGCAGTTTCTCGACATACTGGGAACAGGCAAATCGTTTATCCGCCACACTTACGAACGTTTTGCAAAAATCGTCCCCGCCGAGAACTTTCTCGTGGTGACCAACCATAAATACAAGGACCTCGTACTCGAACACATCCCCGAAATCGGCGAACGGCAGGTGCTCTGCGAACCGATCGGCCGCAATACGGCCCCCTGCATCGCCTATGCGGCCTACACGCTGCTGAAGCAGAATCCCGACGCGGAGATGATCGTCACCCCGGCCGACCACCTGATCCTCAACGAAGAGGACTTCCGCCAGATCATCGGCGAGTGTCTCGAATTCGCCGACCGACACGACGCCCTGCTGACCGTCGGCATCAAACCGACACGTCCCGATACGGGTTACGGCTACATTCAGGTCTCGGACACCAACGTCATCAGCAAGGTCAAGTGCTTCACCGAGAAACCGAACCTCGAACTGGCGCAGACCTTCCTGCAGACGGGCGAATTCTTCTGGAATTCGGGCATCTTCATCTGGAAGGTTCAGACCATCGTCGAAGCCTTCCGGAAATACCTGCCCGAACACCACGCCATGTTCAGCGGCGTGATGAAGGCGCTGGGCACCGACGCCGAGAAAACCACCGTCGAAATCGTCTTTTCGGAGTGCCGCGCCATTTCGATCGACTACGGCATCATGGAGAAGGCCGACAACGTATACGTCCGCTGCGGCGATTTCGGCTGGAGCGACGTGGGCACGTGGGGCTCGGTCTACCAGCATTCGCGCAAGGACCGCTACGCCAACGCCGTACCTGAGCAGGGGTGCTACCTTTACGACACGCGCAGCAGCATCGTTTCGCTGCCCAAGGACAAGGTGGCCGTCATCAGCGGCCTGAAGGAGTATATCGTCGTGGATACCGACGACGTGCTGATGATCTGCCCCCGCTCCGAGGAGCAGAACATCAAGAAATTCATCGACGAAGTCAAATTCCACAACGGAGACAAACACATCTGACGCATCCGGGCCGGTAGCCCGCATATACGGCATCCATATGTCCGAACTGTACGATATTTTCCGGCGGCACCCCTGCATCTCGACCGACACGCGCCGCATCGAGCCGGGGTCCGTCTTCTTCGCCCTGCACGGGGCGACCTTCGACGGCAACCGCTTCGCCGCCGACGCACTCTCCAAAGGCGCCGCATACGCCGTCGTGGACGATCCTGCGGCCGTCATCGGCGACCGCACGGTACTTGTCGGCGATACGCTCGAAGCCCTTCAGGAACTGGCGCGCGAACACCGCCGCGAACTGGCGATTCCGATTCTGGCCATTTCGGGCAGCAACGGCAAGACCACGACCAAGGAGCTGGTGAGCCGCGTGCTGGCCGAACGCTTCGAAGTCTACGCCACGCACGGCAACCTCAACAACCACATCGGCGTGCCGCTGACGCTGCTCGCCATGACCCGCGACACCGAATTCGGCGTAGTCGAAATGGGCGCCAGCGCCTGCGGCGAAATCGCCCTGCTGGCATCGGTCGCCGAACCCAACTACGGCATCCTGACCAACATCGGCCGCGCGCACCTCGAAGGATTCGGCGGCCCGGAAGGCATCCGCCGCGGCAAGGGCGAACTGCTGGACTATCTGGCCGCGAACGGCGGCCGCGCCTTCGTCCCGCGCGAAGACGAAATGCTGACCAACATGGCCGCGGAGCGCGACGGGCTGGCTGCGGAATACTACTCCGTCACACTGGCCGACGGCATCGCGCACCATCTGGAGGGAGACTACAACCGCTTCAACATCGCGGCGGCCGTGGCCGTAGGACGCTATTTCGACATCGACGGCGAGCGCATCCGCCACGCCGTCAGCAGCTACATGCCCGACAACAACCGTTCGCAGCGGACCGAAACGGAGCGCAACACGCTGATCGTGGATTGCTACAACGCCAACCCGTCGAGCATGCGCGCTTCGGTCCTCAACTTCCTCGCCGAGCCGGCCGGCGGCAGAAGCCGCCGCGTGCTGATTCTGGGCGACATGCTCGAACTGGGCGCATGGTCGGAGCAGGAGCACCGCGACATCGTCGCCCTCGCAGGCCGGAATCCGGACACCGAACTGATGCTCGTGGGCGGAGAATTCGCCCGCGCCTGCGCCGGCATGGAGCCGCAGCCCGCCAACACCGCCCTCTTCCCCTCGCGCGAGGAGCTGATCGCCGAACTGCGCCGCCGCCCTGTCGAGAACGCCTTCGTGCTGGTAAAGGGTTCGCGCGGCATCGGGCTGGAAAAGGCGCTCGAAGAGCTGTAGCATCGCCCGGCCCCCCTGCCGCCGCACAGAATCGTTCCGTCTTACAGAGCCTTTCCGCCGCGCAACGCCGAAGCGAAGAGGGGGGGGGCAACGAAGGACCCGGAACGAAGAAGGGACCGGAACGAAGAGAGGCCCGGAGCAGAAGGAGGCCCCGGAGCAAGCAAGACTCCGGAACGAAGAGGGGCGCCGCGCCGACAAAAAGCACCTTTACCCCGGACAGAACCGCACCGACGAACGAGAACCGCCTAAATAATAATACCATGAAACGATTGCTGGCCGCACTTCTGCTACTGGCCGCGGCCAATGCCGCCGCCGGCGAGAAAAGCGTTTCGCTCGAACGCGATTTCGGAACTCTCTACGGTACGCTGCTCACGCCCGGCGAAGGCGCCGAAACCGTGGCGGTCCTCATCGCGGGATCAGGTCCCACACCCCGCAACGGCAACACGAACAACTACCTCTATCTGGCGCAGGAGCTTGAAAAAGCGGGTATCGCCACGCTCCGCTACGACAAACGGGGCATCGGATCGAGCAAATTCGACGACCCGGACAAAATGGCCGACGCCACGCTCGACGACTTCATCGGCGACGCCGCGGCATGGGCCGAG
>OCHK01001102.1_pt1 | contig 22135 bp, 14 predicted proteins | sample 1538551 | NCBI WGS metagenome assembly OCHK01 (sample SAMN04571707, study PRJEB22368) | human gut metagenome | biome: human gut; material: stool | host: Homo sapiens | place: Luxembourg | collected 2012-08-31
TACATTCATAGGAAAAAGGAAAAATAACATGGCAAAGAAGAGAAGAAGAAAAAAGAGAAGAAGTGGACGTAAGAAGATTATACTCTTTGTATTTGAAATCCTGCTGCTGTTAATTGTTCTGTTAGTGGTTTGGGCTTATAATAAGACACTCGGACAGGTTAAATATGAGGATGCGCTGACAAATAGTGAGGCCGGAATCAATGAGGAGATTGATGAGGATGTTCTTGCCAATATGCATGGATATCTCAATGTAGCGTTGTTTGGTCTGGACAACAGAAGTAATGGTTCATACGATGAGGGGCATTCCGATTGTATCATGATTGCTAGTCTGAATTATGATACTAAGGAGGTTCAGCTTGTTTCTGTCTACAGAGATACGTATCTGCCTATAGGCAATGGAAAGTTTGCAAAGGCAAATGCCGCTTATGCAAATGGTGGGGCAAAGAGAGCAGTAGCTATGCTTAATTCAAATTTGGATTTGAATATAACCAAGTATGTCTGTGTTGACTGGAAGGCTCTTGTAGATGCTATAGATGATATCGGTGGCCTTGATCTTGAGATTACTAATGCGGAGATGAAGGAAATCAATTATCTGATTCCTGAGGTTGATTATACTACAGGATATAATACTCCTTATCTTGAGGGGGATGGTATGCAGCATCTTGATGGAACTCAGGCTACATGCTATGCACGTATCAGAAGCACCTCAGGTGATGATTTCTTAAGGGCATCCCGTCAGAGAATTGTGCTTCAGGCTATGCTTGACAAGGCTAAACAGTCAGATTTAGGCTCTCTAACAGAGATGTGTAAGGATATTATGAGTCAGATAAGTACTAATTTTACAGCTAAAGAGATTATCCAGTATGCAACAGCTGTTACAAAATATCAGATGAAGGAGACAACAGGCTTCCCATTTGAGCTGACTACAATGAATCTGTCAACTACTGGCGATACCGTAATTCCTATAGACCTGGCACAGAATGTTTCTAAGCTTCATCAGTTCCTGTTTAATGAGACTGATTACCAGCCAACAGAGACAGTTCAGACAGTAAGTGATAAGATTGCTAAAAAGACAGGTGTTACATCTAAGACTTCAGCATTTGATCTCACGCAGTACAATGATACTGTTGGCTCTGATGGAACAGAAGGGGCAAAGAAAAAAAATAAGGACAAGCAGGATGCCCTGAAAAAGAGCCAGTCAGAATCTGAAAACGGTTCAGAAGAAAAATCATCATCAGATGGTTCGGATGATTAAATAATTAAAGTTAGCTATTAGGGAGATTATTTATTATGAAACCGGAAATCAAAGAAAAAATCACGGCAACAAACCAGAAATACTTAAAGAAATTCTTAACAGAGGAAGCTCCGGCTAAGCTTGAGAGCCAGCTTGAGCACATGGACTGGTCATACCTTGATATGATTCACAACAAGGAGCAGCAGAGAGGTACATTTTCACCGCTTGCTGCTATGGAGCTTTCAGAGATAGAGGCAAATAAGGACAAATACCTTGCAACAGGTCTTGATGCTGTCAAGAATGGCAAGGTCGGTGCAATTCTTCTTGCCGGTGGACAGGGTACACGTCTTGGCTTTGACAAGGCTAAGGGCATGTTCAATATCGGAAAGACAAAGGAACTCTACATCTTTGAGCAGCTTGTCGCAAACCTCATGAAGGTTACAAATCAGACTGGTACATGGGTGCCTCTGTATGTTATGACAAGCGAGATAAATGATGGCATGACAAGAGAGTTCTTTGAAGAGCACGACTATTTTGGATACAATAAGGATTATGTGAAGTTTTTCGTGCAGGAGATGGTTCCGGCAGTTGATTTTGATGGAAATCTGCTCATGAAATCTGAAGATTCACTTGCCATGTCACCAAACGGAAACGGTGGATGGTTCAAGTCACTCATCAATGCCGGTCTTGATAAGGATTTGAAGGACAAGGGGGTTGAGTGGCTCAATGTATTTGCTGTGGACAATGTGCTTCAGCAGATTGCAGATCCTGTATTTGTAGGTGCTACAATCGAGTCCGGCTGTGTCAGCGGCTCTAAGGTGGTCAGAAAATGTGATCCATATGAGAGAGTTGGTGCTATGTGTCTTGAGAATGGCAAGCCTTCGATTGTTGAGTATTACGAGCTTACTCCTGAGATGGCAGAGGCAAAGAACGAGAATGGTTCATTGCAGTATGGTTTTGGTGTTATCTTAAACTATTTATTCCGCGTGGACAAGCTCATGGCTATCGCAGAGAAGAGCCTTCCACTTCATGTGGTAGAGAAGAAGGTACCTTACATTGATGAGAATGGTACAGAGCACAAGCCTGAGACTCCGAATGCATACAAGTTCGAGACACTCATCCTCGATATGGTATACATGATGGACAATAGCCTGCCATTTGAGGTAGACAGAGAGAAGGAGTTTGCACCTGTAAAGAATGCGACAGGTACAGATTCGGTTGAAACAGCGAGAGCTCTTCTTGAGAAGAACGGAATTGAAATTTAATATATGATTTATGGTAACTGTTCATTGGCAGGGATGTATTGATATTCTGCAATTTCTATTTATCGCAGACTTAGAGGTGCATCTGCCGATGAGCAGTTATTTTTATTTTTATAATCGCATAGTGGCCTGCAATGGGGAACATAGGCTATAAATAGTTAACTGATTTATGAAAAAATAAATAATCCCGTCACAAAATAAACACAGATTGACAGTATACTTCTAAATGTAAACGAAAGGAGAAATTATTATGGATAACAATTATAGAAATATGAATGATACAAATAATACTAACAGTACAAATAACAATACAAACAATGTAAATTTCACAATGTCGGGTAATCCTTACAATTCGGATGAGTCACAGAAGGCTGCACAGACTAATAATACATCAGCTGAAAGCTATTCACAGAGCTACAATCCATATTCGCAGGCTTCTGCAGCAGGACAGCCAAATGTAAATCAATCATATGCAAACCAGCCTTATTCTAATCAGTCGTATAATTCAGGCACAAATAATAATGCATATGGCGGCACATCAGCAGGTTCGACAGACAATTCATATAGCCGCCGGATGAATATGAATGGTCAGGCATACCAGCAGACTGTAAAGCCTAAGAAACAGAGAGCACCTAGAAAGCCTGGTGCATTTGGACCATTTGCAGCAAAGACAGTAGCTGCAGCTCTTATCTTCGGACTCGTCGGAGGCGGAGTTTTCACAGGAGTAAGCTATATTGGCACGAGAGCTATTTCAAATTCTTCTACTGCAAGTGCAAAGCTTACCACTACAACATCCGGTGGGACTAAGCAGACATCCTCAGGGGATGCAAAGGATATGACAGATGTATCATCTGTTGTCGATGAGGTTATGCCTAGCATCGTTGCTATTACAAATACAGGAACAGTCACCTACAACAGCTTTTTCGGAAGGCAGTCACAGCAGTCTCAGAGCTGTGGCTCAGGAATTATTGTGAGTGAGGATGATGATTATCTTTATATTGCTACAAACAATCATGTTGTGGCAGATTCAGAGGAGCTCACAGTACAGTTTGATGATGATTCTGTGGTAAAGGCAGAAATCAGAGGAACAGATCCGGATGACGATCTTGCAGTTGTACGTGTAAAGAAAGCAGACCTTGGAAAAGATACTTACTCAAATATCAAGATTGCTACAATCGGAGATTCTGATAGTGTAGCTGTTGGAAGTCCTGCAATTGCTATCGGTAATGCACTTGGATACGGACAGTCTGTCACAACAGGTATAGTAAGTGCACTTAACAGAACTGTTACTACACAGGATTCACAGACAGGTGAGACTGTTACCAACAACAAGCTTATCCAGACAGATGCAGCCATAAACCCTGGAAACAGTGGTGGAGCACTCTTAAATGAAAATGGCGAGGTTATCGGTATAAACTCTGTAAAATATTCTTCAACTGAGGTTGAGGGTATTGGATATGCAATTCCTATGTCAGTTGCAAAGCCTATTATTGAGAGCCTTATCCAGAATGGAAAATATACTAATGAGAATCAGGCATACCTTGGTATCAAGGGTGGTGATGTTTCATCTGAGATGGTAGCCTATGGCTTCCCACAGGGTGTGTATGTTTCATCTGTTTCAGCTGGTTCAGGTGCCGCAAATGCCGGCTTACAGGAGGGAGATATCATCACTGCTGTTGACAGCACAAAGATTTCTTCTATGACAGAGCTGCAGTCAGCGTTAAAGAGCTACAAGGCCGGAGATAAGGTTACTCTTACTGTTGCCCGTCAGAGTGGCAGACAGTACGAAGAGAGCAAGGTTGAAGTAACCTTAAGCTCTGCGAAGGATGTCCAGCAGTAATTCCGGCGCGTTTTCTCCTCACCCCTGCGTCCATGCAGGGGTGTTTCTGCGTTTCATGGGCATAATTTCTACAGTATCTAAGCCACTTCGCTATTCGCTCCTGCAAGAGTACGTGTGCGTCACAGGTGCCCGGGGCTTACGCTATGGTGGAAATGTTGTTCAAATCAGTTCAAAGTACTAGACAAATTCCACAAAATATTAGATAATAGAAATAAATAATTTTACTTTTTGCACCGCATAGGAATTCTTTAAAATTGATGGTTTATATGTAGATTTATAATAGTATACACATCGGTTTATGATTATGAGATATAATACACATTGAGCGGATGCAGCATAGGAGGTCGGCATGAAGAAGAAAAAAATAGTTATTGCACTCGGACATGATGCTCTTGGAACAACTCTTCCGGAGCAGCACGAGGCTACAAAGCATACAGCAAAGGCAGTTGCAGATTTTATCAGGGACGATTATGAGGTTGTTATCACACACAGCAACGGACCGCAGGTGGGCATGATTCACACCGCTATGTCTGAGTTTTGCAGGATTTATCCTGAGTATACAGCTACACCTACAGCAGTCTGCTCTGCAATGAGCCAGGGCTATATAGGATATGATTTACAGAATGCTATTCGTACAGAGCTTCTTGGCAGAGGAATTTACAAGACCGTTTCTACAATACTTACACAGGTGGTTGTTGACCCGTATGATGAGGCTTTTTATCATCCGACAAAGATTATCGGCCGTGTTATGACAGAGGCTGAGGCTGAGGAAGAGGAGAAGAAGGGCAACCATGTGACACAGGTTGAGGGAGGCTACAGAAGAGTTGTGGCAGCTCCAAAGCCTGTTGATATAGTGGAAAAGGATGCTATTAAGGCTCTTGTTGATGCGGATCAGGTTGTTATCGCATGCGGTGGCGGCGGAATTCCTGTTTTAGCACAGGATAATAAGCTTCAGGGCGCCAGTGCTGTTATCGAGAAGGATCTTGCAGCAGGAAAGCTTGCAGATACTCTTGATGCTGACAGACTTGTTATACTTACAAGCGTTGACAAGGTCTGCCTGAACTATGGCAAGGAGGATGAGAAGCCACTTGATACCATGACTGTCGATGAGGCAAAGAAGTACCTTGCAGCAGGCGAGTTTGATGAGGGTACCATGGCTCCAAAGATTGAGGCGGCTATTGACTTTATCGGTGACTCTGCCATCCGTTCAGTGCTTATCACAAAGCTCAATAAAGAGGGCAAGACTGTTTCAGGTGGTATGGGCACTTTAATTACAAAGTAGAGCTTAATTGTTATAATTCACATATATCCCACACGTCTATATGCATTTTGCAGAGCAGATGTGTGGGTAGTTTTATAAAAACATCGTGCGGTTTTGCGAATGTGCGTGGGGGTTCTGAAGAGTTGAAAACAAGGTAACTATTCAGAACCCCCGAGAACAAGAAAAGTAAGATAGAAGGTAACACAAAATGAGTGAGAAAAGGCTTCAAAAGAGAGATGAAATCTCAGACGAGTACAAATGGAAGCTTGAGGATATGTATGAGACAGATGAGCTGTGGGAGGCTGAGTGCGAAAAAGCGTCACAGCTTGCAGAAAAGCTATCCGGATTTAAGGGACATCTGGCCGACAGTGCAGCAACGCTGCTTGATTTTTTTAAGAAGCAGGATGAGCTGTCTTATTATTTGGAGCGTATAGTTGTCTATGCGAATGAGCGCTCGCATCAGGACACTGCTGTGTCGAAATATCAGGCATATGTGTCAAAGGCTGAGACACTGACTGTCCAGGCATCAGGTGCGCTGGCATTTGCGAGTCCGGAGATTTTGCAGATAGATGATAAAAGGCTTGAGAGCTTTTACAGTGAGAGCAATGAGCTTATGCACTATAAGCGTGCGATTGATGAGATAATGCGTCAGAAAGCGCATACTTTATCGGCTGCAGAGGAGAATATCCTGGCGCAGTGCGGTGAGATGGCTGCAGCACCGGAGAATATATTCAGCATGTTCAACAACGCGGATATCAAATTCCCGTATATCACTGATGTTGAGGGAAATAAAATCCGTATCACGCACGGCAATTTCATAGATTTTTTAAGCAGCAAGGACAGAAGCCTGCGCAAGCAGGTGTTCCGCGGAGTGTATGATTCGTACAAGAAGTGGAGCAATACTGTTTCCATGATGTACATCAGCAAACTGAAAAATGACACTTTTTATGCAAGGGTAAGAAAATATGACAGCGCAAGGACCATGTATTTATCCGATGGCGATATTCCGGAGAGTGTCTATGACAATTTGATTGAGACGGTTCACGCACATCTGCCGGCTCTGCACAGGTACATGGCGCTTAGGAAGAAGCTTTTAGGTGTGGAGCATCTGCATATGTATGATTTGTTTGCACCGATTGTGGACAATGTACAGACCACCTACACCTATGATGAGGCGAAAAAGCTTGTGGCAAAGGCGCTTGAGCCTATGGGCGATGAGTATGTCAGCACACTTAAGGCTGGCATGGAGAGTGGCTGGATAGATGTATATGAGAATGAGAACAAGAGAAGCGGTGCGTATTCATGGGGCGCTTACGGTACTCATCCGTATGTGCTTTTGAACTATGCCGACAATCTGGACAGTGTGTTTACGCTGGCTCATGAGATGGGACATGCGATGCATACATACTATTCAAATGAGCATCAGAGCATCACATACGCAGGATACCTGATTTTCGTGGCAGAGGTTGCATCCACCTGCAATGAGTCGCTTCTCATGCACTATATGCTTGAGCATTGTGAGGATGAGAATGAGAGAAAATATCTCATGACACATTTTCTGGACGGCTTCAGGACGACACTTTTCAGGCAGGCGCAGTTTGCAGAGTTTGAGCATATAGCTCACCGGAAAATGCAAAAGGGTGAGCCGGTTACCAAGGATGTGCTAAATGAGCTATGGCATGAGCTGAATGTGCAGTACTACGGACCGGATATGCGCGTGGATGATGAGATATCATATGAGTGGATGCGCATACCGCATTTTTACACACCGTACTATGTATATCAGTACTCGACGGGCTATTCGGCAGCAGTTGCTTTCTCAAAAAAGATACTTGAGGAGGGAAAGCCTGCTGTGGATAAGTATATAGGAAATTTCCTGTGTGGTGGATGCTCGAAGAATCCAATCGAGCTGCTAAAGAGTGCCGGTGTTGATATGAGCACACCAAAGCCTGTGGATGACGCACTCAATGTATTTGAGGATTATCTGAAGCAGTTTGAGGCAGCAACTAAGTAAGGAGAAACATTTTTATGGAAAGAATTAAAAGCTTTACAATCAATCATAATATTCTTAAACCTGGATTTTATATTTCAAGAAAAGACGGAGAAATCGTCACATACGACCTTCGTACAAGAAAACCTAATGCAGGCGATTATATGTCCAATTCAGCTATGCACTCAGTGGAGCATATGTTTGCAACATGTGTGAGAAACTCTGAGATTGCAGATGATGTGGTATATTTTGGACCGATGGGCTGTCAGACAGGCTTCTACCTCGTAGTGAGGGATGTCGAGCCGGGGAAGGTTTTTGAAATCACCAAAGAGGTCTTAAAACAGATACTTGAGTATGATGGACCGGTGTTTGGTGCATCAGCCATAGAGTGCGGACATTACGAGAATCTGTCACTTGACGAGGCAAAGAAGGAGTGCCGTGCATATCTTAATGTGCTTGAGAGCCAGACAAATATGGAGTTTACTTATCCACAGTAAACGAGGACTAAAAATATAATAGCAAGATAGCAGGAATGGAGAAATAAAATGACAATAGGTGTAATTGGTGCAATGCAGATGGAGGTCGATGACTTAAAGGCTCAGATGACAGACACACAGACAGAGGTTTACAGCGGAGTGGAGTTTGTTGAGGGTAAAATCGGTGATCAGTATGTAGTTGCGGCAAAATGCGGAATAGGAAAGGTATTTGCGGCAATATGTGCAGAGGCCATGATTTTGAAATATGATGTAGATATGATTGTCAATATCGGAGTGGCAGGAACTTTGACAAAGGACTTAAATGTGCTTGACGTGGCAGTAGCCACAAACGTGCTGCAGCACGATATGGATACATCGCCAATTGGAGATCCGAAGGGACTTCTCTCAGGCATCAATATGATTCTGCTTCCGGCAGATACAAAAATGGTGGAGCTTATGTGCTCATGCTTAGCTGACAGGAATATCCACTACAAAAAGGGCAATATCGCAACAGGAGATCAGTTTATTGCCACAAAGGAGCAGAAGGATTATATTTCGAATACCTTTGATGCAATCGCAGCAGAGATGGAGGGAGGCAGCATCGGTCATGTGTGCTATGTGAACAAGGTGCCATTTGCCATTCTTCGCTCAATATCAGACGGCGATGGCGGCGAGACAGACTACCAGACCTTTGCGGAGAAGGCTGCGCATCAGTCGATTGAGGTAGTGCTTGAGTTTATCGGAAGGGCAGAAGAACTGAAATAGAGTTATTTCATTATTCATAATTTGTGATAATAAAGAATAGTATATAGCATGAGTGAATACAGAGCATACATGCAAAATACAAAACTACATAATGGGACAAAACGAAAGAAACGCCGACACAGATTCCTTTTTGGAGTGCTGCTGTCGGCGCTTCTTATTACAGGCGCTTTATATGGCAGAGAGTATGACATATCACAGCTGAAAAATATAGAGGTGATGGAGACACTTAGCAGTGCTGTGAGTCAGTTCGGGGACAGAAAGCTGCCTGTATATTCGGTTCAGACAACAGAAAAAAAGATAGCCCTTTCATTTGACTGTGCCTGGGGAGCAGAGGATTTTGACAGTATGATGGAGACACTTGACAAGCACAACGTAAAAGCTACATTTTTTATGACAGGAGGGTTTGTGAGCGATAATCCTGAATGTGTAAAGACGTTGGTTGAAAAAGGGCATGAGCCCGGAAATCACAGTGAGCACCACTATGATATGGCAACAATCACGGCAGGCGAGATGAAGACGGAGATAATGGATGTGCACAAAAAGGTCAAGGAGCTGACCGGAAAGGATATGAAGGTATTCAGACCGCCATACGGCTCGTACAACAATGAACTGATTGACACAGTGTATGGCTGTGACTATTATCCAATCCAGTGGGATGTGGATTCGCTCGACTGGAAAAACTATGGTGTGCAAAACATTATAGATACAGTGTGCAATCACAAAAGCCTGGATTGCGGTTCGATAATACTCTGCCATCTTGGCGCAAAATACACCTCGCAGGCACTCGATGAGATGCTCACGAAGCTGCAGGAAATGGGCTATGAGATAGTTCCGGTATCAAAGCTGATCATGACAGAAGGCTATCATATGGATGCAAACGGTATGCAGATCAAGGACTGAGCAATTTCATAAATCAATATTTTAGTCAATATTTAGTCAATAATTTAGCCCTTTACGATATTGTTATTTACAGACAAGTGTGTTAAACTAAAACTATATTTTAAAGAAGCTGTGAGACAGCTATGGGGGTAAATTATATGACAGATACAGGTTTTTTAGTAGCATTTTTTATAGTTATTTTTTTAGTTATCATCTTTGCGCTTGTCGCTGTAATCGGAGCCGTTACAAGTGCTGTTGCAGGTATCAATGATGATGAGGATGAGATTGAGGAAGAGGGCATTTGAAGCTAAAATAAATAAAAGATATTAAAAGATATTTAAAGACATTTAAAGACATCGAATTATATTAATCGTATAATTGGGTGTCTTTTTTATTGTCAAAAACTCTTAAAAAAGTATAAACCAATTGAGTTGCAATCCGCCACATTGTATAATAAAAGTATAACAGCGAATTAAATTTATTGTGAAAATCGCAGTAATCACATTGTCTATCAAACTAAGGCAGGACATTATCAAAGAAAAGAAGAAGGAGGGATCAGATGATATCCAGATATAGTGTAAAAAAGCCTTTTACTGTACTTGTAGGAGTACTGCTGGTAATAGTACTCGGTGTTGTATCACTTGGCAGGATGACGACAGATCTGCTGCCGGATATGAGCTTTCAGTATGCACTTATCGTGACAACAGATATGGGAGCAAGTCCACAGGAGGTGGAGAGCGATGTCACCGCGCCGCTTGAAGCAGCTATGGCAACTACGTCCAATATCAAAAACGTAAGCTCAATGTCATATAACAGCTATTCTCTGGTGACATGCGAGTATGAGCAGAATGCCAACATGGATTCTGTAGTGATAGAGATGCAGCAGAAAATAGATCAGGTCAAGGCTGGCTGGAAGGATGGAGTGGGTACTCCGACCATTATGAAGATAAATCCGGACATGCTTCCAATCATGATGACTGCTGTGGATATGGATGGGAAAAGCAAGTCGGAAATCACCGACTTTGTGGAAAACACACTTAAGCCTGCAATTGAGAGTACAGAGGGAGTCGCATCAGTGACTGCGACAGGTGAGCTCACCGAGCAGATACAGGTCACGATGAATCAGGCCAAGATAGATGCGCTCAATGAGAAAATAAATAATGCCGTTTCAAAGAAATTTGACGATGCAAAAAGTCAGATGGATGATGCAAGCGCAAAGATAGAGAGCGGACAAAACGCAATCACATCTGCATCGGATCAGATGAGCGCGGGAGTGGATACGCTAAAGGAGCAAAAGGCAAAGCTTGCAGAGCAGAAGACTCAGCTAGAGAGTACTCTTGCAAGCTTAAATGAGCAGAAGAGCCAGCTCGAAACAATTCAGTCAGCTCTTTCAGACTTCATGAATAGTGATACATATACAAAGACAATTCCGTCACTCAAAGAGGGCGCAAATGCACCGGGTGAAGCGGGCACAGCACTCAAAGCGCAGCTTGAGCAGGTTGATAAGCAGATTGCAGCACAGTTTTCAGGTCTCTCGGCGCTTGGAATCACCGTAAACACAGCAGATGATCTGCCTGCGGCAGCGTCAGCGATAGCACAGACTCTCATTCAGGTGAATACAGGTATAGAGCAGTGCCAAAGCGGACTTGACCAGATAGCACAAGGAGAGACAGCACTTTTAGATGCCTATGATAATCTAAACAGTCAGGCAGCCATCAGCTCTATAAGCATAGGACAGCAGTCGGCACAGCTTGCAACAGCAGCGGCATCTCTTGACAGCTCAAAGAAGGAGCTTGAAAAGAGTAAGGATGATGCGCTTGACAAGTCAAACTTAAATGCAGTTTTAACAATTGACTCACTCTCGCAGCTGCTCGTCGCTCAGAATTTTGATATGCCTGCAGGCTATGTAAATGATTCAAATGGCACGCAGTACATAGTACAGGTGGGAGATGAGGTAAAATCAATTGAGGATTTAACAAATCTTGTGCTCATGGATATGAAGCTTGATGGAATAGCTCCTATTCATGTCGGTGATGTGGCAGATGTTGAGATGACTGACAACTCGGATGAGACATATGCGATAGTCAACGGTAATCCCGGAATAATGCTCTCCATGGAGAAGCAGACCGGCTACTCTACAGGAGATGTCACAGACCGTCTTTTAGACAAGCTTGATTCGCTGGAAAAGGAAAATGACGGATTACATACCACAGTGCTCATGAATCAGGGCGTATACATCGACATGGTAGTAAAGAGTGTTATGGAAAACATGATAGTGGGAGCAATACTTGCCATTTTCGTATTGCTTTTGTTCTTAAAGGATATAAAGCCGACACTTGTTATTGCAGCATCTATACCGCTATCGGTTATTGTGGCTGTGGTGCTTATGTATTTTACGGATATCACCTTAAATATCATTTCTATGTCGGGACTTGTGCTTGGAATAGGAATGCTGGTGGATAATTCAATCGTAGTAATCGAGAATATCTACAGATTAAGGGGAGAGGGATATTCGGTAAAGAAGGCGGCTGTTGAGGGTGCAAATCAGGTGGCAGGAGCCATTTTTGCCTCTACACTTACCACGGTAAGTGTGTACGCGCCAATCATTTTTACTGATGGAATCACGAGACAGCTCTTTGTAGACCTGGCACTTACGGTAGCGTTTACTCTTATGGCATCTCTTGTAGTGGCACTCACATTTGTACCGGCAATTGCTTCAGGCATGCTCAAAAAGACGAAGGATATAAAGCATCCATGGTTTGACCGTTTTAAGGATTGGTATGGAAATGTGCTCGGCACATGTCTTAGATTTAAGCCGGTGGTATTTATTGCGGCAGTAGTGCTTTTAGTCGGAAGTGGCGCACTTTGCATGTCAAGGGGAATGACATTTATGGATATGGACATGGAGTCAGATCAGATTTCACTTACCATAGAGGCAAAGGATGACGAAAAGCTTGACTTCAAGCAGCTTACAGAGCTGTCTGATAAGGTCATGGACAAAATATCTGATATAAAGGGCATAGACACAATAGGAGCTACAGCAGGCGGCAGCTCGACCATGAACCTGATGAGCTCAGGAAGCGACAGCGTGAGCATGTATATATTGCTTGATGAGAAGTCGGATGTTTCATCGGATAAGGTAATAGATGAAATTGAAAAACGCACAAAGAATCTGGACTGCAAGGTAACAGCATCTTCGCAGGCTATGGACTCATCGGAGTTTTTCGGAAGTGGTCTCTCTGTCAGGATTAAGGGTAATGATATAGACAAGCTGCAGAAGCTTGCAGGTGATGTGGCAGATATCCTTAAGGACACAAATGGAGTGACAGATATAGATGACGGTCTTGGAGATACAATCAATGAGCTTAAGATAACTGTGGATAAGGAAAAAGCAGCAAAGTATGGCTATACGGTGGCTCAGGTATACCAGCTCGTATCCGGTGAGATATCATCTCAAAAGAGCGCAACAACCATTACGACCGACATAAAGGACTATGAGGTATACTTACAATCTGCAGAGCAGTCTGATGTGACTGTGGACGACATCAAAAACCTTACATTTACCTATAAGGATAATGATGGCAGTGAAAAGGAGATTCCGCTCAGTGATATCTGCACTATTTCACAGGAACAGACATTAAGTACCATTCATCGAGATGCTCAGACAAGATATATTACAGTATCAGGTGCGGTTGATGAAAACCATAATGTAACATTACTAAGCAATAAAATTAAATCAAAAATTGATAAACTTAGCATTCCTGATGGTTATTCAATAGACATGGAGGGCGAGGATGAGACAATAAATGAGTCAATGAGTCAGCTTGGACTTATGCTTGTGCTTGCAGTGATATTTATCTATCTTATCATGGTGGCGCAGTTCCAGTCATTGCTTTCACCGTTTATTATCATGTTCTGTATACCTCTTGCGTTTACAGGAGGCTTTATAGCTCTTTTCATCACGGGAAATGAGCTCGGAATCATATCAATGCTTGGCTTTATCATGCTGGCAGGCCTCATTGTAAATAATGGAATCGTGCTCATTGATTACATCAATCAGGCCAGAAGAGAGGGCATGAGCAAGCATGAGGCAATCATAGACGCAGGCCGTACAAGGCTTCGTCCAATACTGATGACAGCGATGACCACCATACTTGCAATGTTTACATCGGCGATAGGTATCGGAGATGGCTCAGATATGATAAGGCCGATGGCAATCGCAATAATAGGAGGTCTCGTATACGGAACCATCCTTACGCTTATAGTAATTCCATGTATCTATGATGCGTTCAACAGAGAGAAGAGCATGGTAGAGGAAGAGCTGTAGCAAGATAGAAGGAAAAAGGCTGGAAATATAGAGAGTTGGAGGATTTTTACATGGCAAAGTATATTATGGCATTAGATGCGGGCACGACCAGCAACAGATGTATACTTTTTAATGAGAAGGGCGAGATGTGCAGTGTGGCACAGAAGGAATTTACGCAGTTTTTTCCAAAGCCGGGCTGGGTGGAGCATGATGCAGAGGAAATATGGGCCACACAGCTTGAGGTGGCAAAGGAGGCAATGGCCAATATCCAGGCTACGGCAGCCGACATATGTGCGATAGGCATTACTAACCAGAGAGAGACTACAATTGTATGGGACAAAAATACAGGTGAGCCGGTTTATCACGCGATAGTATGGCAGTGCAGACGCACGGCAGAGTATGCGGATTCACTGAAGGAAAAGGGACTTACCGAGACCTTCAGAAAAAAGACAGGGCTTGTGATAGATGCTTATTTTTCGGCAACTAAGCTCAAGTGGCTCCTTGACAATGTGCCGGGAGCAAGGGAGAGAGCCGAAAGAGGCGAGCTTTTGTTTGGAACAGTCGAGACGTGGCTTATATGGAAGCTCACTCAGGGGCAGGTGCATGTTACGGATTATTCCAATGCTTCAAGAACCATGATGTTTAATATCAATACCTTAAAGTGGGATGATGAGATACTTAAGGAGCTTGACATACCAAAGAGCATGCTTCCAAAGCCTATGCCGTCAAGCTGTGTGTATGGTGAGGTGAATCCGGTGTACTTCGGGGGACCGATTCCTATCGCGGGGGCGGCAGGAGACCAGCAGGCAGCACTTTTTGGACAGACCTGCTTTAGGGCAGGAGAAGCCAAAAATACATATGGCACCGGCTGCTTCCTTCTCATGAATACAGGTGAGATGCCTGTTTCATCAAAGAACGGACTCGTAACCACAATAGCCTGGGGCATAGACGGCAAGGTGGTATATGCGCTGGAGGGCTCGATATTTGTAGCGGGAGCCTCTATCCAGTGGCTACGCGATGAGATGAAATTTATCGATTCCTCAACAGATTCAGAATACATGGCGAGAAAGGTAAAAGACACAAACGGCTGCTACGTGGTGCCGGCATTTACAGGGCTTGGAGCACCGTACTGGGATCAGTATGCGAGAGGAACCATTGTGGGGCTTACGAGAGGTGTAAACAAGTACCATGTCATAAGGGCAACTCTGGAATCAATGGTATTTCAGGTAAATGATGTGCTTGAAGCAATGAAGGCTGATTCGGGCATCAATCTCACATCACTTAAGGTGGACGGCGGCGCCAGTGCCAATAATCTGCTCATGCAGATGCAGGCTGATATCAGCAATGCACCGGTCAACAGGCCTGTGTGCGTGGAGACAACAGCCATGGGCGCAGCGTACCTCGCAGGGCTTGCAGTTGGCTACTGGGAAAGTATGGATGATATAAAGAGAAACTGGTCTATTGACCGTGTGTTTGAGCCGGAGATAGCGGCTGATTTGAGAGAAAAAAAGCTTAAAATGTGGAAAAAGGCTGTCGCCTGCGCATTTAACTGGGCGAAGGATGAATAATAGCTGATGCTTGCATTGTTTTAAATGAGCTTAGTGATACAGCAAGTAAATAATGTATGGAAATTGGTAGGAGAAAATAACATGTATGATGTAGTAATTATAGGAGCGGGAGTATCGGGAAGCGCCTGTGCCAGAGAGCTTTCGAAATATAACCTGTCCATCTGTGTGGTGGAAAAGGAGGAGGACGTGTGCTGTGGCACTTCAAAGGCAAACAGTGCTATTGTCCATTCAGGAATTGATTGTAAGACAGGTACACTTATGGCACAGATGAATCTCCGTGGAAATGAGATGATGGATGAGCTTTCGAAGAAGCTTGATTTTGAGTTTAGAAGAAACGGCTCACTGATAGTGTGCTTTAGCGATGACGATATGCCAAGGCTTAAGGAGCTTTACAATCAGGGGATTGCAAACGGGGTACCGGGACTTAAAATTCTTGATGCAGGCGAAGCGCATGAGATGGAGCCGAATCTGTCTGATGAAGTTGTGGCAGCTATTTACTGCCCGACAGGAGGCATTGTATGTCCGTTTGGCATGAATATCGCATTTGCTGAGAATGCGGCAGCAAACGGTGTGGAGTTCTTATTTAACACCGAGGTGAAGGAGACACAAAAGGAGCAGGCAGGCTATATTCTCATTACTCAAAATGGAGAAATTCATGCACGCTGCGTTGTAAATGCAGCCGGTGTATATGCTGATGTGTTCCACAACATGGTGAGTGAAAACAAAATCCATATCACACCAAGGCGCGGAGAGTACGAGCTTTTAGACAGGGCTGCGGGAGGTATCGTTGACAAGACTATTTTCCAGCTTCCGGGCAAATACGGCAAAGGTGTGCTCGTAACTCCGACAGTACACGGAAATATCCTAATCGGACCTACAGCAGATGACCATGAGGACAAGGATGGTACAAATACAACGAGAGCAGGCTTAGAGCATGTTGTGACATCCGGCACACGTTCGGTGCCGTCACTTCCTATGCGTCAGGTCATAACATCGTTTGCAGGAAACCGTGCACATGAGGACGGACATGAGTTTATCATCGAGGAGCTTTCTGATGCACCGTATTTTATTGACTGCGCAGGTATAGAGTCACCGGGCTTATCAAGTGCGCCGGCTATCGGTGAGAGAGTGGCAGCAATAGTTGAGGGGCTTTTTAATCCTTCTAAAAATGCGGACTTTATCGAGACAAGAAAAGGTATTTTAAATCCAAAGAAGCTTTCAGAGGATGAGTATAAAGAGCTGATAAAAGAAAAGCCTGAGTATGGTAACATAATCTGCCGCTGTGAGATGATTACGGAGGGCGAGATAATGGATGCGGTAAACAGACCGTTAGGCGCAAAATCGCTTGATGGTGTGAAGAGACGCACCAGAGCCGGAATGGGCAGATGTCAGGCGGGCTTTTGTTCTCCGAGAACTATGGAGATTATCGCCAGAGAGAAGGGAATTTCGCAGCTTGACATCACTAAAAGCGGTGGAAAGTCAAAGATAGTTGTTGGAATGAGCAAGAACCGAGGATAGTCTGTCTTACTTCAAAGAGACAGGTAACGATAGATTGATATTGTATTAATATCAGATTAACATAGGGGGACAATATGGAATTTTACGATATTGTAATAGTAGGAGGAGGTCCGGCAGGTCTTGCGGCAGCAGCTTCCGCTAAGAAAAATAAAATAGATAAAATACTTATACTGGAAAGAGACTGTGAGCTTGGCGGTATCTTAAATCAGTGTATACACAACGGCTTTGGCCTGCACACCTTTAAGGAGGAACTCACAGGCCCTGAATATGCCGGAAGATTTATCAAAGAGGTCAAAGAGCTTGGCATAGAGTACAGGCTCAATACGATGGTCATGGATATCTCAACCGGTGACGAGTTCAAAAACGGGGCAGATGACAGGCATGATGTAAAGATAAAAGATGAGGCAAACGATAAAATAGTTACAGCTATGAACCGCACAGACGGACTTTTCCATATCGCTGCAAAGACCGTAATACTTGCGATGGGCTGCAGGGAGAGAGCAAGAGGTGCCATAAACATACCAGGCTACAGACCGGCAGGAATTTTCTCGGCGGGTACAGCTCAGAGACTGGTGAATATAGAGGGATACATGCCGGGACGAAAGGTAGTAATACTTGGCTCAGGAGATATCGGTCTTATCATGGCAAGAAGAATGACCTTGGAGGGTGCCAAGGTGCAGGTGGTTGCAGAACTCATGCCGTATTCAGGAGGCTTGAAGCGTAATATTGTGCAGTGCCTTGATGATTTTAATATCCCGCTTAAGCTCAGCCACACAGTGGTTGATATAAAGGGCAGGGAGCGTGTGGAGGGCATCACTCTCGCTCAGGTTGACGAGCATAACAAGCCTATTGAGGGAACAGAGGAGTTTTACGAGTGCGATACGCTTTTACTCTCATGCGGACTCATTCCGGAAAATGAGATTTCAAAAACAGCAGGTGTAGAGCTCAATCCTGTAACAAGCGGACCTGTTGTAAACGAAAGCCTTGAGACCAATGTGCCGGGTGTATTTGCCTGTGGAAATGTGCTTCATGTGCACGACCTCGTGGATTATGTGTCAGAGGAAGCAACAGCAGCAGGCCGCCATGCCGCAGAGTATGTGAAAAACGGCGGTGACAAGAGTTGCGATGGCAAAGAAATATCGATAACTGCTACAGGCGGAGTCAGATATACTGTCCCAAGCACTATAAATACTGCACAAATGGATGATACTGTAACGGTAAGATTTCGAGTTGGAGCTGTGTATAAGAATTGTTATATTGCGGTATATCTGGATGATAAACAATTACAGCACCGCAAGCGCCCTGTAGTGGCACCGGGTGAGATGGAGCAGGTGGTGCTTGAGAAGAAGCAGCTCATCGAAACGGAAAATCCCCGCACAATTACGATAAAGATTGAGGAGGCATAGTATCATGGAAGAAAGAAATTTGACATGTATAGGCTGCCCTCTGGGCTGTGCCCTTAAGGTGACAATAGATGGAGAAAATGTCACAGTAACCGGAAATACCTGTAAGCGCGGAGCAGACTACGGAGCAAAGGAAGTGACGCATCCGACACGAATTGTGACAAGCACAGTCTGTGTGAAAAATGGCACAATACCGATGGTATCAGTAAAGACGGCACAGGATATTCCAAAGGAAAAGATAATGGATGTGATGGAGTGTATCAACCAAATCACGGTAGAGGCACCGGTGCATATAGGTGATGTACTGCTAAGCGATGTTGCAGCAACCGGTGTGGATATAGTCGCAACTAAGAATGTTGTGCAAAAATCATATTGACAAATCACCCAATGCACTTTAATATTGTAGAAAGAAACAGGCAAAATATTTAAAGGCATAAGAAAGAGGAGTACATGACGAAAGCTTTCAGAGAGAGCATCCGGTCCGTAAGATGGTGATACATTTTGGGCAGGCTGAAAGGTGCTTAAGACAGAAATCATGGAAGGTAGCTTTTGAGCCGAAGAACCCAGAAAGTTAAATCTATATATAACAAGATTTGACATAAGTTCTTCCGATTCGTCCACGTTACAGGACAAGAGGCATTCGAGTTTATATGTATATATATGCTCCGATGTAAACGAAGGTGGTACAGCGCTAATTCGCCCTTCCGGTCAGTGATCGGGAGGGCGTTTTTATGTACCCATACCGGAAGCTTGCGCATGCAATCCAATCGGTCGCCCGTAGTAAATAAAAAGAAAAACAGCAAAACATCCCAAAGCTTTTGCGTCATTCATATAAAAGGAGGAAAACATGAGCAAAGAACTAAACAAAACCTACGATCCAAAGGACATCGAGGACCGTCTTTACAAAAAGTGGGAAGACAATGGCTACTTCCATGCAGAGGTAGACCGCAGCAAAAAACCATTCACAATCGTGATGCCACCACCAAACATCACAGGACAGCTGCACATGGGACATGCCCTTGACAACACCATGCAGGATATCCTTATCAGATACAAGAGAATGCAAGGCTACAATGCACTCTGGCAGCCGGGAACAGACCACGCATCCATCGCAACAGAGGTAAAGGTCATCCAGGCACTTAAAGAGCAGGGAATCAACAAGGCAGACCTTACAAGAGAAGAGTTCCTCGAGAAATGCTGGGACTGGAGAAAAGAGTATGGCGGACGTATCGTAAAGCAGCTTCGTAAGCTCGGATCATCAGCAGACTGGCAGCGTGAGAGATTTACAATGGATGAGGGATGCTCACACGCAGTACAGGAGGTATTTACAAAGCTTTATAAGAAGGGCTGGATTTATAAGGGCTCAAGAATCGTAAACTGGTGTCCGGTATGTAAGACATCTATTTCAGATGCAGAGGTAGAGCATGAGGAGCAGGACGGCTTCTTCTGGCACATTAACTATCCTGTAGTTGGCGAGGAAGGCAGATTCGTAGAGATAGCAACAACACGTCCTGAGACACTTTTCGGAGATACAGCAGTAGCTGTAAACCCTGATGATGAGCGTTATCAGGATATCATCGGAAAGACCTTAAAGCTTCCATGCACAGACAGAGAGATTCCTGTAATCGCAGATTCATACGTAGATAAAGAGTTTGGAACAGGCTGTGTAAAGATTACACCTGCACACGACCCTAACGATTTCGAGGTAGGAAAACGCCACAGCTTAGAGGAAATCGTTGTAATCAATGATGATGCCACAATGAACGAAAAGGCCGGAAAATATGCCGGAATGGACAGATACGAGTGCAGAAAGGCACTGGTTGAGGATCTTAAGGAGCAGGGCCTTTTAGTAAAGGTTGTACCACACTCACACAATGTAGGTGTGCATGACCGCTGTCACACAACAGTTGAGCCAATGATCAAGCAGCAGTGGTTCGTCAAGATGGACGAGATGATCAAGCCTGCAGTTGAGGGAGTAAAGAACGGAGAAATCAAGCTTCTTCCTTCAAGAATGGACAAGACATACTTCAACTGGACAGACAATATCCGCGACTGGTGCATCAGCCGTCAGCTCTGGTGGGGACACAGAATACCTGCATGGTACTGTGATGACTGTGGAGAGATGGTAGTTTCAATAGAAAAGCCTGGCAAATGTCCTAAGTGTGGCAAGGAGCACTGGACACAGGATCCTGATACACTTGATACATGGTTCTCATCAGCGCTCTGGCCATTCTCAACACTCGGCTGGCCTGAAAAGACAGAGGATCTTGACTATTTCTATCCAAACGATGTGCTCGTAACAGGCTACGATATCATTTTCTTCTGGGTAATCAGAATGATTTTCTCAGGCTATGAGCAGATGGGCAAGGCACCATTCCACACAGTGCTTTTCCATGGACTCGTAAGAGATTCTCAGGGCCGCAAGATGAGTAAATCACTCGGAAACGGAATTGATCCGCTTGAGGTTATCGACAAGTATGGTGCAGATGCGCTTCGTCTGACACTTATCACAGGAAATGCACCGGGAAATGATATGCGTTTCTACTGGGAGAGAGTTGAGGCTTCAAGAAACTTCGCCAACAAGGTATGGAATGCATCAAGATTTATCATGATGAACCTTGAAGGTGTAGAGCTTAGAGAGCCAAAGCTTGATGAGCTTCATGCAGCAGACAAGTGGATTCTTTCAAGGGTAAATACTCTTGCAAAGGATGCCACAGAAAACATGGACAAGTTCGAGCTTGGAATCGCAGTACAAAAGGTATACGACTTCATCTGGGATGAGTTCTGTGACTGGTATATCGAGATTGCAAAGGTTCGTACCTACAAGAAGGATGAAAACCCAGAGTCAGCAAATGCAGCACTCTGGACCCTTAAGACAGTACTTGTAAATGCACTGAAGCTCCTTCATCCATATATGCCGTTTATCACAGAGGAAATCTTCTGCACACTTCAGTCAGATGAGGAGACCATCATGCTCTCTAAATGGCCTGAGTACAAGGAAGAGTGGAATTTCCCGGCAGAAGAAGCCGCAATCGAGCACTGCAAGGACCTCGTAAAGGGTATCAGAAATGTCCGTACACAGATGGATGTTCCACCTTCAAGAAAGGCAAAGCTTTTCATCACAAGTGATGATGAGTCAGTCAGAAAGATATTCGAGGACAACAAGGAGGTATATGTAAATCTTGCATTTACCAGCGAGATTACAGTACAGCAGGGCAAGGCCGGTATTGGAGATGACGCTGTATCAGTAGTGATACCTGATGCGGTTGCATACCTGCCGCTTGAGGACCTTGTTGATTTCGAGAAGGAAAAGGAAAGACTCAATAAAGAAAAGGATAAGCTTACAAAGGAGCTTGCGCGCTCAAGGGGCATGCTCTCAAATGAGAAATTCTTAAACAATGCAAAGCCTGAAAAGGTTCAGGAGGAAAAGGACAAGCTTGCAAAGTATGAGCAGATGATGGCTCAGGTAGAGGAACGTCTGGCTCAGTTTAAATAATTAAATACAGATTATATTTGGTGAACACTGTTTTCCTGGGGCAAGGATGCAAAGGAGGCCGTCCACAATGCGGTGGTTCTTGAATAGAATAGAACAAAGAAAGAATATGGAGATAAAACAGAAAGGAATAAACAATG
>OCHK01001119.1_pt1 | contig 22014 bp, 12 predicted proteins | sample 1538551 | NCBI WGS metagenome assembly OCHK01 (sample SAMN04571707, study PRJEB22368) | human gut metagenome | biome: human gut; material: stool | host: Homo sapiens | place: Luxembourg | collected 2012-08-31
GACGGTGAACCCCTTCCGGCGCAAGCAGCCTTCGGAGCTGATCGCCACGGGTATCGCCGGCATCGACCTCAACAATACGATCGTCACGGGGCAGAAGATTCCCTTCTTCGCCGACCCCGACCAGCCCTACAACGCCGTGATGGCCAACGTGGCCCTGCGCGCCAAGGCCGACAAGATCATCCTGGGCGGCATGGGCCTTACGAACGACGACTTTCTGTACTTCAAGTCGGTCTTCGAGAACGCCGGCGCGCTCGACCGCATCGTGTCGTTCGTCAACACGACCGAGAATCCGCCCGTGGAGCGTCTGCTCGTTCCCGACATGGCGCTGACCGCCGCCGAATACTTCGCCGTGGACAAGGGCGAGAAGGTGCTGGTGCTGCTGACTGACATGACGCTCTATGCCGATGCGCTGGCTATCGTGTCGAACCGCATGGACCAGATTCCGTCGAAGGACTCGATGCCCGGTTCGCTCTATTCGGACTTGGCGAAGATCTACGAGAAGGCCGTGCAGCTGCCCAACGGCGGTTCGATCACCATCATCGCCGTGACGACCCTTTCGGGCGGCGACATCACGCACGCCATTCCCGACAATACGGGTTACATCACCGAGGGTCAGCTGTTCCTGCGCAACGACTCCGATACGGGCAAGGTCATCGTGGACCCGTTCCGTTCGCTGTCGCGTCTCAAGCAGCTGGTTATCGGCAAGAAGACCCGCGAGGACCATCCGCAGGTGATGAACGCCTGCGTGCGTCTGTATGCCGACGCCGCCAACGCCAAGACCAAGCTCGAAAACGGTTTCGACCTCTCGGATTACGACGAACGTACGCTGAAATTCGCGTTCGACTACTCGGAGAAACTGCTCTCGATCGACGTCAATATCGGCATCACGGAGATGCTCGACACGGCGTGGGGACTCTTTGCGAAGTACTTCTCCAAGGAGGAGGTCGCTATCAAGGAGGAACTCATCAAAAAGTACTGGAAAGAAGCGTAACGTACGATGGCAATCAAATTTCAATATAACAAGACCTCGCTCGGCGACCTCGGCAAGCAGCTGAAAATGCGGCAGAAGGCGCTCCCTACGATCAAAAGTAAGGAGTCGGCCCTGCGCTCCGAGGTGAAGAAGGCGAAGGACTCCGCAGGCGATTACCGCCGTCGGCTCGACCGGCTCAAGGCCGAGTACGACTACATGGTGTCGCTCTGGGGAGAGTTTGATTGTGACCTCCTGCGTATCGCCGATGTGGAACTTTCGGTACAGAAAATCGCAGGTGTGCGTACGCCGGTCCTGCAGGACGTGAAATTCGAGGTGAAACCCTACGATCTTTTCTCGTCGCCCGTCTGGTTCGCCGACGGAGTCGATATTCTGAAGCGCATGGCGCAGTTGGGTATCGAGTTCGAGGTCTACAACCGCAAGATGGAGCTGCTGGACTATGCACGCCGTAAAACCACTCAGAAGGTGAACTTGTACGAAAAGGTGCAGATACCCGGGTACGAGGACGCCATACGTAAGATCAAACGCTTCATGGAAGACGAGGAGAACCTTTCCAAGTCGGCCCAGAAGATCGTGAAAACCAAACAGCAACAGGCCGGGGAGGGCGCGATGTTATGATAGCGAAAATGGCAAAATACGACTTTGTGCTCTATGCGGCCCAAAGTGAGGATTTTATCGAGAAGCTGCGCGAACTGGGCCTTGTCGACATCACGACGACGGGCTGGGAGCCTTCGGAGGAAGACCGGCAACTGCTGCTCGATATCGAGGGGCATACGAAGGCCGCCGACTTTCTGCGGAATTTCCGTGCCGGGGAAGGTCGTTTCGAGGCCGGTGCGAAACCCTTCGCCTCGGGTGCCGAGGCCTATGAGCACTATGCCGCCGCACACCAGAAGGCCACGGCGCTCGCCGCCGAGATCGCCCGCCTGGAGAAGTCGGCCGACGAGCTGCGGCCGTGGGGCGAGTTCTCGCCCGAGCGTACGAAGGCGCTGGCTTCGCAGGGCATCGTGCTACGCTATTTCTTCACCCCGAAGAGCAACTATGACAAGTTCGGGCCCGAATGGTCGGAACGCTATACGCTTTCGCTGATCAACCGTACCGATTCTACGGCTTATTTCGTCGTCGTGACGGCCCCGGGCGAGGATGTGACGCTCGATGCGCAGGAGATGAAGGCTCCTTCGATGGACGTCCGCGAGGCGGAACGCCGTATCGCCGAGGCGAAGCAGGAATTGCGGGCTCTCGACGCCGAATTCTCGCGCGTGGCGGCTTCGGAGAAGTTGCTCGCGGCACACGCTGCGCAGCTGAAGGAACGCTTGCAGGGCGTGCGCGTGAAAGCCACGGCGCAGCAGGCCGCCGACGGTACGCTGGTCGTCATGGAGGGCTGGGCCGAGAAGGAGACCTCCGACAAGGTCGACGCCCTGCTGGAGGCGTATCCCAATGTCGTTTATCTCAAGGGAGACCCTACGCCCGAGGACGATACGCCCGTGAAGCTCAAGAATAACCGGTTCGCGCGCGTTTTCGAACTGGTGGGCGACATGTATGCCCGGCCGAAATACGGCACGATGGACCTTACGCCGTTCTTCGCACCGTTCTACGTGCTTTTCTTCGGCATCTGCCTGAACGATGCCGGCTACGGTGCTATCCTGGCGCTGCTGGGAGCCTGGATGCTCTCCAAGAACCGCAAGCCCGGCATGATGCGCCAGGCCGCGTGGTTCGCCACCTTGTGCGGCGTGTCGACGATCCTCTTTGGGCTGCTGTGCGGTTCGTTCTTCGGCATCAGCATGTCGGAATGGTTCCCGTCGATCCATTTCTTCGATTTCCAGGGCCAGTTCTTCTCGATCGCGCTGGCCATCGGCCTCGTGCAGATCATGTTCGGCATGGTGCTCAAGATCGTCATGATCTCCTCCACCGTCGGGTTCCGCTATTCGCTCGGTTCGCTGGGGTGGCTGCTGGTCATTTTGGGCGGGAGCCTTGCCGCCGGACTGCCGATGCTCAACTCCGGGTGGGTGATCCCGTTCTACACCACCTCCTCGCCCGCGTTCTATGCGACGCTCGGCGTGGGTGCGGTGCTGATGCTGTTCTTCAATTCGCCGGGCAAGAACCCGCTGCTGAATTTCGGGCTGGGATTGTGGGATACCTATAATAACCTTACGGGTATCCTCTCCGACGTGTTGTCATATATCCGTCTGTTCGCCATCGGCCTCTCGGGCGGTATCCTCGCCACGGTGTTCAATGCGCTTGCCGCCGGGTTCGTGCCCGAAGGTTCGGGCATCATCGTGCGGCTGCTGATCATGATCCCGATTCTGCTGATCGGCCACGGCATCAACCTCTTCATGTCGACCATTTCGTCGTTCGTGCACCCGATGCGTCTGACGTTCGTCGAGTTCTACAAAAACGCGGGCTTCGAAATGTCGATGCGTTCGTTCGAGCCCTTGCAGAAAATAGATAATTCGGAAAACAAATAACAACTAAAACAAATTAAAATTATGGAATCAACAACTGCAATTATTTTGGGCTATCTCGGCGTAGCGCTGATGGTAGGCCTTTCGGGCGTAGCGAGCTGTATCGGTACTTCGATCGCCGGTATGGCATCGGTAGGCGCCATGAAGAAAAACGGAGGGGCTTTCGGTAGCTACATGATCCTGTCGGCTATCCCCGGTTCGCAGGGCCTTTACGGTTTCGTGGGCTACTTCATCATCAAAGGATTCCTTACGGATTCGATGACGTTGTTGCAGGGGGCCGCCATCTTCGGCGCCGGTCTGCTGACGGGTCTGGTCTGCCTCGCTTCGTCATACTACCAGTCGAAGGTGTGTGCCAACGGTATCGCCGCAATCGGCAACGGCCACGACGTGATGGGTAAGACGCTTATCCTCGCGGCATTCCCCGAGTTGTACGCCATCCTTACGGTGGCTGCCGTGTTCCTGATCGCGGGTGCGATCTAAACGGCCGCAGCGGCAAATCGCTCCGCAGGGCGGGACATTCCGGTGTCCCGCCCTGCTTTTTTCAGGGGTGTGGCTTGAATTGTACTTATATTGCATGAATTGATACTTGCCGAAACCCGGAAATGTGTAATTTTGCATTAACTCGAAAGTTCCGGGCAATTGTTTTTCCGTCGGGATGGGACAGTTACAAGTTTTTAAGTGGTATAATTAGGGATTCAGGCTCGGCTGCATCAGTAGCCGGGCTTGAGTTTGTTGGTGGGTTGACGGAAGGGAACGCCGTCTCCGGTCGGGCAGAGATTCCGGCATTGCCGGTAACATTGCCTATGCCTTATCCTGTGGCTCTTCGGGCACTTCGTCGACCTCCTGTTTGATCTGGGAGAGCTTCTCCTTGCGGTATACCTTGGGGGTGCAGCCGTATTTGGCGGCAAAGCACTTGAAGAATGTGCCCCGGTTGACGAACCCCGCCTTGTAAATGATCTCGTCGATGGAGAGCTTGGTCGAGGTGAGCAGCTGCTCGGCCTTGGCCAGCCGGTACTCCTTGATGATGGTGGTCGGGGTCTGGTTCAGGATGCCTTCCAGGCGGCGGTAGAGGTTGCGGATGCTGACACCCATCTCGTCGGCGATGAATTTCGTAGAGATTTCCGTGTTGGAAATGTTGTCGTTGATGATCTTCAGCATCTTGTCGATGAATTCCTTGTCGTCCTGGTGGAGCATCTTGCCGTCGGAGAGTTCGAAGGCGCTGATCGACGATTTGTAATAGTCCTTGAGCGAGCGGTTGCGTTTGAGCAGCTGCTCGGTCACGGCCTTCAGGTATTCGACGTTGAAGGGCAGCGTCAGGCAGATGTCGGCGCCGGATTCTACGCCTTTGATGCGTTCGTCGACCTGCTGTGCCGTCGAGAGCAGAATCACCGGGATATGCGAGGTCAGCTTGCCCTCCTTGATGAACTTGATGAGCGACAGGCAGTCCGATTTCTCCGAGAGCGCATCGCAGATGATGATGTCGGGGTGCATCTGTTTGAGCAGTTCGATCATCGCGTTCAGGCCGTCGGGCATTTTGATATTGTAATCCGGGGCGAACAGCTCAGCCACGAAATTCATGATCTCCGAATCGTCGTTGACCACGAACATCGTCCGGCGGTTTTTGTCGAACGTGAATTCGCGTTGCGTGACGGTCGGCAGCGGCAGCCCGTAGTTCGTGTCGATCGGCACGATGTTGTCGTTCACGGACGTGTTCTCGGCGGTTACTTTCAGCCGCGGCAGCCGCACGGTGAACGTCGTCTGGGCATTGGGGGTGCTTTCGACCGTGATCTGGCCGTGCATGCGGGTCACGATGCTGTGGCAGATCGCCAGCCGCAGGTCGCCCTGGAACGAAAGCCCCCGTTCGCTCTTGCGCTCGAAATAATCCAGCACGCGGTAACGGTCGAAAATGGCCTCGATGTCGTCGAGGTTGACCCCGATGCTGTCGTTCGCGGCCGATATGAACAGTTCCCCGTCGTCGTTGCGGATTGTCAGGTTCACCGAACCGTTGTAGGGCGTGTGCTTGAATGCGTTGGACAACAATGTGTTGAGGATCGTCGAAAGTCCTTCTCGGTCGCTCGGCCATGCCAGGTTGCGCTCGATGTCCAGCTTGCAGTGGATGCTGTTCTGCTCGGAATATTCGCTGAAGGTCTCCGCGATTCCCTGGGCGATTTCGGCCACGGGTACCAGCTCGATGTTTTCATTCTCATCGTTTTGCGAGGTGCGGATACCGCGGAACTCGTGGAGCATGTAGATCAGGTCGTGGAGCTTCGACACGTTCTGCCGGATGGTCTGTGCGTATTTGAGGATATAGGAGTCCGATTTACGGTAGGTAATGATCTGCTGGCAGGGCCCCGAGATCATCGTCAGCGGCATGGACAACTCCTGTGTGATGTTCGAGAAAAATCGCATTTTCGATTCGTAGACCTCCTCTTTGCGCCGGCTTTCGAGGCGTTGCAGTTGTTCGGCCTTGCGTTGCCGGTAGCGGAGCAGGTAATAGCGCAGGGTCATGGTGACGGCGGCCAGCGCCAGCAGCATGTAGAGCAGCTTTGCCAGAAATGTGGCGTACCAGGCCGGTTTGAGGCGTATTTCCAGTGAATAGACGGGACTTGTCGCCCCGGTGATGTTATTGCGGTAGCGTACGTCGAGCCGGTAGGTGCCGGGCGGCAGGTCGGCGAAGGACAGCTTCGACGAAGTGCTCGTCCATTGGTCGCTGAACCCGTCCAGCCGCGTGTAATAGGTGTAGTTGCTGCCGTTGACGTAGTCGAGAGCCGATACCGTGATCTCGTAGATGCGCTGCCCGTGCCGCAGCGTCAGCGCGCCCTTGTCGGAGAGCAGGTTGCCGATGTTATGCACCCCGTCGTTGAGGCGCACGTCGCGGAAGAGGATCGGCGGGTTGAACGACTGTTCCTCGAAGCCGGTTTCCTCGACGGTGACCAGCCCGTTGATGCCGCCGAAGAAGAGCAGCCCCGTCTGCGGGTCGGTGAAGTAGGCCCCGTCGCTGTATTCGATGGTGTTCAGGCCGTAGGAATATCCGTAGGTCACCACGTTGCCCGTGTGGGGCGTGTACTGCACCAGTCCTCGGTTGGTGCTCAGCCAGAGGTCGCCCTTGCGGTCGTCGAGGATGCCGTGCACGGTGTTGGTGATGCCCGGGATGAGCGTCGTGTCGCGTGCGACCTGTATCAGTCCGCCGCTCGTGCCGAACCAGAGGCTCTTGTCCTGGGTCTGGTGGATCGTGAAGATGTCGTTGACGATGGCGCTGCGGTTGTGGTCGAATTTGGCGATCTGGTGCGTATTCGTATGCGTGTTGTAGCGTACGGCCCCGCCTCCGCGGTTGCCGAACCACATGATCGAATCGTTCTGCTCGTAGAGGGCGAAGAAGAATTTTTTGACCTCCAGTTCCTCGTTGAAGTGGAGCCGCTTGACCTCGCGGATTTCAGGATGGGTCTGCGATCCGCCGAGCGTGATGCGGAATATACCGCAGCCTACCGAAGCCACCCACAGGGTGTCCGGCGCCGTCTCGCGCAGCGTGTGGATGAACCGCATCTCCTCGGGGACGCCGAGGCGGTGGATCCTTCGGTCGGCATAGGAGTAGTAGTTCAGCCCGTCGCCGTCGGTGCCGATCCACAGCAGGTTGCGGCTGCTTGCGGCGAAAGTGTAGACCGAGTTGTCCAGCAGATCGCTGTTGGCCGTGGTTTTCTGTTCGACATGGGCTGCGTCGAAGGTCTTTCTGTCGTAGAAGTTGGGGATGCGCAATAATCCTTCTCCCTTGGTGCCCACCCACAGGCTGCGTTCGTGGTCGACGTAGAGCGCACGCACGGGCTTCGAAAGGTTGTAGGGCAGGTCGTTGAAGGTGATCGAGCGGAAAGCCACCGCATTGCGCGTGTACTGGTAAAGCCCCTGCCCGTCGGTGCCGATCCATACGATCTCCTGCCGGGCATCGCGCAGCAGCGTCATGGCGCCGCAGGTGATGTTGATGTGCTCCGTGACGTATTTTACGCTGTTTTGGGGGGTGGTTTTCAGACGGACGACGCCGTTGGTGTTGAACGACACGAGGTAATCGTCTCCGTCGCTGATGATGCGGGACACCTGTCCCATGGCGGCCAGCTCCTCGCGCATATCTTTTATATATATGATCTGACGGCTTTTGATGTCGAACTCGTAGAACACTTTGTTCCGGTCGATGAAATAAACCCTGTTCCCTTCGCGGAATGCGAATTCCGGGAGCGAAGGCAGGGCTATCTGCTGTGTTTCGCCGAATCGGATGTCCCCCTGCCCGTCGGCGGGAATTTTCACCGGCATACAGAAAATACCCTTGCGTGAAAAGCTCCACAGGTTGCCCTCGTCGTCGAGCACCATCTCCAGAATGTCGGCATACCGCCCTTGCTGCATCGGCCTTGTGGGGGCGAATTCATGGCGCGTGCGGTCGTAGTAGCTGAATTTGTTGTCCTGTGTGATGACGATCACCTCGTCGCTGCTGCGGGTGACGACCCGGTACATACCCTGGAAACAGGTGTGCGGTTCGACGTGCTTGCTGTCCGGATCGAACAGGTCGAGCCCGTAGTTCGTGCGTATCCAGAAAAGCGAGTCCGTCGTCACGGCGATCTCCTCGATGAGGTTGCCCGACAGTGGGGTATATTCGCCCCAGTCGTTCGGGAAGAGGCGCATGCGTTCGCCGTCCCACATGTTCAGCCCGTCGCACGAACCGACCCAGATGAACCCGTGTTTATCCTGTGCCAGCGAGAGGATGGCATTGTTCGATATACCTTCGCGGCTCGATATCTGCCGCAGGTTGCTGGCTTGTGCCGCTGTGCTGCACAGCAGGTGTATACAGACCAGGTAGATTATTCGTTTCATGGAGGGTTGCGGTTTGTGGAAATTTTATGTTGGTTGTGCAAATTTATGCAATTTTTTTCGTAAAAACAGACTAACCATTGTCATTTTGGGCATGAAAACAGACATATTTCGTATCTTTGTCCCCGGGAAATCCCCTCTGGAGCCTCTGTTTCGGCGGTGGCCGGTGGTAAAAAACGGAATATTTTGTGTTTGGCACGGATGTGTACTATTTCTTCATGGATACGGACTGCCGATCATTCCGGGTTTCCTAATTTTGTTAGCGGAAAACCTAAAAACCTTATTGCCCTATGAAAAAAATCGTACTCCTGTCGCTGTCTGTTTTCGCGGCGTTTTCTCTCTCTGCCCAGCAACCCCGCGACTGGGCGCAGTACGGGCGTTACGAACGGCAGAATGCCGCCCTGGCGGGTGAACCCGTCGAAGTGGTCTTCATGGGCAATTCCATTACGGATAACTGGATCGGGGCCGATCCCGACTTCTTCGCCCGCAACGGCTTCGTCGACCGGGGTATCAGCGGCCAGACGACCGCCGAGATGCTCGCGCGTTTCCGCCGCGACGTCATCGACCTGAACCCGAAGGCCGTGGTGATCCTTGCCGGTATCAACGACATCGCTCAGAACAACGGCGCCATCAAACTCGAAAACGTCTTCGGCAACATCGTCTCGATGTGCGAACTGGCCAAATTCAACGGAATCCGCGTGGTGCTCTGCTCGGTGCTGCCCTGCGACCGGTTTTCGTGGCGTCCCGAGATCAAACCTGCGGCAGCCGTCGCGGAGCTCAATACGATGCTCAGACAGTACGCCGCCGAACATAAGATCCCCTATGTGGATTACCATGCGGCGCTGGACAACGGCTCCGGCGGCCTGGACGCCCGGATCTCCCGGGACGGCTGCCATCCGACCCTGTACGGCTACACGCTCATGGAGCCGATGGTCGTCGAGGGGATCAACAAGGCCCTCCGTACGAAGCAGGCGCGGTATACCACCCCGATACCCAACGAATAACCGATAACAGATAATGAAGAAAACACTCCTCCTCACCGCTGCGGCAGTTGCCGCATGTGCTTTTGCCGCCTGTGACCGGACGTCGCCGAGCCAGGCCCGCAACCTCGAGCGTGCCAAGGCTACGCTCGATTCGGTCTATGCCTCGTATGGCGTCGCCGACCGCTGCCTCTTGCGCGAAAACTATCCGTTCAATGCCGATTACAAAGCGGGTTATCTCGCCTCCGAAGACCAGGCGCGTCCGAATCCCTATTCCTACCTGTGGCCCTTCTCGGGAACGCTCTCGGCTGTAAATACGATCCTCGAGGAGGATGCCTCCTATCGCAGCGTGCTCGACGGCCGTGTGCTGCCGGGGTTGGCCGAGTACCTCGACACGACGCGGATGCCGGCGGCTTATGCCTCCTATATCAATACGGCTCCGGCGTCGGATCGTTTCTACGACGACAACGTGTGGCTGGGCATCGACTTCTGCGATATCTACGAGGCTACGGGCGACAAGAAATACCTCGCCCAGGCCGAGATGATCTGGAAATTCATCGAGAGCGGCACGGACGACGTGCTGGGCGGTGGTATCTACTGGTGCGAACAGAAGAAACATTCGAAGAATACCTGCTCCAATGCTCCGGGAACGGTTTATGCGCTGAAACTCTATGCCGCGACGGGCGACGGCCGCTACCTCGAGCAGGGCAAAGGGCTCTATGCCTGGACAAAGGAGCACCTGCTCGACACCGGGGACGGGCTCTATTTCGATAACGTGTCGCTCGACGGCAATATCGGCCGTGCGAAGTTTGCCTACAACAGCGGCCAGATGGTACAGGCGGGGGCGCTGCTTTACAAGGCTACGGGCGATGAAAGCTACCTGAAAGATGCGCAGCGCACGGCCGCCGCATGCTACGACTATTTCTTCGAGGAATTCACGCCCGCGGACGGTGAGGCATTCCGCATCATCCGCAAGGGAAACGTGTGGTTCTCGGCCGTGATGGTGCGCGGGCTCGTCGAACTCTATGGCATCGACGGCAATGCCGCCTATGTCGATGCCGTGCAGCGCAGTCTGGACTATGCCTGGGATCATGCGCGCGACGGGCGCGGGCTGTTCGAAACCGATTTTACGGGCGCGGACAAACAGGCTGAGAAGTGGTTGCTCACGCAGGGTGCCATGGCCGAGATGTACGGCCGCATGTCCGGCGTCGGACTGAAATAAACCGCACAAAACCTGCAACCTGATGAAACGAAAAATCTTCTTCATACTATTGGCCGCGGTATTCGCCGCGGGGATCGCCTTTGCGGAAAAGTTGCCCGTGGCAAAGGCTTTCCGCCCCGAAAAAGAGTTGTATAAAACATTCGCTAATCCCGACGCGCGCCATCGTCCCTATGTGCGCTGGTGGTGGAACGGCGCCCGTGTGAACGAGCAGGAGATCCTGCGCGAGCTGGACGTGATGCACAAGGCCGGGATCGGCGGCGTGGAGATCAACACCATCCAGTTCCCCGACCAGACCGCCGATACGGTAGGCTGTGCCGCGCTGACATGGCTGAGCGACGAGTGGATCCGCATGGTCAACGTGGCTGCCGACGGCTGCCGTGAGCGCGGCATGGTCTGCGACATCATCGTCGGCTCGGGCTGGCCCTTCGGCGCCGAATACCTTGCGCCCGAGGAGCAGGTGCAGATGCTCTATCCCGTTACGGTCGATGTCAAGGCCGGTTTACCATCGGCCGCGACGAGGTGCTCGACATGGCCAACGCCCAAGTGGCCAATCCCCGCAGCAACCCGACCAAGGAGCTTCTGTTCATCCGCCTGATGCCCAAGCATGTCGCCCATTTCACCGAGGGCGTTTCGTACGACGACCAGGCCGGCAACGATACCATCACGGTCGATGTCCCCGAGGGCGAACATGTCCTCTACTTTTTCGTGAAGCTGAACGGCTATTCGCGTGTTATCCTGGGGGCTCCGGGCGCCAGCGGGCCCGTGGTGAACCACCTCGACGGCAAGGCCGTGGAGCGTTACCTCGATAAATTTTCCGATGCGATGCATTTCACCCGCGGCAAACTCAAGGGGAAGATCCGCGCGGCGTTCTGCGACAGTTTCGAGCTGGAAGGCAACAACTGGACGCCCGGCATGTTCGCCGAGTTCGAGAAGCGTATGGGTTACTCGCTCGATCCGTTCCTGCCCTATGTGTTCCAGCGTACCGGAGCCATGGGCGAACCCGTCCGCGAGGCTTACGGCAGCAGTTTCTCGCCCGAGGTGACCCGCGACGTGATCGAGCGTGTCCGCCACGATTTCTGGCACGTGCAGATGCAGCTCTTCAAGGAAAACTTCATCGACGTCTACAACGACTGGTGCCACCGCAACGGGCTCAAATCGCGTGTGCAGGCTTACGGCCACCAGCTCCATCCCGTCGAAACGTCGATGTATCTCGACATCCCCGAATGCGAATCGTGGATACACGACGGCATCGGCCGGGTGATGGAGCCCAACCAATACCTTTCGGGACGCGGTTACAGCATGGTCAACAAGTTCGTCTCTTCGGGAGCGTTTCTGGCCAACCGCAACATCGTGAGCTGCGAAGAGCAGACCAACGTGGGCAATATCTTCCAGACCACGCTCGAGGAGGTCAAGGTGACGGGCGACCGCAGCAACCTTTCGGGCGTCAACCACTCGGTGCTCCACGGCTTCAATTACAGCCCCCGCCAGAAGGATTTCTTCGGCTGGATACAGTTCGGTACTTATTTCAACGAGAACAATACGTGGTGGCCTTATGTGCGTCCGTGGATGGATTACAAGGCGCGTGTCTCCGCTCTTTTGCAGAACAGCGTCTATCAGGCCGACATCGCCATCCTGCCGCCGCTCGAAGACCTTTGGTCGATCCACGGCATGCAGCGTGACCCCTATCCCGGCGTCACCTATCCCGCCTATGCCAACGACCTCTGGGAGGCCGTCCAGCAGAGCGGCAACGGCTGCGACTATGTCAGCGAGAAGGTCATCTGCCAGTCGTCCGTCGCGGGCGGCCGGCTCCGCTTCGGTTCGCGCAGCTACAAGACCCTGCTGCTGATGGAGGTCGAGAGCCTCGAACCCCGAACCGCTGCGCGCATCGCCGACTTCGTGGCGGCGGGCGGACGTGTGATCGCCATCGGGAAGGTGCCCCACAAGGGGCTCGGATTCCGTGATGCCGCGGCGAAGGATGCCCGTGTGAAGGCGATCATCGACCGTGTCGTGGCGACCTGGCCCGACCGTTTTGTCCGTGTCGATGCCCCGCAGGGGGATATGCTCGGCTGGTACCGCACCTTGCAGGCGGAATACGGCCTGACCCCTTATGCGAAAATCTCCGACCCCGACCGTTTTATGATGATGAACTATTACAAGTCGGGCGACAGGGATATCTATTTCGTCGTCAACTCTTCGATCGAACGTTCCATGCAGACCCGGCTCGAATTCCCCGCCGAGGCGGCCAAGCAGGCCTGGGTCTGGGATGCCGAGACGGGCGTGCGGCATATGCTCGACGTGCAGGACGGTACGCTGGAGTTGTGCCTGACGCCTGCCGAGGCGAAATTCATCGTCTTCGAGAAAGACCGCGGCGGCCAAATGCTGCCCGCACCTGCACCCCGCAGTGCGAACCCCATTGCCCTCAACGGCATCTGGGATGTCAGAGCCACGCACCATGTGGATAAGAGCACCCGGGAGTTCTCCCTGACCGACCTCGTGGATCTGCACAGCCTGCCGTTCCCCTGGTTGCAGAGCTTCGCCGGCACCATCGAATACACCCGCACGGTCGATGTCGAAGATCCGGCGGCCTACCATACGCTCGATGCCGGCCTTACGCATAACGGCATCACCGAACTTTTCGTCAACGGCGAGCCTGCGGGCGTGCGCTGGTACGGTGCACGTACGTTCGACGTAGCGGGCAAACTCCGTAAGGGCACGAATGTCCTGACGATCCGTGTTACCACAGTGCTGACCAACTATGCCAAGGCCCGTGCCGCAGATACTCCGACGGCTGCCCGCTGGGAATGGGCGCAGCGGCTCAATAAGGAACTCGGCCTGCGCGGCCCCGTAACCCTGTACTGATAACTTAAAACCCTAATAAAGTAATTCTGTAAACGACTATGAAAAACAAAAACATCTCCCGGGCTTGCCTTGCTGCGGCCCTCGTCATGGCCGGTACGGTTTCGGCACACGCCTCGGCGCTCCGCAGCAGTGCTCCGGAAACCGAAGCCGCGGTTATGATTATGGACAATACGCGTATGGCCAGGCCCAAAGCGAAGATCGTAAAAGAATATGCCCCGACCAACCGTCCGGCCGAGTCCGAGCGTCTGTTCCGCTCCGAGGCCGTCGAGGCCGAGATCGCGCGCATCAAGGGCGTGCTCTCCAATGCCAAGCTGGCCTGGATGTTCGAGAACTGTTTTCCCAACACGCTCGACACGACGGTGCGCTACCGCAAGGATGACAACGGCAGGGACGATACGGTGGTTTATACCGGCGACATCCATGCCATGTGGCTCCGTGACTCGGGTGCGCAGGTGTGGCCCTACCTCCAGCTGGCCAACAAGGACGAGCACCTGCGCAGTATGCTGGCCGGCGTGATCCGCCGCCAGTTCAAGTGCATCGAGCTCGATCCCTATGCCAATGCGTTCCTCGACCCCTACGACCCGAACCCCGACCATCAGTGGATGAGCGACCAGACCCAGATGCGCCCCGAACTGCACGAACGCAAGTGGGAGATCGACTCGCTGTGTTATCCGTTGCGTCTGGCCTATGAATACTGGCTGGTGACGGGCGACGACTCGGTGTTCGACGAACATTGGATGGCGGCCATCAGGAACATACTCAAGACCTTCCGCGAGCAGCAGCGCAAGGAGGGTGTCGGCCCCTATACGTTCATGCGTGTGACCGACCGCCAGCTCGATACGGTCTGCAACATGGGCAAGGGCAATCCGGTGAATCCCGTCGGGCTGATCGCTTCGGTATTCCGTCCCTCGGACGATGCGACGACGTTCCTCTTTCTCGTGCCTTCGAATTTCTTTGCCGTGACTTCGCTGCGCAAGGCTGCCGAAATCCTGACCAAAGTTAACGGACAGGCCGCGCTGGCTGCCGAGTGCACCGAGCTGGCTGCCGAGGTGGAGACGGCACTCAAGAAATACGCTACCTACAACCATCCCGAATACGGAACGATCTACGCCTTCGAGGTCGACGGTTACGGCAACCGTTTCCTGATGGACGACGCCAACGTGCCGAGCCTGCTGGCGATGCCCTACCTGGGCGATATGGACGTGAACGATCCGATCTACCAGAATACCCGCCGCTTCGTGTGGAGCGAGGCGAACCCCTACTTCTTCCGCGGTTCGGCTGGCGAAGGCATCGGCGGCCCGCACGTCGGTTACGACATGGCCTGGCCGATGAGCATCATGATGAAGGCCTTTACCTCGCAGGACGATGCCGAGATCAAGCGCTGCGTAGAGATGCTGATGACCACCGATGCCGGGACGGGCTTCATGCACGAGTCGTTCAATGTGAACGACCCGACGGATTTCACCCGCTCGTGGTTCGCATGGCAGAACACGCTGTTCGGCGAGCTGATCCTCAAGCTGGTGAACGAGGGCAAGGTCGACCTGCTGAACTCGATTACGGTAAAATAACAGGTTCGGTTTTTTTTCAGGAGGGCCGCGGGAATATCGCGGCTCTCCTGTCGTTTTTTTGCTATCTTTGTATCCGACCCAAATTATTATCATTATGAAGAAACGACTTCTGGCATTGTGCTGCGCATTGGCTGTGGCCGGTGCCGCTACGGCCAAGATCGTCGGTGCGACGTCGCCCGGCGGAAACCTCCGCCTGGAAATCGAGGTGGCTGACAAGATCAGTTATACCGTCTGGAGCGGCGCGGACAAAGTCCTCGATGCCTGTACGTTGTCGCTGACCCTGGACGACCGCACGCTGGGCGAGGCTCCCCGTTTGCGCAGCGTGAAACGCTCCTCGGCCGACGAGATGCTCGAACGCCGCAACCCGACGAAGGATGCCGTCGTCCGAAACTGCTATAATGCCGTGCAACTCAGGTTTGCCGGCGACTACGCGGTGGAGTTCCGCCTTTTCGACGACGGCGTGGCCTACCGCTTCGTCACCTCGCTGCCCGGCGAGGTCGAGGTGCTCGGCGAAGAGTGCCGGCTGGGGCTGCCCGCCGGAAGCGAGGCGTGGCTCTCCGAGGTGAACGGGTTCCGTTCGATGTACGAGGAGCCCTACACCCGCGTGGCGATGGCCGAATATACCCCGGCGGATAAGATGAGTTACCTGCCCGTGCTGGTCGGGATGCCGGGGGGCAAGAAGCTCCTGCTGGCTGAGTCCGATGTACGGGACTACCCCTGCATGTTCGTCAGGAGCGACGGACGGGGCGGTTTCGAATCGCTTTTCCCGCGCGTGCCGAAGGAGTACGGCCCCGATGGCGACCGCAGCCTGAAGGTGCTCTCCGAAGAACCCTATATTGCCCGGACGCAGGGGACGCGCACTTTCCCGTGGCGCCTTGCCGTCGTGGCCGGGGAGGATGCCGACCTGATCGAAAACGAGCTGGTGTGGCTGCTGGCCGCCCCCGCTGCCGATACCGACTGGGAGTGGGTGAAGCCCGGACTGGTGAGCTGGGACTGGTGGAACGGCATGCGCCTGTCGGGGGTCGATTTCCGTGCCGGGCGCAATACGGAGTCCTACCGTTACTACATTGACTTCGCAGCCAAATACGGCGTCCCTTATATTATCATGGACGAAGGCTGGTCGGCATCGACGACCGACGTATTCCGTCCCAATCCCGACCTCGACCTGCCCGGCCTGATCGCCTACGGCAAGGAGCGCAACGTGCAGATCGTGCTGTGGCTGACATGGCTCGCCGTCGAGAAGGACATGGAACGCCTTTTCACGACGCTCGAAGAGTGGGGCATCCCGGGCGTGAAGATCGACTTCATGGATCGCAGCGACCAGTGGATGGTCAACTATTACGAGCGCGTGACCAAGTGTGCGGCCGACCACCATATCTTCGTCGACTGGCACGGCTCCTATACACCCAAGGGTCTTTTCCGCACCTACCCGAACCTGCTGACCTACGAGGCGGTGCTCGGCATGGAGCAGGGCGGTCGCTGCAAACCCGACAACAGCAATTACCTGCCTTTCATCCGCAATGCCGTCGGCCCCATGGACTTCACGCCGGGCGGGATGTTCTGCTCTCAGCCCGAGGATAACCGTTCGACGGGTTCGAACCCGATGGCCTCGGGGACGCGCGCCTACCAACTGGCACTTTACGTCGTCTTCGAAAGCCCGTTGCAGATGATGGCCGACAACCCGGTCTATTATTACCGCGAACATCCCTGCACGGAGTTCATCGCCTCGGTGCCTACGACCTGGGACGAGCTGCGCGTGCTGCGTGCACGGTGCGGCGAACAGGTCGTCATGGCGCGCCGCAAGGGCGACCGGTGGTTCATCGGGGGCATTACCAACAACCAGCCCTATTCCACCGAGGTCGCGCTCGATTTCCTGCCTGCCGGGCGCAGTTATACGATGACCTCGTTCGAGGACGGTGTGAATGCCGACCTGCAGGCCATGGATTACAAGAAACGTGAGCGGAAAGTCGATGCTTCGACCGTCGTGAAGATCGACATGGTTCGCAATGGCGGCTGGGCGGCCGTAATCGAATAGGCGTGCCCGGGCCGGAGTCCATCCGCGATCGGTAGGCGGACAGTGCCCGGATTTGCTGTAAAAAACGAAAGGAAGTGCGAATAACGCATTTCCTTTCGTTTTTTCGTTCCTGTGTTTTTCCTGGCGAGCCCGGGAGGGTTTCAGGCCTGCGGGGCATATTCCCGCATCCCGTACAGCTGGTCGCGCAGGCGAGGGGTGAAACCCGCCTCGCGGATGGCACCGCGGATGCCCTCGGCGTCGAAACGGTTGTGCGCTCCGGCCGAGGAGACGACGTTTTCCTCGATCATGATCGACCCCATGTCGTTGGCGCCGCTGTGCAGGGCGGCTTGTGCCGTGGCCTTGCCCACGGTGAGCCACGAGGCCTGGATGTTGCGGATATTGCACAATACAAGGCGGCTCACGGCGATGATGCGCAGGTATTCCAACGGAGAGAACCGTGTCGTTACCCCCTGGCGTTCCAATTCGGTGTCCGTCGACCGGAAGATCCACGGGATGAATGCGATGAAACCGTACTTTCCTTCGGGGCAGCGGGCCTGCAGGTCGCGGATACGCAGCAGGTGGTCTACACGCTGGTGCGGGGTCTCGACATGGCCGTACATCATCGTTGCCGAGGTCGGAAGGCCGAGGCAGTGCGCCTCGTGCATCACGTCGAGCCACTTTTCGACCGACGGCTTGGCGGGCGATATGGCCCTGCGTACGACGGGGTCGAGGATCTCGGCGCCGGCACCCGGAAGCGAGTCGAGCCCGGCTGCCATCAGGCGGCGCAGGGTCTCCAGGGTCGTCAGGCCGCTGATGCGGGCGATGTGCGCCACCTCGGGCGCACCCAGCGCATGCAGCCGCAGCGTGGGGTAGAGCGCTTTCAGGTCGGAGAAAAGCCGCTCGTAGAAGTCAATGCGCAGTTGCGGATGCAGGCCGCCCTGCAACAGCAGCTGGTCGCCGCCCAGCTCCAGCGTACGGTCGATCTTCTCGCGGTATTCGGCCAGCGTGGTGACGAATGCCCGGTCTGTCTGGTGGGGCTTGCAGTGGAAATTGCAGAACCGGCAACCCGAGATGCAGACGTTGGTGATGTTGACATTGCGGTCGATCTGCCAGGTCACCACCTCCGGGTCGGGAACCATGGCGCGGCGTACCTCGTCGGCCACGAGCGCCAGCTCCTGCAACGGGGCCTGGTCGTAGAGCCGGTAGGCCTCCTCGCGTGAGAGCGGCTCCCTTCGCCGGCATTTGTCGTAGATGCGTTGCACGGCTATCGGTTTTTGCGGCGGGTGCTGCGGCGTACCTTGGGGCCGTCCTCGCGTGACGCGGGGGCCATGGGGCGGCCGTTGTCTATCAGCAGCTCGAAATCGAGCTGGCGCTTCTGCAGGTCGGCACGTTTCACGCGGATGCGTACGGCGTCGCCCAGCGTCATGCGGCGGCCTGTCGAGCGGCCGACGATCTCGTAGTTGGCTTCGTCGAACTGGAAGAAATCACCTTCGATGTCGCGCAGGAACGACATGCCCTCGATGTGGGTTTCGTCCAGCTCGACATAGATGCTCCATTCGGTGAGCCCCGAAATGTGCCCGTCGAACTCCTCGCCGATGCGCTCCTTCATGAATTCGACCATCTTGTACTTGATCGAGGCGCGTTCGGCCTCGGAGGCGATCACCTCGCGTTCCGAAGCGCGGGCGCACAGATCTTCGAGCGTCGTCTTGTCTGCCGCCTTCTCGCCTGCGAGGTAACGCGCCAGCAGGCGGTGCACCATCATGTCAGGATAGCGGCGGATGGGCGACGTGAAATGCGTATAGTAGGGGAATGCGAGGCCGTAGTGGCCGATGTTGTCGGTCGTGTAAAAAGCTTTGGCCATCGAACGCACGGCCATCGTCGAGACGGCGTTCTCCTCGGTCGAACCTTTGATCTGGGCGAAGAGCTTGTTCAGCTCCTTGGCCACGGCACGCCCGCCCGTGGCCTTGAAGATGTGTCCGAAGCGCAGGATGAACTGCCGGAAACGGTCGAGCTTCTCTTCGCTCGGCTTGTCATGCACGCGGTAGACCATCGTGCGTTCCACGGTGCGCCCCTTGTCGGTCTTGCGCTTGCCGCAGAACTCGGCGACGCGGCGGTTTGCCAGCAGCATGAATTCCTCGATCATCTGGTTCGATTCTTTCTGCTCCTTGAAATAGACGCCGATGGGCTTCCCAGCCTCGTCGAGTTGGAATTTCACCTCCTCGCGGTCGAAGCTGATGGCCCCGTTTTTAAAACGTGCCTTGCGCAGCGCCTGGGCCAGCCGGTTGAGGGTCAGCACCTCTTCGGCGAAATCGCCCCGTCCCGTCTCGATGATCTCCTGCGCCTCGGCATAGGTGAACCGGCGGTCAGAGTGGATGACCGTGCGGCCGAACCATTCGTCGAGCAGTTCCAGCCCTTCGTTGATCGTGAATACCGCCGAGAAACAGAGGCTCGCCTCGTGCGGGCGTAGCGAGCAGAGCTCGTTCGACAACCGCTCGGGCAGCATCGGGACGGTGCGGTCTACCAGGTAGACCGACGTGCCGCGTTCTACGGCCTCGTCGTCGATCACCGAGTGCGGGCGCACGTAGTGCGTCACATCGGCGATATGTACACCGATCTCCCATATGCCTTCCCCGACCTTGCGTACCGAAAGCGCGTCGTCGAAGTCCTTGGCGTCGGCCGGGTCGACCGTGAAGGTCGTCACATTGCGGAAATCGCGGCGCTGGGCGATCTCCTTGGCCGTAATCCGGCCGTCGATATCCTCCGCCGCCTGCTCGACTTCGGGCTCGAAGCGGTAGGGCAGCTCGTATTCGGCCAGGATGGCGTGCATCTCGGTGTCGTTGTTGCCCGCCATGCCCAGCCGCTCGATCAGCTCGCCCACGGGGCTCTTGCTCCCTTCGGCCCAGTCGGCGATGCGCACGACGACCTTTTCGCCGTCCTTCACGTCGGGGTACAGCCGTTTGGAGAGGTAGATGTCCATCGGCATACGGCGCGAATCCGCCCGTACGAATATCTGGTGTGCCCCTACTTCGGCGATGCCGACATAGGGTTTGCGGCTGCGTTCGACGATGCGTGTGATCTCGCCCTCCATCTTCCCGTCGCGGCCGCGGTGCATGACGACCACCTCCACGCGGTCGCCGTTCAGGGCGTTGGCCGTGTTGCGCTGGTTGACGAAGATATCTTTCTCCTCACCTTCGACGCGCACGTAGATCGACCCCGTGGCCGTCATGTCCGCCACGCCTTCGAAGTGGGGCAGGTGCTTGTGCGTGAGGCGGTATTTCTCGCGTGCGCACTCCTCGACGATGCCTTCGTCGTGCAGCCGTCCCAGAATTTCGAATGTTTCGCGGCGCCCCTCTTTCGTGGCGCCTCCCGAGGCCGAAGCCAGGTGCTTGAGCGAGAATTTATTGTTGGGGAACTCCCGGAAAAGGCTCAGGATGACTGCCGCCCTGTCGGTGTTCTTCGCACCCTTTGCCGGGCGCTTTTTTTGTGTTTGCTTTTTCATTTCTTCAGAATTTGCAGGGCAAGGCGCTTCATGAAGCCGATGCCCACGTTGATAGCCCCTTCGTCGGGGTTGAATGTCGCCGTGTGGGGGCGTCCTGCCGCGGCGCCTACGCCCAGCCGGTAGAACAGCGACGGGTATTTGGTACAGTAAAAGCCGAAATCTTCGGCCGTGGTGCGCAGCGGGAGCATCTCGACCTGCAGTTTCTCCTCGCGGGCCAGTGCCGCGGCCTGTTTCACGAGGTGTTCGTCGTTGACCACGCAGGGGTAACCGTGGCTGATGTCGACGGCGATCCGCACCCCCAGGCGCTTGTCGATCTCGGCGGCGATGTTGCGAATGCGCTGGTGGATGATTTCGCGTTCACGCTCGTCGAACGTGCGCAGCGTCCCCTCCAGGTAGACCTCGTCGGGGACGATGTTCGTGGCACCTCCGGCCTCTATGCGTCCGATCGAGAGCACGCACTCCTCGTGGTTGAGCGCGATGAGCCGCGTCACGAACTCCGCGGCGGCCGCTACGGGGTCTTTCAACTGCGGGCGCATGGCGCCGTGCCCGCCCGTACCGTGCACCGAGAAGCGCAGTTCGTCGCTGGAGGCCATGTATTTCCCGGCGCGGAATCCCAGCGTCCCGACCTCCAGTTGCGGCTCGACGTGCTCGCCCACCACGGCACGCACCTCGTACCCGTCGAACGGGTTTTCGGCCAGCACCAGCGACGCACCGCCCGGGTTGCACTCCTCGCCCGGCTGGAACAGCCCGAAGAGCGTGCCGCGGAAGTCGGGTTCGGCGGCGAGCTGCTGCAATACCCCGAAGAGTACCGCCGCGTCGTGGCCGCAGGCGTGCATGACGCCGGGGGTGCATGACCGCCAGCCGATGTCGTTCTGTTCGGTGATCGGCAGGGCGTCGATGTCGGCGCGCAGTACTACGGCGCGGCGTTTGGGATCGGCTTTCCCGCGTCCTTCGATCCAGGCCAGCACGCCCGTTCGGGCGATAGGACGGTGCTCGATGCCCAGCTCCGTGAGCCGGTCAGCGATGAAGGCTGCCGTGTCGTGTTCCTTGAACGACAGTTCGGGGTGTGCATGCAGGTGGCGGCGGAATTCAGTGGGATTCATTCGTGTCGTTTAAAATATCGCTTTTGCAATCTTGATGATGTTGTCGGCCTTGCCCATCGGGTAGTAGTGCAGGACGGGGACGCCCGCTTCGACCAGCTCCCGGCTCTGGGCGACGGCCCACTCGGTTCCGATTTCGCGGACGGCCTTCGGGTCGTCCTTGTGGCGCAGCACCTCGCGCCCGAGTTCCTCGGGGATATGGCAGCCGAAGGTCTGGGGCAGTAGTGTCAGGTGGCGCACCGTCGATAACGGCTTGATGCCCGGGATGATCGGGACGGTGATGCCGGCCTCACGGCACCGGCGCACGTAGTCGAAGAACCGCGCGTTGTCGTAGAAGAGCTGCGTGACGACGTATTCCGCCCCGGCGTCGACCTTCGCCTTGAGGCAGGCGATGTCGGCCTCGGGCGAGGCGGCTTCCTCGTGCATCTCCGGGTAACCCGCCACGCCGATCGAGAATTTCGAGTGGTGGCACTC